>Ga0209059_1001172_pt1 | contig 12037 bp, 7 predicted proteins | sample GraSoiAngelo_151_FD_186165 | JGI IMG/M metagenome (GOLD analysis project Ga0209059, IMG submission 186165) | Grasslands soil microbial communities from the Angelo Coastal Reserve, California, USA - 14_1009_12_20cm (SPAdes) (version 2) | ecosystem: Environmental > Terrestrial > Soil > Grasslands ...
GCCGGTGAAGACGATCCCGCAGGCGGCGGAAGACCCGCATCTCTGGGAACGCGAGATGCTGGTCAAGATGCCGGATGCGCTCGCCGGCGAACTGCACGTGCCGGGCGCGACGATCAAGATGTCGAAGACGCCGGGCCGAGTCGGGCCGGTGCCGACGCCCGGCCAGCATACCGACGAGATCTTGTCGTCGCTGCTCGGCTACGGCCGCGCCGCGCTCGACGAATTGCGCCGCGAGAAGGTCATCGCCTAGCGCGCATAGCGACTGCGGCGCCGCCGAAGCGGCGCCGCCGTCGGCGTCCGAGACGGGTCAGCGGTAGCCATCGAAGACCATGTCGCTGCGCCGCCATTGCTCCTGACGCCGGGTACGCCGCTCCCGGCGCGAGCCATGCGGTGCATGCGCGCCGTGCTGGGTCAGCATCGCCTTCTTGCCGGTGACTTGGACCCAGCCGTGATGCGGGTCGAACTTCTGCGCGTAGCCGCCGCTCAGCACCTCGAAGGCCTTATGACTGTGGCTCTTGAAATCGATCGCGCCGTGCGCGTGCTCGAACCCGTACCAGGCCGGCGTCACGAAATCAGTGACCAGGATTCCGCTGATCTGATACCCGTATTGGTCGCTCTCGACCGGGTCGCAGATCTCACTAGCCCAGAACACCCCATGCGCATCCTGGTAGGCGCCGTTGATCCACGAATCCACCGCCATTTCGCAAATCTCGTGAGTGGCGCCAACGCTCACGCTGGCGTGATCCGCCAACAAGGTCTTGACGAAGACCTTCGACAGCGGGAGCCCCTCGTTTGTCAAATCGTGATAGGCGAGGGCGCCGGCCTGGTCGCTGTTGTCGAGAAACACGACCCACCATGAGCCGGCGGGCGGCGCCTGATGCTTCGGAACAAAGGTGAACTTCGAGGATCCGACACCCCAGATCGGGTCGAGGTCCTGGTTCCATTGGTGCTCGAAGGCAGGCAGCATCTCCTGTACGTGACCATCGGTGATGGCCGTCGAGTTGTTGATAACGGCGATTTGCAACATCACACTCTCCCTGCTTACCTCGGTGAGGAAATTTGTGCGTCAGCGCCTGTCGGAGGCGGTTTTGCCGATGCCCTTCAGCACGGCGGGTTGACGGCCGGTCGAGTTTCGATGACGACCGCCACCCACCGCCCGGGCACCGCTCTCACGGCGATTTCGGCATCCGAGCTCTCTCCCTGCGCTGATCCTTGGGTGTCGCCCGTTCTGCGCGAGCGATTAAGTGCAGTTTACAGTTCACTCCCGGACAGGGGTGTGAAGCGTGTCACATCGGCGAAAATAAATTCGGGCGCTCGGCTCGGGCGCGGCCGAAGCCCCAGAAGAGATCCCGCGACGAGCCTTTACGGGATTACACGGCTGCGGCGGCCGATCCGCGCTCGATACCTGGAGCGCGGCCGTATTCCGGGACCAGGCGTTCCAAGAGCACGAGCGCCCGCGGCTCATGTCCGGCGCGTGCCTGCTCCTCCAATTCATCGATCGAGCGGGCGAGGACGGCGTAATCGGCCGTGCGCGGCGCGGCGAGGCGCAAGGCCGGGTTTTTGGTCGGCACGGGCGCCTCTGCGGTGTGGAACAGCGCCTCGTGCAATTTCTCGCCCGGCCGCAACCCGATAAACCGGATCTCGATATCGCGGTCGGGGCGCAACCCGGCGAGCCGGATCATCTGCCGCGCCAGATCGACGATCTTGACCGGCTCTCCCATGTCGAGGACGAAAATCTTGCCGCGGGCGGTCATATCAGCAGCGGTCTCTTCAGGCGCAGGCTGTGCGGCGGAGGCTTCGAGCACGAGCTCGACCGCTTCGCGCACCGTCATAAAGAACCGCGTGACATCGGGATGGGTCACGGTCAGCGGCCCGCCTGCCGCGAGCTGGCGCGTGAAGAGCGGCACGACCGATCCCGTCGAGCCGAGCACATTGCCAAAGCGCACCGTCACAAAACGCGTGCCGCCGGCCCGGACCGGGCGCCGGGCCTCCGCGAGATCGAGCGCCTGGCAAAAGCTTTCGGCGAGGCGCTTGGTGGCCCCCATGACGCTCGCCGGATTGACCGCCTTGTCGGTCGAGATCATCACGACGAGCCCGACCCCGTGGGCGCGCGCGGCCTCGGCGACGTTGCGGGTGCCGACGACATTGGTCAGCACCCCCTCGACCGGGTTGGCCTCGACCATCGGCACGTGCTTCAGCCCCGCAGCGTGAAACACGATCTGGGGGTCTTCGCCGATGATGATCGATTCGATGCGGGCGCGATCGCGCACATCGCCGAGGATCGGGCGCAGCGCCAGCTCGGGGTAGCGTTCCGAGAGATCGCCGTTCACTGCGTAGAGCAGGAATTCGCTGTTATCGACGAGGATCAAGCGGCCGGGGCCGAGCGCCGCGATCTGGCGGGCAAGCTCGGAGCCGATCGTGCCGCCGGCGCCGGTGACGAGGATGCGGCGGCCGCCGATCAGGCGACCCATTGCCTCGCGGTCGAGCACCGCCTGCGGACGGCCGAGCAGGTCCTCGATCGCGATCGGCTCGACGAGCCGCGCCGGGTCGCCGAGATCCTGGCGGAACTCGGTCAGCCGCGGCAGGCGGGCCAGCGGGATCGCCAGCGCGTCGGCGCGGTCGAGCAACCGGCGGATCTCGGCGCCGCCGAGGTTCTGGGCCGCAAGGATCAGCTTTTGCGGCCGGCGGGCACGCCGGTCGAGATCCGCGACAACGGTTTCGAGATCATCGATGGTGCCGAGGATCGGCACCCCATAGATCTGCCGACCGACCCGCGAGCGCGTATCGGACAGCATGCCGATGACGCGGTAGACCGCATTGCGGTCGCGCACCGTCTCGCGGACGAAGGTGTCGGCGCCGTCTTTCGTGCTGATCAGCAGCACCGGCACGCTCTGGGCCGAACCGCGCTCCAGGATGTGATCGAGCCCGCGGTCCTTGAAGAGTCGGTATCCAAGCCGGGGACCGCCGAGCAGCGCGATCAGCACCAGCCAGTCGATCAGCAGGGTCGAGCGCGGCAGCTGTTCCAAGCGCGTGAAGGCGAACATGACCGGCAGGAAGATCAGCTCGGTCAGGGTCGCCGCGCGGGCGATGTTGAACAGATCCGGCAGGGAGGCGTAGCGCCAGATGCCGCGGTAGAGGCCGGTCACCAGGAAGACGACGGCCGCGATGGCAGTGAACACACCGCCATAGAGGATCATCAAGGACGGCTCATACTGCAGGGCGGCGTCGCCGAGCCGCAGGTAAATCGCGAGCGCGAAGGACAGCGCCGCCATCCCGACATCGTGCAGGAAGGCGAAGAAAGCGCGGCGGGCTTTCGGCAGGAGAGACACGCGGAGAAAGGCGCTGCAGTTTCGGCGGGAGGGGTTTCTATAGCAAAAATTGGGACGCGCGGGAAACGCCGGCCGCCCCCAGCTCAGGGAGGGGACGTGCCTCGCTTTTAGGGTAGCCCGGGCCGCGATACGCGACGAACGGTATGTCGAATCGGGCGGGGCCGCTTAGAATACCGCGATGGACTACCGGCCGCTATATCGCATCCTCGACCCGGAGAGCCCCGATCCGGCGGCTCGAATATTTCGCGTCGTCCATCACGTGCTGGCGGCGTTCGGGATCGCGATCGTGCTCGCCGAGACGATGGAGCCGGTGCAAGCCGATTATGGCGCGCAACTCGCCGCCGGCTTCTATGTCGTGGGCGGCTTCTTTATTGCGGAATATCTGCTCCGCCTGATCGCGGCCCCATCAAAGCCCGGTCATGAGCATCTCCCTGCCTGGCGCGCGCGCGCTCTCTGGGCGGTCTCGCCCGGCGGCATTTTCGATCTGGTCTGCGCGTTGCCCGGAGTGCTGTTCATGACGGAACGCTACTGGGCCAGCTTTTTCGGGTTTATTTGGGCTTCCAAATATGTGCGCTACTCGCCGGGGCTGGCGAGCCTCGGACGGGTCGTCAGGAACGAGCGGCAGTCTCTCTTCTCGGTGCTGCTCGGCTTCGGAATCGTGCTTCTGACGGCTGCCAGCATCGCCTATCTGCTTGAGCGCGAGGCCAATCCGGCGGTGTTCGGCTCGATCCCGGCGGCGCTGTGGTGGGCGATCGTTACATTGACCACGACCGGCTATGGCGATGTCGTGCCATCGACGGTTGCCGGACGGATCCTTGGCGGAAGCGTGATGACCGGCGGCATTCTCGTCTTTGCGCTATGGTCCGGCATTCTCGCCAACGGTTATGCCCAGGAGCTGCGGCGCCGCGAATTCCTGCGCACCTGGGAGCTGGTCGCCAAGGTGCCGTTCTTTCACAATATCGGGGCCTCGCTGATCGCCGAGGTGGCGCGCCTCCTGCGGCCGCGCGATTACCCGGCCGGCGCGGTCGTCATGCGCCGGGGCCAACCCGGCGATTGCATGTATTTCATCGCCGATGGCGAAGTTGAGATCCAGCTCCCCGGACAACAGGTCTACCTAATTTCCGGCCAGTTTTTTGGCGAGGTGGCGTTGCTGACCGGGGCACCCCGCAACGCGACCGTCGTCGCGACGCAGCCCTCGACGCTGTTGTCGCTCGACATCGTCGATTTCCATGAACTGCTGGCACGCCAGCCGGAGCTGGCGCGGATCATTCACGAAGAGGCGCAGCACCGGCACGGCGAGACGGCGCCGCGGCCGCTGGCCGAGCCGGCGCTGGCGATCGATGAATCGGCCTGACGCCGCCCCGTATCGCTGATACAAACAGGCCGATTGCCGGCACCCGAGCGATAGCGGGGAAGGAAAAAATGGCGACAAGGCCGCAGGTCATTGCCCTCGAGGAGCATTACCTCGACCCCGAGGTGAAGCCCTATATCACCGGTTCCGACGTCACCCGGCAGCCCAAGGTCTCCGCCCGTCTCGACGATGTCGGCCAGGGCCGGATCGCCGAGATGGACGCCGCCGGCATCGATATCCAGGTGCTATCGCATGGCGCGCCGTCGGTGCAGCGGCTCGAGGCGGAGCTCGCCGTTCGCCTCGCCCGAGGCGCCAATGACCGGCTCGCCGAAACTGTTCGTGCTCACCCCGACCGGTTCGCCGCTTTTGCGATGCTGCCGACCGCCGATCCCAAAGCCGCGGCCGATGAGCTCGAACGCGCCGTCACCCGGCTCGGCTTCAAGGGCGCGATGGTGCACGGCCTGACCGGCGGCCTCTTTCTCGATGACAAGCGGTTTTGGCCGATCTTCGAGCGGGCACAGGCGCTCGACGTGCCGCTCTATATGCACCCCGCCGTGCCGCATCCGGCAGTCATCGACGTCTACTACAAGGATTATGTCGAGAAGTACCCGAACATCCTGCGCGCCGCCTGGGGGTTCACGGTCGAGACCGCGACACAGGGCATCCGGCTCGTGCTGAGCGGCGTCTTCGACGCCTATCCCGGGCTGAAGATCATTCTCGGCCATCTCGGCGAGGGCCTGCCGTTCCTGCTGTGGCGCATCAACATGGCCCTGGTACGGGACGGGGCCGGGCCGAACTGGTTCCGCGACACCTTCCGCGAGCATTTCTGGATCACGACGAGCGGGTTTTTCTCCGATCCGGCGCTCCTCTGCTGCATGATGGAGATGGGGGTCGACCGCATTCTGTTCTCAATCGATTATCCGTTTGTCGAGAACCAGCCCGGCACCGATTGGGTGCACCGCATCCCGCTATGCGACGAGGACAAGGCGAAAATTCTCAGCGGCAACACCAAGCGCCTGTTGAAGCTCTGACCCAGAACATTTGACGCGACCGGCACGATCGCGCATCAGGCGCGATCGTCTCGCGGCGAGCCATGGCTGAAACGGGGCAGTTCCCATGCGAGTCCTTGCGGTCCATCCCGGTCCGCTGATGTACACAAAGATTTTCCTGCGCCTCGAGCCTCTGGGGCTCGAGCTGGTCGCCGCGGCGGCGCGCGAATGCGGTCACGCGGTCAAGCTCATCGATCTGCAGGTCGAGAACCACAGCGCGTTCTTCCGCCTTATCGAAGCGTGGCGGCCGGACGTTATTGCCTTCTCGTGCAACTACCTCGCCAACATCCCGGAAATCATCGATCTCTCGAAGGATGCCAAGGCCCGGCTGCCGCGCACCGTCATCTGCGTCGGCGGCCACAGCGCCTCCTTTGTCGCCAAGGCGATCCTCGACCATGGCGAAGGCGCGGTCGATTGCGTGTTGCGCGGCGAAGGCGAGGCCGGCGTTCCTTCGCTCCTGGCGGCGATCGAGGCCGGGACCGATCTCGCGACCGTGCCGGGCGCGGTTACGGCTTCCGGCGAGGGGCCGCCACCCAGCTTTGTCCATTCGCTCGATGAGCTGTTGCCGGCGCGCGATCTGCTGCGGCACCGGCGCAAATATTTTATCGGCGTTCTCGACCCTTGCGCGTCGATCGAATTCTCGCGCGGCTGCCCCTGGGACTGCTCGTTCTGCAGCGCCTGGACCTTTTACGGGCGCAGCTACCGTTTGTTGAGCCCGGAGCGGGTTGTCGAAGATCTGCGGCAGATCCGCGAGCGCGGCATCTTTATCGTCGACGACGTCGCCTTTGTGCATGAGCGCCACGGCATGGAGCTCGGCGAGGCGATCGCGCAGGCCGGCATCAAAAAGCGCTATTACCTCGAAACCCGCGGCGACGTGCTGCTGCGGAACAAGGACGTGTTCCGCTTCTGGAAAGAGCTCGGCGTCGCCTACATGTTTCTCGGGCTCGAAGCGATCGACGAGGACGGGCTCAAAAAATACCGCAAGCGCGTGCCGCTCGGCCGCAATTTCGAGGCGCTCGAATTTGCCCGCTCGCTCGGCGTGCACGTCGCGATCAACCTGATCGCCGATCCCGACTGGGACCGCGAGCGCTTTCGGATCGTGCGCGATTGGTGTCTGGAGCAGCCGGAAATCGTCAACATCAGCGTCAACACGCCCTACCCCGGGACGGAGAGCTGGCTGACCGAGGAGCGTCGGCTGGAGAGCCGCGATTACCGGCTGTTCGATATCCAGCACGCGGTGTTGCCGACGCGCCTGCCATTGCATGAATTCTACGAAGAGCTGGTGACGACCCAGCGCGCGATCTACCGCAAGCACATCGATTGGCACGATATTCGCGGCGTGGCCGGCATCTCGGCCCGCCTGTTGATGCGCGGTCAGACCAATTTTTTCAAAAGCCTGTTCAAGCTGAACAGTGTCTACCGCCCGGAAGTGCTGCTCGCCGACCATATGAAGCCGGTCAAGTATGAGATCCCGCTGCCGCCCCCTGCCCCATCGAGCGAGAGTGCGAAGGTGCCGGTCGGTGGGCGCTCCCTTTATGTCCATGCGCCGCGCGGGCGCGCCGGGCGCGCGATCGATGCAGCGACCGAACGCTTTGTCGACGAAACGCGGATGGGTGCAACGCCGTAATCGGCGAATGCGGGAAACATCGTGAAGCACGCCGGTCCAGAAGCCCTCGATGCGCTGGCCCACTTGGTTGCGGCTGTCAGGGCGCGCGGGCTGAAGGAACCCCGCCCCGGCATTTTCTATCGCAAGGGCAAGGCCTGGCTGCATTTCCACGAGGACAAGGCTGGCCTGTTCGCGGATATTCGCCGCGGCGCGGAATGGGAGCGGTTTCGCGTGTCGGACGCGGCGGAACAAGCCAATCTTCTGAGACTGATCGATCGCTACCTCGCGCAAACGGCTCGCTGACGGGAAGGCGGCAATGACCGAAAACTCTGCAGCGAAATCCGTCGATGTCGCGACCCTGCGGCAATGGCTCGGCGACGCAGGCGAGGTCGCCTTTCTCGATGTGCGCGAGGACGGGCAACACGGCGCCGGGCATCCGCTGCTGGCGGTCAATGCGCCGTATAGCCGCCTCGAACTCGTCATCGGACAATTGGCGCCGCGGCGCGGCTGTCCCGTCGTGCTGCTCGATGATGGCGATGGCATCGCCGAGAAGGCGGCGCGGCGGCTGGCGGCGCTCGGCTACAGCGCGGTTCATGTGCTGGCAGGCGGGGTGGGCGCCTGGTCGGCGGGGGGCCATCCGCTGTTTCCGAGCACGAATGTGCCGAGCAAGGCCTTTGCCGAGATCGTCGAGCACGAATACGGCACACCGGCGATAAGTGCGGCCGAGCTCGAACGCCGCCGGCGCGCCGGCGACAACATCGTCGTGCTCGACAGCCGCCCCCTCGACGAATACGCCCGCTTTCACGTGCCGGGCGCGATGACTTGCCCGGGCGCCGAGCTGGTGTTGCGCTTCGCCGATCTCGTGCCGGATGCAGAGACGACCGTCGTCGTCTCCTGCGCCGGACGCACCCGCGGCATTATCGGCGCGCAGTCGCTGCGCACCGCGGGCGTGCCGAACCGGGTGCTATCGCTGGAAGGCGGCACGCAGGGCTGGCGGCTCGCCGGCTTCGACCTCGAACATGGCACGACAACCACCCTCAAACCGGCCAGCCCGCAAGCGCTCGCGGCGGCGAGGACGAGGGCCGAGGCGGTCGCGGCGCGGTTCGGCATTCGGCATATCGACCGAGCGACACTCGAGGCGTGGCATGCCGAGCCCGAGCGCACGACCTTCGTGCTCGACGTGCGCACGCCCGACGAATTCGCCGCAGGCCACCTGCCGGGCTCGATCTCGGCGCCGGGCGGACAGCTCGTCCAAGCGATCGACCGCTGGGTCGGGGTGCGCGCCGCGCGGCTGGTGCTGGTCGACGACATGTTGGCGCGGGCGGTTATAACGGCGCAATGGCTCCAGCAGATGGGCTGGGATGTCGCCGTGCTCGACGGCCCGTTTGATGGCGCTTCGCTGGCGACGGGGACGACCGATATGCCGGAGCCGCCGCTGCCGGATGTGCTGCGGATCACGGCGGCCGAGGCGGCGCATTGGCTCGACGGGGGCGCCGCCGCGGTTGCGGTCATGGCGAGCGCCGACTACCGCAGGGCGCATCCCGAGGAGGCGGTCTGGGCGATCCGGCCGCGGCTCGACCGGCTGCCAGCGAACGTCTTGCAGGCCAGCCGCATTGTCGTGTTTGCCGAGGATGAAGCGTTCGGCGCGCTCGCGGCGGCCGATCTCGCCGAGATCGCTGGCAGGCCTGTCGCGCTCCTTGATGGCGGGATCGCGGTGTGGCGGGCCGCCGGGCGGTCGTTTGCCGCCTCGCCCGACGACCCGCCTGACAAAGACCGCATCGACACCATTTTCTGGAACCACGATCGGCATGCCGGCAATCAGGAAGCGATGCGCGCCTATCTGCGCTGGGAGACCGAGTTGCCCGGCGAGATCGCCCGCGACGGCCTCGCCGGCTTCCGCTTGCAAGCGAGCTGAGCAGGACGACGCACCGGCCGTAACGGCTTGATTGTAATCGTTCCAATAACCATCTGAGCGTCGGTACCGGCGGTCGCGCATAGGGCGGACCGTAAGGCGGTGCCTCCCGCGCCTATGAAGGGCGGGAGATTAGGACGGAGTGCCACAAGTGGACTTCGCGAATCTGACCGAACGCGCGCGCGGCATTTTGCAAGCCGCGCAGATGGAAGCCCTGGCCGGGCGCCATCAAAATCTCATCCCCGAACACCTGCTCAAAGCGCTGATCGATGACCCCGAGGGACTCGCCGGTCACCTCGTGCGCGATGCCGGCGGAGATCCCGACCTGCTGAAGAGCGCCGCCGAGGAGCGCCTGGCGAGGTTACAGAAAGCGACCGGCGACGGGCCGCACCCGATCTTCATGTCGCCCGAATTGGCGGCCGTCTTGCAGCACGCCAGTGAAGCGGCGCGCAAGACCGGCGACCGTTTCGTCACGGCCGAGCGCCTGTTGGCGAGCCTTGCGGCGCAAGGGCCGCTGCAGGGCCTGTTCAAGCGCGCCGGCGTCAATCCGGCCGGCTTGGCAGAGGCGGTCGAGCGCATGCGCCAAGGCCGCAAGGCCGACGCACCCTCGGCCGAGCAGGATTGGGAGGCGCTGAAGAAGTATGCGCGCGACCTGACCGAAGAAGCGCGGCAAGGCAAGCTCGACCCGGTCATCGGCCGCGACGACGAGATCCGCCGCACGATCCAGGTGCTGGCGCGGCGCACGAAGAACAATCCGGTGCTGATCGGTGAACCCGGCGTGGGCAAGACCGCGGTCGTCGAAGGCCTGGCGCAACGGCTCGCCGCCGGCGACGTGCCGGAGGGGTTGAAGGACCGCCGCGTCTTGGCGCTCGACCTAACGTTGATCCTGGCCGGCGCCAAATTCCGCGGCGAGTTCGAGGAGCGGCTGAAGGCCGTACTGAGCGAAATCCAGGCCGCGGCGGGCCGCATCATCGTCTTCATCGACGAATTGCACATGCTGGTCGGCGCCGGCCGCATCGATGGCGGCATCGACGCCTCCAACATGCTGAAGCCGGCTTTGGCGCGCGGCGAGTTGCGCTGCATCGGCGCGACAACGCCGGACGAATACCGCCGCTACATCGAGAAGGACGCAGCGCTCGCCCGGCGTTTCCAGCCGGTCACGATCGACGAGCCTTCCGCCGAGGACGCGGTGTCGATCTTGCGCGGGCTGAAGAGCCGCTATGAATTGCATCACGGCGTGCGCATCGCCGACGCGGCGATCGTCGGGGCGGTGCAGCTTGGCGCTCGCTATATCGGCGACCGGCGCCTTCCGGACAAGGCGATCGATCTGATTGACGAGGCGGCCTCGCGCGTGCGCATCGCGATCGACTCGAAGCCCGAGGCGCTCGATGCGATCAGCCGCCGCGTCATGCAGTTGAAGATCGAACGCGAGGCGCTGCGCGCCGAACCCGACCGGGCATCGCAGGAACGGCTGCAGAAGCTCGAAGCGGAACTTGTCCAGGCCGAGAAGGAAGAGACCTCGATGGAAGAGACGTGGCGCGCCTCGCAATCGCGGCGCACCGAAGGCCGCCGGCTCAAGGAAGAGCTCGATCAGGCGAGGAACGAGCTGGAACGCGCGCAGCGCGACGGCAATTGGAGCCGCGCCGGCGAATTGACCTATTCGGTCATTCCCGACCTCGAAAAGCGGCTCGCCGAGGCGGAAGCGCGTGTCTCGACCGAGCGCGAGGAGGTCGGCATGCGCGACGTCGCGGCGGTGGTAACCCGCTGGACCGGCATCCCGGTCGAGAAGATGCTCGAAGCCGAGCGCCAGCGCCTCAAGGACATGGAGCAGAAGCTCGCCGACCGCGTCGTCGGTCAGCGCGAAGCAGTGCGCGCCGTCTCGAAAGCGGTGCGGCGCTCGCGCGCTGGGCTCAAGGATCCGGCGCGGCCGACCGGCTCGTTTCTGTTCCTCGGGCCGACCGGCGTTGGCAAGACAGAGCTCGCGAAAGCGCTCGCCGAGTTCCTGTTCGACGACGAGAACGCGATCACCCGACTGGACATGTCGGAGTACATGGAGCGGCACACGGTGTCGCGCATGATCGGCTCGCCGCCGGGTTATGTCGGCTATGATGATGGCGGCACGCTGGCCGAGAAGATCCGCCGGAGGCCGTATCAGGTCGTGCTGCTCGACGAGGTCGAGAAGGCGCACCCCGACGTGCTGAACGTGCTGCTGCAGGCGCTGGAGGACGGCCGGTTGACCGATGGCCAGGGCCGCACCGCGGATTTCCGGCACGCCATCCTGATCATGACCTCGAACCTCGGGGCCGAAGCGTTGCTGGCGCTCGGTGAGGACGAGCCGGTCGGCCATGCCCGCGGTGAGGTCATGGATGCGGTGCGCCGCGCCTTCCGCCCGGAATTCCTGAACCGGCTCGACGATGTGCTGGTCTTCGGGCGATTGGGGCGCGAGGAGATGGCGCGGATCGTCGACATCCAGCTGAAGCGGGTCAACGAGCGGCTCGCCGAGCGCGGCTTGGCATTGGCCGCGGACGAGGCGGCGCGGCGACGCCTGGCCGAGCTGGGCTGGGACCCGGCGTTTGGCGCGCGGCCCCTGAAACGGACGATCCAGGGCCTCGTCGAGGATCCGATCGCCGAGCGACTGCTCGACCATGCCGGTGAGGAAGGCGAACACGGCGTGCTGACGCTGTCGGTCGTCGATGGCCGCCTCGCGCTGGACGGCGTCGTCGTCGAGGACGACCGGCCGCAAGGCTTCAAAGCGCCGGAGCGCCCGCCGATCGGCTTCGCATTGGCCGG
>Ga0209059_1001174_pt1 | contig 12029 bp, 8 predicted proteins | sample GraSoiAngelo_151_FD_186165 | JGI IMG/M metagenome (GOLD analysis project Ga0209059, IMG submission 186165) | Grasslands soil microbial communities from the Angelo Coastal Reserve, California, USA - 14_1009_12_20cm (SPAdes) (version 2) | ecosystem: Environmental > Terrestrial > Soil > Grasslands ...
CGTCCGCGACCGCCGGCGTCGAGGGGGTCGAAGGCGTGGCGCTCGACGCTCCGGACTTGGTCGGCAGCAGAGGAGCTCGTCCGACCGGGAGCTGTGGAGCGGAGGGCGGCGACGCTGGATGAAGGGATGGAAGCGGGACACCGGCGAGGCTCGGCGACCCGCCGTACGCACCGCCGCCGGTCGCGAGGACCGCTGCGAGCGCGCACGAGACTGTCGTCGTAAAGACGCGTGCATTCCTGGGCATGAGATGTAGCTCCGTTCTGGTCCGAGGATGGACAGCTCGCCGGCTAGAACGGGGGAGAGCGGTTCGGCGGGCTCATCTCACTATCCGGTTGGGGTGAAGCGACGGAGGGTCGAAGGCTGGGCAGGGCTGACGCAGGCCGGCTCGCCGACCCGCCAGCGGAAGACGGCCGACTTCGTCCGCGACGACACCCTGAAGGCGTACGACATCGGCGACTTCGGGCACCAATTCCGCCATGCGTAGAGCAACGGGCGGGTCTGCCTGAAGGTGCGCGGGCCGACGACGGCTTCGATCTCCGTGCGAACGGGATTGCCGCGCACGCGAAGCAATCGGCCTCGACCGTTGGTGAGCCGCAGGACGACCTGGTCCCGAACCGCGCACTTCGCGCCCCGGACGTATCCGACATGAGCGTCCAGGATGAGCGCCCCTTGGGCGCCGTTCTTGGCGAGCTCGTAGCGGTACGCCTGTCGCGCACAGCGCGGAAGCCGTGCGCCGGAAGCCGTCGTGCCGACTGCCGGCACAAGCGGAGCCGGGAGTGTCATCGCCACCCCGACCACGACCGCCGCAGGGACTAGGCGGTCGACCCGCACGTACACGTGTCACCCTTACCCACTACCGCGCTGCATCACACCTTCGACCCTTGGCGGGCTCGACCGAGCCACGCCGCCGCGAACGCGTGTTCGTGTAGAACTTAGGTGTGCCGTATGTGGAGTTGCACGCCCACTCGGCCTACTCGTTCCTCGACGGGGCGTCGCTGCCGGAGGAGCTCGCGGTGCAGGCGGCCGAGCTCGGCTACGGGGCGCTCGCGCTCACCGACCACGACGGCCTCTACGGGTCGCTCGAGTTCGCGCACGCGGCGAAGGCGTTCGGCGTGCGCCCGATCACCGGCGCGGAGGTCACGCTCGCCGACCGCTCGCACGTCACGCTCCTGGTCGAGACCTCGCGCGGCTACGCGAACCTGTGCCGGCTCCTCACGGCCGCGCACGCGAAGACGCGGCGGCTGGGGCGGGAGAGCGACGCGCCGCTTCCGCCCTCGCTCGACCTCGAGCTCCTGCTCGAGCACCGCGAGGGCCTCGTCTGCCTCTCCGGCTGCGCCCGGCACGGGCTCGCCGTCCGGGATCCGAACACCGCCGCCGAGGTCGCCCGCGTCTTCGGCTCCGAGCGGTTCTACGTCGAGCTCCAGCGGCCCTACGAGCGCGGCGACGCGCGCCGGAACGCGGTCCTGCGCGACCTCGCGGCGGCGCTCGGCGTCGAGACGGTGGCGACGGGCGACCCGCACGCGCACGACCCGAGCCGCGTGGCGCTCCAGGACGTGCTCGTCGCGATCCGGAACCGCACCTCGCTCGAGGGCGCCGAGCGGGAGCGGCGCGGAAACCGCGAGGTCGTCCTCCTGCCCCCGGAGGCCATGTCCGAGCGCTTTCCCGACGACGCCGGCGCGATCGCGCGGACCGCCGAGGTCGCAGCGCGGCTCGAGTTCGACCTGACGCACGAGCTCGGCTACCGGTACCCCGACTTCTCGAACGGGGCCGAAACGGCCACTTCACAGCTCCGCCGGGTCTGCGATCGCGCTTTCCACGAGCGCTACAGCGCTTGCAACAGACTGTTGCAAGGTCGGGCTCGCGGGCGGCTGGACGAGGAGCTCGCGCTGATCGACGAGCTCGGGCTCGCGGGCTTCTTCCTCCTGCACTGGGAGGTGCTCGAGCTGGCGCGCGAGTGCGCCTTCCAGGTACGCGGCGCCTCGGCGGCCCGCAACATCCTCCCGCCCGGCCGCGGCCGCGGCAGCTCCGTCGGCTCGCTCGTCTGCTACCTGACGGGCCTCTCGCACGTCGACCCGGTCGAGGCCGACCTCTCGCTCGGACGGTTCCTGAACCGCGAGCTCGACTCGATGCCCGACATCGACCTCGACTTCCCGCGCGACATCCGCGAGAAGCTGATCGTCGCCGTCACCGAGCGCTACGGCCGCGAGCACGCCGCGCTCGTCGCGTCGTTTCCCACCTACCGCTCGCGGGGTGCGATCCGCGACGTGGGCAAGGCGCTCAGCCTGCCGTTCGCCGACCTCGAGCGGCTCGCGCGGCAGAGCGACGGCTGGAACGCGAAGCGCGTCGGGGAGGAGATCGCCGCGCTGCCGGATGCCGAGCGCAAGCTGCGCTCGCCGCGCTGGCGGGCCTTCGTCGAGGCCTGCTTCGAGATCGCCGGCCTGCCGCGGCACATCTCGCAGCACCCGGGCGGGATGGTCATCTCGACGCGGCCGCTGATCGAGCTCGTCCCCGTCCAGCCGTGCGCCATGGCCGGCCGGCAGATGTGCCAGTGGGACAAGGACTCGTGCGCCGACGCAGGCTTCCTGAAGATCGACCTGCTCGGCCTGGGGATGCTCTCCGCGGTCGAGGACTGCGTCGACCAGGTCGCTCGGCTGCGCGGCCGGACGATCGACCTCTCCCGGATCCCGCTCGACGACCAGGCCGTCTTCGAGGAGATCCGGCAGGCGGACACGGTCGGCGTCTTCCAGATCGAGAGCCGCGCCCAGATGCAGAGCCTGCTCCGGACGCAGCCGGAGAGCCTCGACGACCTCACAGTGCAGGTCGCGCTCGTCCGGCCGGGGCCGATCCAGGGCAAGGCGGTGCACCCGTACATCGAGCACCGGCAGCGCCTGCGGGAGGACCCGGACTTCGTGCCGCCGGTCGACCACCCGTCGCTCGCCGAGCCGCTGCGCTCGACCCTCGGCGTCGTCGTCTTCCAGGATCAGGTGCTCGACGTGGCGATCGCCGTCGCCGGCTTCAGCGTCGGCGAGGCGGAGGGGCTGCGGCGCGCGATGAGCCGCAAGCGGAGCCACGCCGCGCTCGAGGCCTACCGCGGCCGGTTCGTCGAGGGCGCGCTCGGCCGCGGTGTCGACGAGGAGACCGCGCACCGGATCTACGACAAGCTCGTCGGCTTCTCGGGCTTCGGCTTCCCGAAGTCGCACGCGGCCGCGTTCGGCCTGCTCGCCTACCAGTCGGCGTGGCTGCGCCACCACCACCCGGCCGAGTTCCTGTGCGCGCTCCTGAACGCGCAGCCGATGGGCTTCTACCCGCCGGCGAGCCTGGTGCGCGACGCGCAGCGGCGCGGGGTGGACGTCCGCCCGCCGGACGTGAACCGAAGCGGCGCCAAAGCATCCCTCGAGGACGTGGCCGTTCGAGCCCGCCGTGCCAGGCACGTGCCTGGCACCGACGACGGAAGCGCCATGGCGGTTCGGGTCGGGTTGGAATACGTCGCGTCGGTGGGGGAGGACGACGCGGCGGGGATCGTCGCCGAGCGCGAGCGCGGGGGGCCGTATCGCGACGTGCGCGACCTCGCGCAGCGGGCGTCCGTGGACGACGGCGCGCTCGAGGCCCTCGTCGCCTCGGGCGCCTGCGACTCCTTCGGCTCGCCGCGGCGGACGCTCCTCTGGGAGCTCGGGCTCGTCCCGCGCGCGACGAGCGTCCCCGGAACGGGCGGCGCTGAGCGCCAGCTCGCCCTCCCGCTCGAGCCGACCGTCGAGACGCCCGCGCTGCCGCCGCAGAGCGACTGGGAGCGGATGCTCGCCGACTACCGGACGACGGGCCTCTCGGTCGGCACGCACCCGCTCGAGCTCCTCCGCCCGCACCTCCCTCCGGGCACGCTCTCGAGCCGCGAGCTCTCCGAGCTTCCGCACGGCCGGCGGGTCGCGGTGGCCGGGCTCGCGGTCGCGCGCCAGCGGCCGTCGACGGCCAAGGGCGTCGTCTTCATGCTCGTCGAGGACGAGTTCGGGCAGATGAACCTGATCGTGCCGCCGCCGGTCTACGAGCGCTTCCGCGCGATCGTGCGCGGCGAGCCGCTCCTGCTCGCGCGCGGCCGGTACGAGCGCGTCGAGCGGAACCGGAACGTCCTCGTCAGCGACCTCGAGACGCTGGGCCCGCTCGCCCGCCGCGTCGCCGACGAGGCGGACGTCTACGGTGCGCTGCCGGCCGCCCACCACTTCGGGCACCGCTAGCGAAACCCAACGACGAACGGCTTCGTGGTCGGCCTGGCCGCGATCGCCGCGCTGGGCGGGTTCCTCTTCGGCTACGACACCGGCGTCAATCTCGGGCGCGCTCCTCTTCATCGGCGCCGAGGACGGGGACGCCGCCGACAGGCCGCTCGCGCGCGAGCGCGAGGAGCCGGCCCGCGGCGAGCGAGTCCCGCGCTAGCCCCGGACGCAGTAGAGGCGGCCGTGGCCGGGCAGGTCGGCCCGCTCGACGGGCACGGTCGTGCGACGGGCGATGTCGATCCAGAAGACGCGGAACCGGTCCCCCTCGAGGTCGCGCACGAGCGCGGCGGCGTCCGCGCCGGCCGCCGCGAGCAGGACGAGCAGCGAGCTGCCGATCGTCCCGCCGCTCAGGTGGAACGCCGCCGGCTCGGCCCTGCCTAGGGCGCCGCCGCGATAATCAGGCGCGTGCGGCGGGTGGACGGCTTCGCGCCCATCGGGGCCTACGGCGCGATCGGCGACGGCCGGACCGTGGCGCTCGTCGCGCTCGACGGCTCGATCGACTTCCTCTCGCTCCCGAGCTTGCGCTCCCCGACGACCTTCGCGGCGCTCCTCGACCCCGAGCGCGGCGGCCGCTTCGCGCTCGCTCCCGAGGGCGACTTCGAGGCCGAGCGGCGCTACGTCGAGCGGACGAACGTCCTCGAGACCGTCTTCCGCACCGCTTCCGGCTCCGTTCGCGTCACCGACGCCCTTACGCTCGAGGACGGCGTGCTCCTTCCCTGGGTCGAGCTCGCGCGGCGCGTCGAGGGGCTCGAGGGCTCCGTGCGGATGCGCTGGAGCGTCGAGCCGCGCTTCGATTGGGGCCGAGCGGAGACGCGGATCCGCATGCGCCGCGGAACGCCGGTCGCGGAGGCCGGAGAGGTCCTCCTCGCGGTCCAGGCCTGGGACGCCGGCGAGCCCGGCGTCGCGGACGACCACGTCGGCTCGACCTTCGAGACGTCGCCCGGGTCGCGGGCGCTGCTCGCGCTCGCCGCCGCCGAGTCGGGCCCGGTCCCGATCCCCCGGCGGGACGACGTCGAGCGCCGCGTCGACGGCACGTGCGCGGGCTGGCGGCGCTGGCTCGACAACTGGGACTACGACGGCCCGTGGCCCGATGCGGTCGCGCGCAGCGCCCTCGCCCTGCGGCTGCTCGTCCACACGCCGGACGGCGCGATCGCGGCCGCGCCGACGACCTCGCTCCCGGAGCGGATCGGCGGCGACCGCAACTACGACTACCGCTACGCCTGGGTGCGCGACTCCGCCTTCACCCTCGACGCCCTGATCGTCCTCGGCCTTCGTGCGCTCGTACACGAGTCGTTCGGCTGGCTCCTGCGCGCGATCGCGCAGACCGACCCGGACGTGCGGCCGTTCTACGCGCTCGACGGCTCCATTCCCGAGCGGCTCGAGGAGCTGCCACTCCGCGGCTACCGCGACTCACGGCCCGTGCGCTACGGCAACGCCGCGAGCTCACAACTCCAGCTCGGCTCGTGGGGCGACCTCCTCGAGACGGCCGACCTGTACGTGCGCCAGGGGAACGAGTTCGACGACGCGACCGGCCGCCGCCTCGCCGACACGATCGACCGCCTCTGCGTCATCTGGCGCGACGAGGACTCGGGGATCTGGGAGCTGCCCGACCTGCGCCACTACACGATCTCGAAGCTCGCATGCTGGACGGCCTTCGACCGGGCGCTCCGGCTCGTCGAGGAGGGCCAGCTCCCCGGCGACCACGCGGCGCAGTGGCGCGAGGAGCGCGACGCCGTCCGCGACTTCGTCGAGACGCGGTGCTTCTCGGAGGCCCGTGGCGCGTACACGTTCTACGCGGACTCGCAGGAGCTCGACGCGTCGGTGCTGCGCGCGGCCCGCATGGGCTTCGCCGAGCCCGCCGGCGAGCGCATGGCCGGCACGATCGCCGCGGTCCGCGAGGAGCTCTCCGCGGGCGGGCCGCTCCTCTACCGCTACAGCGGCCAGAAGCGGGAGGAGGGCGCATTCCTCGCCTGCTCCTTCTGGCTCGTCGAGGCGCTCGCGCGGGCCGGCCGCGTGGGCGAGGCGCGCGCGACGATGGAGGAGCTCCTGCCGCTTGCGAACGACCTCGGCCTCTACTCGGAGGAGATCGACCCACAGACGCACGAGCTGCTCGGCAACTTCCCGCAGGGCCTGACGCACCTCTCGCTCGTCACCGCCGCAGGCGCCGTCGCGGCCGCGGATGGCTGACCGGCGCCGCCTCCGCGCGACGTTCGAGGAGGTGCCGGAGCTCTACGACCGCGCTCGGCCCCTCTACCCGGCGGAGCTCTTCGACGACCTCGTCTCCTTCGCCGGCCTCGAGGCTGGCTCGCAGGTGCTCGAGATCGGCTGCGGCACCGGCCAGGCGACGCTCCCGCTCGCCGAGCGCGGCTTCGACATCGTGGGCGTCGAGCTCGGCACCGGGCTCGCGGCGGTCGCGCGCCGCAAGCTCGCCGGCTTCCCGCGCGTCGAGGTCGTGAACACCGTCTTCGAGGAGTGGCAGGCGAGTGACGAGAGCTTCGACGCCGTCGTCGCCTTCACCGCCTTCCACTGGGTCGACCCCGAGGTGAGATACGCGAAGGCGGCGCGCCTCCTGCGCACGGGCGGCTGCCTCGCCGTCGCCGAGACGGAGCACGTCCTCGTCGAGGGGGGCGACCCGTTCTGGGCCGAGGTGCAGGCCGACTACGACGCCGTCGTGCCGAGCGACCGGAACCGCCCGCCGCCGGGGCCCGAGGAGGTCGGCGACCTGCGCGCCCAGCTCGAGGAGACCGGCCTCTTCGTGGACGTCGAGGTGCGCCGCTACCTCGCCGACGTGACCTACTCCGGCGAGGAGTACGTCGGCGTCCTCGACACGTACTCGCCGAACCGGGCCATGGAGCCCGGGACGCGCGAGCGCTTGTACGACGCGATTCGACGACGCATCGAGGCGCGCCCGTCCCGGACGGTGCGGAAGACCTACCTTTTCGCGCTTAACCTGGCACGGCGCGTTCAGTAGCCGGCCGCGGTCGGCTGCTCCTCCGGACGGCGCTGCACGAGCGCGGAGGTGTCCATGCGCTCCTCGGCGCACGCGAGGTTGAACGCGCTGTTCACCAGCGCCACGTGCGTGAACGCCTGCGGGAAGTTGCCGAGCTGCCGGCGGAGCTCCGGGTCGTACTCCTCGGCGAGCAGGCCGAGGTCGCTGCGGAGCGCGAGCAGCCGCTCGAAGAGCGTCCGCGCCTCGTCGAGCCGTCCCTGGAGCGCCAGGTTGTCGACGAGCCAGAACGTGCACGGCAGGAACACGCCCTCGCCGGGCGGCAGGCCGTCGATCGACGCCGTCTCGTCGTCGGCCCGGTAGCGCTGGACGAAGCCGTCGCGGACGAGCTCGCGCTCGATCGCCGCCACCGTCCCGACCATGCGGGGGTCGTCGGCCGGGAGGAAGCCGACGAGCGGGATCACGAGCAGGCTCGCGTCGAGCCGCTTCGCGCCGTAGAAGCCGACGAAGGAGTCGAGCTCGGTGTCGAAGCCCTCGCGGAGCACCTCCTCGTGGATCTCCGCCCGCACCTGGCGCCAACGCTCGACGGGCCCGGTGCGGCCGAAGCGCTCGACCGCCTGCACGCCGCGGTCGAATGCGACCCACGCCATCACCTTCGAGTGCGTGAAGTGCCGCCGCGGGCCGCGCACCTCCCAGATGCCCTCGTCCGGCTCCTTCCACGCGTGCTCGAGGTGACGCAGGAGGTGCCGCTGAAGCGCCCACGCCTCCGGCGAGCTCTCGAGGTCGTGGGTGCGTCCCTGGTGCAGCGCGTCCATGACCTCGCCGTACACGTCGAGCTGGAACTGGCGGATCGCGGCGTTTCCCTCCCGGACCGGCTTCGAGCCCTCGTAGCCCGGGAGCCACGGCAGCTCGAGCTCCGTCAGGCGGCGCTCGCCGGCGACGCCGTACATGATCTGGATGTCGGCCGGGTCGCCGGCCGCCGCGCGGAGGAGCCAGGTCCGCCAGGCACGCGCCTCGTCGAGGTAGCCGCCGTTCAGGAAGGCGAGGAGCGTCAGCGTCGCGTCGCGCAGCCAGCAGAAGCGGTAGTCCCAGTTCCGGACGCCGCCGAGCTGCTCCGGGAGCGAGGTCGTCGGCGCCGCGACCATCCCGCCGGTGGGCGCGTAGGTGAGCGCCTTCAGCACCACGAGCGACTGGTGCACCGCCTCGCGCCACTCGCCCCGGTAGCTGCACCGGTCGGCCCACTCGTCCCAGTACCGGCAGGTGTCCTCGAAGGCGGCGTCCGCGTCGACCGGCTCGGGCGGATCCTCGTTCGACGGGTACCAGGTGAGGACGAACGGCACGCGCTCGCCCTCGCGAACGGTGAAGTCCGAGATCGTCCGCATGTTCTCGCCGCGCGTCTCGGCCGGGGATCGGAAGCAGAGCGCGTCCGGGCCGGCGACCGCGATCCGGCAGTCGGCCTCGGGCAGCCGCCGCACCCACGGGACGATCGAGCCGTAGTCGAAGCGGATCACGAGCTCCGAGCTCATCTCGACCTCGCCGCGGAGGCCCTCGACGATGCGGACGATGTCCGGCGCCCGGCCCCGCGGAGGCATGAAGTCGAGGACGCGTACCGCGCCGGTGTCGGTCTCCCATTCGGTCTCGAGGACGAGCGTGTCCGGCCGGTAGCGCCAGCCCGCCTGCCACGCCTCGCCGCGCGGGGCGAGCGCCCAGCGCCCGTGGTCGGGCGTCCCGAGCAGCGCGGCGAAGCACGCGCCCGAGTCGAAGCGGGGGAAGCAGAGCCAGTCGACGGAGCCCTCGCGGCTGACGAGCGCGGCCGTCTGGAGGTCGCCGACGAGCGCGTAGTCCTCGATGTGGGCCACTCAGCGATCCTCTATTTCCAAGGCGAAGCGGGGGAGGCGCTTGAGCACCGCGCGGTTGAACGTCGTCTCGTAGTGGTCCGCGGCTTCGTCTTCGAGCGTCGAGGCGTAGCCGTCGCGGAGGTCGGCCAGGAGCTCGGTGGCCGTCTCGACCAGGTCCACGTAGTCACCGTACCGCTCCTCGGCCTCGGTGCGGTCGGCCCGGTCGTAGGCGCGCTCGGCGGCCATGCAGTCGGCGATCAGGCCGGCGTGCTCCCGCTCGAAGAGGTCGAGCTGGCGCGAGACGACGTCGGCGAAGCGCTTGCGGAAGATCACGCGAGCTCCCGGTAGAGCTCGAGGTGGGCGGCGGCGGCGCGGTCCCACGTGAGCTCCTCGCGCGCGCGGCGCGCGCCTGCCCGCGCCGCCTCCAGCGCGGCCGAGTCGTCGAGGAGCTCCCGCGCGGCGGCGGCCAGCGCCTCGACGTCGCCGGCCGGGACGACGCGGCCCGCCCCGAAGCGCCGCACCGGCTCGGCGATTCCGCCCACGTCGTAGGCGACCGCCGGCACGCCGGCGCCGAGCGCCCGCAGGAGCGCCCCGCTCTGGTCGAGCTCGGGCCGGTACGGGAAGAGGGCGAGCGTGGCCTCGCCGAGGGCGCGGTCGGCCTCCCGCTGTGGCAGGTAGCCGAGCCGCCAGTCGACGTCGAGGCCGCGGGCGCGCTCGCGGTAGGGCTCGACGGGCTCCAGCGGGTCGCCCGCGACGAGGAGCCGCGTCCCGTCGAGCCGCCGCAGCGCCTCGATCGCGTCGTCGAGCCCCTTGTACGGCCGGATGACGCCGAAGCAGAGGAGCGTGCGGCCGTCGTCGGCGCGCGGCGGGTCGCTCGGGAAGACGGGGTGGGGGATCACGCGCAGCCGCTCCGCCTCGACGCCGAGCCCCGCGAGCGTCTCGCGCCCCCGCTCGCTGTGCACGACGACGCGCTCGTACCGCGCGAGGAGCTCACGCCACAAGCGGGTCCTCTGCGCCGTCCGCCGCGGCAGGAGGTCGTGCGCCGTGAACACCGCCGGCACGTGGAGCCGCAGCCGCCGGTCGAGCTGCGGCCACGCGAGCCACTGGAGGTGGAGGATCCCGGCCCTGACGCGCCCGAGCTCGAACAGCACGCCCACGTGCTCGAACGCACGAAGGGGGAGGCGCGCGCGGGAGCGGCCGAAGAGACGCGACGAGAGCGGGTAGAGCCGCTCGTCGCGCTCGTAGTTCTCCGGAGCGGGCGTCTCGCCGAAGCGGAAGCGGGAGGTCAGCAACCGGACGTCGGCGCCGGAGCGGCCGAGCGCGGCGGCGAGCTCGTGGTCGTACTGCGGCGTAAACGCGGGCGGGTCGGCGAGGACGATCTGCACGGCCGCAAGCCTAGACTTGCGCCCTTGCTCGTCCGGACCTGGAACCTCTTCCACGGCAACGCGAAGCCGCCGGAGCGAGCGGCGTTCCTCGAGGCGATGATCCGGCTCGCGGCCGCCGACCGACCGGACGTGCTCTGCCTCCAGGAGGTGCCGGTCTGGGCGCTCGAGCGGCTCGGCGACTGGAGCGGGATGAGCGCCGCCGTCGGCGTCGCCGCGCGGCCGACGATCGGCCCGCTGCCCTCGACCGCGGAGATCGGCCGCGTCCTGACCTCGCTCGACCACGGCCGTCTCCGGTCGGCCTTCGCGGGCCAGGCGAACGCGATCCTCGTCGGCGGCGGCCTTCGCATCCGCGACGAGCGAACCGTCGTGCTGAACTCCCGGCGCTTCCGGCGGGCGCAGGCACGGTGGCTCGGCCTCGACCTCCTGGCGCGGCTCGCCTGGGCGAAGGAGCGGCGCGTGTGCCAGGCGGCTCGCGTGGCCGCCGACGACGGCGCGACCCTCGTCGTCGGCAACCTCCACGCGACGAGCTACCGGCCCGACCAGCGGCTCGCAGACGCCGAGCTCCTCCGCGCGGCGTGGTTCGTCGACGCCGTCGCGGTTCCCGGCGAGCCGGTCGTCCTCTGCGGCGACTTCAACGTCACAGCCTCGCGCTCGCGGACGCTCGCCGACCTCGCGGGGCCCGAGTGGGGGTTCTCGGCCGCGGGGGAGGGCATCGACCACGTCCTCGTTCGCGGCGCCGAGGTTGGTCCCGCCGAGCCGTGGCCGCCGGAGCGGCGCCGCGTCGGCGGCCGCCTCCTCTCCGACCACGCGCCGGTCGAGGTGCGGATCGGATGACCTACGACGAGGCGCGCGCACTGTTCCCGGTGCTGGAGCGGTTCGCGTACCTGAACGCCGGCACGCTCGGCCCGCTGTCGCGGGCGACGATCGCGGCGATGGAGGAACGGACCCGCCACGACCACGAGCTCGGCCGCGGCGGCAACGCCTGGTTCGCGAGCGTGATGGCCCTCCGCGCGCAGGTGCGCGCGCGGCTCGCCGCCACGGTCGGCACGACGCCGCAGCGGATCGCGCTGACGAGCTCAACGACGGACGGGTGCAACATCGTCCTGTCCGGGCTCGGCCTCGGCGAGGGCGACGAGGTGGTGACGACCGACGCGGAGCACCCCGGGCTGCTGGCGCCGCTCGGCGCGAGCCCGGCGCGCGTCCGCGTCGCGGAGGTGACGACCCGGCCGACGTCCGAGGCGCTCGAGGTGATCCTGGCGCAGGTGACGCCGCGCACGCGGCTCATCGCGCTCTCGCACGTGCTCTGGACGACCGGCCAGATGATGCCCGTGCACGAGCTGAAGGCGGAGACGGGCCTGCCGCTCCTCGTCGACGGCGCCCAGTCGGTGGGCGCGATCCCGGTTGAGATGGGCGAGCTCGACTTCTACACCGTCTCGTGCCAGAAGTGGCCCTGCGGGCCCGAGCCGACGGGCGCGTTGTACGTGCGCCACCCGGAGGCGCTGCGGGTGGCGTTGCCGACGTCCTGGTCGCACCGGTCGATCGAGCTCGACGGCACGTTCGAGCCGAGGGACGGCGCGGCGCGGTTCGACTTCGGCTG
>Ga0209059_1001175_pt1 | contig 12007 bp, 18 predicted proteins | sample GraSoiAngelo_151_FD_186165 | JGI IMG/M metagenome (GOLD analysis project Ga0209059, IMG submission 186165) | Grasslands soil microbial communities from the Angelo Coastal Reserve, California, USA - 14_1009_12_20cm (SPAdes) (version 2) | ecosystem: Environmental > Terrestrial > Soil > Grasslands ...
GGCTCACCGATTGTGCACGCGTTGGCCGGAAGATCAGGTCGGGACCTCTTATGGAAGACCGTCACGGATTAGGAAATAGAATTGGACAGATCCAGCGGACAGCAACAACGCTCGCACAATGCCGGACGCGAAGACGTGTTGAGCGACATTATCCGGCAGGTCGGCGAGCAACTGGCAGGTTCGTACGAGCAACAACTGCTGGAGTCGGTGATGACCGACATCGCGCAGCAGTTTCAAGGAGCGCCTATTACGGCTTTTCTGCCGATTCTCGTCCTGAAGAAGGCGTCAGAAAGCTTGAGGGCCTCCAATGGAATCAAAGCCCCGACAACGGGGAACGCTCGTTCCAGCGCTGTCGCTGTCCCAGCCGTCAAGCTGGATTTTCTAAGATTTGAGTTCAAATATATTATCAGCAACTACCTGCGCGCCGCCGTAGAGAAAGACCTCTCCCACTTCATGATGCTGGATCCGTTTGCCGCGAAGCAGAACGACCATCGCTACTTCGTTCGCAGTCTCTATTACGATGACCCGGCATTCACCAGTTACCACGAAAAGGTCGACGGCGCACTTCGGCGCGCGAAATTCCGTCTGCGCACCTATACCAACGATCCGGGGAACTCTTGCGAAACCTATCTCGAGATCAAGGGAAGATACAATTCCTCAGTCTACAAGCAACGCGCCGGCTTCGCCGACCCCGCAGGCAGCCGGATATTCGCTGACTGCGCTTCCTCCACGACAGACACAATACTCGAGGCCATCAACGACTCGCCAGTCGCCGGACTATTTCGGTATGAATTGGCGCGAACAAAAATCAGGCCAATCATGCTCATTGACTACATTCGCCGGCCCTATCTATCGAGGTATGACGCGGAATTCCGACTGACCTTTGACGACAATCTGCGCGCCACGGTGACGAATAAGCTATTTCCGCGCGCTTCCCAGAGCCGCCGCGGACTTCTCCAAGGACGCACGGTAATGGAGATAAAATTCAAGGACTGCGTGCCTCTGTGGTTTCACCGAATCCTCAAGAAGTACGGGTTGCAGCGCGAGTCCGTCTCGAAGATATGCACCGGCATCGAGGCATGGAATCTGGTGCCCTCAAGTAACTGAAACCACACCGCGTTATATCGGACATCAGGAGCAATCATGGGCAGCGAGCATATCGTCGCCAACTCATCGAATATCGAACAGCAGTTGCTTTACTCCCTGCACGGCGGGGCGTTTACAGGCCCGGAAATGCTGATCAATATGTCGCTGGCGCTGGTCCTCGGTCTGCTGCTCGCCAGCGTGTACCGGTACACCCACAAGGGCCTTTCCTATTCGCAATCCTTTACGCTGACCATCGTCTTCCTCACTACTATAGTGACCATGACCTTGATGGCGATTGAATCCAGCTTGGCAAGAGCCTTCGCTCTGGTCGGTGCGTTGTCGATTATTCGCTTCCGTACGGTGGTGAAGGACACCAAGGACACGGCATTCGTATTCGCCGGGCTGGCCGCGGGCATGGCGGCCGGCACGAGCAATTATTTTCTCGCCGTATTGGGCAGCTGCTTTATTTCGACCGTCGCCATCGTGCTGCACAAATTAAAATTCGGCGCCCCTACGAAGGGCGAATTCATGCTGCGGTTTACCTTCGATACGACGCACGATAGCGGCGCTTACCTCAACATGCTGAGTAAGAATTGCCTGCGCTCGACGCTGCTATATGTCGAACCGTCCAGCGACAGCCAGTTCCTGAGTGTCAGTTACGACACGTCGCTCAATCCCAATGTGACCGCGCACGCATTGGCAAGAGAGATGGCCACGGTGGCGGGCGTTTCAGACATCCGTTTGATTGCGTCACAAAGCGATCTCGACTACTGATCGCGACGGAGCGTCTATGCCAATCGATAAACGTGTCGTGCTGTGGCCTGTTCTGGTGCTCAATGTGGCTGGTGAAGCTATGTCGTGCGCACAGCGGGCTTGGAAGGCGACGCCCCGTCGTGAACCTGCGGCTTACGGTCGGCCGGTGGGTGTCGAGGAGGACGGAATCACGAAACCAAGATTGAAGAGCGTCCACAGTAGGCGGGCTGCCCGTTCAGGCTTTCGCCGGCTATGTAGCGCATCTGGCCGAACCGGCTCGAGAGCGAGCCAGTTCTCCGCAAAATCCCTGGCTTCGGGATGCTCGTCGCCTACATAAAGGTAAGCCATATGGTCTTTCCCCTAGTGGAATCAGCTCTAGTGAACAGTACAACGGCCCTGTTACGGTTTGATTACGGAAACGGTGCACCTGACATTGAGACCCCCTGGCGCACAGGGTGGTCAAGGACCATTTGCGATTCGTCCGATGACGCAGGCGACCCATGTGGTTCGCCTGCTTTCCCCTTACGATAAAGCGATCTATGCGACTTAATCAGGAGATGCTGGTAATCGTGTTTTTCGCTGGCAGAGCTGTCGCTGCTGATTCAGTTGAAGTGACACCAACCGGGCGGTTGCATGTCGACTACGCTCACCATGACTCGGATGTGGCGCAATTCGACGACAAGGCGTTGGTACGCCGTGCCGAATTCGGTCTGCGGGGAGAGTTCGGCAGCCACTGGTCGGCCAAGATTGTCTACGACTTTGCTCGCGGCGGTTCCTTCAAGGACATCTACCTGCGCTATCGTGGCTGGGATCGAACGAAGCTTACCCTAGGCCAGTTCAAGGTGCCCTTCGGACTGGAGCAATTGACGAGCGACAACGACATCACGTTTATGGAGAGAGCGTTGCCAACCGAGGCGTTCAAGCTATCCCGCAGGAAGGCCATCGGTCTTCAGAGTAGCGACGCGAATTACACGTGGGAAGCCATGGGTTTTGGCTCGTCTGTGGAGGGCGAAGGGGGCAATGGCGCGGCAGCGCGGTTCACGTTCAACCCGATCAAAGATGGGGATATTCTTGTGCACGTTGGTCTGGCCGCGCTTACGCAACGGCCAAAGGACGCTGTCAACATTGGGGCTCGGCAGGAAGCCCTGCCAACCGACATTCGACTGGTGAGGACCGGACAAATAGGCACGGTAACGCGCATGAACCAACTGGGAGTGGAAGCGGCTTGGAAGGAAGGTCCTTTTTCGATTCAGAGTGAGTGGATGCAAACGCGCCTGAGCCGCAGGTCAAGCGAGCCTGACGTTTCTTTCCACGGCTGGTACGTGGCTGGAAACTGGGTGCTTTCTGGTGAGTCACGAGGATATCAGGATGGTGTATTCAAGTCCGTGGTACCCGTAGGAAAGGCCGGCGCCTGGGAACTTGCTGTGCGCTACAGTCGCATCAGTCTGAATGGCGGCCAGATCAGGGGTGGCAAAGAAGACAACGTCACGTTCGGACTCAACTGGTATTTCAACGAGCACCTGCGCCTCATGGCCGACTATGTCATGGTGAACAGCGATAGGCGCGGCGTATCCGATAATCCGAATATCCTGGATGTGCGGGCCCAAATAGCGTTCTGAAGATTGGCCCACAACTGGGATTATGAAGCTATCGTTCTTGTGAATGTAGGATTCTGATGCGATACCTCGTTTCTCTAGGCCTGTTTTTCGGGTTGGTCGGATTCGCCAATTCCGGCCTTGCCAAAACGGTTCCGGACAGCCGCTTGCGGGTGGTGATTATTCGCCACGGAGAGAAGTCAGAAAGCAGCAAGAATCTGTCGTGCCAAGGAGAGAATCGCGCGCTGCAACTCCCGGCAGTCCTGTACCGGAAGTTCAATAGACCCGACCACGTCTACGTTCCTTCACCAAGAATTGGAAAATCAACGTTGCAGGTACGGATGTTCGAGACCGTCATCCCGTTCGCAGTCAAATATGATTTGACTGTGAACAGCGAATTTCGGGTCGATGCGTATTCCGCCGTGGCTGACCAGGTACTCAAGAAGACAGGTACCGTGTTGATGGTTTGGGAGCACCAGGCAATTCCGGCTCTTGCTGCTCAGCTTGGGGTGATCAATCCGCCAAAATGGCATCGCAAGGATTTCGACAACATCTGGATAATCACTTTCGTGGGCGGAAACGCTTCGCTGTCGATAGATCGAGAAGGAATAACTCCGCCAGTCGATTGCAGCTTCTAATGTCACGTCCCGCTGATTCGTGCAGTAAATTTATGGAGTTGTGTGTGGAGTCAGCGCAAGCCGCTGAGCTGAGCGCGCCAGAAAACTGCTGGGACGTAGCTTCGGACCCGGTACTCTCAATTAACTGATTTCGCCTGGGGGAAAACTTATGGCTAGTGGCGTTTTTAGCTGGTTAATGGCAACAGTAACACCGCGCAGCGACAATTACTTTGTGCTATTTAACCATCTGGCGGACCGCGTTGTGAACGGCTCCAAGGTACTGGCGACGATGTCAGCCGTAAGTGACGCGGAAAAGTTTGAAGAGCATTGCAAAGAACTCCGAACCATAGAACGCGAGGCAGATGGGTACACCAAAGAAATTCTTATTTCACTGCATAAAACCTTTATTACTCCATTTGACCGCCGCGAAATTCGCGAGCTAGCCAAGGCGCTGGACGATATTGTTGACTACATGGAAGACATTCCTCAAAGCGTCAACATTTACGGTCAGACGAGCTTTACACCAGAGATCGTAGCACTTGCGCAGCTTTTGTTGCGCGCCTCAGAAAAAGTAAGGGATGCTGTCAACATGCTGGCTGACATCAAAAATGCCGGCCGCATTTTGCGTACTTGCGATGAAATCAGTGGTATTGAGGGCGAAGCGGATCATGTAATGCGGGCTGGCATGCGGCGCTTATTTGCCGAAGAATCTGATGCACGCACACTCATCCGTTCAAAAGAACTCTATGACTTATTTGAAGAGGCAGTAGATAGCTGTGAGGATGTAGCAGACCTTGTTCACGGTGTAGTTTTGGAACGCATTTAAAGCGCAAGACATGGATCACGCAATTGTCATTATGGCGTTGCTGGTGGCAGTTGCCCTCATATTCGATTTCATGAATGGCTTCCACGACGCGGCAAACTCCATCGCACTCATGGTTTCTACACGCTTACTCACACCACAGGCAGCTGTGCTTTGGGCGGCATTTTTTAACGTGGTCGCTTTTTTGTTTTTTGGCTTGCATGTGGCAAACACTGTAGGCAAAGGCATTATCTCCAAAGAAGTTATCGATAATGCTGTGATATTTGGCGCATTATGCGGCGCCATTTCATGGAACCTGATTACCTGGTGGTTTGGTATTCCGTCATCCTCCTCGCATGCGCTGGTGGGCGGCCTGGTAGGTGCAGGTGTTGCCAAAGCAGGCTCTGGCGCAATTGTTGTCCAGGGTTTAATTAAAACTTCGCTGGCCATTATTCTGTCGCCATTATTTGGTATGTTGCTGGCCCTGGTACTGATGGTGATTGTATTGTGGTTGTTCGAGAAATCATCGCCCTACCCGGTTGAAAGAAGATTTAATAAATTGCAGTTTATTTCGTCATCGCTGTATAGCCTGGGCCACGGTGGTAATGACGCGCAAAAAACGATGGGTATTATCGCGGTACTCCTCTACGCTAACGGTTACTTGCAAGGTGATTTTCATGTGCCGTTCTGGGTAGTGATTTCATGCCAGATCGCCATGGGCCTGGGCACGCTATTCGGTGGCTGGCGCATTGTTCGTACCATGGGCATGGGCATTACGCGCATTCGTCCATCCGGCGGTTTCTGCGCGCAAACCTCTGGCGCGATTGCGCTATTTATTGCCACTGGGCTCGGCATACCGGTTTCCACTACACACACCATCACGGGTGCAATTATTGGTGTTGGACTGTCCAGGCGTGTCTCAGCAGTGCGCTGGGGCTTGGCGTCGCGAATCGTTTGGGCATGGGTTTTGACCATTCCGTGTGCGGGCTTGATTGCTGCGTTGTCATACCAGTTAGGCCGCAGCTTCTAGATCAAGTTGTGGGATCGTCACTGGAGAGTAGCCGCCGCGCGGATAGGGATGGGCCGGCCCTGCGACGGGACGCCGCAAAGAAAAAAGCCCCGACGCCGTGAAGCGTCGAGGCCTTTCCCTGTATGAGAGCCTGGCAGTGACCTACTCTGGCATGGCAACTCCCACACGTGCGCTTGCGCTGTAACCCCCTGACGATCAGGACCACTCGGGAGTAGAGTTTTCCCCCAGGGAGAACTCGAATGAAGAAGTCCCGATTTTCCGAAGAGAAGATCATCGCGATCCTGAAGCAGCTCGATGCTGGCGCGAAGGCGATGGAACTGGCGCGCAAGCACGGGGTGAGCGATGCGAGTTCCCGCAGGAACCCCACAGAGCCCTTGCTATCGTGCACGTTGCCCGAGCGATTGCGCACGCGCAGCACGTGCGTGGTCTCAGCCAGGTGCGCCGTGATCGGGTAGTAGCTCGGGACCTTGCGACGATGGGGGTTGTAGCCGCGGCGAGCTCGCTCGACCTTGAAGACCGGTCGAGACGACCACCCCATCGACATCCACCGTGAGGGTTCGCAGCTGCAGCCTCGGCATGATCTGCGCAATCACCGCGGCATTAAGGGCCGTCAAATGCTCAACGCTCTTCATCGTGAAGCGCCCCCATAGCGGACGTGGCTCAGTGAGCATGATTAGCGGAGGGAATATCAGCAAATTCAGGGGTGTTCGAAATACAACTCACCTACCAATTGCAACGGTTTGCGGCGGTTTGCAACGGACTGTCGTCGTCAATGCGGCCACAAGCGGGCGGAGCAGCATGGCCGTGTGGCCACTGCCCTCTCTAAATGCCGATGACCTTGATGATGCGCTTCAGCGCGTCAAAATCGGAGGCATTGCGCGTATAGAGCGGCAACCCGTTGGCCGCGGCTGTTGAAGCGATGAGCAGGTCTGTCAGGCGCGCACGGCTAGACTGTCCGGCGGCTCGCGCAGCTGCAAACATCCTCCCGTACATCCGCGCTGATTCTGCATCAAACGGCAACGGGTCCCATGTTGTAGTCGCCCAGTGCAATCGGTCCTGGCGGCGAGCGCGTTCATCCTTATTTTCGGTAGCGTGAGGCCCGGCTGCGAGTTCGGCGAGTGTCACTGCAGATATCGCCGACTCGTCGGGCAGTAGCGCGGCCTCGATCACGTCGTGATCGATCACCACGGACGTGTCGAGCACGCCGCGCGTCGGGTCAGCCATTGATGTGCGGGTTAATCACAGCATCCAGGTCCGCACGAAAACGGTCGGCATCGATCCGGGGTGCGCGAGCTGCTGCGTCGACGATAGTCGCCCGAGGCACAAATCGGTGCCGCCCAATCGGCCGCAGTTCCCCGACCGGCGTACCGTTGCGGGTCACGACAATCGTTCGTCCCGCCTCCACCTCGCGAAGTACGGCGCCCGACTGATTGCGAAGCTCCCGCTGGGTGATTATTCGACTCTTCATGGGCGGCCAGCGTAGCATCTGTAGCACAACGTAGCAATTCTTTGGGACGGGTTGGTCACGCCGGCGGCGATTCGTCGATTGTCTCGCACTCCTGACGAATCACACCGGAGCTGTGCACCCTGATGCAGCCTGCTGCAAAGGGTGTCACGTCGTCCGCACGACGCTCGCCGAAACTGCCGGGACGCCGATGGGGTACGCGCTATAAAGCTCGAAGCGGCCCCCCGCTACCAATTTGTTCAAGGACCTTCCGTTCAGAGCGGCGTATCGCTAACGACCCGTGCTGGATAGTTGCCTGGCGGGCGGTTAGTGCGACTTTGACAGTTTGGGTCTAGACCGCGTCATCAGCTGCCAATCAAGATGATCTGGTTAAGTGTTTCGCACGCGAGCCCAAACGTCTCTTCCGTCACCTGCTTCCACGGATGTGGCTTAGCGGCGCGCGCGCTCCAATCAAACGACTTCGGTTGATGCCCGAGGATATAGCTCACTGCGCCCTTCGGACCTACGAAACGAATCGCGAAAGGGTTGGTCTCGTTGTAGCGCGCCGTCGTCATCGGAAGACCTATCACGATGCCGGTGCGCACATTGAATTCCCGCGGAGACAGCACCAGCAAGGGATGTACGTCCTTCGTCTCCCTCCCGACCTGCGGACTGCAGTCGATCCAGATCATGTCACCGCGACTCGGACTCCAGGAGAGGCGCCCAGCCATCAAAGTTCCTCGGCGCCTACGCGATGCGTAGCCATCGCCTCGCCGCCGTGCTGAGCGGGATCAAACACAGCAAGCTTCTGCGCCAGCGTCAATTTCGGCCTTCCGGTCCGTTTGACTAGTACTCCCTCTTCACCGACGGACAGCTCCACGGGTTGGCCCACCACAAACCGTGCGGATCGGGCTACGGCCGCCGGGATGCGTACCGCCAGACTATTTCCCCACTGTTGAACCGTGAGGGTTGCCCTCTTTGCCATGGGTAGTTACCTCCTGCGCCAAGCATGTAGAAACAAGTATATACATTAGGTAGCTCCCGTCAAGAAAGCGGATTTCCCAGGTGTCGCGGGCGGCCGCCGGGTCGGCGTCTGATGCCCGTCCGCCAGTTCCCCATCGCTCAGTTGGCGGCGGCCCCGCGAGGACCTGAGTGTGCCTGTTCTCCTGGGGCACGCGAATGCAAGACGTTGTAAAACGTCTCATCCCGTCGCGATGACGCTGGCCGGAACTGCCGGCACCCGAATCGGGTAGGCGCGGATAAAGCTCGTAGCGGCCCCCGCTACCATTCCCAGTAAAAATCCTTCGTAGTCCACTACTACTTACGTCTGGGTTGCTTCGGCCGCACTCGATCTGAACCTGCGACCGTTCGAGCCGACTTTACGCGCGACTGCGGGGTGGCTAGTATAGATCGGCGTCTTCCTTTCTATACGCACGTATGGCACTGAGCATCAAGGACCCCGAGGCGGACCGCCTGGCGCGCCAGGTGGCGAAGGCCACCGGCGAAACGCTGACTCTTGCGGTGATTCAGTCTTTGCGCGAACGCTTGGCGCGACTGCGACGCAAGCGCGGTCCTGCGCTTGGCGAGGAACTCTTGAAGATCGGCCGGCGATGCGCACGCCTGCCGGTGCAGGATGAACGCTCCGCCGACGAGATCCTCGGCTACGACGAGCACGGGCTCCCCCGCTGACGGCGAGCAGCGGTGGTCGTCGATACCTCGGCCCTGATCGCCCTCCTCGGCATGGAAGCGGAAGCTGCGCGCGTGGCGGCGGCACTCGAATCGGAAGCCACGCGGCTGATATCCGCCGCTACGGTCGTTGAGACGGGGCTCGTCATCGAATCGCGCTACGGAGCCCAAGGGGGACGCGAACTCGACCTCCTCATCGCCAAAGCGGAGCTCTCCATCCAGCCGGTCACGGCTGAGCAGGCGGAGGTCGCCCGCGAGGCCTGGCGTCGGTACGGCAAGGGACGGCATCCCGCCGGGCTCAACTTCGGCGACTGCTTCAGTTACGCGCTGGCCCGGACGAGCGGTGAGCCGTTGCTGTTCAAGGGAGATGATTTCATTCACACGGACATCACCGCGGTGGCCTACTGATGGGTGCCCACGTCGACTCTCTGCCCTGACGGCACGCAACGACGACGCCAACGATTTTGCTCCGCAAATGTGTCCGACCTGAAACAAAGACCCGGGCCTGGACATAGACCCGCAATCGGCCCGTGCTGTTCTTGGAGGGAGTGTCCTCGATGCCCCATCTGCTGCTGGTCGACGACGACGAAGATCTTCTGTCGTTGTTGACGAATTTCTTCCGCAAGCACTCCCATACGGTTTCCACCGCCTCGGATGGTCCCACGATGTTCGCCGTCCTCGAGAAGCACCCGACCCCCCGCTACCATTCCGACAGTTAATACTTACACTTCAGTATCTCAGGGACGCGGCGCGGGGCGTTCCGCCGTGTCTCGCGGCGTTCCCGATCGAGCCTATTGCAAGGCTTGCGATATTGCAATATTTGCAATATCGTTCCTGCCATGACGAACGAGCAGTTCAAAGCGGGGCGATTGAGAGCTGGCCTGACGCAGAAGCAGGCAGCCGCGGCGCTGGACGTGTCACAACCGTATCTTTCACAGCTGGAGATGGGTCAACGGCCCGTGACGCCGGAACTGGCGCGGTCGGCCGCTACTTTATATCGCCTTCCAGCAACCGCTCTTCCGATGCGCGAGCCACCGGCCGAAGGAGAGGTCACGGACGCCGCCCAGCTTGCTCGCCAACTCTCCGGTCTTGGCTACCCAGGGTTTGCACACCTCCGTCCTCGTAAGACTAATCCGGCGGCCGTCGTCCTCGAGGCGCTTCTACAAAAGGATCTCGAAACCCGGCTCGCGGAAGCGCTCCCTTGGGTATTGTTGTCGTATCCGGACCTTGATTGGTCGTGGCTCGTTCGCTGTGCAAAGCTACAGGACGTGCAGAATCGCCTGGGGTTTCTGGTTGCGGTCGCGAAAGATCTCGCCGCTGGTCGAGCAGAGTTTGAGCCCGCGTTCAGACAGCTGTCCGCGGTCGAGCAGCAGTTGGAGCATGCCCGTCTTGCACGAGAAGACACTCTCTGTCGGGAGTCCATGCCACAGGCTGAGCGCCGCTGGCTCAAGGCGAACCGCTCGGCGCGCGCGCGGCACTGGAATCTGCTTACGGGTCTGACTGCCGATCAACTGTCATATGCGCGCTGAAGACCCCCGCTCAGCGCCAGTCGAACCGTGGCGGTCCTTCCTGGGAGACCTGGATGGACTTCTCAAAGGCCCGGTCGAACTTCACTGCCAGGGGGGCTTTGTCGTAACTCAACAGTATGGGATCGGCCGCGAAACCTCCGATATCGATTTCCTCGCCGTCATCGCTCAATCACCCGATGACAAAGTCGAAACTCTTGCTGGCCTCGGATCGAAACTGCATCGCAAGTACCGTCTCTATATGCAGCATGTCGGAGTCGCGACGCCCCCGGCCGACTATGCAAGCCGACTGACTCGCATGTTCCCTTCAGCTGCCTGGCAGCGGATGCTACCGACATAGCGCTCTCCAAGTTGGAGCGCAATGCGGAACGGGACCGCGAAGATGTCCTTCGTCTCGCCCGCGCCGGATATATCGACCCTCAGGTCCTGAAAGACCGTTACTACCAGGAGCTACGGCCATATTTGCTCAGCAAGGTCCCATGGCACGACAAAACGCTGGCACTCTGGCTTGAGATGGCGTGGCCAACCACTCAGACGTAAGGCTGGCAGTGACATGGCGCACTTTCCTCGTTCACGGCCTACCGGGCAATGAATGCGACTCAAGCCGCTGCATCATCCGGTTATTGGGCGCGATCCGGTCTGTCGCAAGCTGTTGCGCTTGGTTGCAGGGTGTGGTGCCGGTTCATGCAGAAATCCGAGCCTGCAACATCTGAGTCGCGGCGATCTCATCATCTTCGCGAACGGGCATGCGCACCCGACTGCCTCATCCTCTTTGTCATGGAGAACGATTCAGGCCGCCGATTTCCGCCGGCCCCGAAATCCGGCAGCGCGTTCACGCCCACACTGCCGACAATGCCAGCGGCTGTCGCGTGCGGCTATCCGTATGTTGCCTGGGTGAGCGGATGCCCGTGGCCACAGTGGCTCGGAATCTCGGTGGAGGGAATCTTGCGGCGGCGGTCAGCGCTCGTGAATGGAATGACGGTCGTGCTATTAGTCGCAATCGCGCCCCCGCTACCAACCCACTATTGCACGCCGACTCCCCGTTGAAGGCCACAGGCTTCCGCAGCGCCTAGTTCGAGCCAGCCAGCCCGAGAAACACGACGACTGCGCGGTTTATGCGCAGGACGTCCTTGTCACCGAGACGCCCAACCTGTTTGCCCACCTTGCTCTTTGCGACAGTGGTGATTTTGTCGACCATGAGGCGTGACGGGCTCTTAAGACCGTTGGTCGCAGTGGGCTCAATCGGAATACGGAACAGCTCGGCGGCTGTCGGATCACCCGTGAAGGGACAAATCGTGATGGACTCCGTGGCGTCGAACCTGTTGTCCTGCAGGACCATGGCGGGCCGGGGCTTGCCGGAGTAGCCCGGACCGCCGGCGACGGTCCAGATGTCGCCACGTTTCATGTGGTGTTCCAGTCGGAAATGGAGTCGATGAAGGCTTGATCGTCCTTCTCATACGGGCTGTTG
>Ga0209059_1001177_pt1 | contig 12000 bp, 10 predicted proteins | sample GraSoiAngelo_151_FD_186165 | JGI IMG/M metagenome (GOLD analysis project Ga0209059, IMG submission 186165) | Grasslands soil microbial communities from the Angelo Coastal Reserve, California, USA - 14_1009_12_20cm (SPAdes) (version 2) | ecosystem: Environmental > Terrestrial > Soil > Grasslands ...
TTTCGTCAATATTTTGCTTCATCTCGCGAATGCGCTGATTCTGTGGAGTTTACTGGCCCGTTTGCGCGTGCCCGGCGCCTGGCTGGCTGGCGCAATTTTCGCACTTCATCCGGTACAAGTCGAATCGGTCGCATGGATCACGGAACGGAAAAATGTGTTAATGGGACTCTTCTTTCTGCTTACGGTTCGGGCCTGGGTTGAATTTGTCGATGAACAAACGAAGCATCGCTGGTTTTTTTACGTGCTGGCACTGGTGCTCTATGCCTTGGCCCTTTCCAGTAAAACGACTGCCTGTACTCTCCCAGCGGCCCTGCTCTTAATCTTGTGGTTGCAGGGACGGCGAATCAACCAACGCCAGCTGGTGCAACTTGTTCCCTTTGTAGTTCTCGCGCTTGGCATGGGTTTGTTGACCGTTTGGTGGGAGCGTTACCATCAAGGAACGCATGGGCCAATCTTCGCCATAAGTCCGCTCGAGCGTCTTCTCATTGCCAGCCGAGCCATCTGGTTCTACCTGGGCAAACTATTCTGGCCATCGAACCTTACTTTCATCTATCCGCGGTGGCACGTTAATTCATCGGGTTGGCTTGCCTGGATCCCGTTAGTCGCGCTGCTTGTTGCCGCGACCGTTTTATTTGTCAAACGCAACGCCGCCTTGCGACCTGTTGCTTTCGCTTTCGCGTATTTCGTCATCACTCTTTTTCCGGTGCTCGATTTTTTTGATGTTTATTTCTTTCGCTACAGCTTTGTCAGCGATCATTTCCAATATCTCGCCAGCATGGGGCCGCTGGCCCTGGCGGGTGCCGGCGTTGTCACGGCCGTGGAAAAAATTGCGATCCGCCGGCTACCGATCCAAACGGCTGCGACGTTGGGTATCTTATTGATCCTTGGCGCACTGACCTTTCAGCAAAGCGCGAAGTATCACGATCTCATCACCCTTTATCAGGCCACCCTCGCAAAAAACCCAAAATGCTGGATGGCAGAATATAATCTCGGGCTGGCCCTGAAGAATCAGGGTCAACTCGACCAAGCGATTGCGCACTATCGCCGCGCTATCGATATCTGGCCCGATTATGTCGACGCGCATTACAATTTGGGCGGTGCCTACATCGAAAAAGGAGAGATCGATGAAGCACTCGCCGAATATCGGCGCGCGATCGAAATCCGTCCCGATGAGGCGGACTCACATAATAATTACGGCAGCGCTCTGCGTGAGCTCAAGCAATTCGACCAGGCGGAAGCCGAATACAAACGCGCTCTTTCCTTGCGACCGCAATACCTCGATGCGCGCTTAAATCTTGGCTCGCTTCTCCTCCAACGTGGCCGGACGGCCGAGGCCATCGCAAACCTCGAAACGGCCAGGCGTTTACAACCAAATGATGCCGCCACCCGTGTCACTCTCGCCTTTGCTTTGATAAAGAACGGGCAGGCTATGCAAGCCGTCGCGGAGCTCAACCGTGCACTTCAACTCGCGCCAGACAAAGTGAGCGCACTGAATAGCCTCGCCTGGTTGCTCGCGACGGCTTCGGACGATTCAGTACGCGACGGTAAACGCGCCGTTCAATTAGCCGAGCGCGCGAATGCGCTCGCTGGTAATAACGATCCAACGATTCTTCACACTCTCGCCGCGGCTTATGCCGAAGCGGGACGCTTCGAGGAGGCGCTGCAGACCGCACGCCGCGCGATGAAACTCGCAAGCCGAGCGGATAACAACGCGGTTTATAATGCCATCCGTGACGAACTACCGCTTTACGAGTTGGGTTTGCCTTATCACGAAATGGCAAAGACACCGTAATGCCGGTCTTTATTTTGCTCGGGAAAAGCCAGATCGCGTCTGTTTATGGTTTCGTCCCATCGCGCATTGGTTCTTTCCGCTGCCGCGCTGTTTGCAGTTGTCAGCGCGCAAGCAATGACGCCAAACTTTTTTTGGTGAAATTCCAATTCAGTACGTCGGTCCCGGCGAGAAAATAGTGCTCGACTTGCATCGCTTCCTGCATCCCCCGAAAGCGAGCATTCACGTAGACGGCCCGGACGCCGGTGCGGAACTTCCGCCCAAAACTCGGCAGGAGATAATTCCGCCTTCTGCGGCGCTTTCTATTGGCCAACGCTAACAGGATTTAGGCCAAGCCAGTTGGCATCGAAATGGGCGCACTTGATGGCGGAGCGATAATGCCAGGTATAGGTCAGATAAAACGTTCCATCTCGCGCTTGAACTAACGAAGGATAGGAGAAATCCTGACCGGGCTCGTTTTCGATGTCGCGGAGCTTGCGAAACGTTGTCCCGTCATCTGAGATTGCGATGCTCAGTGGATTACGAATCGTGTCATGATCATTATAGGCGAGTAGAATCCGACCATCTTCAAGCCGAACTGCATCGATCGCCGAATCGGAGTTGGGTAAATTCGTTGACTGCGGAATGCTCCATCCATTCTTGTCGGGATCAAAAAACGTGCTTTGCAACATTCCGCCGCCGCGGGCACGCACGAAGGCGACGACGCTATTGGAACCTACAGCAACAAAAGCAGGATGGCTAAATTTCGAGCCATCGATGGTCGGATAGCTCGGTTGCAAAAGTTTCGCGCATGTTTTCCAACGCGCCCCGTAAGCATACTTTCGAAAGGCGGAATGAGAGAGCGGTAAGAGAATCTCGCATCCGGCCAACTCCACGGGTTTATTGCGGGGCAAATCGCCAAGCCCAGTCGTTAGCCGATGGGACTCCGACCAGGTGTGTCCGCGATCGCGCGAAGTTTTGTAATCGACGTGCGCGCCGCTCCAGCCACCGGCTTCAACGGCAGCATAGAAGAGCCAAAGAACATTTTCCTTGTCTTGAAACAAGACACTGTTTCCGACAGCTTTGTTCGCCAACCAGGATTCGCGTGCGCGCTCTCCCGGTGAGACAGCAATTTGAGTTGGGCCCCAGTTCAAGCCATCCGACGTTGAGCGCCGACAAAAAATCCGGCTGTCACGTGCGGCTTCATTGGTTGCCGAATACCAGGAGACGAGGAGCGAGCCGTCATCGAGTTCGACGACGGAAGATCCATGTTGCATCGGCATCGTCGCTTCAGTAGAGACGATGCTGCCGGTGAAGATTTGTGCACGAGCGATGGAAGCCACGCCGAAAGCAAGAGCAGCGCAAATGAGAGCGCGTTGGAGATCTCTTAAGGTTCTTGTCATGTCGAGCGCAGTCGATGAAACGACAGAGTTACAATTCGTTACAAAGTTACAACCTTAAAACAGTTGCTTTTTGTAACGTTCTAATGCTTTTAACCTATTAACTTTTTGACCCTCATTATGAGGGTACACCTGGCAGTCTCCAACAGTGATTCATGTCCTATCATTGGTCGCCGACTTCGCCCGGAATGACAACTGTAGCGGCGGTGTATGACCACCGACCAATGGCATGCGCTCCATCATTTCGATTGGACCTGGAATCACAATAAGGCGGAGTTTGTCGCGTCTGTGAAATCGCGCTAACAAAATCGCGTGCAAATTTTTCACGACCCACGTTGCACCGAGTACGGCAGGCCCGGTCATCCGGAGCGGCCGGAGCGGATTGTACGGACCGTGCCGCTTTTGAAGAGTCGGCACGGTAACTGGCAATGGCGCGAACCACGCGCGGCCTCCGATCAGGAATTGTTGCGCGCACACTCGCGCGAGCATCTCGCGCGGATAGCGAATGCGAACCAGGATTTCGATCTCGACACTCCAGCCCATTCCAACATCGATTTCTACGCCCGGCAATCAGCGGGCGCCGCGATGGAAGCAGCACGCGCAGCAATCGGGGGGAAACGCGCCTTCAGTTTGATGCGGCCGCCCGGTCACCATGCCCTGCGCGATCGCGCGATGGGGTTTTGTTACTTCAGCAACATTGCGGTCGCGACGCTGGATGCTCTCGCTGTAACCGGCGTCGCCGACGCCGGGCCGCGGCCAAGGACCGCGGTAAAAGGGAAGATTGAGCGGGTGGCGATTTGGGATTTCGACGCACACCATGGCAATGGCACCGAGGCATTGGTAGCGAATAATGAAAAGATCATGTTCGCGTCGATTCACCAATACCCGGGCTGGCCGGGCACGGGAACAAAATCCTTCGCCAATGTTTTGAATTTTCCGATCGCGCCTTACTCTTCGCGCAGCAACCATGTGCGTGCCGCGGGGCAAGCCTTGCAAAAGTTACTCGGATTCAAGCCGCAGTTGCTGCTGGTCTCAGCGGGGTTCGATGCGTATAAGCACGATCCAATTACTCAGATGACATTGGAAGGCGACGATTTCGCGACTTTCGGCAAATGGCTGGCTGACGTAAAAATTCCAACCGCCGCAATTCTCGAAGGCGGCTACAGCGACGACCTGCCAGAGTTAATCGATGCGTTTTTGAGCGCGTGGAATTCCTGATTGGACTGCAGCGGCGGTCTATGACCGCCGGACCCGATGGAGAATTATCGGCGGTCATAGACCGCCGCTACAGCATATTCCTTTCAGCGGAGTGTAACTCCGCTGGGCGCACAGACTGGCAGTCTGTGTTTCGCGCCGGGCTGATTTTCCTTTTTCGAATTAATAATCTCGATTAGCTGGGTAGCTGCCTTTTCGATGTCGGCATAGCCGAACTGATGTGCTCTGCTTTTCACCGCGAGCAGACCGCAGCGGTGAACATTCTTGAAATCCCCGAACGGAAACTTGTATCTGGCTTTGGTCCCTTCTGCATGGGTCTCATCGATCCCGAGATGCCATTTGCTGTATTGAGCGAATCCGTGCGCGCGAATGAACTCGTTCTCGTCCTCCGCCATCGGATGATGATCTCTCCACGCATTTTTCTTATCAATGACAACACGTCCCTGAACAATTAGTTCTTCAGCATAAGCGAACGCGGTTTCGTTTAGTCTTATCGTCCTGCTCTGAGCAAACGAAAAAGCGGGGCAAAGAATGAGAATGCCGGCCAAGAAAAGTATGGCCGGGACAAGTCGAATTCGATTCTTCATTCGCTGACGAACTGCACGGATGATCAAGGTCTAGGCCTGTCCGGGAAACGTCTCAATAACAATCGGCGCATCAAGCCAACGGAACACAGGCTTTAAAGCCTGTGCGCCCCACGGATATCCTATCCGCGGCTCGTCCTATTCCGTGGAGGGTAACTCCGCTGGGCGCACAGACTGGCAGTTTGTTTTCCACGATCTGCGCGAATGAGCCTGCCGTGTAGCACAGCCATCTTGGCTGTGGGGCCAACGGGCATCTTGCCCGTTGATTGAAACCGCGTCGCCCTAAGATGGGCAAATTCTCGTAGCATGGCGGGATCCCTCGACTTCGCTGCGCTACGCTCGGGATGACGAGCATTTTATGCGGGCGCGCCTTTTATTTACTTATGCACCTTGCAATATCGACTCGATTCTTTTCATCACGCCGTCATCCAGCTGTTCGACTACCTCGCCGGCTTTCATGTTTTCCCGAACCTGCTCAGGCTTCGATGCACCAGTGAGGACGGTGCTCACGTTCGGATTTTTCAGGCACCACGCGAGCGCGAGTTTTGGCAAGGTAACTCCAAGCTCGCCTGCTACCTTCGCGAGTTCCTTCACTTTCGCGAGCCTGTTGCGGACTTCATCACTCTCGAACTGCTGGCGTAACCAGGAGTACATCGGCATGGAAATGCGCGTGTCCCCAGGGGCACCTTCGTTGTACTTTCCGGTGAGCAACCCGGAGGCAAGGGGCGACCAGACGGTGGTGCCGAGTCCAACCTTTTCGTAAAGCGGCAGAAACTCGCGCTCCACCTTCTCGCGCTCAAACATGTTGTATTGCGGTTGCTCCATGGTTGGCGGTGCCAAATGTAATTCCGTTGCGATGGCATGGGCACGCAGAATGGCAGTTGCCGACCACTCTGAAGTTCCCCAATAAAGAACTTTGCCCTGCGCGATCAGATCACTCATTGCTCGCACCGTTTCCTCAATTGGTGTGTTCGGATCAGGGCGATGACAAAAATACAAATCGAGATAATCAACTTGTAGCCGTCGCAGCGCCGCGTGACACGCTTCGATGACATGTTTACGACTCAGGCCCTCCTGGTTAGGCCGGTCGCCGCCCCAAAAACCTTGCTCGAAATGACGAAAGTATCGCGCGGCCACCCTTTCTTTTTCAAAACATTACCCATCACGATCTCGGCTCGACCCTCGGCATAGGCCTCAGCGTTATCGAAAAAATTGGCACCGCTGTCGTACGCGATGGTCATCAATCGCTCGGCCGTTTCATTGCTAATCTGCTGCGCGAATGTGACCCACGCGCCAAACGAAAGCTCGCTCAGCTGCAATCCCGATTTCCCGAGGTGTCGATATTTCATACCATAAATGGGCGGCGATCTTTTCCGAGCCGTAGCAATTTAGCGGCGCCAGAAGCCAGATCGCCGGCAGCTTGGAAGCCGCCGTTCTTTCTATCCGCAGACAAGGTTGCCAGCAACGCCGAAGTAGCGAACACTATTCCCCGCAATCGGGCCGTAGTTCAGCTTGGTAGAACGCTTGAATGGGGTTCAAGAGGTCGTGGGTTCAAATCCCGCCGGCCCGAGGTTAAAGACCTGACAGGCATGTTTCATGTTTATGTCCTTCGGAGCATGAAAACAGGCCGATGCTATGTTGGTTCATGTCAGGAGCTTGACGATCGGATACGTCGGCATAATGCCGGTCATTCCAAGGCCACGCGCCATGGAATCCCATGGTTTCTACGTGAAAAAGGAAAGTTTCTCGACTCGGACCGAAGCCATGAGAAGAGAGCGCTATTTCAAGACGGGGCGAGTCCGCGACGAACTTGCTGTGTTGAATTTGTAGAACGGTCGCCGCGGCGACAGGTCGTGGGTTCAAATCCCGCCGGCCCGAAATTCTGCTTTGCCCCGGAACACAAACTTTCAGTCTGTGCGCCCACCGGAGTTTTACTCCGGCTGACACCCCACAACCTTCAGCGGACAGCATGTCCGCTGGGAACACAGGCCGGAAGGCCTGTGTTCCTACATGCGCCGAAATTGCGGTTCTTCTCCGCGCGCGGTAGCGTTCGCACTTCATGCTCAGCGCAGGAATTGTCGGACTGCCGAACGTAGGGAAATCCACGCTTTTTAATGCCGTCACCCGAACGCACAAAGCGCCGGCGGAAAATTATCCATTCTGCACGATTGATCCGAATGTCGGCGTGGTGACCGTGCCCGACGCACGACTCGAGGTCCTCGCGAAGCTCTCGCATTCGCAAAAAGTCGTGCCGGCTGCGATCGAGTTCGTCGACATCGCGGGGTTGGTGAAAGGGGCCAGCACGGGCGAAGGACTAGGCAATCAATTTCTCAGTCACATTCGTGAAGTGGACGCGATTGTACAGGTAGTGCGTTGCTTTGAAAGCGCCGGTATTCATCATGTTAGCGGGACGATTGATCCGATTCGCGACATCGAAGTAATCAACACCGAACTGGTGCTGGCCGATCTCGCATCACTCCAGAAACGGCGTGATCGCTTGCAAAAAGAAGTGCGCGCCGGATCGAAAGGCGCCAAGGCTGAAAATGCCGTGCTGGAGAAACTGCTGCCACATCTCGACACTGGAAAACCAGCGGTCACGTTATCGTTAACTGAGGAAGAGAAGGCAATCGCACGTGAATTCTTCTTATTAACTTCCAAGCCTACCCTGTTTGCCTGTAACGTTGCAGAATCGGATCTGGCGGCTGTAGGTGCGGTCGCTGGCCGCGGCAGTACAGAATCACCGCATAAAGCCGCGGCCGGCGACCGCGGCGACAACGCAGCGCTTCACGTAGGGGCGGTGCAAGCTTACGCCCGGAATCACTTCGCAACTGAAGCGGTGGTGATCAGCGCCCAAATCGAGAGTGAGCTGATTGATCTGGACGAGACCGAAGCAGCGGAATACTTGCGCAATCTCGGGGTCAATGAGAGCGGCGTTGGTGCGCTCATTCGCTCCGTCTATCACTTGTTAGGGCTACGCACCTACCTGACGACAGGCGAAAAGGAGTCACGCGCGTGGACAATTCACGCCGGCGACAAAGCTCCGCAAGCGGCCAGCGTAATTCATACCGATTTCGAGCGCGGCTTTATCGCAGCCGAAGTAACCCATTATGATGATCTCGTCGCGCTCGGTTCCTTCGCGAAAGCGCGTGAAGCGGGCAAACTGCGGATCGAAGGCAAAGACTATGTCGTGAAGGACGGAGACGTGATCGAATTCAGATTCAATGTGTAATCAGGAGATGAGGAATGACGAAGCACGAATGACGAATGACGAAGGAATGACTGAACCTTGAACGAAATGCTGCTTCTGTGATATCGCCCAGCGAAAATCTTTTTTGTCATGTCGAGCGAAGTCGAAATATCTCTAGTCTAAACTGCTAGAGAAGAAAAACCTGTCCTCGCCGATCCGACGGCTACGCTGCAACTTTCGGTTGGAATGACACCGAAAGAGCAAGATAGGCGAACGTATTCGTCATTTTGACTATTCGAGCTTCTTTCGTCACTCGTCATTCGTACTTCGTCATTTCCAGCGTTCCTACTCCGCGACGTAGAGAATGCGGCCACATTGCTCGCAGCTTACAATCTCGTTTCCACTTTTGGCGTGCACCGCGGTCGCCGTCGTCACTTTCATGTGACATCCGGTACAAACACCGTGCTCGACCGCAACTACGGCGGCGTCACCTTTGCTCGCGAATAATCGCTCGTAACGCTCTATCACCTCTTCGTCGATGTTGTGGGCAAGCTGGACGCGTTCGTTCTTTAGTTCTTCCAGTTGCGTCTGCAGCGTTTTCGTTTTTTCCTCCAGATCGGCCAGTTGCCGGTTGACAGAATCGCGTCCGGCCGATGCCGTTTTCTCCGCCGTCGCAATTTCCGCCCGCAATTTGTCTGCTTGCTCCATGAGCTCGAGTTCCTGATCTTCGAGTTGCACGATTTCCTTTTCGTAGCGCTCGATTTCGTGGCCCATCGCCTGAAACTCGTCGTTCTTCCGCGTCTCGTACTGTTGCGTCTTCAGCCGGGAAATGCTGCCTTGACGCGTCCCGACGTCGAGTTCCAACTTCTTGCGATCGACCTCGAGTTGTCGAGCTCGTTGTTTCAACGATTCGAGGCTGGCGGCGGTGGCAGCAAGCTGCGCTTCGAGATTCTTTCGCTGTTGCGGCAGTGTTTTTATCTCGAGCCCAATCTGCCGGATTTTTTGATCGCGATCTTGCAGGATCAACAGTTTTTCCAGCTCCGCTTGCACTCACAAAACGCTATCGATTGAAGGCGGGGGCGTCAATCGTGGTCAACCGCGATCAGATCTCGCTACCTTTAAAGACCACTCCCTTGACCAAGGTGACGGAACGCTGTTAATCCGACAGCGATGAAGCGGCTGCTCTGGCTCGATATCGCAAAAGCACTCGCCATTTCCTGGGTCGTTTATTTTCATTTTTTTAACACTTGTTTCGAACACGCCCAGTTCCCCCCTGACAACTGGAGTAGTCTTGCCGCCAGCGCGGTCACGATTCTTCGGATGGTGTGGCTGAAAATTTCGGGGATCGGTTTGCACGCGGTCGGTGTTTTCATCATTCTCAGCGGGTGGGCGCTGATGGAATCGACAGCGCGCCGGGTAGAATCGGGGTCCCTGAAATGGGGAAGCTGGTACCGCGCGCGCTTTCTGCGCCTTTATCCGATGTATTGGGTCGCGCATCTGGTCTATCTCGTCTCGCCATTCGTCGCGCGACTTGAGCCAGTAGATAGCCGCATCATACTAAGCCTGCTTGGCCTGCGTTTCATCGATATCACGATGAACTTCATGTACCTGAACGCTGCCTGGTGGTACTTCTCCATGCTCATCCAATTTTATCTCATCTTTCCCCTGCTCTTCTGGGCCGCACGACGCTTTGGCCCATTTACCTTTTTATTAATGGCGTGCGCGCTTGGATTTTTTGTGCGCTACCTCATGCTCGTTGTCTATCCGCAACATGGCTTTTGGGTCCTTGGGGGCTTTGCCATTTGCCGCCTGCCCGAGTTTGCCCTGGGGATGGCCCTCGGAATGTGGCACAAACAATCACCTGCGCGGGTTGAGTGGTTTCTTTTGCGCGGCGCGGGTTTCCTCGCCGGACTGCTATTGTATCCCGCAGCGCTGTGGCTCTATCGTAACGGGATTACTTATGTCTTTGTTGATTTCGCCACTGGCGCGTGTTGCTTACTCGAGGTGGTAGGTGTCGCGGGGTTTATCTGGCGATTAAATGGCGTCGCCAAACTATTTGGTTTGGTTGGCGCGTTCTCCTATGGCCTGTATCTCATCCACCAGCCTTACGTCATCTGGCTGGGACTTCGTATCCGGCCCTTATCGACCTGGTCGTTCCTACTGATCTTTGTCGCAACGCTGATTGTGCTTAGCGCGTGGGGAATCCTCTTGGAGAAATCGACTAACGGACTCGTAAACAAACTTTTTCCGCCGAAGAAAGGTGAATAATGATCAGTGAACCATGTCTATTCACCGATCACTGATCACTGTTCACAATTTCGAGGTTGGACTTTCCGCAAAATCGAGCCACTCTGGCCGCTCATGAAAATCCTTACCGTCATCGCTCGCCTGCTACTTGGACTCGGCTTCGTCGTCTTCGGCTCAAACGCCTTTTTGCATTTCATCCCCATGCCGCCAATCCCGCAGACTCTCGCCGGCGACTACACGCGAGTGTTCCTTGCCAGCGGTTATGTTTATGTCATTGGAGGGCTTCAGGTGATTGGAGGCTTACTTCTCCTGCTTGGACGCTTCGTCCCGCTGGCTCTTACGATTCTCGGCGCAATTATCGTCAACATTTTGATCTTCCACACCCTCATGGCGCCGGAAGGTTTTCCACCTGCACTCCTGTTTACCGCCCTCGAGCTGTTCCTGGTGTGGCGGTATCGCGAAGCTTTTATTCCGTTGCTCAAGCCGTAAGACCTTGGCTCATTGAGGAGCCGCGGCCGGCGACCTCGGCTACAGCTACAATCCTTCGAAAATTGCGGAGACCGAACCTGCGGACACAGTCCCTTCGTTGCCAGAAGTCGCTTTGCAAGTCGTGCAAGAATTACACGCGCGGATTTTCAGCGGCGTGCGAAACAAATTTAGGCAAGGTGCTCCACTGGTCCCGCCCGTGCGGGATTGGCTTCCGTAAGGTTAGAAACAATGGAGAACCTTGCTCCTCTTTTTTGATTCGATGTTCCGATGAGTAAGCCTGCGAATAAGCCGTCAAAGACAAAGCGTTGGTCGGCTCGAGTCACCAAGCACAGTAACGCACTTGATCTGCAGCCAAAAATTTTCCGATCCAGCAACCCGCGCCAGGTCGCTTTGTCGATGAAACGTTCCGCCGAAAGGAGCAAGCGTCGAAAGGGCACGCCGTATCAATCGGCCATGTCGATGCTGAATTTTTACATTAATCGCGCTGGCAAGAAACTTCCGAAAAAGCAAAAGCGCGTCTTGGAGAAGGCCAAAGACGAACTGCGCGATGTTTTTGGACGGGACTAAGGCGGCTTTTCGTCCGCATGACCAAGATCTCGATTAAGATCGTTGTTTTAATGCTGCCTTCGATAGCAATGGCTTTCACACCCCCTGACGAGAAAACGATTCGCAATGCGATTGGTGATCTGAACGGATTGCCGGCTGTCTTCCAACGCGTATTTACGCCGGATAAAAATGGCTTTGATCCGATTCCAGAACCAAGACCGGGCGACTGGCTCGCTGTCCATAACGAACGCGGGCAAACGTTCGACGAGTTCAAAGCGTCACAACCAAACCGGCCAGGACAAAAACAGCATATAATTTACCTCCAGCCACTCGGGGATTTCGCACCTGAGCACAGTCCCTCCAACGACAAACTACGCGAGTTCGCGGCTGCATTTTTCGCGATGGAAGTGAAAGTGCTTCCGCCGGTCAAGATTGATGGCTCGACCTTCGTCACGCGCCGCAATCCAATCACTAATAATCCGCAGATTCTCACTGGCGACGTCCTGGATTTTCTCAAAACCCGCATTCCCGCGGATGCCTTCTGCATTCTCGCTATCACCATGG
>Ga0209059_1001179_pt1 | contig 11984 bp, 12 predicted proteins | sample GraSoiAngelo_151_FD_186165 | JGI IMG/M metagenome (GOLD analysis project Ga0209059, IMG submission 186165) | Grasslands soil microbial communities from the Angelo Coastal Reserve, California, USA - 14_1009_12_20cm (SPAdes) (version 2) | ecosystem: Environmental > Terrestrial > Soil > Grasslands ...
GGGCGGGCGCGGTCCTGGCGCGTGATCCGGTGCGCGGACGTCTCCTCGCGGTGGGCGGAGCGATCATCCTCGCGTCGTGGGTTGCCGCGATCGGCTACGGGGGTTCGGAAGACGCGACACGTGCCGTCGCGGTCCTCGGGGTCATCGGTGCGATCGCACCGCTCGTCGGAGCGCCGCCGCGGTGGGCCGTCCTTGGGCTCGGCGTACTCGTGCTCGCGTGCGTTCCGCTCATATATCTCACGTTCGTGCACCCGCCCCTGGCGCTTGTCGCGATCGATGCGGTGGCCGGGGTCGGGATCAGCTCAGCGGTGCTGTCGCTCCTTCCGGCTCCCGCGCAGCGATGGCCCCTCCCGGCGATCGCCGTGATTGCCTTGGTGGCGTGGCTCCTTGGCACGCTCGCGCTTCTGGTCGCATTCGGACTGCCACTGACCTCGTCCTGAGCCGACAGCCAGGCACCGATTAGCCTTAGCCGCGAAATGGCCACACAGACACGCGGCGAAGCCAAGCTTTCCCGGTCCCGCTCCGTCGCCGCGCTGCGCGTCCGCGAGCACACCGAGGAGCTCGAGAAGACCAATCTCGCCGATTACGCGACCCGCTCCGCAGAAGCGCATCGGGATCGTCCCGAGGATCTGTCGCCGACGCGCGCCGCGTTCGCGCTCGACCGCGATCGCATCGTCCACAGCAAGGCGTTCCGCCGGCTGAAGCACAAGACCCAGGTCTTCCTCGCGCCGGTCGGCGACCACTACCGCACGCGTCTGACGCACACGCTCGAGGTCACGCAGATCGGCCGATCCATGGCCCGTGGCCTGCGTCTCAACGAGGACCTCGTCGAGGCAATGGCCATGGGCCACGATGTCGGGCACACGCCGTTCGGCCACATCGGCGAGGAGCTGCTCGGGAAGTTCCTGCCGGACGGCTTCCGCCATAACGAGCAGAGCGTCCGCATCGTCGAGAAGATCGAGAAGAACGGCGGCGGCCTGAACCTCACAAAGGAAGTTCGCGACGGCATCCAAAAGCACAGCGCGCCGACCGAAGGCGGGGTCGAGACCACCGCCTGGGGAGTCCCCGAGACACCGGAAGGGTGGGTCGTCCGCTACGCCGACAAGATCGCGTATCTCCACCACGACATCGACGACGCCATGCGCGCGGAGATCGTTCGGGAGGAGGACATCCCGCAGGATATTCGCGCCTCGCTGGGTCGCGATCGTGCGGAGCGCCTCGACACGATGATCTACGACGTGATCGTTACTTCCTACGGCAAGCCGGAAGTCACGATGAGCGACGACGTCCTCGATGCAACGAACGCACTCCGCAAGTTCATGTTCGAGAACGTCTATCTCGCCGGGCCGGCCAAGACCGAGGACCGCAAAGCCCAGGGCGTCTTGTGGGAGCTTCTCCAGCATTTCGAGAAGCATCCCGAGCTTCTGCCGGCCGAGCATCAAAGGATCGCGCAACGCGACGGCGCGAAGCGAGCCGTCGCGGACTACGTCGCGGGTATGACCGACCGGTATGCGCTCGATACGTACGCCTCGATCTTCATCCCGTCCGGCTGGAGCCATTTGTAACGCGACAAGCTCCAACGATTTGGCTCTGGCACGAGTCTGGCATTGGCAAAACCCGTGAGGACGAACGGTGTGCCCGCGCCGACGAACGACGGGCAGGTCGTCCAGGACTACGAGAGCGAAAGCTCTCGCCGGGTTCTCGTCGTCGACGACGACATCGATGCCGCCGAAGCCCTTGGGGAGCTGCTCCGCGACTGCGGGCACGAGGTCGCGACCGCGCACGATGGATCGCAGGCTTTGGAGCGCGCCCGACTGCATCGGCCTGAGGTCGTGCTTCTCGACATCGGCTTGCCGGAGATGGACGGGTACGAGGTCGCGAAACGGATCCGCGGCGAGGTCGGGCTTAGCGACGCAGTGCTCGTCGCGCTCAGCGGTTACGACGAAGATCGGCACCGCCGCCTCGCCCGCGAGGCCGGGTTCGATCGGCACGTCACGAAGCCCGTCGATGCGGCGAAGCTCGAGGAGTTGCTGAAGCTTCCCCTATAAGGCAAGCCGGGCGCGATACTTGGCTTGATGCCGGGGGACTTCGACACTGTCAAAGAGCGCGTGGACATCGTCCAGTTGATCAGCGAGCGTGTGCCGCTCAAGAAAGTCGGTCGCGCCTATTCGGGTCTCTGTCCTTTTCACTCTGAGAAGACGCCCTCGTTCACCGTCGACCCCGATCGGCGGACCTATCACTGTTTTGGTTGTGGCAAACACGGGGACATCTTCACTTGGCTCGAGGAGCTGGACGGAATCGAGCCCGTCGAAGCCCTGAAGGTCCTCGCCGAGCGTGCCGGAGTCGAGCTGACGAGCCGGCGCGACCCCGCCGAGCAGGAGCGCGAGAAGCGCCTCCTCGCCGCGAACGACACCGCGCATTTCTACTTCCGCCAAGCCCTCCGGGGCACCGAGCGCGGCAAAGAAGTCGCCCGTTACATCGCCGACCGGGGGATCCACCCGGAAACGGTGGAAAAGTTCGGGCTGGGTTATGCCCCGGACAGCTGGGACGGACTCGTCGGCTACCTCCGGAAGAAGGGCTACTCCGACGAGGAGGTCGTCGCCGCGGGGCTTGTCGGCCGGAATGACCGAGGCGTCTTCGACTGGTTCCGGGACCGCCTGATCGTCCCAATAAAGGACGGCCGCGGCCGGATCATCGCTTTCGGCGGCCGGGCGATGCGCGCCGACCAGCGCGGGAAGTACGTCAACTCGCAGGGAACAGCCCTCTTCAACAAGAGCGCGACCCTCTACGCCCTGGACGTCGCCCGCGCCGCCGTCCGGAAGCAGGGCGTCGCGGTGATCGTCGAGGGGTACTTCGACGCTATTGCGCTCCACCAGGCCGGCTTCGCGAACGCGGTCGCCTCCATGGGTACCGCATTGACCGAAGACCAGTACCACGTGCTCGACGCGATGCGGATCGAGCGGGCGATCGTCGCCTTCGACGGCGACGCCGCCGGGCAGAACTCCGCCGAGCGCAGGGGGATCGATCTCGCCCAGCAGGTGCAGCGCGCTGTCCGCCGAGCGGGGCGCGGCTCCGTCACCGCCCGGACGGGCCTCTCGGTCTACGTCACGGTCCTTCCGGCGGACACCGACCCCGACGTGCTCGCCCGCCGCGACCCCGAGCGCCTGCGCGCGCTCCTCGCAGAGGCCAAGCCGGTCCTCGAGTTCGTCCTCGATCGTATTCAAGCGCGGAGCGACCTGGAGAGAGCCGACGGCAGGCGGCGGTTTCTCGCCGAAGCGCTCCCACTCGTCGCGGGCGAGCCGGACCCGCTCACGCGCGAGTTGTATCTGGGCACGCTGTCCTCTTCGACCGGTCTCGACCAGGAGGCGCTCCGTCGCGAGGCCGCCGCCGCGCCGCCGCCGACCCAGCGCTCGGCCGTCCCGTCCAATGAGACTCCAGCGAAACAAACAGCCCCCGCCGAGCGTTACCTAATGGCACTGTTGATCCGATTTCCAGAAGAGGCAGCGCGTACCGAACTCGCCCCCGGCGACCTCGACGACCCCGATCACCGAGCGATGCTCGAATTGCTCAAGGCGGGGAAGCATCCGACTTCTGACCTGCCCGCTCACCTGGCCGCCAAAGCTGCGGCCCTTGGCGCATCAGCGCCTGAGCTCGAAGGCGAAGAGGACGTCGCCCAAGCGGTCGAAATCGCTGCCCTCGGACTTCGGGAACGAAACGTGCGGCGCCGCATGAAGAACGCGCAAGGTCAGCTTGCGCGGGCGAACGGCGGCGACGTGGGTGCGGTGGACGGAGAGGTCGCTCAGCTGGCGAACGAGCTCGCGGATCTCATGCACCGCCGGGAGCGACACACGGTTTTGCACGCGGCTGACGCCGACGAGAGGGATGAATGAAAAGCACGACTAAGGAAAAGGAAGCCACGACCGCCGCGGCGCCGGCGCCTGAGCGCGGGATCCACCCGGAGCACCGCGAGGCGGCCGAGCGTCTTATCGCGCGCGGTCGGCAGCAGGGCTACGTCACGCAGGAGGACATCGTTCGGGCGATCCCGGACGCCGAACCCGGCGAGGTCGAGGAGCTGCTCACGACCCTCGACGACAACAACGTCGAGATCCTCGAGGCCGAGCGCTCGCCCACCTGGGCGCAGGTCAAAGAGGAAGAGGAAGAGACCGAGGAGCTACAGCGCGAGGACTCGATCGCATCGGTCCTGGCGAGCGACCTCATCAGCGTCGACGACCCGGTCCGCATGTACCTCAAGGAGATCGGGAAGGTCCCTCTGCTCACCGCAGAGGAAGAGGTCAACCTCGCGAAGTCCATCGAGCTCGGCGAGCAGGCGCTCGTCTCGCCGGCGCTGTCGGTGATCCACCTCTACGAGCTCGGCGTCGAAGTCAAGAAGCGGATGGCCCTGGGCCGTCCGAAGGAATTCGTCGACGAGGCCACTCGCTTCACGAACAAGTCGCTCCGGTTCACGCTCGGCGACGAGGAAGGCGGTAAGGAGCTGAAGCGCGTCGCGAACCGGCTCCTCAAGCTGCGTGACCCGCTGCAGGGCGAAGCGAACAGCAAAGAGATCAGCTACGAGGCGAAGGTGCTCATCGACGAGACCGTCGCGCTCATCGACGCTGCGCGCCGCGATCCCGAGCGTCTCGCGTTCCGGATCCTGCCGCAGTACGCGAAGATCCACGGGCCGGCCGAAGGCGCTGAGCGTCTCGGCGAGCTCGTCATGCTCGGCGCGGAGCTGCGCGACATTCTCGTCAAGCATCTCGACAAGCTCGCGCAGCTCGACTCAGACGAGCAGCGCGCGCTGCGGCGTCTCGCGGACGAGCTCATCCAGAAGGGCGACGACGCCCGCCACAACCTGACCGAGGCGAACCTTCGCCTCGTCGTGTCGATCGCGAAGAAGTACATCGGCCGCGGCATGAGCTTCCTCGACCTGATCCAGGAGGGGAACATCGGACTCATCCGCGCAGTCGAGAAGTTCGACTACCGCAAGGGCTACAAATTCTCGACCTACGCGACGTGGTGGATCCGTCAGGCGATCACACGTGCGATCGCGGACCAGGCGCGGACGATCCGCATCCCGGTCCACATGGTGGAGACGATCAACAAGCTCATCCGCGTCTCGCGTGGGCTCCTTCAGGAGCTCGGTCGCGAGCCGACCGCGGAGGAGATCGCCGAGCGGATGCTCATCACCGCCGACAAGGTCCGCGAGATCGTCAAGGTCTCGCAGGAGCCGGTCTCGCTCGAGACCCCGATCGGCGAAGAGGAAGACTCGCACCTCGGGGACTTCATTCCCGACAACCAGGCCCTCGCGCCGAGCGACGCCGCATCGCACAAGCTCCTCAAGGAGCAGGTCGAGTCGGTCCTGGAAGGACTCACCGGCCGCGAGCGTCGCGTGCTGCAGCTGCGGTTCGGTCTCGAAGATGGCCGCACGCGCACGCTCGAAGAAGTGGGGCGCGAGTTCAACGTCACGCGCGAGCGCATCCGGCAGATCGAGGCCAAGGCGCTGCGCAAGCTGCGTCACCCATCGCGGAGTCGCAAGCTCAAGGACTACCTGGAATAAGAGAAAGAAGGGGCGCCGTAAGGCGCCCCTCGTCTTTTTCTGCGGTCAGTCGTCAGCTCTCACGCGAGTCGCCATGTACAGATCGATCGAGCCATGTCCGCCTGGGCGGTCGGATGCGAAGATCAGTGTCAGCCCGTCGCGAGAGAGCGTCGGCTGAAAGTCGTTCGCCGCGGTGTTGACCGCGGAACCGACATTCGTCGGCGTGCTCCATGCGGCCGCGCGACCTTCGCGCGTTGAAGTCCATAGGTCGAGGGCTGCGGAACCCGCGCGCGACGAGAAGAAGAAGACCTCGCGGCCGTCCTTTCGGAAGGTGATGCGCTGATCGGACGCGGGGCTACTCAGCGCGGTCACGAGCGTTGGCGTTCCGAAGATGCCGTTCTTCTGGCGCACGCTGGCGTAGAAATCCTGCGAACCTCCGCGATCGCTGTTGAAGTAAAGGACTTCCTGGCCACCCTCACGGATCAGTGCCGGCCCTGCATCGAAGGATGCCGAGTTGATTGGCGCACCGAGGTTCACTGGGCTCTGCCAAGCGAAGTCGTCGTTAGGATTCGTCCGAAACGAGACCCAGATGTCGTTCTGGCCGAGGCCTCCTAAGCGGTCGCTCGCAAAGAACATCCAATGTCCGTCGTGGGAAAAGCTCGGGACTGCATCGACTCCCGCGCTGTTCACGGTCGGCCCGAGGTTCACCGGTGTCTCCCAGGGCGCGTTCTTGTTCCCCCGTTGCGCGACCCACAGATCGGCGAAGCCAGATCCTCCAGGCCGAGTGGACGCGAAGTAAAGGCTGTTCCCGTCCGGTGAAAGCCCGGGTCCGAAGTCGGCGAACGTCGAGTTGATCGTTGTGCCGAGATTGGTGGCGGCGGACCACTCGCCGAACTTCGCGTTGTCGTCGTCAGAGTCGGCTGCAGCGGGCGATACAGCGAGCAGCGCGAGAATCGTTGCGAGCGTGACAGCGGCGTGAAGCTTCTTCACGGCCTTCCCCCCTTGCATCGCGATCGACCCGGTCGATCGCTCGCCGCAGCCGGTATAGCGCGCCCGTCAAGTGATCTCTTGGTTCTTACCTCGTCGCGCCGAAGCGCTCATAGCTGACGAGATCGGAGATCGGCTTCCGTCCGCGCATCGGCCCTGACGGACGCGGATCCTTGATCGACATGGGCCGGCCGATCATCACGATCTGCCGCGCGGTGAGGCTCTCAGGTATGCCGAGGATCCGCTTGGCCTCGGCGTCCTGCGCGGGGCCACCGAACCAGGCGGTGCCACCGCCATAGCCGAGCATCGTCGCGCCGGTCAGCAGGCGCTCGGTGAGGCGACCTTCGTCGTACGCCCCGAACATCCCCTCAGCGCCCTCGAGAACGATCGCGATCCCAATGGGCGCGCCGGCGAGCCAGCCGATCGGCGGACGCAGGGCCGCGATCTTCTTCAGACGTTCCTTGTTGCGCACGACGATGAACCGCCACGGCTGGCCGTTCTTCGCGCTTCCCGTCCAGCGCGCGAGCTCCAGCAGCTGGTCGACGACGTCGTCGGGCACCGGCTCGGGCGAGTACTGACGAATCTGCGATACCCGACGGATCGGCTCCAGCGGCGACGAACGATCGCGGCTGTGCGGCATGTAAGTGCAATGATGCCGCAATGAAGGAGATCGATTCGGGCGAGCTCGAGCGACTCGCGTCGGCCCTCCGGCTTGCCGAGTCCGCTCTCGAGGAGGCCCTAGAGGCCGCGGAGAATCTGGGAAACTTCGACCGCCGTTTCGATGTCCCGCGTGCGGTTGGCGGCGCACAACGGCTCGTGGGCAACGCGCTCGAAGCCGTGGATGCCGCGCGTAAGCCGTAACATCCTTCTCATGCGCGCTCTTCTAGGCAAACAACTCGTTGACGTGGACGTCGGTTAGACCGCTGCGGTAGCCGCGACATTCGGCCACGTCCTTGTGGACGTGGGCGCGGGTGACGGCGGCTACGTTCTGCATCGCGCGCGGACCGAGCCGACGACGTTCGCCATCGCCATCGACGCCAGTCCCGACGCCCTCGCGAACGGAGCGTGGCGCGCGAAACGGGCGTGCCTGGTGAACGTCGCCTTCCTCGTTGAAGGGGTCGAGCGTCTCCCGTGGGAGCTGACCTCCATCGCGGACGAGGTCACGGTCCACTTTCCCTGGGGCTCGCTCCTGCGCGGACTCGTCGACGAATCGAGCGCGATCGTGGGACCGATCGCCGGTCTGATGAAAGACGGAGCGGAGCTGCGCGTTGTTCTGTCGGCCGGCGAGCGCGACGGATTCGCGGAGCTGACCCCTTCGGTCATCGCCTCGCGGTCCGAGCAGTTTGCCGGACACGGTCTTCGTCTTGTCGATGCGCGATGGGCGTCGAGCGCGATTGTCGCCGAGACCCGCTCGGCGTGGGCGAAGCGGCTCGGGCCCTCCCGGCCGGTCGTGTTTGCGCGCTACTCGCGAAGCTCCTCGCGGCGTGGCCTCATGTCGGCCGGCACGTCGCCGGGTCTGCAGGGGATCCACTCCACGCGGAACCTTCCTTCGTAGCCGAAGAGCGGTCCCCATACCGGATTGGTGACCCGGACGCTGATCCGGAAGTCCTCGCTTTCGTCGTCGAACCACTCGTGCACGTCGGCGTAGCCCGAGAAGAGCATCGGAAAGTCGAACGCGAACGGCCCTTCGTAGAAGCGCTGCGCCGCGGACCGAACATGCATCCCGCCCCGCTGGTCGACCGAAAGATCGATGTCGACGGCGAGGTGCTGGTGCGTCCCGAGATAGTCGACGATCCGTCCTCGGCGGTCGCTGTAGATCATCGTCGCGTCGAACCGGCGTCGAAGCGGTGCGGCGAAGTCGCGATTCCAGGTGACCGTCTCACGGCCGAAACCGTCGCGGTAGGCGTAGTTGTAGATGGAGAAGGGCACGTCGCGCCCGCTTTGCGGAAACATGATCCGCCGCCACGTTCCCAGGGAAAGGAACGGCAGCGTATACGGCAAGCCGTGCCAGACGCGGTCCATCACGCCCCGGCCGATCGCCGCGCATCCGTCCTCACTGGAGAAGCCGAAGCGCCGCTGGATCTGTGGATGCAGCCGGTCGAAATCCGACCCGAGCGCGGCCTGGTAGATGGAGGTCACTTCGCCGGCGGCTTCCGCAGGCAGTTGCCTGCTCGGGGCAGTTCGAAGTACGAGCGAAACGCCACGGCGGCGAGTCCGAGCATGGCGACGCCGAGGGTGATCGGCTGGAACGGCGCGGCGACGAGCTCGGGAATGCGGGCGCCGGTCACCAGGGCGAGGCCGATCGCGAGCGCGCTGCTGAGCACGAGCAACGGACGCGGATCGCGCGCGACCAGCAGACCGAGTCCCAGCGCGACCTCGAAGACGGCGGCCGTCGCGACGAACGCGGGTCCGAGATCTGGCGGGACGCCGGTCCGCGAGGCGAGGTCGATCTCGCCCGCCGGCGCGAGAAGCTTCGGAACGATCCCGTGGTACAGCCATATGAACGCGAGTGCGGCTCGCCCGATCCAGTGAACAACGGTGCGATCGAGCGTGGCCGTCGGATCGGCACCGCGCTCGAGCCAGAGCCGGAGGCGATCGAAGCTCCACGCGGTCGCCCAGCCGAGCAGTGGACGGAACACCAGGTCCAGGACCCGCCCGGCGACACCGAATCTCGTCTCGTAGTCGTACTGCGTGATGAACCGAGTCCCGCCGGGGCTCGGCGCGTAGCGCCAGTAACCGGATCCCTTGGTGATGAGGGACTTGCGATCGTCGGACCAGAAGCGCAGCGCCGACGTGCGATCGCCGTTGCGTTCCGCTTGGCCCACGCTTTCGCCTTCGCCAGCGATGCGCATGCCGAATCCGATGCGCGTCGCGTACAAGAAGCGCTGGGGTTCAGTGTCGGCGGCGCGAGGTAGGTAACGGATCTCGGTGAAACGGATGTCCCACTTCTCGTGGACATCGGGCGTCTGGGTCGCATTCCACAGCGCCTCGATTGGTGCGTTGATGAGTCGTTCGACGTAGATCGGGCGGCCCACGCGCCGGACTTTAGACTCGCGCCAACGCGCTTCTGTGTCCGGAGGTGGTCAACAAGAGGTGTGTCATCCAGAGATACCCGCCGGCGCGCCGATCCCCGATGTCCGCGTCACGGACGCGGTGATCCCGGTGGAGGACAGTGCAATGCCCGGGTTCCTCGCGCTGCCTGAGCGCACGCCCGCGCCGGGGATCCTGATCCTCAACGACGTCTTCGGAAGAAGCCCCTTCTACGACCAGCTCGCGCGTCGTCTCGCCCAGGCTGGCTTCGTGGCAGTCACGCCGGAGTACTTCTTTCGGGAGGGCTCGCTCCCGGAACCCACGCGCGAGGCGGCGATGGCCCGCGCGAAGAGGCTCGATTTCAAGCGCTGGAGCCGCGACATGTCCGTGGCGGTGGACTGGCTCCGCGCGCGAGCCGAGGTGAATGGCGCCGTCGGGACGATCGGTTTCTGCATGGGTGGGACGCAGGCCCTTCTGCTCGCGGCCCGCCGCGACGATCTCGCGGCGACCGTCTCGTACTACGGCTTTCCGGCGGACTCGAGAACCGAGGCGTCCCCGATCGATCTCGCGCCGAAGATGCATGGCCCCATCCTCGGCCACTGGGGCGACCAGGATGCGGGCGCCGGGATGGAGAACGTCGAGAAGCTGCGTGCCGCGCTCGAATCGGCAGGCGTGGAGCATGAGTTCCACATCTACCCGGGCCTCGGCCACGGCTTCCTCAAGGCGTCGCTCGAAGACGAGAAGACGCCTGGCTACGAGCAGGCGTGCGCCTCCTGGAAGCGCACGCTCGATTTCTATCGCCGGTGCTTCTCCCGCGAGAGAGTGCTGAGTTAGGCGACCAACTTCGCGTTGACCAACGTTCCTGAATGCCTGTCGTGGAATCCCTGTTTCCGCGGATCGGTCGCGGCCGAGTAGATCAAGTAGACGTAGTACCCGATCATGAACAGCGCGACGAAGAATGTCAGGATCCCGAGTTGGCTTGCGCTGATCAGGGAATACACGACGATCGGGCCGAAGAGATATGCAAAGCGGACGATCGCCTCGTTTCGGGTGAGCGCGGAGCCGTCGGCTTCATTCACTGTCCTGAGGCCGAGCACCCGTTGCCCAGGAGTGGCTCGCCACGCCGTCCATGAGTAAACGAAATACCCGAAGGCGACGAGCGCGGCGATGATCGTCCGAATGAAGCCTCCTGCGATCGTGACATCGCTCAGGATGCCTCCAACGATCGAGAGGATGATCCACAGGATGACGAAGTCGATGAGGGACGCGATGACACGCGCGCCGATCGCGGCTGGCGCGAGCGCGGACGTTGCTGCTTGAACCGTCACAAGCGTCTCCCTTCCTCGGCGGTGTCACGCCGGGTACACGTCGGCGGGAGCATAGGGTCGCGTCCTAGCGACGCGGTCTCGATTCGGTCCAAGAAATGTCGGACGGCACTTCGGAACGGAGAAGCGGCTCGAGCGTTGTGATGTATGCCGCCATCCGCGCCCCAATGCGCTCGAGGAACGATCTCTCCAGCGTCGCCAGCGGGACGGGCTCCCACACGCGCGCCCATCCCCGATCCCACGTTTCGATGCGCACATCCGGCCCGAGCGCACGTCGGATGGCGCGCTCGTGCGCGCGGAAGGCCGCGAGGTCAACGGGGATGCGCGGGTCGAGTCCGACCTGCACAACCTGCGTCTCGGTCTTCCCGTTCGCCGTGACCGACACTTTGTACGTGCCGGGCAGGACGAGCGGCCCGCCGGAGAAGTTGAAGCCGGACTCCGCGTCGGCGCTCTCGCCCTGCGGCGGGTTGTTGAAGTTGAGTCGCTTCGGGCCTTCGTAGCGCAAGTCCCAGACGGCGCGGTTAAATCCTTTCTGCGCCGGGCCGTAGATCGTGCGGATTGTCTGGCCCTGCTCGTCCGTGATGACAATCTTCACGGGCATCTGTCTCGCGCGTCGCTGCTCCGGCGTTTGCTTGATCTCGGACGAGAGGTAGTAATCAATGGTCGCGCCGCGCGGAGGGTTCGGCGCGGAGTAGCCGCCCATGCTGAAGCCGCGCCTGCCCCACGTCTGCCAGTGGTTCGTTGGCGGCGCGCTGAAGAGTTGGAAGCCGGCGGCGTCCACCTGTGGGTTGAACTCTTCGAGCGGCGTGATGTTGTCGAGGACGAAGAGGCCGCGCCCGTGCGTCGCGACGAGGAGGTCGTGGCTCTTCCTCACGAACTTGATGTCATAGACGGGTACGACGGGGAAGTTGCTCCGCAGCGGAGTCCAAGACGCGCCGTCGTTCGCCGAGTAGAAGAGTCCCGTCTCCGTTCCCAGCATGAGGAAGCCTTTGCGGTTCGGGTCTTCGCGGACGACCTTTGCGGGCTGATCTTCGGGAAGGCCCTGCGAGATTGATGTCCAGGTCTGTCCGAAGTCGTGGGTCTTGAAAACGTATGGCTTGTCGTTGTCA
>Ga0209059_1001180_pt1 | contig 11979 bp, 9 predicted proteins | sample GraSoiAngelo_151_FD_186165 | JGI IMG/M metagenome (GOLD analysis project Ga0209059, IMG submission 186165) | Grasslands soil microbial communities from the Angelo Coastal Reserve, California, USA - 14_1009_12_20cm (SPAdes) (version 2) | ecosystem: Environmental > Terrestrial > Soil > Grasslands ...
TGGGAAGACTCCGCCGTCGCTCCCGAAAAGCTCGGCAACTACCTGCGCGAGCTTAAGCAGTTAATGGGAAGATTCGGCTATCACGGCACGCTCTACGGCCACTTCGGCCACGCCTGCGTCCACACCCGCATCAACTTCGATCACGAAACCGAAGAAGGCATCGCCCGGTTCCGTCAATTCATGAACGAGGCGGCTGACCTCGTGGTCGGCTACGGCGGCTCCCTCTCCGGCGAGCACGGCGACGGTCAGGCCCGCGCCGAACTGCTTCCCAGGATGTTCGGCCCCGAACTCATCCAGGCCTTCAACGAATTCAAGTCCACCTGGGACCCGGACTGGAAGATGAACCCCGGCAAGATCGTCGAACCCTACCGCATGGACGAGAATCTTCGCCTCGGTGCCGGCTACGATCCCTGGGACCCGCCCACCCATTTCAAGTTTCCTCACGACCACGGCAGCATGGCGCACGCCACCCTGCGCTGCGTCGGAGTCGGCAAGTGTCGTCACTACGAAGGCGGAGTGATGTGTCCCAGCTTTCGCGTGACCCGCGATGAGGAACACTCGACCCGCGGCCGCGCCCACCTTCTATGGGAGATGGCGAAGGGCGATGTCATCCGCGACGGTTGGAACAGCGAAGAGGTCAAAGAATCCCTTGACCTCTGCCTCTCCTGCAAAGGGTGCAAGACGGATTGCCCGGTGTCGGTCGATCTCGCCACCTATAAAGCCGAGTTCCTCTCGCACTATCACCAAGGCCGCCTGCGTCCGCTGAACCATTACGCCTTCGGCAACATCGATTTCTGGGCGCGCCTCGCCTCGAATGCTCCGGGTCTGGTGAACATGACCACGCAGCTGCCTTTCTTGCGCGACATAGCCAAGGCCGTCGCCGGCATCCCGCAGCAACGCAGCATCCCGCCATTCGCGCCGCGGACGTTCAAGAGCTGGTTCCGCCGCCATCGACCGCGCCATCCCGACGGCCCTGTGGTTGTGCTCTGGCCAGACACGTTCAACAACTACTTCCTCCCCAATACGGCGAAGGCCGCCGTCGACGTCCTCGAGAACACCGGCTTCCGCGTGGAATTGCCCGCCGGCAATCTCTGCTGCGGGCGGCCGCTTTACGACTTCGGAATGCTCGACCGCGCCGAACACCTACTCCTGCGCATCCTCGACGCGCTCGCGCCTGAAATCGAAGCCGGCATTCCCATCATCGGCCTCGAACCCAGCTGCGTCGCTGTCTTCCGCGACGAACTCTGCAATCTCTTCCCCAGGGACGAGCGCGCCCAGCGTCTCTCTCGGCAGACTGTCCTCCTCAGTGAATTTCTCCACAGCTACCGCGAATTGATCCCGCTCCCGCAGCTCCGCCGCAAGGCCATCGTCCACGGCCATTGTCACCACAAGTCCGTCCTCAAAATGAACGCCGAAGAGGCAGTCCTCGCCCGCATCGGCCTTAATTTCCAGACGCCAGCTCCCGGCTGCTGCGGCATGGCCGGCTCTTTCGGATTTGAAGCCGAAAAGTACGACGTCTCCACCGCCATCGGCGAACTCGAACTCCTCCCCGCCATCCGGAAGGCTCCGCCAGACTGGCTGGTGATCGCCAACGGATTCAGCTGCCGCGAGCAGATTTGCCAGGCCACAGACCGCCACGCCCTTCATTTGTCTGAGGTCCTACAGATGGCTCTCCACGAAGGGCCCGCCGGACCCGACGGCTCCTATCCCGAAAGACGTCTGGTGCGGGAGCGAGAGATCGAGATCCGGCAATCCATGCGACATACCAGTTTGGCTGTAGCCGGAGTCGCTGCAGGCGCGGCGCTGCTCTGGCAGCTGTCCAGAAAACATTAATTCTAAAGAGCTTACCTCCTATAGCCCGAAGCGAACTCGACCCTCTCGCCAGCCCTCTGACTTTCTGGGAGAATAGTAGCTACCAGCCTCTGGGGCGCCACCCGTGCAAAGGTGCCCTGGTCTTGCTTCCTTGTGTCAGCCCTTGGGGAGCCGAGTGAATATCATGGAACGTGAAACCATCGTCGCAGGAGTCCCCGCAGACTCCGTTAAGCTCCAAGCCGTCCCCACCCGCGGGGTAGAAACCTCTCTGCAGGGTTCGATCCTCGTCCTGATCCAGTTCGATGTGGCGGAGGAAATTCGCCTGGACGAGCTGCGCAAGATCTTCGGCGCCCGTACCGCCGGCGCCAGCTTCAAACACCCCACCCCCGGATACGTCCAGTACCAGCGGCCGCCGGTGCTGGAGCCTGTCGAAGCGCTCGTGCTCGAAACCGGCGAACGCCTCGACGCCCAGATCAAGTATTACGACTACGGTGTGCTGAGCGTCGTGTTCGAGCTGCCTATTTCCGGCGACTGGAATGACCTCGTGCGCCTCTCTGGCCGATGGGTCTGGGACACCGACTTCGCGAGCCTAGCCTCCCGAGTCGTCAAAAAGCGCCTCGAGCGCGCCCGTCCAGCGCTGATCAAGCCCTATGACAACTGGCTGCACGAGGACTATTTCATCTTCCACGTGCGCGAGCTAGCCGGCAAGCCGTTAGCCAGCGAAGTCCTGAAGACCCACGGGGATCAAATTGCTCAGATCGTCCGCGGAGAAACTTTGCCGCTGTCGGAAGGCGAGCGCCAGGAAATTCTGCAGGGCCGCATCTCGTACTATCCGACCGACCTGGCCGTGATCGGCTGGAATGGAGCCTTTCTTTACGACACGATCGCCGGCGCCGAGACCGCCATCCAGCTGCTCGAATACGCCAATTCGCAGCTGCTCGAATTCCGCCATTACGACGAACTCCTCACCCGCGAACTCGAAGGCGTCTACGACTTCCTCGAAAATGGAGGCACCGGCCTCTGGTCCCGCTGGCGCACCGCTCGTGCCGCCACCAAGCTGCATACCGTCCTGCTCGACGTTGACGAACTCACCGAGCACGCCGACAACGCCATTAAGTTCCTCAGCGACATGTTCTCGGCCCGACTCTACAAGCTGGCGGCGTCAAAAATCGGCGTTCCAGACTACAAAGACCTCGTCCAACAAAAACTGAAAACCGCCGAAGAGCTCTACCACTTCATGGTCGACCAGTTCAATCAGAGCAGGGCGTTTGTGCTGGAGCTGATGGTGGTGGTGATTTTGGTGATTGAGCTGGTGATGCTGTTCAGAGGCAAGCCCGGATTCTAGAAGCGGGTCAGAAGAAACGCCCTGTCATCCTGAGCATTCCTAGATACGATGTCATCCTGAGCATTCTAAAAAACTCTGTCATCTTGAGCGAAGTGAGGCATCAGCCGAACGAAGTCGAAAGCCTGCCCTGAGCGTAGTCGAAGGGGACCCCACGCCTGCTTCGATCGCCTTCGGCCCAACGGGATTTTCCGCCACAACCGGATTGTTGCCAGGTCAATGACTCGGAGTACCGGCAACGCTCCTCATGGCTTCTGCAGCCGAGGTTGTGTTTTTATGAATCACTGGCTAAATAAACTAAGCCGCCGCCGCAATGTCCTCTAAGAAATTCCCGAGGTTCGTTTGCAGACCGAAAGTCTTCGACTGCGTTCGGCTAGCGCCTAGCTGCGCTCAGCATGACGGTGGAAATTATTATCTCCCTCCGCCCACCTCCAGCACTGTCCCCGTAACATAAGAAGCCGCGGAGGACAGCAACCAAACGATTGCCTCTGCAATCTCCTCGGGCCTTCCCGCCCTTCCCATCGGAATTGTCGGCTTCAATCGCTCCAAACGCTGCGGCTCGCCATTGGCCGCATGCAGTCCCGTCTCCACCAGCCCCGGCGCGACCGCGTTCACCCGAATGCCCTCGGTCGCGACCTCCCGCGCCAAGCCGATCGTAAAAGTGTTGATCGCGCCCTTGCTGGCCGCGTAATGCACCCACTCGCCCGCCGACCCAGTCCGCGCGGCCAGAGACGAAATGTTCACAATCGAGCCGCCGCGCCCGCCATGGAGCGTCGACATTCTCTTCACGACCTCGCGCGCGCACAAAATCGCCCCGGTCACGTTTACCGCGAACGTCCGCTCGAGCGCCTCCGCGGTCACCGCCTCGACCCGGGCAAACCCGCCCGTCACGCCTGCGTTGTTCACCAGCCCACGCAGAGGCCCAAGCTCCCGCTCAGCTTCCCGGAATAACTGCACAATATCCGACTCGCGTCCTACATCGCCCCGAATCGCGACCGCCTGTCCTCCCTGTTCACGAATCACCCTCACAACAGCGTCCGCCTCCGCTTCGCCGGTCGTGTAGTTCACCGCGACCGCAAACCCTCGAGCCCCCGCCAGCCGCGCTGTGGCCGCCCCGATCCCGCGGCTGCCTCCCGTGACCACTACTGTTCCCGATTCCCGTGCACCCTCTCGTCCGTGCTCGCTCAAAAGCAAACCTCCCGCTCAGTAGCTGATTACTCAGCCTAACCGACCCAGCTGCCAAATAGGAATGCGGCCGAACGGTTGCGGCATCGCGGACTGGGCTCGACGCGGCCGCTCGCATTGCGGGAATTTGTCGCAGAAACTCGAAATTCCGCAGCTGAAGCTTTTTTCACCACAGAGACACAGAGAAAAACATTTGGCCTTTCTCTGTGACTTCTGTGGTGAATCCGATCGTCGTGGTTGCCTTAATTACTATGAGAGCCGGTTTCATCGCGGAACGACGATGAGGAAGCGGGCTCGGAGACGGCGTCGTGCTCGACAGGCATGGACACGACCGGCTCGGTGGGGACACGGCGGGCCAGGCGCGGCTCTTTCCAGGAATACTTCACCATGCACCAGAAGGCGCGGACGCCGTCTTTCCAGCCGATCTTTTTACCTTCTTCGTAGGTGCGTCCGGAGTAGCTGATGCCCACTTCGAAAACACGCAGGCGCCGCTTGGCGATTTTCACGGTGACCTCCGGTTCGAAGCCGAAGCGGTTTTCTTCAAGCGGGATGGACTGGATCACGTCTCGCCGGAAGACCTTGTAGCAGGTTTCCATGTCGGTGAGATTCAGATCGGTGAGCGCGTTCGAGAACAATGTAAGCAGCTTGTTGCCGACGGAATGCCAAAAATAGAGCACGCGGTGCGGACGGCCACCCATGAAGCGCGACCCGTAGACCACGTCGGCTTTGCCTTCGATCAGGGGTTCCAGAAGGAACGGGTACTCGGAAGGATCGTATTCGAGGTCAGCGTCCTGAATGATAACGAAGTCGCCGCTGGCTTCCTGAATGCCGCGGCGCAAGGCTGCGCCCTTGCCCAGGTTGCGCGGCTGCAGCAGCACACGCAGCGCAGGCCGATACTGCTGTTCCAGGGCAGCAAGGATCTCGCGGGAGGTGTCGGTAGAGCCGTCGTCGACGCAGAGGAGTTCGATCTCGAAGGGGAACTGCAACGTGAGGACACTCTCGACCACGAGGCGCACAGTGGCGCGCTCGTTGTAGATGGGCATGACCACGGATAGTTTCATGTCAATTCACCGACGAGTGGCCTCTTTGGCAAGGGAGTGGGTAGGGTCCAGGCTCTGAGGGCGGAAAGACCTTTCGTACAGCGGCATTTTACATGATTTTGGGTCATCTTCAGCTCGCGGAATTGGGTGACTGCGCGAGAAAAACTACCGGGCATTCGGGCCACGGCGATGGTTATGAGAAATCTTCTTGGGCTCGCACATGGATGGTGCAATCGAGGGATTTCCTTGGCCAGAGCGGCCTCAATTTCAATGAAGGATTTGGCCTCGAAGGCGCCTTCCGCCGGAGGATCTCCTGACATCTACAAAATCGCTCATGGAGATGGTGCTAGCGTGCCTGAACCAAATCGCACAGGCTCGTCCAGGCGGGCGAGGACGCCCGCCTCTCCACGAACTTTATTCTGCCGGACGATCTAGCATCATTGGTTGTGCTTTCTTCACCTCGACGCCGTTGGGAACTGGATTGACCGAGGACGAAGCCAGATTGACCGGACGCGGGGCCGTGTCCTGGCGCGCAGCCGCGGCCCGCTCGTCCCACTTGCCGAAGATCATTTTTCCGGCGGTCGTTTGCAGCACCGAGGTTACCGAGATGTCGATGGTCTTGCCGATCATCTTGCGGGCGTTGTCGACCACGACCATGGTGCCGTCGTCGAGATAGGCGACCCCCTGGTTGTATTCCTTCCCTTCTTTCAGGATGAACACACGCATGGTCTCGCCGGGCAGCACGATCGGCTTTAGCGAATTGGCCAGCTCGTTGATGTTCAGTACGGCCACACCCTGCAGTTGCGCGACCTTATTCAGGTTGAAGTCGTTGGTGATGATCTTGCCTTCGTACAGCTTGGCCAGTTCGATCAACTTGAGATCGACTTCACGGACACTGGGGAAATCATCTTCCACGATCTGGATATTGAGAGACGCGACTTTCTGCAGCCGCTGCAGGATGTCGAGACCGCGGCGGCCTCGGTTGCGCTTGAGCGAGTCGGCGGAGTCGGCCACCAGTTGCAACTCCCGCAGGACGAACTGCGGGGTCACGATGACGCCATCGAGGAAACCGGTTTCGGCGATGTCCGCGATCCGGCCGTCGATGATGACGCTGGTATCCAGAATCTTGTAGCTTTTCCTCGATTGCTTCTCGCCTCCAAAGATGCCACCAAGCGCCGCCAGGTTCAGGAGATCTCCCTTGTTCGCGCCCACGATCAGGCCCACGTAGGCCATCAGGAGCATCACCAGGATCTGCAGGAAACTTTGGGTGTGGCCTTCGGGAACGCTGTTGCGGACGACCAGCGCGAACAGGTAAGCGCCGATAATTCCGAGAATGCTGCCGATGGCAGCGCCGATCAAGCGCTTGAGGCTGACCAGGCGAAGACGCCATTCGAATAGGATCACGCCCAGGCCGATGAGCACTCCCAGAACTGCATCCACGCTGGCGCTTCGCCCGAAAGGCTGAATGAAATAACAAGCAACCGCAACGATAAGAACAAATAAGACACGTACCAAGATTAAGTCCACGAGAATGGACCTCCCCGGAAACGTGCGTTCGTAACGCATCCTTAAGGGACGCACGCCCCGCGTTGGCTCCGGAACGACTCGGGCCAACGATCTGTAAGGCGGAGCTATGAATGAGGGATGAAACGGCGCTCCGCTTCCCGGCCATCGTTTCACAGCAGGTCGGGGAAACCGCTACTTAACTGAGCCAGTATATACCCGTCTCAAAATGTGAAACAGTGCTTAGAAGCGCGTTTGGCGCGGTTCGTGCGATCCGACTGCGTGCGTGAGCGCGCAGATGTGGCGGCCTTTGCCCTGATAAACTCGTCCGCATGAAAGGCATCGTCGTCACACGCTTAGGTGGTCCCGAAGTTCTGGAAGTACGCGATGTTCCACCGCCGGCGGCCGAATCGGGAAAGGTGCTCGTCCGGGTTCAGGCGGGAGGAGTCAATTTCGCCGATCTGATGACCGCGCAGGGCGGGTACCCCGGCACTCCCAAGCCTCCCTTCATAGCGGGACGCGAGTTCGCGGGCGTTGAGGAATCGACCGGGCGCCGGGTGATGGGATACACCCAATGGGCGGCGTTCGCCGAAAAGACCGCGGTAAGACCCGAACTGCTCTGGACTGTGCCGGACCAGTGGAATGCCGAGCAAGCGGCTGCATTTCCGGTGAACTATTTCACGGCATACTTCGCGTATTGGGAAGCGGGATTCCTCGATGGCAACCATTCAGGAAAGCGCGTCTTGATCCATGCGGTCGCCGGTGGGGTGGGCACCGCGGCCGTCCAGATTGGAAAGATTCTCGGCGCGGAGATGTACGGAACTTCTTCGTCGGAAGACAAGTTGGCGCGCGTAAGAGAACTCGGCTTGCAGCAAGCCATTAACTACAAGGAGCGCGATTACGAAGAAGCCATCAAAGACTTGACGCATGGCGAAGGCGTCGATGCAGTTTTCGAAATGCTCGGCGGGGAGCACACCGCGAAGAGCATCCGTTGCCTGCGCGATTTCGGAAAAGTAATCCAGTACGGAACCGCCACGGGCAAACAGCCTCAGCTCGATTTGCGCGCGCTCTATGCCAAGGCGGCCAGCGTGCAGGGACTATGGCTGACATATCTTTCCGGAAAACGTGAGCTGATGAATGAGGCGTGGAAGCAGCTTTCGCGGTGGATCGCGGACGGCAAGCTCCATCCTGTGGTCGGACACGTGTTTCCAGCTGAACAGGTTCCCGAAGCGTACCGGCTGCTGGCCGAAAGAAAAAACTTTGGTAAGGTCGTGCTGAAAATCGCGTGAGCTCACCATAGAGACACAGAGAATCCAAAAAACATCAGAGATTTATTTTGTGATTTCCTCTGTGACTCTGTGACTCTGTGGTGAAAAGTAGACAAATACATCGCCGCGCTGTATCCGCAATTGAGAAGGAATTGCTAACCACCCCTCCAGCGACTCGTCCAAACCCATGACCCTGATTGAAACTCCAACGGAACTTTTAATTGGGGTCAGGCGTATCTGATCAGGATGCTTGGGAACGGGTGAGGTACCGAAACTTATCGGTCACGTTCTCCGGGTAAGAAAAACATTACGGGGTTCAGGGGACTGTCTCAACTCGGTTTGGCGGCCAGATGAGAACAATCCCCGGAGCAAAAGACAAGGTCTTGCGGCCTGGCCCTTTTGTCTTGAACCCCGACGGCAGCATTGTAGGCCACTTGTCGGAAAATGCAAGGCTGTCATTCCTGTAGTTATACAAACCCAGGCCGCCCAGAACCGATTCCCGACGTGATTCGGGTAAGAGAAGGGATATTCGTATGAAAACTTCGAAGAGTCTATTTCTGGGGCTGGCCCTGCTGCTGGCCACCAGCGCATTCGCAGCCAACAAGGGATCACTCACGGTGCAGGAACCGATAACCGTTAATGGCACTCAGCTGAAGCCCGGTGATTACAAAGTGCAATGGGATGGCAACGGGCCCAGCGTCGAGTTGAGCATCACCCAGGGAAAGAAAGTAATCGCGAAAGTTCCGGCCCACGTGGTAAGCCTCGAGACACCCTCGGAAAACGATGCGGCCGTGGTAAAGAACAATGGCGACGGCACCAAGTCGCTGAGCGAAGTTCGCCTGAGCGGAAAAAAATTCTCGCTGACAGTAGGAGAGGAAGCCGCCAAGGCTGACGCGACTCGATAGTAGATCGCAGATAGTGAAACGAAAGGGGAGCCGATAGGCTCCCCGATTCTTTTTCCATAGTATCGAGTTCTTAGTACTTCGGCATCTTGGGATCCACGCGGTCGGCCCAAGCCAGAATTCCGCCGGCCAGGTTATGCACCTTTTTGAAGCCCGCCTGCTGTAGGAAGCCTACCGCTTTGGCACTGCGCACGCCGGAACGGCAGTGCGCGACGATCTCGCGGCTGGAGTCGAGTTCGTTGACGCGCTTGGGCAGATCGCCCAGCGGGATCAGGTGGCCGCCAATGTTGCAGATCTGGTATTCGTGCGGCTCGCGCACATCGAGCACGTACAGGTCATCGCCTGCGTCCAGGCGGCGCTTGAGTTCTTCGACTTGCATCTCGGGAATTCCCGTCTCCACCGGCTTTTCCTCCCCGCGGATTCCGCAGAATTCATTGTAGTCGATCAGCTTGGTGACCGTGGGATGCGTGCCGCACGCGGGACAGTCGGGATTCTTGCGCAGCTTAAGTTCGCGGAACTTCATGCCGAGCGCGTCGATGAGCAACAATCGCCCGATGAGCGGTTCGCCTTGTCCGAGAATCAGTTTGATGACTTCCGTCGCCTGCATCACGCCCACGAGGCCGGGAAGGATTCCCAGAACTCCACCTTCCGCGCAGGAAGGAACGAGTCCCGGCGGTGGCGGCTCGGGATAGAGGCAGCGATAGCAGGGACCTTCTTCGGTAGCGAACACGCTGGCCTGGCCCTCAAAGCGGAAAATTGATCCGTACACATTGGGCTTGCCCGTGAGCACGCAGGCATCGTTGACGAGATAGCGTGTGGGGAAATTGTCGGTGCCATCAGCGACGATGTCGAAATCGCGGAATAGCTCGAGCGCGTTCTCGCTGGTCAAGCGAGTCTCAAACGTTTTCAGATTGATGAACGGATTGATCGCCTTCAGCTTCTCTGCAGCCGAATCAAGTTTCTTGCGCCCCACGTCAGCCGTGGAATGGATGATCTGGCGCTGCAGGTTGGTGAAATCGACGACGTCAAAGTCCACGATACCGAGCGTGCCCACGCCCGCTGCCGCAAGATAGAGCGTCAGAGGAGATCCCAGGCCGCCGGCGCCGATACACAGCACGCGCGCAGCTTTCAGCTTTTGCTGTCCCGCCATGCCGACCTCGGGCATGATCAGGTGGCGCGAGTAACGCAGGATCTCGTCGTTGGTAAGAGTAGCGGTTTCGGGTTTGACATCAAATGTGGTGGCCATCAGGACCTCGTTTGTGGAAATTTTCAAACTTGAGAACGCCAGACTGGACTACTAGCGACAACAACAGAGAGGACAACAACAGCAGCAGGCGCTGAGGCGGGGCATTCGAGTTGTCAGTCCAGCGGGCATATACCTAGAGGCCCCCAGCGATCGAAGGCACTATGGAAATGGTATCACCGTCCTTGACCGCGGTGGCTTCTTTCTGCAGGTAGCGGACGTCTTCGTCATTGAGGTAGACATTGACGAAAGCGCGCAGTTTGCCATCGTCGGTGTAGAGGTGGCGGCGCAGGTCAGGATGCGCGGCAACGAGGCCGGAGAGGGCGTCGGCGACGGATGCGCCTTTCACCTCCACCGTGGCCTGCTTCCCGGCATATTGCCGTAAAGGAGTTGGAATGTGGATTTTAGCCATGGATCAATGATGCCACACCTGGCCGAAGGATTCATCGGAGCTTCAAGACATCGATCTGGCGCAGTTACCAAAGTTTCCTGCTGATTGTCTTTAGCGGGTTCTGATCACGGAGCGCGAATCGCGTCCCGCGAACTATGCAACAGTTTGCTATTTTCTGCCAGGAAATTTAACCCGAGCGCGTTGATCAAGGCTGTTCGACATTCTCGAATGAGGCACTTAGGCGGGTTTTCAATGGTTAATCAGAATGGCCTTATTCATGCTCCTCTAAGCGGCGTCAGAGATAATCGAAATTTCATTGGGACCAAAAAGGACAAATTCTCCGTGCGGACTATCACTCGTAAACTCTTGATTCTCGCGTTCGTGCTTTTGGCAGCGCTCGCCATGGTGCCGGCGGCTTCGGCCAATAGCTTTACGATAACCAGCAACAATCTCGGACTTTCGGGAACTCTGGGGACTGTAAGCACGACTCAGAGTGGCAGCAACGTGGTCGTCACCATCACCATGAGTCCCGGCTACGCGATTGTGAGCCAGGGTGGATTTATTGGTTTGAACACAACTGGAGGGCTGACTTTATCCGGCAGTTCTTTGGGCAGTTTCAGCATCAGCAACATGAGCGCCGGGCTGCAGCCCAATTCGAGCATTGGATCGTTCACGTTCAGCGACTTATTCAAGACCTCACTGAAGCATGGTCAGCAGTTCCCCACGACGCTGAGCTTCACCATTCTCAATGCGAACGTTAATCAGATCACTGGCCTCGGAATCCACATCTGCGTTGTGGGTGGTGACGGTTGCGCCAGCACAGGCTTCGCCATCACCGGCGGCAACCCGCCTGCCGCGGTTCCTGAACCCGGCACGCTGAGTCTTCTGGGCAGCGGTTTGGTAGGGATTGCCGGCGTTCTCCGTCGCCGCTACGTTTCCTAGACAGTCTCGTCACCCCGTATTCACCCCGGCTGGGAGAATCCCGCCGGGTTTTTTATTGCTCAATCGGACAACGTGGACTATGCCTTCAAGATCGCTACCAGGGCCTTTTCCAGCTCGGAATATTGGAAGGGATAGCCGCTGGTGACGAGGCGGGCGGGTTCAACTCGCTGGCTGGCGAGCAGGACGTCTTCAGCCATTTCGCCGAAGGCGAGCTTCGCCGCGAATGCAGGGACGGGAAAAATTGCGGGGCGTCGGAGCACCGAGGCCAGCGTCTTGGTGAATTCGGCGTTGGTCACGGGTTTTGGGGCGACCATGTTGACCGGCCCCTGCAGCAAGTCATTCTTCAGGATG
>Ga0209059_1001181_pt1 | contig 11978 bp, 6 predicted proteins | sample GraSoiAngelo_151_FD_186165 | JGI IMG/M metagenome (GOLD analysis project Ga0209059, IMG submission 186165) | Grasslands soil microbial communities from the Angelo Coastal Reserve, California, USA - 14_1009_12_20cm (SPAdes) (version 2) | ecosystem: Environmental > Terrestrial > Soil > Grasslands ...
AACGATTTGCCAAACTCGCCCTCGCCTGCGTCCACAAAGAATATCCGAACAAGATCAGTCACGTCCTGAACAGTGATGCCGATGTCGCGCCGCCACGCAAACTCACGCCCGCCTTCTGTGGTTGCTACGACTGGCATTCATCCGTGCACGGACATTGGCTGCTTGTCCGGTTGGTCCGGACCTTTCCAGATGCGCCGTTTGCCGCCGCCGCCCGTGACGCCTTAAAGAAAAGCCTTACCGCCGAGAACCTGAAAGCGGAAGCCAACTACCTTCGTGGAAAAGGTCGGGTTAGCTTCGAGCGTCCCTACGGATTGTCATGGTTGCTGCAATTGTGCGCGGAGTTGCGGGAATGGGACGATCCGCAAGCGCGCGAAATGTCGGCGAACTTGCGTCCGCTCGAAGAAGTGGCGGTAGAACGATTGAAAACCTGGTTGCCGAAATTATCCCATCCGGTCCGGATTGGTGAACATGATCAAACCGCTTTTGGTCTCGGCCTGATGCTGGACTATGCGCGTACCGCTGGAAATGAGGAATTCGCCAAACTAGTTAGCGATTCGGCCAGGAAGTTCTTTCTGGCCGATAAAAATTGTCCGCTTGCATACGAACCTTCCGGTGAAGATTTTCTCTCGCCCTCTCTAGGCGAAGCGGACGTGATGCGCCGTGTCCTGCCACAAAGCGAATTTGCGAAGTGGTTTAAAGAATTTATGCCGCAGATTCCGACGACGGCGAATGCCGATTGGTTGCCGGTCGCGATCTCCCCCGATCCGAGCGATCCGAAGTTGGCACACCTCGATGGTTTGAATTTAAGCCGTGCCTGGATGCTGGAAGGAATACTTTCCGCGCTACCCTCAGACGATCCACGCCGTCCCGCCCTGCAGGCCACGGCGGATGCTCATCGTCGCGCCGGACTGGCAGCGGTCACGGGCGAACATTATGAAGGTGGACACTGGCTCGGAAGTTTTGCCGTTTATCTCACGACAAGGCGTGGGATCGAACACGCCAAGTCACGCAACTAAGTTTTTTGCATTCGCATATCGCTGACGTCGGTAGGGATGGCTCTCCGAGCCGTCCCAAAAATGAAGCAAAGTTTGGGACGCCTTGGAAATGCGTCCCTACCACGTTTGAACTGTTCGCAGGAGTTGTTTTTCACGTTTGTCCAATCCATCGCGGGAAATTACGGCGTGTAGTCAATCCCTTTTCGTTCAGCTTGCTGGTGGATCGTCTCCGTCACTTTCTCGTCGAATCCATCGCCCTTCCCAGCTTCCGCCAGCCGCTTGTTTTCCGCCTGGATATACACCTCGCGCTTCTTCGCGAGGGCCTGGACTTCTTTTTGCAGACTATCTCGTTCGGCACGCGTTTTGGCGATGCGAGCGTCCATCTCCTGTTTCGTTAGTTTCTGAAATTCCTTTGGCAGATCTTTCTTGTCGATGGCATCTAGTTTGACTTCGTTCTTTGCCAACGCGTCGAGAAGTTCGCCGCGACCTTGAACTGCTTTACCGGTCCTGGCGTTATAGCTGAGGCGATCGGCGGCCGCACTGGCCGGCGCGCTTTCGGCGAAAGCCTGTTTCGCAGCTACTTCGCGCTGCAACGTGGCATCGCCATATGGAATCAGCGTAGCGCCGATCTTCTTGTTTAACCGCGCCAGCTCGTCGTCCATCGGCGTCGCAATCACAGCAACGCCGCCAGATTGAGCAATGGCAGCATAACTGCCTTCAGACAACTTTGCAATCTCCTTCCAGATTGGCGTGGTCTCCGCAATGTTCCCGCATTGTACGGTGTTGATGATTAAATCCTTTTTTGCCGCGATCCGGCAAAGCTCCGGATATTTAGGGCCGTCGGCATAATCCAGGTGCGGCGGCGCATCTCCCACCAAAAAAATAATCTTGAGAACTTTGCGGTCCTGACTCCATGGCATCTTCTCGATTGCTTCAGCGAGAGCTTCGTTCACACTTTCCGGTTCGTCCCCACCGCCTTCTGCTTTGAAGTCGCGTAGATGGCCATAGATCGAATCGATGTCGTCCGTGAGCTGAAATGATTTAACAACATATTCATCGCCGCGGTCGCGGTAGCCAATCAGCCCGAGTTTTAATTCCGGCGTTGGTTTTGTGCTGATCATTTCATTGGCGATCGACCAGATCTTTTGCTTCGCGCCCTCGATCAGGCCGCCCATCGAGCCGGTGGTATCAAGGACAAAACAGACTTCGATGCGTGGCTTGGTTTGATTAGCCGCTGCGGTTTTCGCCAGAGACGAATGTGAACTTGCAGCAACGAATGCTATAGAGGCGACCAAGTTCAGACCGATCCGCATTATCTTGTAGCCACGGCGCTCTGTCGCCGCGTCGAGATTGCCGGCGCCTCGACAGAGCGGGGCGGCTACAGCGGGGTCGATGCGCGCAATGTTTGTCGAGATAACTGAATGAGTGGTTGAGTTCATAATTGGGCTAGTCGGTGATTTCATAGACGGTGTCGTCGAGCGAGAGCAGGACGTTTTGGCCAAGCGCCATCCATGGCGCGGCCTCGGGATGTTTTTTGAGAAGATCGAAATAGGCCTCGGAGTTGAACTGAATGCGTTCCCGCCTGGTCGCGTTTTGCGCCTTCGCATCAACCCATTGCTTGCCGTTTTGGAAAAAGGCGCGGCCATTCACGAATTTTGATTGCTGAGTGTACCGGGTGAGGCGATCCGACTCCGCTCGCGCAGCCGGAGCGCTGAGCGCAAATCCGCGCAGCGATTCCTCCGCCCCGGCATAGATCGAGACCGCCGATTGATCGGCGAACTTAAATGCATTCTGACTACGCGCGTTTGCCACCGCGTCGTCGCCATCCTTTTTCTCCTTGAATCCGTCCCACGCTTTTGCGACCCCAGCTCGCGCTGCGCTATCCGCGCTCATGCTTTGCATCGAACGCTCCGTCATTGGCACTCGCCGCCGATCTTCGTCTTCGACGATTAAGTAGGCCGTGTAGGGGGTCACTATCCCAAATCGCCGCGCCAAATCGGTCGCTTCATCGCGCAGCTCGCTGGTTTCTCCGTGAATTCGAATTTCATCGAGCAAAAATCCAACACGTCGCGTCGCCCAAAGCCGCGCCACATAATCGTTGGAAGAATCATTGAATTTTACCTTGTAGTTGAATGTTTGTTCGCGGCCGTTGGCCATGCCGGTAAGTTTTGCTTCTACTTCGCCGGAGCCGGTGTAGCGGCCGGTTACGACAAGTTGATCGCCTTTGAACAAGTCCGGTAATTGCGCCGGATACAATTTACTAGTGCGAACGCCGCCACCGAATTCCAAACGCACATTCGTCAGGACCGGTTCTTTGATCCGGGTATAGAAACTCGAAACTTTTACTTCGAGATCTTCGTTCGCCAGCACGTATTGACTGAAGGCACGCGTTCCCTCGGCGATTTGATCGAGTAGCTGCGTGTTTACGTCCGATCCAATGCCAAACGAAAAGATGCGCGCGTCACCGGCTTTTTTGACCTCAGCCACGATCTCGTCCGAATTCCGCGTTCCCACGGTCGGCAATCCATCCGTTAGAAAAATAATGACGAATGGCCGGTCGGTTTTTTCCGTGCGCGCTTTGAGTGCGCTTTGCAACGCATCCGAAATAGCGGTGCCGCCAATCGGTTTTAAGTCGGCAATGAAATTCGAAGCACGCTTGCGATGTTCCGAATCGGCATCAACCAGTTTGCCGAAAAGCGGTTCCGCTTCGGTGGAAAACCGCACGATCTCGAAACGATCTTCGCCGTTTAAATTCTCGACGCAGAATTCGAGCGCCTTCTTCGCTTGTTGCAATTTCGCGCCCGCCATCGAGCCCGAGGTATCGACCACAAAGACCACATCCTTCGGAGCGGGCTTGGTTTCTTTCGCCACCGTCGGCGCCGCCAGGATCAGGAAATAACCATCTTCCCCAGCAGGCTTATGCGTGATTAAACTCAGGCCGACATCACGCGCTTCCGAGTTATAAACGAGCTGGAAATCCGTCTCGGGTTTTTCATCCTTCGATTCATAACCAATCACGGCGCGATTAGCGCCGTCCCGTTTGATTTCGACCTTGTGACTTGGCGAATAAATCGAAGCGAGTGGTTGCTCCGATTTCACTTCTACTTTTACGCTCAAGCTCTTGATCGGCTGCGCGGAAAATTTCTCCGTGCTCAACGGGTAACTGTAGGTCACGGTGCCGGCGTCCGAACGCAGTAATTCGCTGTAGGAAATTTTGATCGGCTTGCGGCTCCGCGGTTCGATCGGGAAAATGCGAACCTTAAAGAGATCACGTCCGGCATATTCCAGCAATGCGGGATCGCGCATTTTGCGCACGATCTCCTCGTAAATTTGGCGCGCCTTTTCCGCGGGCAACAATTCGGCGTCCACCAGTTTCCCCCCGATCTCCATGCTGAACTTGTCGATGTGCGCGCCTTTCGGCACTGGAAACATGTAGGTACCTTCCAGTCGCTGATCGTTCGGGTTGTAGAACTCCTGATCGATCGAAGTAACTGCTACCTGGCTATCGATTTTGACCTCGACGTGGTGGCTGGTCACCTCCAGCGGCGCAAAGGGGAAATGCCCGGGCCGCACCAGAAACGGCCGTTCCACCACGATGAAGCCATCCGCGCGCGCATCGGAAAGCATCCCGAACAAACCGGCTGCGAGAATCAGGAGCGAGCTTTTCATTGCCCTGTTAGTCGGCATCCCCGCGAAAATGCTCCCGCTTTTTTTCTGAACCGGAGAGAAACTGGACAGGTCAGAGGCGGTGGAAATCGCAAGCGCCGACTAGTACCGCCGCAATCTTGTTTTTCTGCGAAGATCTTTCATTAAGCGAAACCGACCCGCGCGCTCTTGCGGCCTCGATGGGCGCATTTTGTCATGTCGAGCGAAAGTCGAGACATCTCTTGCCATTCCTCTACAAAAAATTAGAGATTCCTCGACTGCGCTCGGAATGACAAAATGGCCGCTAACCCGAGATGAATGTCTCTCGTGCCGCGGCTTCGCCGCTCTCAGTATCGAATGCCAGAAATTAGAATGCTGTCTGACCGATACGGCCCTACATTCATTGTGTTAAATTGGTAAAGCCGATCTAGAATGAGCGAACCTCAAGTTGTTGTCTCTGATCCGGGAAAGGTCGATGCTGACTTGATTGTTCGCTGCCGGAGGGGTGACGCCGGCGCGTGGGATGCGTTGTTCGACAAGTATTATCCGGTGGCGGCGCGCTTCGTTTTCCAGTTGTCCGCCGACTTCAGTCACGAAGACACGGAAGAAATCTGCCAGGAGACCTTCCTCGCCGTGGTGCGAAACCTGGCATCATTTCAAGGCAAGAGTTCTTTTCAAACGTGGTTATTGCGCGTGGCCGCGAACAAGGCGCTGGATTTTCGCGGAAAAAGTCGGGCCGAGAAACGCGGTGGCAGCATGGTTCACTTCTCGCTCGATGGCGCGCATGAACAGGACAAAATCGATCCGCGATCACAATGTCCCGGACCGGACACCGTGCTGATAAATGCCGAAACTTCTCGTCTTATTCGGCAAAGCCTCGATCAGCTGGAGGATCCTTGCCGGGAAATCATCGAGCTGCGTTACTATGGCGAGCTGAGCTACGGCGAAATCGCAGCCGAGTTGCGCTTGAATCCGAAAACGGTCAGCTCGCGCTTAAGCAAGTGTCTTGATCGCCTCTGCGTCATCGCAAAAAAAATCTTTCCATCAGAACGTTTATTTACCGTCTAACTTGAGAAGTCATGCCGCTGGAACCGAAAAAGCCCATTGACGAGCTGCTGGAAACCTCCGCCAAGGCCCGCCGCACCGCGTTCGGGGCCGACCCGAAAATGCCGAATCCGATGCGGACGCAGCTCCATCATGAGATTTCACGTTTGGCCCGAAAGGACGAATGCGAGTCGCGCTGGCGCGCATTTGGAATTTCATGGCCGCGGCTCATGACCGCCACGGCTTTGGCTCTGATTCTCGTTAGCGCTTCCGCCATTTGGTGGTGGCGAGAACACCAGTCAGCCGGAGGCGAAACTATGAAGCTGGCGATGCAACAGCCGATGGCTCCGGCAAGCGAAGCCGCCGCACCGGAAAAAGTATTCGAACAAGGTGTCGCTGCTGCGGGTGCTCGGTCTGGTGAAGGCTTCGCCGAGAACAAGACTGGCGCGGTGCAGTCCGCTAATCAGCCCAAAGTTGCGGATACGCTGAGTAGGCTCGCGGAGGCGGCGGTTACGCCACCCCCGCTCGCGCCGGCGACAAAGGATTCTATCAACGCCGGCGAAAAGACAGCTGGATCGCTCCCATCCGATATCTCGTTAGCCGCTAAGGAAACTAACCAGTCGGCGCCAGCAGCGGCGCCATTCGCACAAAACCGGCAGACGACCAACTTCCGCCAGCAATTTTCGAAGAATGCTTCCGATCAAGCCTTTCGCAGTAAACCCAAACAGACACTCAACATTTTGAACGAGTTTCAGGTGGAGCAAACGGATCGCGAAATTCGGGTGGTTGATGGAGATGGCTCCACTTATTCGGGCAGGCTCGAACCGTTGGCCAAGAACGATCCGCGCAGCATCTTCAACCAGAAGCGAAACGATGCAGCGCCGTCATCGCGCGCACCCGCCAGCTTTGATGGCAAAGCGCAGGCGGCCAACGCCGAGTTCTATTTTCGTGCCACTGGATACAACAGCAGTTTGAAGAAGCGCGTTGTCTTCGAGGGCAACTACATCGCTTCGTCAGCGGCCGCGCAAAAGAAAGCGGCCGAAGCCAAAGCCGAGGAACGAGACGAACAAACTCGAGCTCGAATCACGGGCACCGCGAAAATTCCCGGTGAGTCGCCCCTTCAAATCGATGCCATCGCGGTGGCCAAGTAACTTTGCGGGATTCCATGCGCTTTCCACTTCTTCTTCCTCTTCGTCTCCCCTTCCTCTTGTCGGGCAAGCGCGTCGCTTGCCAACCTAATGTAGTGGGCGACTTGGAAGTCGCCCCTTTCAGTTAGAGGTCGGCCTGCGGGACGGCGGGTGTAAGGAACACAGGTCTAGAGACCTGTGCGGTTCAAAGCCCGAGCGCGGCGGCAGGGTCACGCGCGAAATGGAATCCGCTTAGCGTTTCGCGAAAATCTTTGCCCAGGGCAAGCGCTTGAAAATTTCGGCCAAGCATTTCCGGATGCAGCAAAGTTTGCAGGGCGCGTTTTTCAGCAGCGTCAAAGTCGGCCTCTGGAAAAGATTTAGAAATGATTCCGGTAAGAAAATGGTGCTGGTCGGTAAAACCGATTGGAGTGGCACCCGACGATTGGGCTACTTCGGCAAGAGTAGTCCACTCGACGTGCGCGGAAATATCGGCCAGCCCAATCTGCTGAAAAGGCGAGGATAGCTTTTTCTGGTTCGCCCGGACCCGGAGTGAACCCTGGCTGCGATGAAGCGAGTAGAACTCCGTGCGCGAAAAGCCGTAATCGATTGTAAGAATGATGCCACGCGAAAGTTTGGCGGCGATCTCGCTCATTAGTTTAGGCGCAGCCAAATTCACTTCCGTTTCGAAGCCAGCCGGGAAAAATCCGAGACGATCAAGCTGCAAGTTGGAACGGCTAACGTTCGCGCTGGTAAATATGAAACGAGCGCCGGGACAGCGGAGTTTAACTCCGCTGGGCGCACCGGCTGAAAGCCCGTGTTCCAGGGTAACGAATTTTTCGTTCCAAACCGTGGCACCGTTCGCGACTCCGCCAGAAACGATGAGATGCACCGGCAAGGAATCGAACAGTTCGTTGGAAAAATGAATTCCGACGAAGGGTGCGATTTCGTCAACCGAGGCAACCCAGGAAGTTTTTTCGGCGAACTCGCGCAGATTTTTTTGCTGTCGCTCCCGCCAAATCGGAAACGGCTCGATCATGCAATAGGAAGTTGCGGCAAAACAATCGCCGGCCGATCGCCGCAGCGCACTCAGCGCATCAGCTGCAAAAACGCCATCATGCGCACCTTGCTCCACGATCTTGAAATCGCGCGGCCGCCCGAGCTTCTCCCAGATTTCGGCAAACTGGGACGCGAGCAATCTTCCGAAGAGCGATCCAACACTGACGTTGGTAAAAAAATCGCCGCGCCGGCCAATGTTGGCCCGCCCACTCGCGTAATACCCTCGGTCGGGGTGATAAAGCGCCAGCTCCATGAAGCGAGCGAAGGAGATCGGGCCATTCGCGCCAATCTCATTACGGATAATCTCGACTAGGTCGGAGTTCGCCACGGGTCTTTGGTGTTTGGATTTTCGGGAGAATTGCGCCTAAGTTTTCCCTCCAAGTCTAATCCTCTTTTCTACCTGCCCGCATGCCTGTTTCGTTTTTGATGCCAACCCTTCCGCATCGCTACCGGCGACCGTGGTACGCGCGGCCCCAATTTTACCTGCCCACGTTGATTGTGCTGCTCGCAATAATTTTCGTCGCGATCTATTTCGGAATCGTCTCGTCAGAATTAAAGGCGGAAGCCGCGACCTACGATCTGAGCAAGCTCGAACAGATGGAATCGGCCAGCGTGATTCTGGACCGGAACGGAAAAATTTTCGGCCAGATCTACGTCGAGAACCGCGAGACCATTCCCTACGATCAATTGCCGCGCGATCTGGTGAACGCTGTTGTCGCGATGGAAGACAACAAATTTTACCAACACAGCGGCTACGATCTCTTTGGCATTGTGCGCGCAGCCTTGGTCAACTTCGTCTCCGGCCACGTCCGGCAGGGCGCGAGCACGATTACTCAACAACTCGCCCGCAACAGTTTTGCCCTGAAGGAAAGGACCTATCGCCGAAAACTTCTCGAAATCTATGTCGCCGAAAGGATCGAACAACATTTCGGGAAGCAAAAAATTATGGAGCTGTATTTGAACCGAATCTATTTCGGCGGCGGCCTGTATGGCGCGGAAGCGGCCGCGCGCGGTTACTTCGATAAGCCGGCGCGCGAGATGTCGCTGGTGGAATGCGCCACTCTCGCTGGCATCATCAAAAGTCCAAATCGGCTTTCGCCCTGGTCAGACCGGGCGACGGCGCGCGAATCACGCAATGTCACGCTCGGCCGGATGCGCGACCTCGGTTTCATCGACCGCCAGCGTTGCACCGCGGCGCAATCTGAAGATCTGCTCATCGGCAACCGGCAGAATGCACAGGGGCAGACTTACGCGGTCGATTACATCCGGCAGAAGGTGATCGAGGCAGTGGGATGGAACCGCGCGATGAACGAAGGCTTCCGCATTCACACCACGATCGATTCCGATTTGCAAAAAGCGGCCGAGGACTCATTGCGATCAAACCTTGATCGCGCGGAAAAGCATCCGGACTATGAACACCCGACCTACGCGGAATACACCGCGACGTTCCGGAAGGCGCGACCGGGAAGCAGCCCGCCGCCGGTGCCCGACTATTTGCAGGGCGCGGTAATTGTATTGGACAACGCTACTGGCGGTATGCTCGCGCTGGTGGGCGGTCGCGATTTCGAGCATAACCAATACGATCGCGCTTTGCAGGCCCGGCGTCCGGCGGGAACGGCGATGACGCCCTTTGTTTTTGCCGCCGCGTTTGAGAAGGGAATGTTCCCCGGATCAGTGGTGGAGGATTCGGCGCTCGACAACCGCGCCGTCATGATTGGCGGGACGACTGGAATTCTCGGTGAATGGGGACCTGAGAGCGCGGAGAACCGTTACGAAGGGCCAATCACCGCTCGCGAGGCGCTCTCGAAATCGAAAAATGGCGCGACGGTGCGCCTGGGGATGAATCCCGGAGTGGATAACGTGGTCGAGCTCTGTCACAACGCCGGAATGAAGTCGCCGTTGCGGCCCTATCCGGCGACGTTTCTTGGGAGCAGCGAAGTTACTTTGGCGGAACTGGCGCTGGCCTATACGATTTTCCCAAACGGCGGTTGGCGATCCAAGCTGCCGCACATTTTGGAACGAATCGAAGAGAAAGATGGCACGGTTTGGCATTCGCAACGCGATTACGGCAAACAGAACGTAATCAAGCCCGAGATCGCCTACGAAGTGCATTCGTGTCTGGTTGACGCGCTCGACAAAGGCACCGGTAAGGCCGCGCGCGCGAACTTCGGTTTGAAGAAAATGGGGGCAGCCGGAAAAACCGGAACCGCCTACGATTTTACCGACGTTCTTTTCGCAGGATACGACAGTGCGATTACCTGCGCGGTCTGGGCTGGGTTCGACAAGCCGCAAAGAATTTTTCGCGGCGCGTTCGGACGCGACATTGCGCTGCCGGTATGGGTGGATGTGATGAACGCGTCGACCGAGCATTATCCGCCGAAGGACATTTCGCAGCCGCGTAATCTGGAGCGAGTAAACATCTGTGCGAAATCTGGATTGCTTGCGACCGATAAATGCGTTGAGAAAATCAAAACGAGTGAGGGCGAGGCGGAAGAGAAGACAACTTACATCGAGCTCGCGACATCAGACCAGAAACCGAGCGAGCCGTGCAATATCCATGGAGAACTGCACGCTTCGCTCACACGCGATCTGGCGCCGTCGGAATTTCCGCGGGCGGCCCTGGCGGTTGACACGACCGCAGTGACGCCGGTTACGCCGAAAGGGCCGACACTCCTGGCCACGCGCGACCCATATAATTCAGTGCACGCGATGATCTATCCGAAGCCTTCGCCGTCGCCCGAAGCCGAAAACGCGCCGACATCGGAAGAAATGCCCGACCCAACAAAGCCGATTTTGAAAGCAATACCGGTGCAACCAGGAGAAAAGGAAGCGAGCGCTCCGAGTCCTGCACCCGTCCCAACCGACACGGTAACAACGGTGGTGAGGCCGTCCGGTTCGCCCGTCGAGGTCCGTCGCGCGATTCCGGTAGTGCGGCCAACCCCCCAAGCTTCCGAGCCAGAAGTCCGCCGGGCAACGCCAGCGGACGAAGACGAAAGCAATTAGTGTGATGCCCCTTATAGGTGCCTACACGCTATCTGAGCCGACCTTTATAAAGCTATCCGGGGCCATACTGCCTCGGCGGCAAGGTGGGTCGGCCGCTCCGCCGGGCGATGCCAAATGATTGCGGCTTCGCCGCCAAATATTAACATCGAGCAAGGGACTGCTCGATCCACCTTTCGGCTTCGCAAGTTAGTGCGTCTTTCTGGTTAGCGTGGATCCGGACCTTACAAAGTTATTTATGGGACGGGACACTAGAATGGCGTCAGCGGACGCGGAAAATTTTCGGCTGGCGGTGCTGAATCCAGCCGGGCGCGATCACGAGCAACATTTTGCTGAAAACCGGAGCGCGACGGCTAACGAGCATGCGCCGGTGAATTTTCACGCGTATGCGGCTTGCACGCATGGTGCCGTTTTTCGCGACCTCAAGCGCGCGATCGCGAGCGGATGGCCGGTATTGCTCCTCTTGCGCGGCGATTTTCGCGCAAGCGAACGCGCCCTGGCAGAATTGAAAAAATCAAAACGCAAAACTGTGGTGGCATTGAAAGAAACGGGAGCGCATCAGGTTGCACAGCAGTTAAGCGATCCGACACGATTCGCTCGCTTTGTCAGGATCGTGGGTGCAGCGAATGGCTGCGTTGCGAGCACGCCGGAGGTTGCCGACTTCTTTCGCTTATTTCGCGATAACGGAATCGAGTATCTTCCCACGCCCTATCCTATCGAGGACGAGAATTGGAATTGGGCAATGGAAAATCGGTCCGGAATTTTCGTGGGCACGCGTGAGTTCGCGGTACCTACGCGGAATCATCTCTCTGCCCTTCTCGCTGTAAAAAAGCTGAGTGACGCTACAAAGGAGCCGGTGACGATCTTCAATTTCGACCGGCGTCGCGGGGCGAAGCTCATTAGCGAAATCGGCTTTCGCAAAATTCGGGTGCACGAAAAACGAATGGGATATCGCGCCTATTTGGGCGAAGTGGCGCGTCACAAAATTATCTTCCAGCTCGACCGCAGTCGCGTTCCGGGGCAAGTGGCAGGTGATGCCCTCCTCTGCCGCTCCGTTTGTGTGGGCGGCGATGGCGCGATTGAACGGATCGCGTTTCCGGAAACGTGTGGG
>Ga0209059_1001191_pt1 | contig 11904 bp, 6 predicted proteins | sample GraSoiAngelo_151_FD_186165 | JGI IMG/M metagenome (GOLD analysis project Ga0209059, IMG submission 186165) | Grasslands soil microbial communities from the Angelo Coastal Reserve, California, USA - 14_1009_12_20cm (SPAdes) (version 2) | ecosystem: Environmental > Terrestrial > Soil > Grasslands ...
CGAGTTCGATCCGTTCTCGCCGCAGTTCGGCGAGAAGTTCTCCCCGGCCAACCTGCCGGTCGCGATCAAGGACTGGACCGGCCAGGAGATCTCGCGCGTATATGCCGATCAGTGGGGCACCTACGACGGTCTGACCTACTCGACCTGGGAGGTCAACCCGCCGAATCCCACCGGCTATGCGCCGACCATGATGGTCACGTGCATGAACGATCCGGGGCAGATCCGGGATACCCGTCTGACAATCCTCAATCCGGCGGGCGTGGCCGTTGCGAATCCGACCTTCGGGCAGATGATCACGGATCCGCTCTTTAACCCGCAGTACAGCCAGTTCTGTTACGAGATTCCGTTCATGCCGGGACAGACGCAGTACATGGACACGCCGGTGACCCCGACCTCCGCCTTCGCCGGTGCCGGCTACAACAATCCGGACTGCTCCTATCCGGATGCTACGCCGGCCGTCAACGAGGTGGATGGCGATGGGATCGGCCCATGGGTGAGCGCAGCGGGTCACACGCTCACGATCTACGCATTGGGCGACCAGATGGTGCCGAACAACGCCTACGTCGGTCCCTCCGGCACGACGACTCCATACAATCAGAAGACCATCCGGCGCCACTACGGCTTTGGCAATCGGACCGGAGTCAACGGTACGAGCGGATCTGTCAGCATTGGCGGCGTACCGGCGACCATTGGCAGCTGGAGCGACTCACAGATCACGGTCAGCGTACCTTCAGGGGTACCGTCGTGTGAGGTTCAACAGCAAGCGATATACGGCGGCTCTGCCGCACGGTGCGGCGAACTGGTGATCATGACCGCCGCCACGCAAGCGGGCGGTAACGTCACTGGAGTGAGCATTACCCCGCCTCCAGCAACCAACCGAGGCGGCACCTACACCGGCAACCCAGCACCAGTAGCGCCAACGGTGACCTTCACGGGCGGCGGCGGAACCGGCGCAGCAGCAACTGCCAACCTGGGGCCCGCGACCGGAAGCGTAGCCTCAGTGGCGGTTACCAACGGCGGATCTGGCTACACGGCCAATTTCAACGTGACGTTCAGTGGAGGCGGCGGAACCGGCGCACACGGAACAGCCGTGGTGCGCAAGAGCGTTACCGCAGTGACCGTCACCAATCCCACGACCAACTCCTATCCGGGCACGGGCCCGATTACGGTCCTCTTCAGCACGAATTTTGGAACAGGAGGAACGAGGGCAACCGGCACAGTGATCACGAACGGCGGCGCCGGTACAGCCGCCTCGCCACGCCGCGTGACGGGCGTCACCATCACCAATGCAGGCAGCTACCCGAGCGGGGCTACGATTGGCGTGACTTTCAGTGCCGCGACTGGCGGTACAACGGGTAACCCGGCTATTACGGCGACGGGAAACACGACGGCAGCGGGTGGCACGACCGGATTCGTATCTTCGGTCACAATGACCGGTACCGCCAATTCCGGCGGTTCTGGTTACAGCACCGCTCCGACCCCGGTGTTTACCGCGGGCAGCGGAACTGGCGCGGCCGGGACATCCACACTGTCGGCATCGCGGTCAGCGACCGTTGTATCGGTAACCGTCACCAACGCCGGTTCCGGATACACGAGCGCGCCCACGGTGACTTTCAGCGGGTCTCTTGCAACGAGGGCCATCGGAACGGCCACAATCAACGGGCCCCTCCAAACCTTCGCCGGGAGGCGTTCGATCGACACCGTGACCGTCACGATCGGCGGCAAGGCGCCGACTCACGTGGCGCCCACCCACAGCATCCAGGCCGCGATCGACGCGGCCCGCCCGGGCGACATGCTGATGATCGACCCGCTGACGCAGGCGACTGCCACGACGGCGGCCGTGCCCGCGATTCACCAGGAGCTGTTGCTCATGTGGAAGCCTCTCCGGCTGCAGGGCGTCGGTGCGGTGAGCAGCGTGATCAACGCCAATACCCATCCGGCAGGCAAGCTGGATGCGTGGCGCCGGCAGGTGAACTGCCTGTTCGGGCTGGCGATCAACGGTCAGCCGATGACCGCCAGCAACCCGTATGACGCGAGTGGCGCCTACAGCTGCGCGGATGGTACGGGCAACTTCTCGGGAGCCAGCACGACGCTGAGTGACTTTGTCGCATACAACGGGACCTCCCACGTCAATCCGCAGATCGACCGTCTACCGCTCGAGGCGGTGGTGGGCTGGGACGCCACTCAGGGCGGCAACATGGCGGAGCTCCTGCAGGAGCCCTCCCTGATGGGCGCCCTGGAAGGCGCCGGCATCACCGTGCTCGGCAAGGGCATGCTGTTCGCGGCCGGATCGGATCCGTTTGGAACGACTCCGTCCGCCGCGGAAGGCGGGGCCTTGCCGGCCGACACGGTCCTGATGGACGGCAGCACCGACCCGAACCACGGGTGCGGGACTGCGGCGAATCCGTACCCGAGCAACTTCTATTGCAACCCGTCGAGCATCGACGGCCTGACCATCGAGAACGCCTCGCAGGGTGGCGGCGGCGTCTTCGTGCACGGCTGGGGGCATGAGCTGCAGATCGGGAATAACCGGATCATCAACAACTCCGGCACGCTCACCGGCGGTATCAGCGTCGGCCAGGGCGAATTTCCTCCCCCGTACATCCAGGGGGACGCCACAAACGCGGCCCCCGGCTCGTGCGAGGAAAGCCCGGTAGCGGGCATCGTGCTGCCGTACTGCCATAACGTGAACGTGACCATTCAAAACAACTATGTCGCGTTGAACTCTTCCACCGGCGACGAGTTGTTCTCCGCCACGCCGGCAGGAGCGGGCGGCGTCAGCATCTGCACCGGCTCCGACTACTACGAGTTCAACTACAACTGGGTGTGCGGCAATCTGAGCACCGGGGATGGCGGCGGGTTCGGCCACATTGGGTTCAGCTACAACGGCGACGTCGAGCACAACTCGATCCTGTTCAATCAGAGCACCAACCCGACGATCCCGACCAACGGCGGCGGCATGATCATCATGGGCAGTCCCGATAGGGACATCGAGTGCCCTGCTCCCGATGCGGATTGCGTGCCGCCTTCGGGGTCCACTGGCGGGGTCCCCAATATCGTGTTGGGCGGGATTGGGCCGAGCGATGGCGTCGGTCCGGGACTCGTCATCAACGCTAATCTGATCATGGGGAACGCTGCCGACAGTGGCACCGGGGGCGGCATTGGCTTCCAGGCCGTCAACGGATCGGACATGGTCGCTTTCCCCGACGATCCGGGGCAGTGGAACTCGGCGACCGTCACCAACAACATCATCGTCGACAATGTCGCGGGGTGGGATGGGGCGGGGATCTCGCTGTGGGATTCGCCCAATGTGAACATCATCAATAACACGATTGCTTTGAACGCCAGCACGGGCTCGTCAGGGGTGCTCTTCAACACCCTGGGTGGTCCCATTGCCAGCCAGCAAGGGCCCACCTGCACGGCAAACTGCGGCACGACGTCGCACCCGCAAGTCGCCGGAGTGGCGGCGATCCAGCACAGCGCGGTTTTGCTGGCGAATCTTGCGGCGACGCCCGTCGTCTGCCCACCGGGTCATTTCCGGCCCGGCGGTGCAAATGCCGCCACCAATGGGGCCTGCAGGTTGGTCTCGTATCCGAAGCTGGAAAACAACATCATCTATCACAACAGCTCGTACTACATCGGCGTGGGTGCTCTGGGGGCCGGACCGCTGAATCAGCAGCACGTGGTCGCACTGTATAACGCGTTTAGCGGCACGGCGGCGGCGAACCAGACGACAACCGGTGCATGCGTTGCTCCGGCCACCAGTTATTGGGACATCGGCGTACGCGGCGACACGGGACCCACCAACCATGCCAATCCCAACTTCACGCTCAACCCGACCGCTTCGGTGCTGTCGTCGGGGACCGGTTATACCGGCGGAGGTAACACCTTTACCGGCAACCCGAACTTCATCAGGTTCTACTGCGACGGTTCGCGTACGCCGCCGGAATTTAACGCCTCGGGCTGGCAGACGCCTCCTGGGATTTCGGACGCGACCGTGCCCAACCCGATCTTCAACCTGACGCCGGCCGCCACCGTGGACGAGGGCAACAACTGGATCAACTTGAGTTGGGGCCCGCTGTCGATGTCGAATCCGACGGCCGTGGGCGGAACGTACGGGAATTACGGCGGCAGCCTGCCACTCGGCGACTACGGCATCACGGCGGGATCCGCGGCGGCAGCTCGGGTCACTGGAGCAAACTTCACTGACGCTCCGGAATACGACTTCTTCGACAATCCGAGGAAGCCGGGTGCGTCGACTGACGCCGGCGCGGTCAGGCTGGCGGGCACTCGCGGCCACAGCCAGTTCACGGTCTCACCGGCGGTGGTCGACTTTGGGTTTGTGCCGGTTCACAGTCCCACAACCGTGGATCAGGACATCGTGGTCATCAACTCGGATGTCGTTCCGCTGAGCGGCATCAACGTCGGCTTGAATTGCGCGGGTGTGCCGACTTGCAGTCTGGCAAGCTTCGGCATCCAAACCCAATCCGACAGCTGCACGAGCGCGACACTTGCGGCGGGACAGAGCTGCATGGTCATCGTGGTCTTCAACCCCACCAGCACGTCGCAGGCAGCGAGGAACGCCAATCTGGTCGTGACCGCGGGCGGCCTGAGTCAAACAGTGTCGCTCACCGGCCACGACTCGATCGCCACGATCGCGGTCTCGCCGGCAACGCAGACCACTCCGCCGATGAATCCAACTCCGGCCAGCACCGTCGCGATCACCGGGACCATCACGGTGACCAACACCAGCACCCGCTGCGCCGCAGCGGGAGCCTGCCTGACGACGGGTATCCCGGCGGGTTACCCACCCCCGAGTGTCGATGCCGGGCCGTACATCATCGCGGGCACCGCTGCGAATCCGGCAGGGATTACGCTGACGCCGCTCACCGGCACGGGGACCTGGGCGCTCGGTGGCACGTGCGCGGTAGGGACTGCAATCAACCCGGGAATGGCCGCGATCCCGGCGAATGCGGCCGACGGTACGCCGGCGACTCCGTACGTGCCGAGCGGGTCTTGCACGGTCACCGCCACCTATACGCCACCGGCGGGAGCGACCGGGGCGGCACTGAACGGGACGGCAAGGGTCACGGTAACGGGGTATGGCACCGCCTCAACGGCACCGATCATCAATAGGGTGATCAACGCCAACTAGCCGCCGCGGCTAGCGAGAAACGACCCGCAGAGGCCGGACATTCCTGGATTGGGATGTCCGGCCTTGTGCGGTCAAGGCCTTGTGCGGTAAATGAGCACCCATGCTTCGCTCCGGATTCCCCGTCGGTCTGCTCCTGCTCGGCTGCGTGTGGGCGCTGGGCACCGGGTCCGGAGTCGCGCAAGATAAGGCGTCATCGGCGCGGCGCAAGCCGGGCGCAACGGCCGTGCAGCCTACGGCGGCCGCGCCGCGCTCCGAGCCCCTGAGTCCCCGCATGCTGGGGATGACGGAGGCGGTGTTCGACTATTGCGCCAAGGCTGATCCGAAGGGTGCGGCCAAGGTTCACGCGCGATTGAAGCGGCTGGTACAGGGAGCGAGCAGGGAAACGCTCGCCAAAGTACGCAAGAGCGACGAGTATCGGAAGGCCCGCAGTTCGGTGGACGATTTTCTCGCCAAGGTCGACGAGCGCAACGCGAGCCGGGTGTGTTCAGGCCCCCTGGCGGCAAGTAAGTAGGACCGTGATGCAAGATCGACTGAATTCACGCCACCCGGGAGCGAACATGAGCAGCAAGGGTTTGCCGCTCGCGCCTCTGGTTGTGGGCCTTTTAGCGTGCTCGGTGGCTTTGGGGGAGACCCCTGCTCCGCAAACTCCTGCTGCGCAAGCCCCTTCGGCGCAGGCGCCCACGGCCTCGGGAGCAAAAACGACGACTGCGCGGGCGAAATCCGCCCGCCCGCCGTCGCGCTATCGGCCGGATCGGTTCGCCGGACGCGCGGGCAGCTACTACCGGCTGGTCTGGGGCGTGGACTCGCTGGTTGTGAAATGGGCCGAGTCGGGCGAGGTGCTTCGATTCACCTACCGGGTGCTGGACCCGAACAAGGCCAAGGCGCTGAACGATAAGAAAAACGAGCCGATCCTGATCGACCCGCAAGCGGGGGTCAAGCTGGTCGTGCCGTCGATGGAGAACGTCGGACAGCTGAGGCAGAGCGCCCCCCCGGAAGGGGGCAAGTCCTACTGGATGGTGTTCTCCAACAAGGGCCGCCTGGTGAAGCGTGGCGACCACGTGAACGTCGTCATCGGGGCCTTCCATGCGGACGGGCTGGTCGTCGACTAGCGAAGCGCCCGGCGGCGATCGGACCCGAGACGGGCCGCACAGAATCAAAGGACGATCATGTCACAATCCCACACTTATAAGACGTCCAATCAGAGGGCTCTGCCGATGCGAAGTACAGCGCTTTTCTTAATGAGTCTCCTCGCGGGCGTGAGTCTCACGCCGGCACTGGCCGCGGGCGCGATCAAGGCGGCTCCGCCGGGGGTCAGCGTCGCCCAGATCGTCGAGAAGCACGTCGCCGCGCGCGGCGGCGTCAAGGCCTGGCACGCGGTACAGACGCTCGCCACGAGCGGCAAAATCGATGCGGGCACGGGTGACTCGGTGACACGCAGCACCACCATTGCCCGGCAGGGCGCGGGGGCCAGCGCCCGACGCGCGGAGCGTGCGGCCGCCGAGACGGCGGCGAAGGAGACAGCGGAGCGGCAGGTGCAACTGCCCTTCAGGCTCGAGATGAAGCGCCCGCGCAAGTCGCGCCTGGAGATTGACTTTGCGGGCAAGACCGCCGTGCAGGTCTACGACGGGCAGCAGGGGTGGAAACTGCGGCCCTACCTCAATCGTGACGACGTCGAGCCGTTCACGGCGGAGGAGGCTAAGTCAGAGGAGGCCAAAGCCGATCTCGAGCCGCCGCTGGTGGACTACGGTGCCAAGGGCAGCCAGGTCGCGCTCGAGGGAGTGGAGCCGGTCGACGGGCACGATGCCTACAAGCTGAAACTCACGCTCAGGAACGGCGACGTGCAGCACATCTGGATCGATTCGAAGAGCTTCCTCGACATCAAGGTCGACGGACTGCCGCGCCGCATGGACGGAAAGATGCGCGCCGTGTGGATCAACCAGCGTGACTTCAGATCCGTACACGGAGTCATGGTCCCGTATCTGTACGAGACGGCGAACGAGGGCAATCCGCGCACTCACAAAATGGTGATCGAGGCAGTGGAAGTGAATCGCACGCTGGACGATGCGCGCTTCGCCAAGCCACAGGTCCTGGTCGCGGCCACGCCGCCCCCGGCCGCGCCGGCGGCACCGGCGCCCGCAAAGAAGTAGTGTCATGGGGCGGCGCATACTCGGGAGGCTCGGCGCTGCGCTGACGTGCGCGACGGGAGTGCTGCTTGCGGTCGCGACGGCGGCCAGCGTGTCGCGCGCCACCGTGAATTATCAGACTCCGGCCGTGACGCTCGTGCGCGCGGACGGCCAGCGGGTGTCGCTGCCGCACGAGCTCGACGATGGACGGCCCGTGCTGCTGAATTTCATCTTTACCACCTGCTCGTCCACCTGCCCGCTCACGAGCCGGACGCTCGAGGAATTCCAGGACAAGCTCGGCCCGGAGGCGGCCCGGGTTCACCTGATGTCGATATCGATCGACCCCGAGCAGGACACCCCGTCACGCCTCGCCGAGTATGCGCGCAAGTTTCACGCCGGTCCCGGGTGGCAGTATTACACGGGCACGCTCGCCGCCAGCCTCGCGGCGCAGCGCGCCTTCGACGTCTATCGGGGCGAGAAGATGAGCCATACGCCGGTGACCTTGATGCGTGCCGCCCCGGGGAAACCCTGGCTGCGGATCGAGGGATTCGTCACGCCCGATGAGCTGGTGGACGATTACCGCAACCTGCTCACTGCCCCCTAGGATCCCCCGCCAGGGCCGGCAGCCGATGCCAAACGAGGCTCGTGGCGCAGCGCCTGCGGTGGCGCTCGCTCTGTCACTGCTCATGAACTGCGCGCTGAGCGCAGCATCTTCCGGTCCCTCGCCCGGCGAGAGCCTGTATCGGCGCGGGCAGCTGCTCTCCGGCGAGCCCGTGCAGGCGCTGCGCCAGGGCGGGGCCACCGTCCGGGGCGCCGATGCGGCCTGTGTCAACTGTCACCGGCGCAGCGGCCTGGGATCGAGCGAGGGCAAGATCACGATCCCGCCGGTCGCGGGGCCCTACCTCTTCACCCCGCGCGGCAAGAGCCTGGAAAGGCTCGGCGTCCCGTTCGTGGACACCGCGCGCATCAACCACGAGGCGTATACGGACGAGAGCCTCGCCCGCGCCATCCGGGACGGAGTGGACGCAAAAGGACGCCTCCTCAACTCCCTCATGCCGCGCTACGCGATCGACGAGGCGACGATGAGCTCGCTCATCGAGTATCTGAAGGACCTGAAGACCGCGCCGGCGCCGGGCGCGACGTCCACCGTGCTTCACTTTGCCACCATCATCACCCCGGACGCCGATCCGGTTAAGCGGCGCGGCGTACTCGCGGTGATGAATCAATACTTCGTCGACAAGAACAACGCCGCGGCGCGCACCAAGGCGCCGACTCTCTATTCCTCGCACGCCACGATGTTCCGCGTCGAGCGGCTCTGGCAGCTGCACGTCTGGGAGCTGACTGGTGCGCCCCGGACCTGGGAGACGCAGCTGCGCGCGCATCTCGCGGCCGAGCCGGTGTTCGCCGTGATCTCGGGTCTCGGCGGCAGCGACTGGGGGCCGGTCGAGCGGTTCTGCGAGGAGCAGGGGCTGCCGTGCCTGTTCCCGAACGTCGAGGCGCCCGTCGGGGACGATGCGACGTTCTACACGGTCTACTTCTCCCGTGGGGTGCTGCTCGAGGCGCAGCTCATCGCGCGCGAGCTCGCCGCCGCCGGGGGCGGCGGGCGCGTGGTGCAGGTCTTCAGGGCGGGGGATGTCGGCGAGGCTGCCGCCAGGGCGCTCGAGGCGGCCCGCGCAGGCTCCGGGCGGCAGGTCGTGAATCATGCGCTGAAGGCGCACGGGCCGCCGCAGGAGCTCGCGCGCGCGCTGCGCGAGGCGGGCGCCGCGGACGCACTCGTGCTGTGGCTGCGGCCCGCGGACCTCGGTGCGCTCGAGCACCTCAAGGTTCCCACGCCGCGGGTGTGGATCTCGGGGGAGATGGGGGGCCTCGAGCGGGCGCCGCTGCCGCCTGACTGGCGGACGCAGGCCCGTATGGCATACCCGGTCGACCTTCCCGGGCAACGCGTGGTGCGCGTCGATTACGCGTTGAGCTGGTTCCGCATGCGCAAGGTGCCGCTGCTGGCCGAGCCGGTGCAGGCGGACACCTATCTCGCCCTGGGGCTCATGTCGGAGACGTTGAACCACATGGCGGATGCGTTCGTGCGCGATTACCTGATCGAGCGCATCGAGATGGCGCTCGATCACCGGGTCCTCACCGGCTACTACCCGCGCCTGAGTCTCGCGCCCGGACAGCGCTTCGCCTCCAAGGGCGGCTACATCGTGCGCTTCACGGATCCGCAGGGCTCGAGGGTGACGCCGCTCGGGGAGTGGATCACGCCGTAAGCTCCGGGAGAATCGCAGCTCAGGGGCGCCGGGGCGGTTTCCTGGTCGGCGTCAGCGGGGCGCCCGATCCCATCCCGGGACACTCGCCGCGGCGGGCGGCCTCGATTCTCTGCTGCATCACGCGCTGCCGGGTGTGTGTCTCGCTCAGGTCCTCGTAGCTGTCGGCGTCCTTCGCCAGGAGCACGTCGCGAAAGCGCATCGCCCCGGTCGGGGTCTGGCAGACCCAGCTCGAGATGTAGCGGTCGCTGTTGCGTTTCAGGGGCGCGAACTGACAGCCCTTCTTCTTCAGGGTCTCCATCTTTTCGCGCATCTCAACGGTGGGATCGGCGCACTTCCTGGTGGTCGCGACCTGCGGTTTTCCGGTTTCCGGGCTCATGAAGGTGCGGCGGTACTCCCACAGCCCCGACCGGAAGGCCGGCAGCTCGACGCCCGCGCTCCTTGGGGCCGGTGCTGTTGCAGCCGGCGCCGCTGTCTCAGGCGCGCCAGGCGGGGGCTGGGGGCCGGCGCTGCACAGCGCGGCGCCCGGCGCGAGTAAGAGAAGGACCGCTGCTACATTCAGCGTTTTGCGACGAGGACTAGGGACCCGCATCGAGGGCTCCGGCAAGTCTGGTGAGCGAAGGCCAAAGTATCGCCGAACGGACATCGAGGCGCACGGATCCCCGGCCGAGATGGCACGCGCCCACTATCGCGCCCGCGACGATGCAGTTTGAGACTGGAGCCGCAGGCGCGGGTGCGGACCCGAAGGCGCGCGCAGACCCGACGCGCGTCGCGCCGGATAAACGCTCGCCGGCGGGTCCGCGAGGCGTGTCTTCTACTTGCCCGCTTGCGCCACGCGGGTGCCGCCGAACAGGAACTGCCCGCGCATCACCGAGGAGTGCCCGGGGGAGGTGCAGAAGAACACGTAGCGCGCGCCCTGGGCCAGCGCGGCGGTGCTGAACTTCACGGTGGTGCTCTCGCCGCCGCCGACGACCTTGGTGGCGGCGATGATGCGCTTGTCATTCTCCGGCAGATACCCCCGCGCGGCTCCCGCGGCGAGACCCGCGTTGACGATTGCGGAGACATCCGAGTCCTTCGCCAGCACCCAGTCGTGCCCCATCACCTTCGCCGGGAGCTTGCCCGAGTGCTTGAGAGTCACCTCGACGTCGGTGCACACGGACGGCACGGTGAGCTCGTGGGCACTGAACTGCATCATGTCGTTGCTGTCGATGGCGATCTTGCATGGGTCGGCGTACGCAACCCCACCCGCCAGCAGCAGCGCGCCGGCACCGAGCAGTCGAAGGCCTTTCATGAGGATATCTCCAAGGTTGTCATGGTGCTTCGCATCGAACGTCTAGAACGCCATCCATGAGAACAGGAACAGCGAGTTGTTCTGGCTCGCCGATCGTCCGTTCGGGACGTCGTAGTTGGACGTGCCGCCGTTGAAGCGCAGGTACCCGGTGTACTGCAGGCCGACGCGCAGATTCACCCACGGCCGCCCCCAGGACTGCATCTTGCCGAGCGGCACGCACTCGAACTGCGCCGTGTAGCCGCGCGTGTCCGGGGAGCCGTTGTTGCTCCCATCGAACGGGTTCGGTCCGTAGCGCGTCGCATCGCGGCCGCCGCTGGTATCGAACAGACCGAGGCCCGCGCTCCAGGTCTGGCGATACGCGTAGGAGGCATCGATCTCGAGCGCATTGAGGTGATTCGTGGCGTTGGCGGATCCGCCGGCGTTGAACGTCGCGTTCAGCTGCTGTTTCTCGTGGATCAACGATGCGTTGACGAGAATTGCGCCCGGGCCTTCGGGCGTGTACTGATAGGTGGCGTCAAGCGCGACATCGGTGTAGTGATCGGTGTCGGGCACCGCCACATCGGGCTGCATCTTCACATCGATGCCAAAAGTGCCCACGGAGAAGTAGTGCTCGCCCCTCGCGCCCGTCGTGAACTGGTAGGCCGCGCGCCAATAGGGGGCCGCGCCGTTGATGTGGACGTTGTTATCGGGGTAGAGGCCCACATTGCCGAGCCAGCGGTCCGAGAGGCCCTTGTAGGCGCCCGCCTCGAGATACACGTGGTCGTGGATCATGGTGTACGCGGTCGCGCCGGCGACCACGCCGCCGAGCCCGCCGATGACCGGAGCGGCGCCGATCCCGGGTACGAGCGGGGAGCCGATGTAGGGATAGGCCCAGGCAGGCGAGGAGTGCCACAGATCCTGTACCGTGGGATTGTTGTTCACCGAGATCCCTACGACCGCGTCGGTGCCGAAGAGCTTCAGCGGCCGCGCGTAACGAATGTCGGTGTTGTCCCAGCTGAAATGCCGGTCTTCGCCACTGTAGGTGGACTGCGAAAACATGCCGATGTGCTCGGTGAGACGCGTCGCCAGGAATACCGA
>Ga0209059_1001192_pt1 | contig 11899 bp, 9 predicted proteins | sample GraSoiAngelo_151_FD_186165 | JGI IMG/M metagenome (GOLD analysis project Ga0209059, IMG submission 186165) | Grasslands soil microbial communities from the Angelo Coastal Reserve, California, USA - 14_1009_12_20cm (SPAdes) (version 2) | ecosystem: Environmental > Terrestrial > Soil > Grasslands ...
TGGTGGAGCGGAAGGGGATCGAACCCTCGACCTTCGCATTGCGAACGCGACGCTCTCCCAGCTGAGCTACCGCCCCACGGCTAAGCACCCCGCCAAATCACGCTCGTCGCAAACAGCGAGCGAATGCCCGGCCATCAAGATGCGCGATTTCGCGGGGACCCGGGCCGGCGCGCGATTCTAGCATCGCGATCCGGCCGCTCCAACGAAGTCTTGACCCTGCGCCTCAGGATGCAGCTATGATCGATGGCCTTGAGGCCCGCAGGAGCTGCGGATCGGGGAACAGGCATGCTGGCCACGGGTGGGCGAGCGCCGGAGTTCACACTTCCGGACCAGGACGGGCAGAGCGTGTCGCTCAGCACGCTGCTGCGCTACGGGGCGCTGATCCTGTACTTCTATCCCGCCGACTTCACTCCGGGCTGCACCCGCGAGGCGTGCTCCATCCGCGACCTGCATGCCGAGATCCAGGAGGCGGGCCTCAGTGTCGCGGGCGTGAGCCCGCAGGGGCCCGAGAGTCACCGCGCTTTCCGCGAACAGCACAAGCTGCCGTTCATCCTGCTCTCGGACGTCGACAAGTTCGTCATCCGTATGTACGACGTGCAGGGGCCGCTCGGATTCGGAGTGCGCCGCGCCACCTACCTCGTCGACCAGGCGCGTTACATCCGCTCCGCGGTGCTCGCCGACTTCCGCATCAGTCAGCATGAGGATTTTATCCGCCGGGCCGTGGCGCTGAGCGCCGGTGGCACGCGCCGTGCGCGCTCGGTTCGTTGACTGGCCAACCGCGCAGCGCTATCGATAGGACGGTGGCAGCTTCAGAACCTGATGCGCACCACGTGGGCGCGGCCGAAGCTCGGCACGCTGACCATGTAGATCGCATCCGACGCGCCCTGCCCCGCGGGCACGCTGTTCGCACCCGCGAGCTCCTGAATCATCTGCGCGGGCGTTGCGCCGCTGCCGATGACCAGCACCGTGCCGCCCGGGTGTTCGTGTAACACACGGGCCGCGGCGCCCCGCGCTTCGCGGGAGCTGAATACGACCGGCGTGCGGTGCAGCCGCTCCGCCAGGGGCGCCGCACTCTGGCGGGCGCGGCGGTCGTCGCTCACGTAGATCGCGTCGAGCCGCCCGCCCCCGTCGACGTCGCCGAACATGCGCGCGAGCTGCTGCGCGCGCTGCTCGCCCTCGGGCGAAAGCGGCGGATCGTCGATGGTTCCGGGCTCCTTTTCCACCGGCGGCACGAGCAGGACGACGGTGGTGGTGGCGCTGCGATAGAACGCCACCGCCACGCCGCCGATCACCAGCGCAGCCACCAGCGTCAGCCACACCGGCGCAAGAAACGGCCGGCGGTGGCGCGTTATGCCCGGCGGGTCCATGAGGCCATCATACAGCGCCGCGCCCCGTCACCGGAGCGCGCATTTTGCGGCGCGGGTCTGTAATCTGCTCCTCGGGCAACGGAGGCGTTTAGAGCGGTCATGCGAGCCGGCGGCCACACGACGGTGATCCAGCGCATTCTGGAGCGACGCGCGGCGGAGGCGACTCCCGAGGAGACCACCGCCACCATCGCGGTCATGCTGCGCGTCATGCCCCCGCCCCGGGCGCTGCTGGTGTGTCAGGACGCGCCACTGCTGGAGCAGCTCGCGCGGCGCATCCCACCCGACATGCTCGACTACGAGTCGCTCGCCGACGAGGACGACGCGCTGCGCCGCTTCGAGAGCGAGTTCCGTCCCGTGGTCGTGACCGATTCGCTCGAACTGGTCAGGCGGCTGCGGGCGCGCGCCACGGTGCGGACGCCCTTCATCCTGTACGTGGCGCCGCTCGACGACACCGCCGGTCGCGAGGCCGGTTTCGCGGCCGGCGCGGACGAGTGCGTCGGCCGCCGGACCTCCTCGCGCGAGCTCGACGCGCGCCTCGCCGCCGCACGGCGCATCGCGGAGCTCGAGACCGTGCTGCGCGTCACGCTCGCCGAGAATCGCAAGCTCTCGGCGACCGACGATCTCACCCGCGTCAACAGCCGCCGCTTCTTCAGCAAGCATTTTCCGCGCGAGGTAGAGCGCGCGGCGCGCTACGGGCGCGCGCTGTCACTGGTGCTGTGCGACATCGACCTCTTCAAGAGCGTCAATGACACTCACGGTCACGCCTGCGGCGATCAGGTGCTGCGGGAATTCGGCGCGCGGCTGCAACTCAGCCTGCGCCGCGGGATCGACTGGGTGGCGCGCATCGGCGGCGAGGAATTCGCGGTGGTGCTGCCCGAGACCGGCTACCAGCAGGCGCTCGACGTCGCGCGCAAGCTCCGTGCCGTCGTCGCTCAGCCCCCGTACACGAACGAGGGCAAAACCCTGGAGGTCACCGCCAGCTTCGGACTGTGCGGACTCGATCGTGTACCTGGCGGCGAGCGGCGGCTCGCCGAGCGCGTGCTCAAGATTGCCGACGCCGCCTTGTATCGCAGCAAGAACGCGGGGCGCAATCGAGTGACGGCGACGATGCTCAACGCCACCGGCGAGTGATCGCGTGGCGAAATCCCGTGCACCGTGACGCAAGCCCTTGCCCGGGCTGGGCGTTTGCGCGCTGCGGAACCGTCTGTCCACACGGTTATTCACAAATTCTGTGGATAAGTGCACGCGGTGGAAAGCGCCCCGCGCTTGTGTGAGACTGCGGCCCCTTTCGCTTCGCGAGCCACCCGATGAAGAAGACCGGCAGCGAACAGAACTCACCGGCCGAGCCTCTCGAGCGCGCGCGGCTTCAGGCGGACGTCGCCAAGCAGCGCGTCCGCATCGCCAAAGAAGAGCTGAAGCGCGCTCGCAAGCGCTTGAAGGAGGCCAAACGGGAGGCCAGGCGCGCACGCAAGCACGCCGTGGTCGCGCGCAAGGCGTGGAAGCGCGCACGCCGCGCCCAGAAAGACGATTCCGCTTCGAAAGAGAACCGCAAGCCCGGGCGCCGCGCGCGGCGCGGAGCGGCGGCGACCGCTGCGAAGAGCCCCGCCAAGGCCCCCGCGCGCGCTCGGCGCCCCGCCGCCACACGGCGTGCGGCTCCACCGGGCACGGAGCGCCGTGCGGTGACCGCAAGCCCCGCCCGCCGCGCGCGGCAGGCGGTCTCGAGGCGGCGCGCGGCAGTGCGTTCCGCGAGCCGTCCGCTGCGCGCGCCGCGGCCACGGCCACGCCCGGGGACGTCGCGCCCGGCGCCGCAGCGACCCGCTTCCGTCCCGGCTTCACCGGAATTGATCGACGCGCCGAGGGACGAGGGCGCACCGGCTGCGGCAGTCACTCCCGCCGACCGGGCGGCCTGACGGATCAGGAGACTGCCTCATGCACGACCAGCCCGGTTCTCCTTCGAGCTCGCGGATGCTGGCGAGATACCTCACGGACATCGAGCAGCTGCTCGATGAGCAGCACGGCGAGGCGGCGCTGCGCGAGGCGTTCGATCTGCCGCGCATCGCGGTGGCGCTGACCGACCCGGAGCTGCGCTGCTCGGGCGAGCAGCTGAAGAGCTGGTGCCAGCTATGGATCGGGCCGCCTGGGTACGAGCGCGCGGCCGGCGGACTCGACTACGAACGCGTCGGTCGCAGCGTGAGCGAGCGCGTCGCGCAGGAGGGCGGAGCGACCCCGGAATCGGTCCCGACGCGTGCGCTCAAGCGGCTGCGCCTCCGTCGTCATGTGCGCACGCCCCAGCGCGGGTTCTCCGTCAGCCGCAGCGAGAGTCTCGCTCCCCAGCAAGCCGAGGCGGTCGACATGTGCACCGCGCTGGTGGAAGCCGCGCGCCGCTGGTACGCGCGCAGCGCCTGCCACGACACGGTCGTCCAGGCCAACCTCGCCCGGCTGGCGGTCCTGCGCTGAGCTCCTCCGTCCCGCCCTCCTGAACGGGCGTTCAATGACGATTCGCGATCAGCGCTCGGGCCACGCGCGAGCTATCCTCATGTTTGGTGTAATGTTCCTGACCGTACGAGGCTCGTCTTGCGTCTGTTTCGGCGTTGGTGGAATATAGCCGCGTCAGGGGGACCATAACCATTGAGTGAGCGTTCAATGCCCCACTCAAGCGCCAACCACAGACTCCCTTCGGTCGAGCGCGGGGCGCGCCCGCCGCTGCGCGTCGGGGTGATCCTGGCGCATCATTTCACTCTGTCGGCGTTTGCGGTGTTCATCGACCACCTGCGTCTCGCCGCCGACGAGGGCGATCGCAGCCGTCCGCTGCACGTGCAATGGTCGATCATGTCGAGCCGGGCGGAGTCGGTGCCGGCGAGCTGTGGCGTGCTGCTCGAGCCGACGAGCGCACTGCTCGCCCCCGATCTGCTCGACTACGTGGTCGTCATCGGCGGAATCCTGCACGCGGGACCGCAGATTGACGAGACGACCATGCGCTACCTGCGCGAAGTGGGCGCGACAGCGGTGCCCCTGATCGGCATCTGCACCGGCAGCTTCATCCTGTGCCGCGCCGGGCTGATGAAGGGGCGGCGCTCCTGCGTCAGCTGGTATCACTACCAGGATTTTCTCGAGGCGTTTCCGAGCTACGAGGTGATCGCCGATCGCCTGTTCCTCGCGGACGGCCCGCGCATCACCTGCGCCGGCGGCGCCGGGACCGCCGCGCTGGCAACCCATCTCATCGAGCAGCATCTCGGGCGCGCCGTCGCGCAGAAGGCCAGCCAGGTGCTGCTGTTCGACCGCCCGCGCTCCGGGAGCGACACCCAGCCACACCCACCGCTGTCGGAGACCGTGGCCGAGCCGCGCGTGCGCCGTGCGCTGCTGCTCATGGAGCAGAACCTCGCGCGCCCCATCGCCGTCGCGGCGGTCGCGGCCGAGCTCGGACTCTCGGCGCGCCAACTCGAGCGGCTCTGCCGGCAGCATGTCGGCATGGGTCCGGCTTCGCTCTATCGGCAGCTGCGCATGCGCTACGCGAACTGGCTGATCGAGAACACCGACCGCTCCGTCACGGACATCGCCAACGAAGCGGGCTTCGCCGACTGCGCGCACTTCTCACGACAATTCAAGGATACATATGGCCTGTCGCCCTCGACGCGCCGCCTGCAGCCGCAGCGCCGCATCGACGGCGACGCCGCGCGTGCGCGGGTGTTCGAATAGGTGAGCGTGCGCACGGTCGCTTGCACGCAATGTTCGATCTGATCGTCTAGCCTTTGCGTCGTTGGGGGGAGTCGGCCATGCGCTCGAAGATCTCATATGCCGTTGCGGCCATCCTGGGAGGCGCGTCCTGCGCCGCGGCCGCCGCCGAGCCGGCGGCCGGCACAACCGAGGGGGGCGCGCTCGAGGAGATCATCGTCACGGCGCAGAAGCGCGAGCAGAGCATCCAGGACGTCCCGATCTCGATGCAGGCCCTCACCGGACAGGCCCTGCAACAGCTCAACGTGTCGACCTTCGACGACTACATCAAATTCCTGCCTAACGTCACGACCGCGAGCAACGGCCCGGGCCAGAACGAGGTCTTCATGCGCGGCCTGAGCGCCGGGTCGCAAGCCAGCCAGGGGAGCGGCTCGACGGGGGCGTGGCCCAACGTCGCCATCTACCTCGACAACCAGTCCGGCCAGCTCCCCAACCGCAATCTCGACATCTACGCCGCCGACCTGAATCGCATCGAGGTCCTCGAGGGTCCCCAGGGAACCTTGTTCGGTGCCGGCGCCGAGGCCGGCGTGATCCGCTACATCACGAACGAGCCGAAGCTCGATAAGGTCGAGGCGAGCGTCAAGGCCGGGTACGGAATCACCACGCACGGCGATCCGAATACCGACCTGACTGCGGTCCTGAACATCCCGCTGATTCCCAACACCATGGCCCTGCGAGGGGTGATCTACGACGACCGCCGCGGCGGCTACATCGACAACGTGCCGGCGACCTTCACCCGCAAGAGCACCGACATCGGCATCCACTACGCCCAGTACGCGACCGCCTGCTCGACGGGCACGCCGTCCGCCGGCGCGTGTCCGACCGGCTCCACTGCGACCGCCTTCGGCGTGCCACCCGGCAGCCCGTCCCTGAACAACAACAGTCTGACCGGAAGGGCGATCAATCCCGTTACCTACAAGGGAATACGGGTGGAGGCGCTGTACAGGTTCAACGACGACTGGGACGCGCTGATCACGCAGTCGTACCAGGACATGCAGTCGGAGGGCGTGTTCTATCAGCAGCCCAATGCCTCCGATGGTGCGCCGCTACAGACGCTGCAGGTCACGCTGTTCAACAACAGCTACGACAAGGACAAGTTCGAGAGCACCGCGTGGATGGTCAACGGCAGATTCGCCGCTCTGAAGGCGGTCTACACGGGCGGCTATCTGGTGCGCAACGTCGATCAGATCGGGGACTACACGAACTACGCGCGCGGTGTGTTCGCGGATTACTACCAGTGCTACGGCCCGGCATACGACGCTACCCTGACGCCCACATGCTTCTCGCCGAGCGCCATCTGGCACAACGTCGAGCGCAATACCCACCAGCAGCACGAGTTCCGCCTGAGCACCCCGGACGACTGGCGTGTGCGTGCAATCGCCGGTGCGTACTGGGAAGACAACAAGCTGTACGATCAGACCGGCTGGTTGTACAAGACCGTTCCCGCCTGTACCGCGACACTGACGCGGGGCTGTCTGACGAACGTTGGCCCGTTTGCCGGCACGACCGTCGTGAATCCGGGTGTTCAGGGCGATAACACCTCCTTCTACCAGGACCAGGTGCGCGATACGAAGCAGACCGCGTTCTTCGTATCCGTCGACTTCGACCTGATTCCGAAAGTATTGACGGCGACGCTCGGCACGCGTCATTTCCAATTCAAGAACTCGATGGCGGGCAGCGTGCTCTCGAGCTTCGGCTGCTTCGAGGCGGGCCTGCCGCCCTGCCAGTCAAGCTTCTCCTTCAACCTCGATGCACAGAACCTGCGCGACACCGAGTCCGGCTACAAGAGCCGCGGCAATCTGACCTGGCACATCACGCCGGACGTCATGGTGTATTACACCTTCTCACAAGGCTTCCGCCCGGGCGGCTTCAACCAGAATGGCGGCGTCTTCCGGTACGCCCCCGGCCCGGCGCAGCCCGTGAATGGCATACCGACGGGAGTGCCGCAGTACGAGGTTCCCCAATCCTACTCATCCGACAAGCTGGCCAACAACGAGGTCGGCTGGAAGACTGAGTTTCTCAACCATCGGCTGCAGTGGAACGGCGCCCTGTATCGGGAGACCTGGGACAACGTCCAGGTCGCTTTCTTCGACCCCGAGGTGACCGGCAACATCTTCTTCGACACCAACGGCCAGAACTTCGTCATCAAGGGCGTGGAGACTTCGCTCGTGGCCCGCGTGGTGCCGGGATTGACGCTCCAGGGGGCGGCCTCCTGGAATCAGAGCGAGCAGAAGAACTCCCCTGCGCTGATCGACCTGAATCCGGCCAGCGGTAACTTTGGCAACCCGATCACGCAGGTGTGCGACAAGAGCGGGGCGAACTGCGTACCGCTCAGCCAGCGCGGCGGCAACCCCTACGGCGCGATCGGCAGCCCGAGCGCCAATGCGCCGCCCATTCAGTTCAGCTTCCGCGCGCGGTACGACTGGAGCATCGGCGGTTACACGCCGTACGTTCAGTTCGGCGCGACCCACAGCGGTCATTCGTTCACGCAGGCCGGCGCGAATCCCACATTCCTGCCGGGTCAGACCGTCAGCAACTCCAGGGGACGGTTCGAGAACCCCGCGTACTCGGTCTACGACGCCTCCTTCGGCGTCGCGAAGGATGCCTGGTACCTGAACGTGTATTGCGAGAACCTGAGCAATTCGAACGCCAGCGTGTTCGTCAGCACCGATCAGTTCATCGTCGCGCAGACGCCGCTGCGGCCTCGGGTGCTGGGAGCTGCCTTCGGCTACAAGTTCTAGCGCTGCGCGCTCTGCCAGTTCGGAGCGGTGTAGTAGGGCGCCGTCGAGCGCGGCAAGAGCGGCCTGCCGCGAACGTGATCCGCCGCCTTCTCCGCGAGCATGATGGTCGGCGCGTTGAGATTGCCGGTGGTGATCGACGGCATGATCGATGAGTCGACCACCCTGAGCGCCTCCAGCCCGATGACGCGGGTCTCGGGGTCGACGACTGCGCGCGGATCGGTGGCGCTCCCCATCCTCGAGGTGCCGCAGGGGTGGAAGGCGCTCTCGGCCTTCTCGCGAATGAAGGCATCGATCTGCTCATCGGTCCCGACGCCCTCCCCCGGCTGGATCTCGCGCCCGCGGTAACGATCGAACGCGGGCTGCGCGAAGATCTCGCGGGTGATGCGCACGCAGGCGCGCATCTCCTCCCGGTCCGCAGGCTGCGACATGTAGTTGAAGCAGATCCTCGGCGGATCGTGGGGCTCGGCGGACCTCAAGCGCACCCACCCGGCGCTCCGCGAGCGCATGGGGCCCACGTGCGCCTGGAAGCCGTGCTCGCGGGCGAGCGCCGAGCCGTCGTAGCTCACCGCGAGCGGCAGGAAATGGAACTGGATGTCCGGGTAGCGCACGCCAGCGCGGCTGCGGACGAAGCCGCCGGTCTCGAAGTGGTTGCTCGCGCCGAGGCCGTCCTTGGTGAGGATCCAGCGCACGCCAATGAGGGCCCGGCGCAGGAGCGACATCTGCGAGTAGAGCGTGACGGGCTCGCGGCAGGCGATCTGGAAATAGAACTCGAGGTGATCCTGCAGGTTCTCGCCCACTCCGGGCAGGTCGCGGACTACGTCGATGCCGAGTCCGGCGAGCTCACGGGCCGGCCCGACGCCCGAGAGCTTGAGCAGCTGCGGGGTGTTGATGGGACCCGCGCAGAGGAGCACCTCGCGCTGGGCCAGCACCTCGTGCGAGCCGCCGCCGCGCTGGTAGCGGATCCCGGCCGCCCGGCGGCCGTCGAACAGCACGCGTGTGGCCAGCGCGTGAGTGCGCACGCTCAAGTTCGGCCGGCTCATTGCGGGCCGAAGATACGCGTTGGCTGCGCTGCAGCGGCGGCCGCCGTCCACGGTCATGTCCATCTCCCCGAAGCCTTCCTGCCGGAAGCCGTTCATGTCGGCGGTGAGCGCGTAGCCGGCCTGGCGGCCGGCCTCGAGCCACGCCGCGTTCAGCGGATTCTCGAGCCTGCCGCGCCTCGTGGCGAGCGGGCCCTCCGCGCCGCGGTACTCATCGCCGCCGCCGGCGCGCCGCTCGGCGCGCTTGAAGTACGGCAGAACGTCGCGATAGCCCCACCCCGCCGCGCCCTCCCGCTCCCAGCCCTCGAAGTCGAGCGGATTGCCGCGCACGTAGACGAGCCCGTTGATCGAGGAGGAGCCGCCGAGCACCTTGCCGCGCGGCGTGTGCAGCCGCCGGCCGCCGAGGTGCGGCTCGGGCTCGGTGTAGTAGCGCCAGTCGTAGCGCGCCATGTTCATGGGGATGTAGAGCGCCGTGGGCATCTGGATCCAGAGGGAGCGGTCCGAGCCGCCGTATTCGAGGACCAGCACGCGGTCCCGGCCGTCCTCGGTGAGCCGATCGGCCAGTACGCAGCCCGCCGAGCCCGCGCCGACGATCACGTAGTCGAACGTCTCCCGCGACACGCTCATCCCCCCGCCGGCTCTTTGGTCCTCAGTAAGGCGCGTCGATGTCGCCCATGGCGACATACACGCTCTTCAGCTGCGTGTAGTGCTCGATGGCGGCGCGTCCGTTCTCGCGTCCCAGCCCCGAGAGCTTCACGCCGCCGAAGGGCAGCTCGATGGGGGTGACGTTGTAGTGATTGATCCAGCAGGTGCCGGCCTGCAGCCGTGCGATCACGCGGTGAGCCCGAGTGAGATCATTGGTGAAGACCCCGGCGGCCAGGCCGAAGTCGGTGGCGTTGGCGCGCGCGATCACCTCGTCTTCGTCTTCGAACTCGAGCACCGACATCACCGGTCCGAAGATCTCCTGCCGCACGATGTCCATGTCGTCGTGGCAGTCGTCGAACACCGTGGGCGCGACGAAGCAGCCCTTCGCCAGCTCCCCGGCGGTGAGTCGCGCCCCGCCGGTCACCAGACGCGCTCCCTGCGCGCGCCCGCGGGCGATGAACCCGAGCACCTTCTCCAGGTGCGCCTCGGAAATGAGCGCGCCCACCTGGGTGGCGGGATCGAGCGGGTCGCCGACGCGCATGGCGGCGACGCGCGCGCGCAGCCGCTCGACGAAAGCGGCGTGCAGGCTCCGGTGCACGAACACGCGGGTGCCGTTCGAGCACACCTCGCCCGCGGAATAGAAATTCCCGAGCAATGCGCCCGAGACGGCATTCTCGAGGCTCGCGTCGCCGAACACGATGAGGGGAGACTTGCCGCCGAGCTCGAGCGTCACCTGCTTGAGGAAGGCCGCGGCGTCCGCCAGCACGGCCTTGCCCGTGCCCACCTCCCCGGTGAGCGAGATCTTGCGTATGTCGGGGTGGCGGGTGAGGAGACGCCCGGTCTCGGCCCGCCCCTGCACGATCTGGAAGACGCCCTCGGGCACTCCCGCGCTCGCGTAGACCTCGGCGAGCTTGATCGCCGTGAGGGGCGTGAGCTCGGCCGGCTTGAAGATCATCGCGTTGCCGCAGGCGAGCGCCGGCGCGGATTTCCAGCAGGCGATCTGCAGCGGGTAGTTCCACGCACCGATTCCCGCCACGACACCGTGCGGCTCGCGGCGCGTGTAGCCGAAGGCTCGTGGGCCGAGATCGAAGTGCTCTCCGGCAATGCCGGCGGCCAGCCCGCCGTAGTACTCCAGGCACTCCGCACCCGAGAGCACGTCCACCGAGCGGGTCTCCTGGATCGGCTTGCCGGTGTTGCGCGTCTCGAGCTCGGCGAGCTCGTCGTTCCTTTCCCGCAGCACCCGGGCCGCGCGCTGCAGGATGCGCCCGCGCTCGGCGCCCGTGAGCGCGGCCCACTCTCGCTGCGCGGCCCGTGCCCGCGCGACCGCGGCATCGACCTGCTCCGCGCCGTCCGGAGCGAGCTCCGCGAGCAGCGCGCCCGTGGCGGGGTTGATCGCCCGGAGAGTGTCGCCTGCGCGGCACGTCTGCGCGGTTGCCCGAGCGTTCGCGCGCTCGGTCTCGGCCTGCGCGAGCTCCCTCAGCCGGCCTTCCACGAACGCCGTGAGGAGGGCGCGCGCGGCCTCGCTGTCAGCCTCCTGCCACTCCGACAGCGCGGCGCGCAGCCACACTCCATCGATCATGGCCGCGATCATCGCCGCGAGGCTGCGCGCCTCCTCGCCCGGGATCATCCGGCGCAGATCGCTGCGCAGGTTCGACAGCATGCGACGCTGGTAAGCGGTCTGCACCCGCTTCAAGCCGCGCACGTGCAGCACCTGGCCCCAGAACGCGAGCCACGCGGTGCCGGTGCGCTGGTCGAATTCCTCCGGCGCGAGATTGGTGTCGATGACCGCCTGCACCCTTGCGCGCGGAGTGCGTGCCTGGGCGAGCCTCGCGCGCACACGCACCGCGAGCGTGCGCGCCAGCGTCCGAAAGGCCGCTTCCAGCAGTCCGTCCTTCTCGCCGAAGTAATGCGAGACAAGTCCCGGCGAGACCCCGGCACGCCGCGCGATCTCCGCGAGGGTCGTGCCGACGTAGCCGACTTCGGCGAGACTGTCGATCGTGACCTCGATGAGCTGGACTCGCCGGGCCTCCTCTCCCTCGTCGTGCGCGGCGGAGGAGCCGTGATGCACGAGTTCCTTGAGCGTGGTTGATTGCTTGTTCAACGGCGGGCTCCAGCGACTCGTCGAGGCGCGGGCGACGGGCGGCCCTCGGGGTACCGCTCCCGGTGTCGATACTTCTTGATTACTCAGTAACTTGCCTGATTTACCGGAGCTTGACGCTAGTTGGTTAAACGGCTATTCAAGCTCGAGCGGAATCATGGAGTCGGCGGCGTCACGGGTCAAGCCCGCTTTCCGCCGAGAAGACCGTGTGGGGGCGAACATGCCGCGACTTGAGCCGACGGGGGTGAGGGTGGCGCGCGCGGGCCGGCGGGAGGCGCA
>Ga0209059_1001197_pt1 | contig 11859 bp, 10 predicted proteins | sample GraSoiAngelo_151_FD_186165 | JGI IMG/M metagenome (GOLD analysis project Ga0209059, IMG submission 186165) | Grasslands soil microbial communities from the Angelo Coastal Reserve, California, USA - 14_1009_12_20cm (SPAdes) (version 2) | ecosystem: Environmental > Terrestrial > Soil > Grasslands ...
CGCAGGACATCGTCGTTGGGGTCGTCCTCGTTGTGGCGGTCGGCCTCGACACGCTCTTCCGCCGCAGGGTGAGCTGATGATCACTCCGACCGAGACGCCCAGCGCACCGGTGCAGCGCGTTCCGATCGTGGAGATGCGGAACATCCAAGTCGCCTTCGGCGGCGTCCGCGCCGTCGCCGGAGTGACCATCGATCTCCACCCCGGCGAGGTGGTCGGCGTCGTCGGCGGTAACGGCGCCGGAAAGACCACACTGATGCGCACGCTGTCGGGAGCGCGCCCCCCCGACGCCGGGCAGATCCTGGTGAACGGTCAGCCGGTCGCGATCGGGAACCCGCGCGACGCGAAGGCGGTCGGCATCGAAACGATCTACCAGACGCTGGCACTCGCGGACAACCTCGATGCCCCGGCGAACGTCTTCCTCGGCCGCGAGCTGACCGGAGGAGCCACGCTCAACGATGCGGCGATGGAGTCGGCGACGCGGAAGGTCATCGGACGACTCAATCCAAACTTCAAGAATTTCAAGTCGCCGGTCCTCCGCCTTTCCGGAGGCCAACGCCAGGCGGTCGCGATCGCTCGTGCGATCCACTTCAACGCACGCGCCTTGATCATGGATGAGCCGACGGCCGCACTCGGGCCGGCGGAAACGGCGCAGGTGCACAACCTCATCAAGCAGCTGAAGAGCGAGGGCATCGGGATCTTCCTCGTGAGCCACGACATCCACGACGTGTTCGACCTGTCCGAGCGCATCAGCGTCATGTACCACGGCAGGCTCGTCGGCACCGTGAACAAGAACGACGTGACGACCGACGAAGTCCTCGGGATGATCATCCTGGGCAAACCGCCGACGAAGCTCACGCAGCAGGAGCTCGCCGAGCTACACGGCTAGCCCGGAGGTCGTTAGCGCGCGGGCTTGGTCGCGGGCTCGCGCGAGCGGTCGACGGCCCAGATCCGCCGGTTCACCGAACCCTCGAGAAGCTCCTGCTGTCCGGACCTGGGTAAAGGGTCGATCTCGCCGGCTGCGACGCGACGCTCGAGGTCGGCGAGGGTCTGCGAACCCGAGAGGATCGCCCTACCGAGCTCGTTCGACCAATCCGCGTAGCGCTTTTTCCTGGGCGCGGCGAGCGTGTCGTGCTCGACCATGTCGACGGCCGCGAGCAGAGCCCGCGCGAGGGTGTCGATTCCGGCGATGTGGGCATGGAACAGGTCCGTTCGGCTCACGCTCTGCCGCCGGAGCTTCGCGTCGAAGTTGAACCCGCCGGACGTGAATCCGCCCGCGGCGATTATTTCGTGGATTGCGAGCGCCAGCTCGTCGACCGAATTCGGGAACTGGTCCGTGTCCCAGCCATTCTGGTAGTCGCCGCGGTTGACGTCGATGCTGCCGAAGCCGCCGAGCGCGATGGCGCTCGCGACCTCGTGATGAAAGCTATGACCCGCGAGGGTCGCATGGTTGGCCTCGAGGTTTAGGCGGTACTCGCCGGCAAGATCGTGTCGCTGAAGAAAACCCATGACGGTCGCGGCGTCGTAGTCGTACTGGTGCTTCGTCGGCTCCTGTGGCTTCGGCTCGATGAGGAGCATCCCGGAGAACCCGATCCGGTGCTTGTGCTCAGCGACCATCGACAGGAAGCGCGCGAGCTGTGCCTCTTCCCGCGCGAGATCGGTGTTGAGGAGCGTTTCGTAACCTTCGCGCCCGCCCCAGAGCACGTAGTTCGCTCCTTTTAGTCGGTGGGTGACCTCGAGCATCGTCTTGACCTGTGCCGCGGCGTACGCGAACACCGCGGGATCGGGATTCGTCGCGGCGCCGGCCGCGTAGCGCGGGTGACTGAAGAGGTTCGCGGTGCCCCAGAGAAGCCGCGCTCGCGTTCGCGCCATGTGCTTTTCGATCCGGTCCACGCTCGCATCGAGGTTCGCACGCGTTTCGGCATACGTTCGGCCTTCGGGCGCGACGTCCCGATCGTGGAACGCGAAGAACGGAACGCCGAGCTTGTCGATGAACTCGAACGCCGCATCGAGCTTCGCTTGCGCGGCGGTCTTCGGATCCGCGCTGGGCGCGAGCCACGGGCGATCGAATGTGCCGACCCCGAAGACATCGGAGCCCGGCCAGTTGAACGAGTGCCAGAGACACACCGCGATCCGAAGCTGATCCTCCATGCGTTTTCCCATCACGAGGCGATCGGGTTGGTAGACGGCGTAGGCCAGCGGATCGGAAGAGTCGGGCCCGCCGTATCCGACGCGTTCACGAACCTCGGCGAAGAAGTCGCTGCTCATGCCGCCCTCCAGCTCCATCGTTCGCTGACGCGAAGAGTCTCGCCTGGCGGGAGCGTGCGCAAACCGGTGCCGGTCACGCCGCGGGCGGCGAGTACCGGGGCGTTCGGCCACATCGTCTGCGGCTCCACGCAGATCCCCTCGGCCGGCGTGTGGACCACGACGGTATTCAGGCTTTCGTCGAACTCGAGGCGTAACTCCAGGTCGGGCCACCGGACCAGCGCCGGAGCCTTGACTCCGATGTAGACGTGATCGAGCCGGCGGTCCCCGAGCGCCGGTCCCGAACGCAGGTCCTCATCTCCGGCGACGGCCCGGAGCTCGCCGGTAGGCACGAGGTCCGCATCGACCACGAGCACCTGGCGCGCATCGAGCCGCACCACCATGTCACCCGCTCGCGGCCGCGCGAACCACGGATGCCAGCCGAGGCCTGCGGGTCCAGGCCGCAGGTACTCGCCGACCTCGAGCTCGAGATCGAGGCCTGTGGCGCTGAGCCGGAGCGTCTGCCGGGCCCGGCCACCGAAGGGCCAGCCTCGGCCGCGCATGTCACACGCCAGCGTGATCTCCGTGGCGCTTCCCTCGAGAACGTCCCATGGCAGCTCGAAACCAAGTCCGTGGATCGCCGATGGCGGAAGGTTGGGTTCGAGACGCACCTCGCCATCGCTTGTCGGGATGCGGCCATTTGCAAGACGACCAGCCCACGGGACCATCGGGTAGCACCCCCAATAGAGAGGAGGCGACGCAGCGCGTGCTTTCGTCCTGGGAAGGATTCGCTCAACATCGCTCACGCTCAACGACACGATCCTGCCGCCGCCCGCTGCATCGATCCTGAGGACAACCTCGCCGCAGCTGAGCTCGATCAAGCCGCTGCGGCGCCTTGCGCCACCGCCGGATGGGGATGCGGCGCGGCCAGGCGCACGCCGATGACGATCACCATCGCGTAGACCGCGATGACTACAGGGGTCGGCCCCATCCGCGCGATGCTATGGCCGGCGACGATGGCTCGGGTTGGTAGCCCGCCCGCTTTCACATCGCCCGCGCGAACTTCATCGCAGGCCGTGTGGTATCTAGGCAAGATGCCGGTCGAATCGGCGAGACGCGCTCCGAGCCACCGGCTCCGCTCGATCGATCCGTGGCTCGTCGTGGGGATCGCCGCCTTCTTCGCGCTGATCGTGGTCGCCCTCTTCGGCGAGCGCCTCGCGCCGAACGAACCGATCTACTTCGTCGTCGAGCACGGTCGCGACCCTCGTCCGTATGACCCGGGCATCGTGTTCCCGTTCGGCTCGGATGTGCTTGGGCGCGATCTCTTCAGCCTCGTCTTGGCGGGCGCGCGTGCGACGCTAACGATCGTTCTCGTCGCAGGCCTTGCCCGCGTCGTCGCCGGTGTTCTCGTCGCCGCCCTTGGCAGCTGGTCCCGGCCGACGCGTCTGCTCACCGAAACAGTCGCGGACTTTGCCGCGGCGATCCCCGCGACCCTGGTGGCCGTGTTGCTCGTCAAGGCTTTCGTCGGGACGTACACGAGCGTCCCCATCCTCGTCGGCGCCGTCCTCGTCATCGGATGGGCCGGTCCTTACCGCGTGATCCGAGCGGAGGTGGATCGGCTGACCCGCGCGCCGTTCAGCGAAGGCGCGCGAGCCATGGGTGCGACACGGTGGCGGCTCTTTTGGCGGCACCAGCTCCCGCATCTCCTGCCGGTGATCGCGACGAACTTCAGTCAACAGGTGGTGGCGTCCTTGGTCCTCGTCGCAGAGCTCGGCGTGCTTGGAGTCCTCGTCAGTGCGGTGCGGTCGCTGGACGTCGTGGAGTCCCTGTCGGTCGTCCGCATCGGCCCCCCGAACTTTGCACTCGTGCCGGACGTACCGGAGTGGGGCGCAATGCTGTCCAGCGCGCGGACGACCGAGATCCTGTGGGCCACGCGCTGGGTCATCTTCGTCCCGGGTGCCGCATTCGCACTCACGGCGATGGCCGTCGCGCTCGTTGGCTTCGCCCTCGCCCGCCGCTATGCGCGGCGCGACATATTCCAGGACCTGCGCGCCGGGTCCGTCGTCGGGCTGGCCGTCGTCGCGCTTTTCGTCTTCTCGGCGCTGATCCCTGAGCGCTATGCCGATGCGCGCGAATGGGCCACGAGCGCGCGCGGATCGGTGAGATCGGAACCGAGTCCCGCAGCCGCATTCGCAGAGGCCGGACTCACGACCTCTTCGGTCGAGCGGCGGACCAAGATGGTCGTGCGTACCGGCCCGGCATCGGCGACGGTCGGTAGCGTCACGGTCCAGGAGCTCTTTCCGCAGCCGGAGGTGTTAGCGCGAGACTTCGATTCAAACGCGACGCCGTCGCCGATCCACCTGCGCTCGGTGGTGAGCGAGGGCCTGGGCGGTGGCGGTGTGGTCGATGGGCCGCTCGTGTTCGCGGCACGGGGCGTCGTTCCAGCGGAAATCCCGCATCCACTTGCGTATGCGGCGGCGCGGAGGCTGCCCGACCTCGCGACCCTCGTGAAGGACTATCCCGACGACTATGCCGGCATCGATGTGCGCGGGAAGATCGTCTTGCTCGTTCGTTTCATGGGCGTCGACACCGGAACCCGCGGAGTGGTCGAGGGCTTCTCCGTCGGGACCGCCGTCAATGACGCGATCAAGCGCGGCGCGACGGGAGTCATCGTGGTCGATCCGGTCGTCGGAAATCCAGGCTCGTCCCTTGATCCCCGCTCGTTGCTGGCTCTGAACGCGTACGTTCAGATCGAGCAGCTCTTCCCTCCACTGACCGCTTCGGGCGTGCCGGTGGTCGTCGTCGACCGAGACGTGGCCCAGAGACTTGTCGGCTCGCTCGGCATCGACGTCGATCCACTCCTGGGCTTGGATGCCGCCGGAAAGAAATGGGACCGGTCGTTCTCACGCGATCTCGGTGTCAGCGCCCGGATCGCGGTGCCGCTCCGCGAAGAGGTGACCTCGGTGACGAGCACCGTCGCGGAGGTGCCTGGTTTCTCGGCCCAGACGGGCCGCGTCGTCGTCTGGGCCGAGCACAAACTCGGTACGACGCGCACCGAAGCGAACCGGCGGGACGTGCTCGCGTCCCTGGCTCGGTTCGCGTCGGCGAGGCGCGCTCCGTTCATCTTCGTGGACTTCGATCTGCGCGCGGACGCGCGAGCCGTTCGCGATTTTTTGCAGAGTCGCCGCGTCCTGGTCCTGATCGTCCTCGACCAGCTCGATGGCAGCGTGCTCTATTTCACGACGGCGAACGGTGATCTCATTCCGGCCTTCGATCTCTACGCCGAGAAGGCCGGCGCATCTCACGACACCACTCGAAAGACTTTCACCGTCAGCCAGGTCGGCTCGCCGATCCCCGATTTGAAGACGGTCGTGATCGGCAGCAGCGGCACGGGGCCGGACGCGCGCGGCAACGCGGCGGCGCTCGTCGGCTACCTCGCCGGCCGGCTCGTTCTCGGCGCACCGGAGCTCGGCCGATGAACCCAACGGTGGTGCGCCTGCTGCGCGTGCCTTTGACGATCGCGATGATCTGGGCGGTACTCGCCGTGGCCGTGCCTCCGCTCATGGCGCGGTACTCGACATACGTCACGCGACCGGGCTTCGACTGCGCCAGGACGGCCATCCAGTTCGCGCGGACGCAGGGTCTGCCCGCGGGTGCCTGCCAGAGCCTTTCGGACCTCTACGGTCAACCGTTCCTCGCGCTCTTCGTCGACTCGGCTTTCCGAAGCCTCGCGCTCCTTGTGGGCGCGGCGGTGCTGGCCCTCGTGATCGGAACTCTGCTCGGCGTCGCTGCGGCGCTCTGGCGACGGCGGGCGATCGCGGGCGGCATCATCGTCGGCGGCACCACGATGCTGGCCGCGGTCCCTGCGTTCTTCGTCGCGTACTTCCTGCAGATCGTGGTGATTACGATCGGGGCGTCGGCGACGAGCAGGGATCGACTCCTCCCGGTCTACGGCTTCGGGTACGACGAGCACCTCGTCCTTCCGCTCCTTTCGATCTCGCTCCCGGCCATCGCGTTCACCGCTCAGCTCACGGCGACGCGGATGATCGACGTCCTGAGCTCCGACTTCATCACCGCCGCGCAAGCGAAGGGTCTCCGCATGCGCTGGATCCTCGCCGTACACGTGCTGCCCCACGTTCGGCCGGCGCTGATCGAGGCGCTCGGAAGCGGACTCCGTGTCTCGGTGGCGAGCCTCCCGATCGTCGAGTACCTGTTCCAGTGGCGCGGGATCGGCCAGCTCGCGCTCGAAGCCGTCGGGATCCACGACGCCAACGGTTTCATCTTCAGCGCCGTCGTCCTTGCGAGCCTCTTCGCATCTCTCTCCGCGTTGGCGGACCTGTCTCGGCCCCGCGCGCTATTCCGTCTCAGTTAGCGTCCGTCCGCGTCGATCCGCCGGGCCACTCGCACGATATCTGCGATCCGCTTCGCGCGCGTCGATGGCCTCTTCGCCGTGACCAGAGTGCGCAGATGTTCCTTCCTCCGGCCGGGCGTGAGCGCGCCGAACTTGCGCATGCCCGCAGCGCCCAGCGCCCTTCGCAGATCGTCGGGGACCTCGAGGGCCTCCACGCTGTCGAGGAGCGTCCAGGACCCGTCGCGCTTCGCGGCGGTGATCTTCGCGAGCCCTGCCGCGTCCATCCGTCCGTTCTTGAGAAGACGCGCGATCCGCTCCTTGTTCGTGCGCGACCATCCGCTGCCGGTCCTTCGTGGTGTGAATAGCAGGGCCGTGCGCTCGTCGTCGAGCGGTTTGTTCAGGCTGTCGATCCATCCGAAGCAGAGCGCGTCCGGTATCGAGTCCTCGTAAGCGAGCCGGGTCTTCCCGGTCGCGGCCTTGTACATCACGAGCCAGACGCCCTGGGCTTTGTCGTGATTGTGCCGAAGCCAGCGGCGCCATTCGGCTGCTGTCTTCGGATGGATACGCGGGTAGTCCGCTGCGCTCATTGGAGCTCGAATACCACTAGCTCGCGGGACGCCGGACGAGTGATCGAGCGGCCGGCACGCATCCCGCCGCGACCATGATGTATCCCAGGATCTGTAGACCGTTCTGGCCGGTGCCGTAAGCAAGCGGGCCCATCACGACTGCGGCGGTCACGATCATCGCCGCGCTCCACGTGGGCACGGATCGCGCGCGGAAGAGAGCGAAACCCAAAATCACATACCCGAGCAAATGACCTACGACCCATCCGATCGCCAGCGTGAAGATGTGCCAATCGGCGAAGTACGCGGTCTCGAGCGCGGCGAACTCAGCATCGTGTTGGGTCCGCGCCATATCGGTCAGCAGAAAGCTTTGGTCCGCGATGAAGCCCCAGACAGCGGAGCCGAGCCAACCGCACGCGCCGCCCAGCGCCGCGAGGCGGGGAGTGCCCGGCCACGCGACTGCGGCCATCCCGAGGTAGCTCAGCGGAAAGACGTACGCCACGACCATGTTGATCGCGAGGAATGTCTCCATAAGCACCGGCGGCGCGGCGCGATACGCCGCCAGCACGTCGAGTGGGCGGGCATTCGTTGGGCAGGCGGGGTCGCCGTATTGGGGGCAGAGCGCGAACCAGCCGGCCATGACCAGCGGCGCCACCACGATCACAAGGCCGACGCCCCAGCGGAGGATTACGCGCTCGCGCATCTCCGAACGTTAGCGCCCGCGGCCGCGCGGCGGCTCGACGGGCAATTAGGTCCGACCGGACGTTTCACGACAGGGACCCGAGACTTCGGCGCACTAACGTTCATTCCTCAGGGCTCTGCTGATTTTCAAGCCCGCCGGGCGCGTGGCTTGACGGGGATCCTGGGGCTGTAGCTGTTTCTTGGCAGCTCGGACTCTGTTCGCCGGGTTGGTCTTGTTGTCGCTCGCTGTCGTTAATGGGAGAAGTTCCTCTCTCGCGGAGACAGTCTTCGTCGTTGGTTGCGTCAGAGGCGCTGGATAAACCGCCTTCGGTCAGACGCTCACGGCACCGGCCCTCGCATTTATCGCCACAGCGATCAGGAAATGCCAATGAATGTCGGGCTGGGATGGTCCTCCCGAAGGCGGTCGCATGGAATAGCGTGAAGGTTGCGATTTGTGCGGCGTTGGAACCCGATGCTATGGCCGCCCGACGGTCAATCGGATTGGCGAAGAAAAACGGAAGGCCCCGCGAGGGGCCTTCCGTAAGTGGTCAGCGGAGACCCGAGAAGTTCACCACCGGGCAGCGAACGAGGACGGCTGTCGCGACGAGCGTCCCGAGGCCCGCATTGGCGGCGGCGGTAATGTCATCGTCCTTCGTCAGGGCCGTCGGCGTCGCCCCGGCTTTCCAGGTGAAGATCTGGAGATTCCAGGCTCCCCCGGCATAACCCTGCTCGCTCGGGATGAAGTTCAGCACGTTGCAGTCAGTCGCGTCCGCCGGAAACATCGCGGTGTTCCGGGCGCACTGCACCGCGGGTGGTTTTCCGGTCTGGTCGACCACGTGGAACACGATGTTCCCGTGCGAAAGGAGCTGCGCCTCCTGCACGGAGTTCGCCGTGACGGCTGTGCCTTCGTACTCAATGACTTGGTGGTCGTAGTAACCCGAGTTGCGCGTGCCAGCGACCGCGGTCGTGGTGGTCATCGCAAGGAGCGCGAGCGTCGCGAGCGTCATCAGCCGAAGCTTGAAATTCATGCGAGCCCTCCTGTTCTTGATGTCCGCGAGAATCGCGCCACTCGATGACAGCGCGATGACAAGCGAGTCGGTTTCCGGAATTAGAGTTCGTCGCGACGCGTTGGCATCAACGTCGGGGGGCCAGTTGATACTGAGACCCGGAGGCGCGTCACTCGGCGAGGATCGGGCGCAAGGCCTCGAACCAGCGTTCGATCTCGGCGAGCTCGATGAGATCCCACTCGGCGCCTTCGTGCAGCCACGCCATGGCGGCCCAGGACACCCGGTTGGCGAAGCGTGCGTATTCCGCAGTCTCGAACAGCACGTTGAGCTGGTGTTCCGAAGGGAGTTGCAGACCGGCCAGGCATAACGTCTCTCGGTAGCGATCGAGGATCCACGGCCGCTCGGCCGCGGGAAACCTCATCAGGAAGGTCGAAAGATCGTAGGCGAGCGGTCCTACGCCGACGTGATCCCAGTCGATGAGCTGGACGTGTACGGCGCCCGCGGAAACCGTCGCGAATGCGTTGTGTCGCCAGAGATCGCCGTGCAGGATCGTGTCCGGTCCGCCCGCGTCCTTCAGCACTTGCGCCCTGTTCGGCATGTCGACCGCCAGCGGATACATCCGCCGGAGGAGACGATCGCCGAGCGACCGAAGCTCGCCTGGCGTCTCTTCGCCGCCGAGTCGCTCGAGCCCACGAATGGCGTCGCCGACGTTCCCCGCGAAGAACGCGAGGCCAAGGTCCTTGCCGTACTGGCGGACCTCCGGGAGCAATGCCTGTCCGGCGCCCCGCCCGTGCAGCTCGGCGATGAGGTCCGTCGTCGCGCCGACGCGAGGCCGGTCGGACTGGCGTTCCAGCGTGTCCAGGCCGAGATCCTCGTAGATCTGCCAGAACCAGCGACCCTGCCGATCCGCGACAGTGGCAAGCAGAGCGGCACAGTGATCGCCGAGTCGCAACGCGGGAAGCCACCGCTCGGCCACCAGCCGATTGAGCTGGGCGATCGGAGGTTCACTGCGCTTGAGGATGACCGAATGCGCTCGGCTCTCGTTCAGATGCAGCCGGTACACACGGCGCTTGAGCGGCGTGAGCTCTAGCGCCGCTTCGTGCACGTGCGCTTCGCTCACGACCGTCTCCAGCGCGTCAAGAAGCTCGGCCACACCCGGTTCCTCGCGAGCCTCCAGAGTCGCGCGGAGCAGGTCGACGCCGACCGCCGCACTCATACGATTCCAGTTGTTCGCGCGTGCAGGCTGGCCGGTCCCGCCAGGGCAGACTCCAGCACCCGCCCGACGACGCGGCGTGCTTCGAAATGCTCCTCGGCGAGCGCGCGCGCCGAGCGGCAGTGGCGCTCGTAGTCCGATTCGACGAGCGCCAACGCGCGAACCGCCTCGTCCATCGTCCGAAAGCGAACCAGACCCTCCGCGTCCGGCAGATAGTGGCTCGGGCCGGTGTACTGGACGACCGCTGGCTTTCCGGTTGCGAGATAGCACACGGTCCGGTCGCTGATCCATCCGCTGGCCAGGCGGACGTAGGTTGGCTTCGCGACGCTGAACTCACCCCGAGAACGCTGGATGTACGCGCGGTAGCTCTCGGGAGTCCCACTGACGGCCCAGGCATCGCGGAGCCTCCACCCAAGCGGCGCCAAGCGGGCGCGCCACTCCTCATACCGGCGCTCGAGGCAGATCGCCTGTTCAAGTGGGACCGTGGTCTGCGTCGGCAGGTGGGCGTACTCGAGGAACCCGACCAGCTTGTCGTTGCTCAGTCGCTGGCCGGCGAAGTGGACCGTCCCGCCCCACCAGTGCGCGATGGTCGTGTAGGGCGCGCCGGACACCGCCGTATGCAGCGGCCACTCGGGGAGGAACACGGGCGGCGGCGTGTACTGCCACCTGAGGCCGCAGTCCGGAAACTCCGCCGCCGGTGTGCCGACCGTTTCTCCCACGGTGAAATAGACATCGTGCCGCGCCACGTCCAGCTCGCCCGTGGTCATCCAGATCTGCAGCAGTCCCGGATCGGTGTCGACGAAGGCCGACCGCCGGAAACGGCCCACGACGGGCGCCGGCAGCGAGTGCCACAGATTCAGCAGCAGATCAGCCTCTGCGGCAGCGTCCAGGTCCAGACAGCCCTCGGTCAGGTCGAGGGGAAGCGGCTCGTCGCCGAGCGGAAAGAGCGCGATCGCATCCGCGAAGCCGTAAGGTTCGAGTCGCGCCTTCAGCGTGGCAAGGCACGTCCGCGCATCGGTGCCGTGTCGCCGCCGCCGCGCGGTCGCCTTGTCGCCGAGGTCGATCCCTTCCAGCCAGATCACGCGGCATCCGCGGGCGCGCAGAACGAGCGCCCAGTTGAGATAGACCCAGAGATGCCCGCCGCCCTCTGGGTATTCGATCGTTTGCGCCGGTGCGAGGCAGACCGTGACGCTCATCCGAGTCCCGCCGTCGATGCGATCTCCTGCGGAAGCGGCGATTCGAACAATTGCTTTCCTCGAGCGGCGCGCTCCGCAGCCTGATACAGGTACCTCGCCACTCGAGCGATCCCGTCTGGGACGCCTCTGAAACCAGGAAAGCTGTTCATGTCGACGATGTACGGAGTCCCGTCGCGTTCGATGATGTCCACGCCGAAGAGATCGATGCCGAAGGCCTCGCCGCAGCGCAGGACGATCCGACGCAGCTCCGGCGTGGGCGTGAACGGCTCGCGCTGATGGCCGGCTTTCGCACCACGCTGCACCTCCGTCTTCACGCCGAAAACGCGACTGCCGATCGAGAACATCTTTAGCTCTGGCCCTTGAGGTGGGATATAGCGCTGAGCGAAGAGCGGCTCCTTGCCGGGCGGAAGATCCGCGAGCTCGCCGGCCCTCGCGATGATCCGGACGCCGTGGCCGTCCCAACCGCGGACCGGCTTCACGATCAGTGGTCCGGTCTCGAGCAGCGGGGCGAACGAGTCCAGGTGCGATGTCACATAGGTCTCCGGCGTGGGTGCTCCGGCACGCTGCAGAATTCGAAATGCGACGATCTTGTCGGCCAACGCCAGGG
>Ga0209059_1001198_pt1 | contig 11851 bp, 11 predicted proteins | sample GraSoiAngelo_151_FD_186165 | JGI IMG/M metagenome (GOLD analysis project Ga0209059, IMG submission 186165) | Grasslands soil microbial communities from the Angelo Coastal Reserve, California, USA - 14_1009_12_20cm (SPAdes) (version 2) | ecosystem: Environmental > Terrestrial > Soil > Grasslands ...
TGTCACGGTCACCGAAGTTCGCCTCAGCCCCGATCTGCGCAACGCAACGGCTTTTGTGATGCCGCTCGGCGGCGCCAATGCGGAAGAGATCATCGCGGCATTGCGGCGCAGCGCGCCCTTTCTGAAGGGCCGGCTGGCGCGCCTCATCGAATTGCGCCATATGCCGAACCTCGCCTTTGCGCTCGACAACGCATTCGAGAGCGCGGCGCGCATCTCGGCCCTGCTGGCAAGACCGGAAGTCGAGCGCGATCTCCACCCTGATGCCGAGGACAATGGCGAGGACCATGACGGCGCCGGCTGATCCGGGGCTGCACGGCTGGCTCGTCATCGACAAGCCCGAAGGCATCACGTCGGCCCGAGTGGTCGCACAAATCAAGCGAGCCACCGGTGTAAAGACAGGTCATGCCGGCACGCTCGACCCGCTCGCCACCGGGGTTCTGCCGTTAGCGCTCGGCGAAGCGACCAAGACGGTGCGGTTTGCCGCCGCCGGGCACAAACGCTATCGGTTCACCGTCCGCTGGGGGATCGCCCGCGATACCGACGACCGCGAAGGCGCGGTAACGGCGGAGTCCTCGATCCGGCCGGACAGCGCCGCGATCGCGGCGGTGTTGCCCCGCTTCACCGGCATGGTTCTCCAACGGCCGCCTGCCTATTCGGCGATCAAGATCGGCGGAAGGCGCGCCTATGCGCTGGCCCGGGCCGGCCACCCGCCCGAGATGCTTGAGCGCTCGATCGAGATCGCGGCGCTACGCATGACCCGGGTGCTCGATCCCGACCATGCCGAGTTCGAAGCCGTCGTCGGCGAAGGCACCTATATCCGCTCCCTCGCGCGCGATCTCGCCGAAGCGCTGGGCACGCTTGGGCATGTCGTCGAGCTGCGCCGGCTCGCGGTCGGCAGCTTCACCGAAAAACAAGCGATTTCGCTGGATTCGGCCTTGGCGCTTGGGCATAGTCTCGCCGCTTCCGGGCATCTGCTGCCGATCGAGACCGTGCTGGACGACATCCCGGCTCTGGCCTTGACGGCAAGCGAGGCGGCCCGATTGCGCCAGGGACAACCGGTCACGCCGCAAGACGAAGGCGAGCGGGAGCGGCTGGCGCGGATCGACGATGGCGCGATCGTCGGGGCCCGGCTCGACCGGCTCCTCATTGCGCTGGCGCGGATCGAGGACGGCCGCCTCCGGCCCGTGCGTGTCATCAATCGTTGAAGGGACCATCGATGTCGATCACTCCCGAGCGCAAACAGGCGCTCATCGGCGAATATGCCGTCAAATCGGACGACACCGGCTCGCCCGAGGTGCAGGTCGCGATCCTCTCGGAACGGATCCGCAATCTGACCGACCATCTCGCCGGGCATAAAAAGGACTTCCACTCGCGCCGTGGCCTCTTGGTCATGGTCGGCCAGCGCCGGCGCCTCCTCGATTACCTCAAGCGGGCCGATGCCAATCGGTACGAAGGATTGATCGGGCGGCTCGGATTGCGCCGTTGATTCGCCCGCGGCTGCGGCCGCAGCGCTCTTCCGCTCCTCCGGCCGCCTTTGCGGATTGCCGGTGAAGGGCCATATCCCTGGTGCTGGCACGCCGCCGATTGCGACAATAGGGCGCGGCTCGCCACGTGTGGCGCGCGGAGGATTTGCCTCCTGCGGTGCCGCCTGTCCGTTTGGAAAGGAATGATGACGGATGTTTCAAGTCTTTCGTAAAGAACTCAACTGGGGCGGACGCCGTCTCGTGCTCGAGACCGGCAAGATTGCCCGGCAGGCCGATGGCGCGGTGCTCGCGACCTATGGCGAAACAACAGTTCTGTGCACCGCGGTAGCGGCAAAATCGGCCAAGCCCGGTCAGGATTTCTTCCCGCTGACCGTCAACTACCAGGAAAAGACCTTCGCCGCCGGCAAGATCCCCGGCGGCTTTTTCAAGCGCGAGGGCCGGCCGTCGGAAAAGGAAACGCTGACCTCGCGGCTGATCGACCGGCCGATCCGGCCGCTCTTCGTGCCGGGTTTCCGCAACGAGACGCAGGTCGTCTGCACGGTATTGAGCCACGATCTGGAGAACGATCCGGACGTCGTGGCGCTGATCGGCAGCTCGGCGGCGCTGACCATTTCCGGGATCCCGTTCATGGGGCCGATCGCCGGCTGCCGGGTCGGCTATATCGATGGCCAATATGTGCTGAACCCGACTTTGGACCGGCTGCCGAGCTCACAGCTCGACCTGCTTGTCGCCGGCACCGGCGAGGGCGTGCTGATGGTCGAGTCCGAGGCGAAGGAGCTGTCGGAAGAGGTCATGCTCGGCGCGGTGACCTTCGGGCACAAGAACTTCCAGCCGGTTATTCAGGCAATAATCGAGCTCGCCGAGACCTGCGCCAAGGATCCCTGGAATCTCGCCGAGCCGCCGGCGAACAAGGCGACGATCGAAGGCCGCTTGCGCGACGCCATCGGACCGCAGGTCGAAGCCGCCTACCGCGAGCGCAACAAGCAGGAGCGCAGCAATCGGCTCGACGCGGCAAAGCTCACGGCGGCCGCTCTTTTCGAGAATGAAGACGAGCGCGCCTTGGCGTTGAAATTGTTCAAGGACCTCGAGAAGGAGATCGTGCGCGGCGCGATCCTGCGCGGCGAGCAGCGCATCGACGGGCGCGACACCAAAACGGTGCGGCCGATCGATTGCCAGGTCGGCCTGCTGCCGCGGGCGCATGGCTCGGCCTTGTTCACCCGCGGCGAGACGCAGGCGATCGTCGTCGCCACCCTGGGCACCGGCCAGGACGAGCAGATCATCGACGCGCTTGAAGGCGAGTATCGCGAAAACTTCATGCTGCATTACAACTTCCCGCCCTACTCCACTGGCGAAGCAGGCCGAATGGGCTCGCCGGGGCGGCGCGAGGTCGGTCACGGCAAGCTCGCCTGGCGCTCGATACGGCCGCTGCTGCCGCCAAAGGAAAGCTTCCCCTACACAATCCGCGTCGTTTCGGAAGTCACTGAATCAAATGGTTCTTCCTCGATGGCGTCGGTGTGCGGCAGCTCGCTGGCATTGATGGATGCGGGGGTGCCGTTGGCGCGCCCGGTCGCCGGCATTGCGATGGGGCTGATCAAGGAGCCGCAGGCCTTTGCGGTCCTGTCGGACATCCTCGGTGACGAGGACCATCTCGGCGACATGGATTTCAAGGTCGCCGGCACCGAGCGCGGCGTCACCGCATTGCAGATGGATATCAAGATCACCTCGATCACCGAGGAGATCATGCGCATCGCCCTCGAACAGGCGCGCGAGGGTCGCAGCCACATCCTCGGCGAGATGTCGAAGGCGTTGACCGGCGCGCGCGACGAAGTCAGCGAAAACGCCCCGCGCATCACGACGATCTCGATCCCCAAGGACAAGATCCGCGAGGTCATCGGGTCGGGCGGCAAGGTCATCCGCGAGATCGTCGAGACGACCGGCGCCAAGATCGATATCGACGATGACGGCACGATCAAGATAGCCGCAGTCGATGCCGACGCCTCGAAAGCCGCGATCGACTGGATCCGCGGCATCGTCGCCGAGCCCGAACTCGGCGTCATCTACACGGGCAAGGTCGTCAAGGTGGTCGATTTCGGCGCCTTTGTGAACTTCCTCGGTTCGCGCGACGGCCTCGTCCATATCAGCGAGCTGGCGCCGCAGCGGGTCGGCAAGGTCGCCGATGTCGTCAAGGTCGGCGATCAGGTCAAGGTCAAGGTTCTCGGCTTCGACGACCGCGGCAAGGTCAAGCTCAGCATGCGGCAGGTCAACCAGCAGACCGGCGAGGATCTCGGCGACCGGCGTCAGCGCGAGCAGCCGGCGCAGGAGCAGGCAGCGCTCTGACGCCACATTTGCGACCGAGGCGCGGCGCCGTGACGCCCTGCCCGCCGCTTGCTCCCGTGATCGGCCATCGCGGCGCTGCCGCGCGGGCGCCCGAGAACACCCTTGCCGGCCTGCGCCGCGCCAAGGACCTCGGCTGCAGCTGGGTCGAGTTCGATGTGCGGCTCACCGGCGACGGCGCGCTCGTCCTGTGTCATGACGCGCGGCTCGACCGGACGACGACCGGACAGGGCCGCGTCTCGGCCCACCGCCTTTCCGCCATTCGCGGCTTTGATGCCGGTGCTTGGTTTGCGCCGGAATTTGCCGGAGGGGCGGTACCGACGCTCGAAGAAGCGCTGCTTCTCGCGGCGGAGCTGGGCCTCTCGGTCAATATCGAGATCAAGGCCGATCGCGGCCAGGGCCGCTCGGCCGCCGCGGCCGTCGCCGCCACCCTCGCCCGGCTCGGGAGCCGTGTTCCACCCGTATTGGTCTCCAGCTTCCTGCGCCCGGCCTTGGCCACGTTGCGCGACCTGGCTCCAGCCGTTCCGCGCGGCATCCTGTTCCGGGTCGTGCCGGGGCGATGGCGGACGATCGCGGCGCGGCTCGGCTGCGCGACGATCAATACCGATCATCGCCGCCTCAGCCGGTGGCTTGCCGCCGAAATCCGCGATGCCGGGTATCCGCTATTGGTCTATACGGTCAATGATCCGCAACGCGCCCGTACGCTTTTCGAATGGGGGGTCACTTCCGTTTTCTCCGACGTCCCCGATATAATTCTGCCGGTTAGCAGCATGGAGCCGCCGCTCCGGCCTAGTGCTGCGGGCGCGACGTCTTCTCTCGGAATGCGGCAAGGGGCAAACTGGTGAAGCCGCTCAATCCGCTGATCATTTCCGGGCGCGAGGTCTTGCCGCTCGTCGAGGGCGGCAAAGGCATCTCGATCTCGAACGGCGAGAGTTCCGGGGCATGGGCCGCCTCGGGCGGGGTCGGCACCTTCTCCGGCGTCAATGCCGACAGCTACAACGACAAGGGCGAGCTGATCCCGCAGGTCTATTTCGGCCGCACCCGCCGTGAGCGGCATGAGGAGCTGGTCGCCTACGCGATCGCCGGCGGCATCCAGCAGGCCCGCGTCGCCTATGAGCGCTCGAACGGCCAGGGCCGCATCCACATGAATGTGCTGTGGGAGATGGCCGCCGCCGAGCGTGTGTTGCATGGCGTTCTCGAAGGCGCGCGTGGACTTATCGATGGCGTCACCTGCGGCGCCGGCATGCCCTACCGCATCGCCGAGATCTGCGCCCGTTACGGCGTCCACTATTATCCGATTGTCTCTTCCGCGCGCGCCTTCCGCGCCTTGTGGAAGCGCGCCTATTACAAATTCCGCGACTGGCTCGGCGGTGTTGTTTACGAGGATCCGTGGCTCGCCGGGGGCCATAACGGGATCACCAACAGCGAGGACCCACTGCGGCCCGAGCCGCCCTACCCGCGGGTCCAGGAATTGCGCAGCCTGATGAGCGAGTTCGGCCTCGACGCGACGCCGATCTTTATGGCGGGCGGCGTGTGGTATCTGCACGAATGGGCCGATTGGATCGACAACCCGGAACTCGGGCCGATCGCCTTCCAGTTTGGCACGCGACCGCTCCTGACCCAGGAGAGCCCGATCTCCGATGCCTGGAAGCAGCGGCTGCTGACCTTGCATGGGGGGGACGTCCTGCTCAACCGGTACAGCCCGACCGGGTTCTACTCCTCCGCGGTCCTCAATGACTTCTTGAAAGAATTGCAGCAGCGCTCCGAGCGGCAGGTCGCCTACACCGTCGAGCCGATCGGCGAGCATGTTGCGCCGTTCCATGTCGGCGCGCGCGGCCGGCTCGTCTACCTGACGATGCACGATCGCGTCTCGGCGCAGCGCTGGGTCACCGACGGCTTTACCGAGGCGCTCAGGACCCCGGATTCCACGCTGATCTTTGTCGCGCCGGAAAAGGCCCTCGAAATCCGCACCGACCAGATCAACTGCATGGGCTGCCTCAGCGCCTGCCTGTTCTCGAACTGGGCGCAGAACGAGGCGGCCACGACCGGCAAGAAGACCGACCCCCGGAGTTACTGCATCCAAAAGACCTTGCAGGCAATCCGCCATTCGGACGATGTCGAGTTCCAGCTGATGTTCGCCGGGCACAATGCCTATCGCTTTGCCTCGGACCCGTTTTACGCCAACGGCTATGTGCCGACGGTCCGGGAATTGGTCGAGCGCTTGCAGACCGGCGACTGACCCCCGACCCCTGAGGCTGAGCGCGGCTTTATTTCCACTCCCCTACAGCCTATATCTGAGGACATGGAGCCAAAGCGCCCTACAATGCCCATCGTCGTCGAGCGCCTGCGCCGCGTTGGGTTGCGGCCGACCCGGCAGCGGGTCGCGTTGGCGCGGCTCTTGTTTGATGGCGGCGACCGGCATGTCACGGCCGAACAGCTCCATGGCGAGGCCCTGGCGGCGGCGATCCGCGTCTCGCTCGCCACCGTCTACAACACGCTGCACCAGTTCACCGCGGCCAGCCTGATGCGCGAGGTCGTCGTCGAGCCTGGCCGCTCTTATTTCGACACGAATACCGACGACCATCATCACTTCTTCTGCGAGTCGACCGGCCATTTGCAGGATATTCCGGGCGAGCTCGTCAGGGTCGGCGAATTGCCCCGGCCGCCCGCGGGCGCCAAGATCCAGCGGGTCGATGTCATCATCCGCATCCGCCAGGACAATCGCGCGCCCCGCTAGTTTAGAACCTTTCTAAAGGGCGTTGACTCCTTTCCTGGCCAGACCTATACAAGACAGGTCGGCACGGGTGAGGCGCGGTTTGGACGGGCGGCCGCCCGTCCCGAATAGAGCGGAGGGAAGGATGGCATCTCTAAAAGGTTCGAAGACCGAGGACAATCTGAAGGCTGCATTCGCCGGCGAAAGCCAGGCCAATCGCCGTTATCTGTATTTCGCGCAGAAGGCGGACGTCGAAGGCTACAACGACGTGTCGGCGGTGTTCCGCTCGACGGCCGAGGGCGAGACCGGCCATGCGCACGGTCATCTCGAATATCTCGAAGAGGTCGGCGACCCGGCGACCGGCAAGCCGATCGGCGGCACCAGCGATAATCTGCGCGCCGCGATCGCCGGCGAGACCCACGAATACACCGATATGTATCCGGGCATGGCGCGCACCGCCCGCCAGGAAGGCTTCGACGAGATCGCCGACTGGTTCGAGACCCTCGCCAAGGCCGAGAAATCGCATGCCGGCCGCTTTCAGCGGGCGCTCGACGGCCTGGAATAATCCGGGACGGCGTCGAATAAATTGGGGGGCGCGGAGGCAACCGCTTTCGCGCCCCTTCGTTTTGAAGCACTAGGTTTCTGCAACACCGCATATTGAGCGCGCCGGCTGCGCCGGCGTGCAGAGGTGAGTTATGCGCGAAGGCGGCCTCGACGCTCCAACCCGTCACGTCATCCCCTGGGAAGACCCGGACTTCTTCGACCGCGTGAAGACCGAGGCGGAGATGCGCCGCATCTTCGACATCTGCCACGGCTGCCGCCGCTGCTTCAATCTGTGCGACGCGTTCCCGCGCCTGTTCGATCTTGTAGACAATTCCGATACGGGCGAGCTCGATAGCGTCGCGGTCGCCGATTATCAGAAGGTCGCCGACGCCTGCACGCTCTGCGACATGTGCTTCATGACGAAGTGCCCTTACGTCCCACCGCACGAATTCAATGTCGATTTCCCGCATGTCATGCTGCGCTATCGCGCCGTCGAATTTCACGAGGGCCGGGTGCCGCGGGCGCGGACAGAACTCGGCAAGACCGACCGCAACGGCGAACTCGCCCGCTATGTCGCGCCGCTCGCCAATTGGGGCAGCGACCGGCACAACCAACTGACCCGGCCGGTATTGGAAAAAGTCACCCAGGTCGACCGCAACGCGGCTCTGCCGAAATACCACGGGCGCACCTTTGTCGCGCGCTCGCGCCGCGCCGCGCCGCCGGTCACGCAGGCGGCGCCGGCCTCCGGGCGCAAGGCGGTGCTCTACGCGACCTGCTTCGTCAACTACAACAACCCGTCGATCGGCGAAGCAACGCGCGCGGTGCTCGCTAAGAACGGTGTCCAGACGGAGACCGTCTACCCGCAATGCTGCCAGATGCCGCAATTGGAGGCGGGGGATCTCGCCAAGGTCGCCGCTGCGGCGAAGCACGTCGCATCGACGCTCGGGCCCTACATCGACCAGGGCTACGACATCGTCGCGCTGGTGCCGTCCTGCGCGCTGATGCTCAAATTCGAATGGCCGCTGATCGTGCCGGACGATGAGGCGGTGAAGACCCTGTCGCGGGCGACCTTCGATATCGCCGAGTACATCGTCGACATCGCGCGCAAGGAGGGGCTGGCGCCCGGGCTCGAACCGCTCGGCCAGGCCGTGACCCTGCACCTCGCTTGCCATGCGCGGGCCCAGAATATGGGGCAGAAGGCGGCCGAGATGCTGCGCCTCCTGCCCGACGCCAAGGTCAATGTCATCGAGCGCTGCTCCGGCCATGGCGGCTCCTGGGGCGTCATGAAGGGCAATTTCGAGACTGCGCTAAAGGTCGGCCGCCCGGTCATGCGGCAGGCCTTGCGCGACCCCGGCGCGTTCGTCGCTTCGGAGTGCCCGCTCGCCGGCATGCACATCCTGCAGGGGATGGAGATCCTCGGCGGCGACGAGAAACTGCCGCAGCGCTCGGTGCACCCGATCGAGCTCGTCGCGCGCGCCTACGGGCTCGCCGGCGACCGCGCCCAACCCGTTACGAGGACGGCATGAACGCCAGCCAAAGCGCGCAGCGCCGGCAGCTGACCCGCGCCGACATCCTGCCGCTCGACGAATACGTCAAGGTGCGCCGTGAGCGCCGCCGCGAGATCACCGAATTGAAAAAGCAGCGGCGCGTCGAGGTCGGGCCGGTCGCGACCTTCTACTTCGAGAATTTTGCGACGATGTGGCAGCAGGTACAGGAGATGCTCTACATCGAGAAGGGCGGCGAGGCGCAGATCGCGGACGAGCTGGCGGCCTACAACCCGCTCATCCCGCAAGGCAGTGAACTCGTCGCGACCGTCATGTTCGAGATCGACGATCCGCGTCGCCGCGCCACGACTTTGGCGCGGCTCGGCGGCATCGAGAATTGCGCGTTTATCGATGTTGCCGGCGACAAGGTCCGCGGCGAGCCCGACCCGACCCGCGAAAACACCGATCCGGACGGCAAGGCGTCAGCGGTCCAGTTCATCCGCTTCCCATTCTCGCCGCAGCAGATTGCGGCCTTCAAGAAACCTGGCAGCCAAATCATCATCGGTTTTGACCACCCGAATTACAGCCATATGGCGGTCATGCCCGAACCGGTGCGCGCCGCGCTCGCCGAAGATTTCGACTAAGCTTGCACAATGGAAAATCCCGGGTGGCCGCCGCTTCCCTATGCCGACTGGCAGGACAGCTGCGCCACCTTGCATATGTGGACGCAGATCGTCGGCAAGGTCAGGCTCGCGCTCGCGCCGCCGGTCAATCATTGGTGGCACGTGCCGCTCTATGTCACCGCGCGCGGCCTGACCACCTCGCCGATGCCCTATCGCGATCTGACCGTCCAGATCGATTTCGATTTTATCGATCACGTGCTGCGCATCGACACGTGCGACGGCCGGCGTGACAGCATACCGCTCGTCCCGCGCGCGGTTGCCGATTTTTACGCCGAGCTCATGGCGCGCTTGCAAGCGCTTGGTATCGACGTTCACATCTCGCCGATGCCGGCCGAGATCGCCGATCCGATCCGCTTTGATCAAGATCGCATTCACGCTGCCTACGATCCCGTGCAGGTCAACCGCTTCTGGCGCGTCCTCGCGCAGATCGATCAGGTGTTCGCGGCCTTTCGCGGGCGCTTTATCGGCAAGGTCAGCCCGGTACATTTTTTCTGGGGCAGCTTCGATCTCGCGGTAACGCGCTTTTCGGGCCGCCGCGCGCCCCCGCCGCCAAGCAACCCGAATATTCCGGATGCGGTCAACCGCGAGGCCTATTCGCACGAGGTCAGCAGCGCCGGCTTTTGGCCGGGCAATGGCGGCTTTGGACAAGCCGCCTTCTACTCCTATGCCTATCCGCAACCGCCCGGCTTTGCCGACGCCAAAATCCGGCCGAGCGCCGGCTACTACGACAAGAACATCGGCGAATTCATCCTGCCCTATGAGGCGGTTCGCCGATCCGCCGACCCGAGCGCGACATTGCTCGAATTTCTGCAGAGCACCTACGCGGCCGCGGCCGATCTCGGAAAATGGGATCGCAGCGCGCTGGAACGGTAAGGTGGCCGGGCCGGCGTTGCGGAAACCCCTCCCGGGGGGCTAGGCTCTCACGAGCGCATCTCGCACCGGGGAGGAATGCCCATGTCGATCCTGATCCTCGGCGGCACCGGCTTTATCGGCCGCCGCCTTGTTCCGCTGCTCGCCAAGCGCGGCGAGGAGATCGTCTGCATGGACATCAACCCGCAGACCGCGAACTTCGCTGAATACGGCAAACAGGTGCGCGTCATCCGCGGCGATGTCAGCCAGTTCGACGATGTCATGGCGGCGATGGCGAATGCCAAACCCGAACGGGTCATCAATCTCGCTTATTGGCTCGGCAGCGAGCACCCGCCGCGGGTCGCGTTCAAGCTCAACATCCTCGGCATGGATAATTGCTTCGAGGCGGCACGCCTCGCCGGCTGCAACCGGGTCGCCTATGCCAGTTCGCTCGCGGTCAGCGGCGAGCAGAAATTCTACGGCGACCGGCTCGTCACCGAGGACGATTTCCGCCATGGCCATGTGCAATACGCGATGCACAAGATCTTCAACGAATGGCAGGCGCAGGATTACCGCGAGAAGCACGGGATGGAGATCACCGCGATCCGGCCCGCCAACGTCACGGGTCCGGACAAGATCGTCGGCTCGGTGGATCATGTCTTCTGCATCACCCAGCCGGCACGCGGCAAGCCCGTCAGCTTCCCCTACAAGGACGCGATGCGCTGCCCGATCCATGTCGACGAGATCGCCGAGATCTTCGCGCGCGTCATCATGACCGACAAGCCAAAGCACATGGCCTACAACACCGGCGGTCATGCGATCAGCCTCGGCGAATTGGCCGATATGGTCCGCGAGTTTCTGCCCAATGCCGAGATCACCTTCGAGAAGGAGACCGGCGGGAAAGAGCTCTCGGGGAACTACCTGATCGACAACACGCGCCTCGTGCAGGAATTCGGCGTGCAGTACCGGCCCTATCGCGAGCGCGTCTTACAGATCATCAACGACATCCGCCGCGAGGAGGGTCTGCCGCTCGTCAGCGACCGTTAGCTCACACCGGGTGCGGTGGTCAGTCGCTCCAAGGATTGACCACCGGCACCGGCAGGTCATCGAAATGCCGGATGTTGCGCGTCGCCAGCGTGGCTTGATGCGCGATCACGATGCCAGCAATCATCGAGTCGCGGATATCGCCGCGCCGGCCGCGCAACTGCCGCTCGGCCATTAAGGCCGCAGCTGCTGTTGCCGCGGAGGCCTCGAAAGCAAGCACGCGCGCCCAGATGCACTCGCTGCCGTCGGTCCCGACATCGTAGATGCGCCCGCCCACGCGCGGCTCGAAGACCATCTCCGCCAGCTCCCCGCCGAGGATGTGGTGATCGGGCGGCCACCAGCTGCCGATGTCGGCGGTGAACGTCTCGAAGGCCCGCTCGGGCGAGACGTCGACGACGATGGACGCGTGCGCGGTGGTGCTCTCAGTCTGCGTGGTGCTCATCGGAGGTCCTCACCTTTCTGCTCCGCGGCCTCCTTGAAGGACGCGAGAGCTCGATTCCAGAAGTTGTCGAAATAGGAGCGCAGTGCCTGCACGCCCGCGGGATCGACCTGATAGATGCGACGGTTGCCGCTCGCCCGATCCGTCACCAGACCGGCCTGCTTGAGCACCCTCAGGTGCTGGGAGACGGCCGGCCGGCTCACGGGCAGGCCCGCCGCCAGCTCCCCGACCGCGCTCGGCCGCTCGCCGAGGCGCTCGAAGATCTGACGCCGAGTCCG
>Ga0209059_1001201_pt1 | contig 11844 bp, 7 predicted proteins | sample GraSoiAngelo_151_FD_186165 | JGI IMG/M metagenome (GOLD analysis project Ga0209059, IMG submission 186165) | Grasslands soil microbial communities from the Angelo Coastal Reserve, California, USA - 14_1009_12_20cm (SPAdes) (version 2) | ecosystem: Environmental > Terrestrial > Soil > Grasslands ...
ACGGTAAAAAGATGATCAACGACCGGATGTACGAGCCGTTCTGGACGATGGCAGAGGAGCTCGACTTTTCGATCGGCTTTCACGAAGGCTCGACCAATGCGATGCCCACGGTCGGCGTCGACCGTTTCGAGGGAGACCGTGCGGCGCGCCACATGATTTCGCACACGATGGAGATGATGCTGGCCGCGATGGCTGTGATCTGGGGTGGCGTTGTCGATCGCCACCCGCGTCTGCGCGTCGCGTTTCTCGAATCGGGCGGCGGCTGGATGGCGCCGTGGCTCGATCGCATGGACCGGCACTTCGACGATCACGGGTTTAACGATACGGCACCGAAGACGCGTCCAAGCGAACTCTTCCAGCGCAATTGCTGGATCTCGTTCGAGCCGGTGGAGAGCAGCATTGCCGCGTTGGCCGACTATATCGGGCCGCACAAGATCATGTGGGCGACCGATTATCCGCATCAGGACGGCTTCTTTCCCGGAGCGCCGCAGATGGTCCGCGACCGGCTCGGGCCGTTGTCGCCCCAGGCCAAGCACCAGGTGTTGGCCGGTGGCGCCCTGGGATTTTACGGCATGAACTGAGGCGAGCGGTCGCGTCTCGGCTCAGGGTTCATCTCGGCGATGGGAAGAAAAGCATGAGTGCCTCACAGACGGCAGCGCGTTGCGCCAAGGCCGCCCCAGTCTTGGATTTTGATGCCGTGATCATCGGCGCCGGCGTCTCCGGCCTGTATCAGCTCTACAGGCTGCGCGAGCTGGGGTTGCGGGCGCGCATACTCGAAACCGGCAGCGGTGTCGGTGGCACCTGGTACTGGAACCGCTATCCCGGCGCCCGCTTCGATTCGGAAAGCTATACCTACGCCTATTCCTTTTCGCAGGAGCTGCTGGAGGAATGGAACTGGGCTGAACGTTTCGCGGGCCAGGCCGAAACCGAGCGCTACCTCAATCATGTCGCGGACAAGTTCGATCTGCGCCGGGACATCCAGTTCAACAGCCGCGTCGCCGCCGCGTCTTACTGCGAGGAAACGCGCAGCTGGGACGTCGCGCTGGAGGACGGCCGCCGGTACAGCACGCGGTTTCTGATCACCGCCATCGGCGTCCTATCGGCGGCGACGATGCCGCGCATCGCCGGGGTCGAGAGTTTCCGGGGACAGTCCTTTCATACGCATTACTGGCCGAAGGAGCCGGTCAGCTTCGAGGGCAAGCGCGTCGCGGTGATCGGCACGGGCGCCACCGCGGTGCAGGCGATTACCGAGATCGCCAAGACCGTCGGCCAGCTGACCGTCTTTCAGCGCACCCCAAATTGGTGCGCGCCGCTGCACAACGCCAAGATCGGCGAGGACGAGATGCGCCGGATCCGGGCCAGCTATCCGGAGATCTTCGCGCGCTGTAACGAGAGCCCCGGCTGCTTCATTCACAAACCCGACCGGCGGCGCACGCACGAGGTCAGCCCTGAGGAACGCGAAGCCTTCTGGGAGAAGCTCTATGCCGAGCCGGGCTTCGGCATCTGGCAAGGCAATTTCCGCGACATCCTGACGGACCGCGGGGCCAACGCGCTGATCTCGGACTTCATCGCGCGCAAGATCCGTCAGCGCGTCAAGGACCCGGTCATCGCCGAGAAGTTGATCCCGAAGAACCACGGCTTTGGCACCCGGCGGGTGCCGCTCGAAAGCGGCTACTACGAGGTCTACAACCAGCCCAACGTTAAACTCGTCGACATCAATGAGACGCCGATCGAGCGGGTCATCCCGACCGGCATCAGGACGAGCGATACCGAATACGAATTCGACATGATCATCTACGCGACCGGCTTCGATGCGATCACCGGTACGTTCGACCGCATTGACATCCGCGGCGTCGACGGCGTGTCGCTTAAGGATAGGTGGAAGGATGGGCCGCAGACCTATCTTGGCGTGCTGATCGAAGATTTCCCCAACATGCTGATGGTGATGGGGCCGCATGCCGCGCTGGGCAATTTTCCGCGCGCGGTCGAATACAACGTCGACTGGGTGACCGGTCTGATCCGGCATGCGCGCGACCGCGGCGTGACCCGGATCGAGGCCACGGCCGCGGGGGTGGCTCAGTGGACCGACCACGTCAAGGCGAGTGGCGAGGGATTGCTGTTCAACGAGATCGACTCGTGGATGACCGGCGTCAACCGCAACGTCGAGGGCAAACAAACCCGCAAGATCATGCGCTATAGCGGTGGCCATCCCACGTTTCGCGAGCACTGCGATGCCGTCGTTGCAGAGGGGTACCGCGAAGTGGCGCTGGCTTAGGGCGCCGCAGTCCCAGCGGAAATTTGCCGTCATGCGGGTGCTGTGAAAGCTATTTCCAGCCCGCCTGCAGATAACGAGCGGAGGAGCATTCCATGAATGTCGGCATGATGATGGTGTTCGCCAGCTACGGCTGGGAGAACTGCTCCGATGCGCGGGTGTGGGATGAGGAGATCCGGCTGGCGCGACTCGCCGCCGATCTCGGCTTCGACTGCCTGTGGTCTGCCGAGCATCATTTCAACGACTACTCGTTCGTGCCTGACAATCTGCAGCTGATGACGTATTTGACGGCGCTTTGCCCGAACGTCGATCTGGGCACCGCGGCCGTTATCCTACCCTGGCACGACCCGCTGCGCGTCGCCGAGCAGGCGGCGGTGCTCGACATGCTGAGCAAGGGGCGGCTGCGCCTTGGTCTGGGACGCGGCTTGGCCCGGCGTGAGTTCGCCGCGTTCCGCCTCAGCATGGATGAATCGCGCGAACGCTTCGACGAGGCGGCGCCGATGATCGTCAATGCGTTGAAGACCGGCTTCATCGAGGGCGACGGCAAGTTCTACAAGCAGCCGCGCATTGAGATCCGGCCGCGGCCGCAGCATTCCTTTGACGGGCGCATCTATGCCGTCGCGTCAAGCGAGGATTCGATCGAGTCCGCCGCCAAGCTCGGCGCCCATATCGTCATGTTCGCCGACCGCCCGTGGGAGATGCGGCTGCCGGCGATCGAGCGCGGCCGCGAATTGCACCGCAAATACCACGGGACCGAACCGCCGCACGTGATGCTGACCGAGTTCTGTATCTGCGGCACCAACCTTGCCGAGACCGAGGAAGAGGCGCGCCGCTATCAGGGCAAATTTGTCGAAAGCAATTTCTACCACTACGAATTTCTGGGCGAGCACTTCAAGACAGTGAAGGGCTATGACGCCTATCAGCAGAAGGCAGAGATTGCGCGGAAAGGCGGCCTCGACGGCGCGGTAAACGGCTTTATGCAGGCAGCCAGCTGGGGCACCCCCGACAAGATCCTGCGCGGCCTCGAAGCGCGCCGGAATATCATCGGCGATTTCGAACTCAATGTCGCTTTCCGCTTTGGCGGCACGCCTCACGAGGTCGCCGAGCGAGGCCTGAAGCTCTTCGCAAAAGAGGTGCTGCCGGTGCTGAAGTCATGGTCTTCCACCAAGGTTCGGGAGGCGGCGGAGTGAACAGCTCATCTGAGCGATCCGAAATGTCGAAAACGACCGCCGGGCCCGAGAGGTTGGACGCGATCATCATCGGCGCAGGCGTCGGCGGTCTCTACGCGATCTATCGTCTGCGGAAGCTCGGCCTCAAAGTGCGCGCCTTCGAGGCCGCCGGCGGGGTCGGCGGCACCTGGTACTGGAACCGCTACCCCGGGTGCCGCTGCGATGTGGAGAGCATGGAGTACTCGTATGCCTTCTCCGATGAGCTGCAGCAGGAATGGCATTGGCCCGAGCGCTACGGCACGCAACCCGAGATCCTGAAATACATCAACCATGTGGCCGACCGCTTCGACCTCAGGCGCGATATCGAGTTCAACACGCGGGTGACGGAGGCGGTCTTCGACCGCAAGACAAGCACATGGACGGTGACGACCGACAAGGGTCATACCGCGACCGCCCGCTTTTGCATCATGGCAACGGGCAATCTTTCGACACCGCGAAAGCCGAATTATCCCGGCCTGGAGAGCTTCGAGGGCAAGTGGTACCACACCGGTTTATGGCCGCATGAAGGGGTCGATTTCACCGGCTTGCGCGTCGGCGTGATTGGCACCGGCTCTTCAGGTGTCCAGTCGATACCGATCATCGCAAAGCAGGCAAAGCATCTTTACGTCTTTCAGCGGACCGCCAATTTCAGCCTGCCGGCGCGCAATGTGCCGCTCGACCCTGCGAAGGAGCGCGCCCACAAGAATGAGTATCCCGAGCGCCGCCGCGCCGCGTTCGATACGCCGTTCGGAATCGCCGGCTACCCCGCACCCGTAAAGTCGGCCCTCCAGACAACCGAGGACGAGCGGCTGCGCGCCTACGAGGCGAAATGGGCGGAAGGCGGCAGCATCAGTTTTCTGTATTCGTTTACAGATTTGCTGCTCAACAAAGAATCCAACGAAACGGCAGCGGAGTTCGTGCGCCGAAAAATCCGCGCTACCGTCAAGGATTCCCAAACCGCAGAACTGCTGTGCCCCGACGATCATCCGATCGGCACCAAGCGGCTCATTCTCGATACCGACTATTATGAGACCTACAACCGCGACAACGTCACCCTGGTCGATATCAGAAGCGGGCCGATCAAGGAGATCACGCCCACCGGATTGCGTACGGCCGCTTCCGATTACGCGCTCGATGCGATCGTTTTTGCGACCGGTTTCGATGCCATGACCGGCGCGATGAAAGAGATCGACATTCATACCGATGCAGGAATGTCGATCAGAGAGAAATGGGAAGACGGTCCGCGCACCTATCTCGGCATCATGATCGCCGGGTTTCCGAATCTATTCATGATCACCGGCCCGCAAAGCCCGGGCGTCAAAAGCCAGATGATTTTGGCTTGCGAGCAACACGTCGATTGGATCGCCGATTGCCTGCAGTACATGCGCAACCGAGGATTTTCGTGCCTCGAAGCAGAAGAACAAGCCGAAGGCGCTTGGGTGCAGCACAACAACGAGGTCGCGGACCGTACGCTCTATCCCTTAGCGAACTCGTGGTATGTCGGCGCCAATATCCCGGGAAAGCCTCGCGTCTTCATGCCGTATGTCGGCGGCATGACCGCCTACAAGAAGAAATGCGACGATGTCGCGGCGAAGGGCTATGAAGGTTTTCGTTTCGGTGGCGGCGGTGAAGCGCAACGGTTTGCCGCCAATTGATGGCGCTCCATTCGCGGCAGCCTGACAGCAACACGCGCGGTTAGTCCTTGCGGTTGCCCCAACGTCCAAAGGGGGCGACGATAGCCTAATATCTCAGCAACCCGGCGAAGCTCGGGAAAAAGACATTCGACAAAAATCGACAGGGAGGAGACCGGCATCATGACGACCAGGCATCCCGCGCGTACCAGCTGGTCTCGCCGCGATATCCTTTACGGTGGTAGCGCAGCCGCGTTGATGGGGGCTTACGGTTTCGCGCCACGCTACGGTCTCGCCGCCGATGTTCCGACGGAGTACGACGGCTCGAAGTTTCAGATGGCGGCGCCGGAGCCTAATCCAAAGTCGGGAGGGGTGTTGCGCTACGGCATCCTCAATCGTCCCCCGCATTTTGACGTGCATCAATCGGGCACTGTCGGCAACATCGGCACTCAGGGCTGCATGTTCGACAACCTGATCCGGCGTGATCCGCGCGACAGCGGCAAGACGATCGTCCCCGATCTGGCGCATAGCTGGGAGATCGCCAAAGACGGCAAGGCCTACACGTTTCACCTGCGCCAGGGTGTCCAGTTCCACGACGGGACGGATTTCACATCCGCTGATGTAAAGGCGACCTTCGACCGCATCGTGAAGCCCCCGTCGGGCGTCAGCATCCCACGCACGCCGCTGTTCAGGGCGGTCAGCGAGATCAACGCGCGCGACAAGTACACCGTCGAATTCAAGCTGGCCGCGCCGCGCTCCATCAATTTTATGATGTCCGCCTTCGCCAGCGGCTGGAACGTGATCTTCAGCAAAAAGGCGCTGGAAGAGAATAATTACGATCTACGCAGGATCCTCAACATCCCCGGGACCGGCCCGTTTAAGACGAAACGCCGGGTCGAAAACGAAATTTGGGTGATGGAGAAAAACCCGAACTACTGGAACAAGGGCCTGCCGTACCTCGATGGCATCGAAGTTTACCACCTCTTGCCATTCTCGCCGGACCTTGGGTCGGCGATCCTGTCGGGCAGAGTGGATTACGCCCGCGCGCTCGACCCGGTTACCGCCCGCAAGGCGGCGGCAATTTCTGAGCTCTCGACCGCGAAATTTTACCAGAGCGTCATTCACGCCACCTGGCTGAATGCCAAACGAAAGCCGTTCGACGATCCACGCGTCCGGCGCGCCATGCATCTGCTGTTCGAGAAGCAGGTCCTGGTGGATGTCGTAAAGGATGTCTCCCCACTGATGACAGGAGGGTTCATCTATCCGTTTTCCGAGTTCGCCACGCCCAAGGACCAACTCGTCAAACGGGTTGGCTATCAGGAGGATTCCGGCGCCGCGATCAAGGAGGCGAAATCCCTATTGGCCGCCGCCGGCCAGAGCAGCATGCGGCCCCTGGATTTCATGGTGCGGGACCTCAACCATCACAAGCTCTTTGGCCAGGCCATCCAGGCGATGTTGAAGGAGGCGGGTATTCAATCCGACCTGCGGACGGTTGTTGAATCGGTTTGGTTCGGTGACGCGGCGGCCGGCAATTACGATCTGGCGGTCGGCGCCATCGTCTCGACTCTGCTCGACCCTTCCGATTACTTCAACGCCTGGTACCGCACCGATGGGCCGCAGAACTACTCGTTCTGGCACAATGCCGACTTTGACAAAGTGGTGGATCAAATCGATCTCGAAGTCGACCCCGGAAAGCGTCTGGCGCTGGTTCGACAAGCTGAGGATCTCATGGAGCAGGATCCGCCGTTAGTGCCAGTCGCATGGGAAAATATCCTCGATGTCTGGTACAAATACGTGAAGGGCCACAATCCAAAAGACTATTTCGGCATTTACGACGTGGTCCGGTTCGACACGTTCTGGCTCGATAAGACCTGAGCAGAGCTCGGCAGTTCGGGCGCGAACGGTTTTTCAGCTTCAGGGCGGCGCCAAGCAGAGCACAAAATCCATCTCGATCTGCGCACCGCGGGTCAGGTGGACGGTGCCGATGCAGCTGCGGGCCGGCAGCCGGTCAGCCGGGAAGAACCCGGCATACGCCGCATTCATGCGCTCGTAGAGCCGGGAATACTCGACCAGCGACACCCGTACGGAGACAACATTGCGCTTGTCGAGCCCGGCTGCAGCGAGCAGCGTTTCGAGATTAGCGAAGATTTTTCGGGTCTGCCGCTCGACGCCCTCGGGGAGCGGCACGCGATCATCCTGCAGGTCGATCGGCGCAAGTCCGGAAATAAAGCCCCAGCCCCCGGCAATGACGATGTCGCTCGCGAGCTTGGCGCGAATCCCTTCGGGATTCATGGACAAATAAGGCATCGGCGGGCAGCTCAGCTAACCAGCTCACCCTGTAGCAGATGACGGATCCGATCGCCGGCGACGCGCTCTCGCCCGACGGGTGACAGGCTATCGGTGTCGATCACGATCTGCGCGGCGGTTCTGCCGAACTGCTCGAGGCTGGCGAGATCGCCGATATTCGATTGCGAGGGCAACCGGAACACCAGCTCGTGGTTGTAGGTGCGCACGGCGCCGTCCGAGTAGAGACGCGGGATCGCCGGGACGTCGCCGATCCTCACAGCCTCGATAGCCCGGCCAAGCATCCGGCGAAACATCACAATGCCGCGATCCGTCGCCGCGAGATGCTCGTTCTTGCGGTTGGCGATCGCGCCCTGGCTGACTAGCGCGTCGTAATCGCCGGGCTGACGCTGCCGCTCCTTATACGGGCGGTCGGCGGTCTGGCCGATAAAGTTCATCCGGTCGACGCCGTATAGCGACGGATCGATCTCAGCGATCTGGGTGGTATGTGCGTTGCTGTGAACAAAGCCGATGTAATAGGAGCTGCGCTCATCGATTGGCACCACCCATCGGGTCAGCGAGCAGGTAATGTTAAAGCACTCCTCCTCGCCGGGGTTCTGGCCCGAAGCGAATTGCCCGATATTCGGCAGAATGATGTCGCTGGCGCGAATGAACACGTTCTCTTTGATGCGTCGGGTGGCCATCGACAAGAAGCCGAGCGGCGTCTCGACAAAATCGAGCGCAGGTAATACCGCGAAGGCCGGCGAGAATTGGGCGCCGCTCGAAATCGCGTGCAGATAGGCGTTATGGATGGGATCGCAGGCGTTCTCGACAATCTGTAGCCAGTTGCACGGCAAGGTCATCTTGATCGGGATCAGCCGGTTCCCGGGGGGATGCGTGAACGTGTCGAGCTCGGGGAAGACCGGCATTTGCTCCGGCGGTCCCATATACGCGAAAATCATTCCCTGATAGGCGCGCACGGGATAGGCGCCCTGGCAGAAGCTGTAGCGGCCGAGATTGGCTGCCGGCTCGGCGCCGGCGGCGATCAGCGTTCCGTCGCAGCCAAAGTGCCAGCCGTGATAGCAGCACATGATGCCGTGCTCTTGCACGATCCCGTATTCGAGCGAGGCGCCGCGATGGGCGCAGGCCTGGTGCAAGAGGCCGATCTCGCCGCTGCGATCTCGAAATATAACAAGATCCTCACCCAGCAGCCGCAACGCGATCGGCAGGTCCTCAAGCTCCGACTCGATCATGATCGGATGCCAGTAGCGCCGCAGATACTCGCCACCGGCGGTGCCCGGCCCGACCTCGGTCAGCGGACTCGGCTCGAACGCCGCTGGCCGGTTGTAATAAGCGCTGTAGCGGCCGGTGCGGCTCTGCCGCGGTTGGTCGTGCATCGTATGATCCCGCCTTGAGCTTTCGTCGGCTGGCATCATACAGCGCTAAGGCGTTCAGAAAAACGACTGGGCGACGGCGTGCGGCTGCTTACGCGGATGGGAGGGTATTTACGAAAAACAGGCAGGCAAACTGCTCTGTTCATCTCTAAATGGTTGCAAATATTGGGGCGAGTGATGGGGCTTGAACCCACGACATCCAGATCCACAATCTGTTTTTGAGCGGCGAACCCGGCTAACCTCGGACTACCCGGATCGGGCAAATTCACCTGGAATATCTGATCGGCTGCTTCCGGTTTTGCCCCGAAGCCGCCCTCCGCTGCAGCTCCCTGCAACTGCGACTCGGGCCGAAAGTGGTCATTGGCCAGTCTCGAGCAGGTCGCAGGCCAAGCGGCTCTACAGCTCGATCAGTGCACAATGACGATGCGCACCTCGCCGCAACGCCGGGTGACCGTCGCGGCAACTTCTTCGCCGGAGCGATGCAGCAGAACATCGGCCTCGGCATCGCCGAGGCGCAGCCCGCGCACATGCAGGTGATCGAGAAACGCCGGGAGCATCGGATGCTCAAAGCGGATCTCGCGCGCAGCCGGATCGAATTGCAGCCCGAGGCTCGCCTGCACCAGCGCGAGGACGGCGGCGCTCGCCCAGGCCTGCGGCGAGCAGGCGACCGGGTACATCGTGGGGCCGGTGCGGCGCCTCGCAAAGCCGCAGAACAACTCCGGCAGGCGCCGCGGCTCCCAGTATGACGCGGCGTTGAACATCCCCGTCAGGATCCGCAGCACCGGCTGCTTGAAATCGTAGCGCGACAGCCCGAGCGCGATCATCGCGTTATCATGCGGCCAGACGGACCCGTTGTGATAGGAGATCGGGTTGTAGCGCACCGCCGACATCGCCACCGTGCGGATGCCCCAGCCGGAAAACGAGCCGACGCGAAACAGCGTCTCGGCCACGCGCGCCGCTCGGTCCGGCGCCGCAATGCCGGTCAGCAAGGCATGCCCGGCATTCGAGGTGATAACGCGGCAGGGCCGCTTCTTGCCGTCGAGTGCGATCGCGTAAGTCGACAGATCCTCGCACCAGAAAGCGTCTTCGAATTGGCGCCGCAATGTCTCGGCGGCTTCTGTGAGTCGCGCCGCCATCGTGTCGTCGCCGAGCGCGCCCGCCAGCTCTGCCGCGTACCTCTTAGCGGCATAGACATAGCCCTGCACCTCGCAGAGCGCGATCGGACCATTGGCGAGTTCGCCATCTGCATGAAAGATCGCGTCCCCGGAATCCTTCCAGCCCTGATTGGCGAGACCGGCGGCGCTCTGGCGGTCGTATTCGACAAAGCCGTCACGATCCGGATCGCCATAGGTGTCGATCCACTGCAGCGCCGCCTGGATATTCGGCCAGATGCCGCGGATTGTGTCGAGATCGCCGGTGCGCGTGTAATAGGCGCCGGCGAGCATGACGAAGAGCGGCGTTGCATCGACGCTGCCGTAATAGCGCGCGAACGGCACTTCGCCGAGCCGCGCCATCTCGCCCTGCCGCATCTCGTGCAGGATCTTTCCCGGCTCAGCATCACGCTCGGGATCGATTTCGGTCGCTTGCTCGGCCGCGAGAAACGAGAGCACGCCTTTCGCGATCGTCGGGTCGGTCCACAACGTCAACAGCGCGGTAATGATGCCGTCACGGCCGAACACCGTGCTGTACCAGGGGATGCCCGCATACGGGTACGGTCCGTGCGGCGTGTCGGTCATCAGCATGTAGAGATCCGCGACCGAGCGGCGCGCCAGCTCGTTGAAGACCGCGTTTGAGCTTTCGAGGCTGGCGGCGCGGCCGCTGGCCTGCCGCAACGCGTGCCGCGCCGCGCGCAACGCGCCGTAATAGCGCCGCACCCCCCATTTTTCCTTGCTCGGCGCGCCGCAATCGACGCGCAGCACGATGCGTGTTCCCTCACCGCCTTTCAGCTTCAGAATAAATTGCGCGCTACTCGTATCAAGGCGCGCAGGCGGCGGCTCGAACCGCAGATGCGTGTCGCGCTCGACGCCGTCGAGCCCGCAATAACGCAGCACCACCGCCTCGTCCGATAGGCGCTCGGCGGAGCGCCGCCCGCGCTTTGCGCGGTGCTGGCCGCGTACCTCGAACACGTCGACAAAATCGGCGGCAAATCGCAGGCTCAGCGTGATGGCATGCGGTTCGACATCGAAATTGCGCACGAGCACCAGCTCGTTGTAGGCGTTTTTCCAGACGAACTGCCGCCGGTTGATGTAGATCAGCTCGCGGTGCAGCGCCGCGCCATCCGCGTCAACCATATCTGGATTGGCCAGATCGACGGTCAACAGCGCATTGTCCTCTCCGGGATCGGCGCTCAGGAGCAGCGGCCGGTTACCGTTCACGCGCAGCTCCAGCTGCGATAAATGGCGGGTGTCCCGGTGATAGAGCCCGTCGGGGCTGCCGCTCTCGCCAAGGATGTCGCCAAACTGGTTGAGCACGGCGAAGGTGTTATCGTGCTTTAGGACGCGCGTGCGCGGCTCGCGAAAAGCGCCAGTTGCCTCGATCCGGAATTGGGATTCGCCTTCGCTGGTTTGGATCGTCGCTACGGCCATGATGCAGCTCCTGTGCCGACTTCGCTCAGTCGAGGGCCTGGATCACCAGGGGGAGATTAGAGTTCAGCGGCTTGGGTCTAGCCGCAGAAGCACCACCGCGCAGCACGAAACTTACGTGTGCCTTCGCCCAATGCCGCCGGCCAGCGCACCGTTCTCGCGCATGTAGGCCTTTCTAGAAGCTGGGCTTCAAAACAGGCCGGCCAGACCCAAGCGCCACAAGGTGGCTCGCTTTGCCGCCAGCGACGACTATGAGCCGTTGCGACGCCTACCGGCAACCCCGCGCTTCTCGTTCGAGCCGGTTGACTGCATGCCACGCGTTTGCGCCCCGACTCGCAGTTCCGGGAGCTCTCGCGCGGCGGCGAGCGCTTGCCTGTGAATCTGGTCAGTGCTTGCGACGTATCGACGCGATCGGGGCGTGAACGATGACCGGCAACGGGTGTTGTTCAACGAGTTGCCCCTCAAAGGACCGGG
>Ga0209059_1001203_pt1 | contig 11838 bp, 11 predicted proteins | sample GraSoiAngelo_151_FD_186165 | JGI IMG/M metagenome (GOLD analysis project Ga0209059, IMG submission 186165) | Grasslands soil microbial communities from the Angelo Coastal Reserve, California, USA - 14_1009_12_20cm (SPAdes) (version 2) | ecosystem: Environmental > Terrestrial > Soil > Grasslands ...
ACTGGAAGAAGAACTCAAGATGCACCCGGCGATTCGTGATCGCCTGCTCAAGATCATCCAATTCACCGAAACGCATTCGGCCGAGACGCGCGGTTTGTTGTCGGTTCTGACAGGGGAGCTCCCGAATGAAGCCAAAATCGAGATAATTCGGATTTCGCGCGATCGCGAAGCCCAGCATCATATCGCACAAATGCTCGTAAAATCGACGACCGCAATTTGCGCGGCAATCGGCGCGCAACCCATTCCGCTGGCGGACCTGCCGATTCTAACTTCGCTCCAAGTGATGATGGTCTCAGGAATCATGTATGTCAGCGGCCGAGAACGAAGCTTGCGCGCTGCGACGGAGTTTATCACGGCGCTCGGAGCAAACGTCGGCGCCGGAATGCTTCTCCGCGAAGGTGCACGGGCGATTCTGAAGTTTTTTCCTGGATGGGGGAATATCGTCTGCGGCATGATTGCCGGCGCAGGCACATACGCGATCGGCCGCGCGGCGAGCGCGTTTTTTATCGGTGGCGTCTCCCTAGGGGATGCACGTCGAAAATACCTAGCCGAGCGCAGGCCGACTTCGCAAAAGCCACATCGATTACCTCGCTCTCCGGGGACTTTTAGATCCATTGAATAACTTGTGAATAAGTTCCCGCCGCCCGGGCGTTTTGTTCACAGAATTTTGTGAACAAATATACAAATTTCCAGGAGCCCAGCGCGCAGCGCGCAAGGTTCACATGAAGCTCTCCGACATACGAACCGCGCTTCGAAAAATACGTCTTTGGCCAGCGAGAACACTCGGCCAAAACTTTCTCCACGACCAAAATCTTGCTCGCTGGATTGTCGATCAAGCGCAGATCGCTCCCGAGGATTACGTGGTCGAAATCGGAGCCGGACTAGGCGCGCTCACCGAGTTCATCCTTGAGAAAGGCGCGCGCGTTCTCGCAATCGAAAGAGATGCGCGACTCGCAGATTTTTTGGGTACCCATCTGAGCCATCAGCGGCTTGAAATACTCAACATCGACGCGCTGAAATTCGATCCGCGTTTTCTTTTTGCGCATCGCCGAGTGAAACTGCTTGGCAATCTTCCATACAAAATTTCGAGCGCGTTGCTATTAAAATTCCTTCAACAACCGAATCCTATTTCGCTGTGGTTGTTAATGTTACAAAAGGAGATGGCAATGCGACTTTCAGCGTCTCCATCTACACACGATTACGGAGCGTTGACGTTACGCGTGCAGTTGCACCATCGCGTAAAATATCTGCGCAGCGTACCCGCGACCGTTTTCTTCCCGCAACCAGATGTCGATTCTGCGGTGGTGCGAATCTTGCCGCGTGATCCGCTCGAATTGCCCGAGCGCGATGAGGAACTGCTACTAGGATTGATTCGAGCCGGCTTTTCTCAGAGAAGAAAACAATTGAGAAAATTGCTTCGTGATTATGCGGAGGACTGGGACACAATCGCGCAGCGACTAAACATCAATCCCAAGGCTCGTGCCGAAGAGCTATCGTTGCTGCAATGGATCGATCTCACCAATTTCATTGCTCCGGTTCCGCACCCTGACCCACGCCTAACTACCAGTGAGCGCTTCCCGATCGTCGATAAAAAAGATCGGATTCTGGGCTCCGCGAGCCGCTCTGAGGTGCATGGGAATAACTTGCTCCATCGCGCTGTGCATATTCTGATCTTCAACGATGCTGGCGAAGTTTACTTGCAACAACGCTCGCGTAGGAAAGATCGGCATCCTTTGAAGTGGGACTCCAGTGCCGCCGGCCACGTTGCAGCAGCGGAACGTTACGATGAAACAGCCCGGCGCGAGCTGAAGGAGGAATTAGGTGTGAGTGTGCCGCTTCGAAAGATTCTAAAACTTCCCGCTGCGCGACGCACCGATCATGAGTTTATCTGGCTATACAAAGGAGTGGTTTCTAGCGAGCTCGCACCTAACAAGTGTGAAATCCAGAGAGGCATATTTTTGCCACCGGCCGTGGTCGATGGCTGGACATCGGCGCGACCAGAAGATTTCGCGTCGGGGTTTTTGGAATGCTGGAACGCGTACCGGCGGAAAATGCCTCTCGATGGCAACCGGCCTATCCGCCCAAGGACTTTCTCCTAGGCAAACGACGCAGCATCCTCCGCTTAAACTTTCGGGCAGCACGCCTCGCTGCTTTCTTTCCGCCATAGACGCTGTCGCTGAACATTTTTGTCACGACACGATCACCGCGAAGAAAGTGCACCTGAAAACCATGCGTCTGTTTTCTGGCACGCGCTTTGGTGTCGATGCGGCGAATGTTTTCTTCCGAATCAGGATTGGGCCGTCTTCGTCTTTGCATGGGCAATTAACAAGAAGCTAACCATACAATGCGACGATTCAATGAGCGAATGAAACGGAACCATGAACCGTCTCGGGAGAAGGCAGGTTCCAAGAGCGCCATTTTTTGTCGTACTCGCTTGCGGGCAACAGCGCGTAACACGGATGCTGTTTTACTCGTAACCAAGTGATCAGCTTCACCAGGTTTTCCTTTGCCATCGTGGTGCAACCCGTGGTTGGCCGATTCACCCCGCGGCGAATATGAAAAAAAATTGCACTGCCCGCGCCGGGTACTGGCGGATCGGAATTATGCCGGACCTCAATGAGCCACTCGTACGCAAAGTCGGCCGAGCGCATTTTTTCATGGGTGTAATTGTCTGGAGGATTTTTTGGATCGATCACGATATGGCGATTGTAATTTGGCGAGCGCGGGTCATCGCTCCAAACGTCTGCCTCGGTGACCTGATGATACGGATAGTCGCCTCCGGCCGGGAGATGAGGATTGTATCCGAAGACCTGTCCGATTTCGAAGACTCCAGCAGGTGCGCGGCCATCTCGCTCTTTCTTTCGAAGACCCGGCTCGTTTTGTCCGGCAAGGCCCGCGCCCCAGGCGACGCCGTTCTTGCCGAACAGCGCTGGAAAAGGTCCAGCCACAGCAGCCCAGTCTCCTCCGTGCAGCCGCTCAAATAATCGCAGCTCTCCACGCATCGAATCCCAGGTTGGCGCGATTCCGAGGATCAGCTGCGTGCAATCATCGGGAACCCCCTCGGCGTATGCGCTGACGGAAATCAGCATTAGCAAATAGATCGCGAGGCTGCGCACGATCGACGTAAACTTCTGAAAGGAAATCATTTTAGCCATTCCGGCGGTTGTTTTCACATCCGTGACCACGACGCGTAACGATTTATTGTTTGTTGGCTCGCCCCAGGGTTGAGCCGAAATTCCTATCGCTTATGAAAACATCACTCATACTTACAGCCACAATTGCCTGTTTGGGCTTGACCGTAGCTTCTACGTTCGCCCAAACCCAGAGCACTACTACCAGCACCACCACTTACGTCCAGGCCACTAAAATCGTCGGCACGAAAGTGAAATCATCGCAGGGGGAAGAAATCGGTACGGTCAAAGACGTGGTGCTTGACCGGAATACCGGCTGCATGGCCTACACTGTTCTATCCACTGGCGGGGCAGAAGCACGTGCTGGTGGCAAAATGGTCGCGGTTCCCTGGGGCGTGTATTCTCCCACGTCGGACATTAGCGAACTCACAGTAACTGTTGATCGGGAGCGCATCTATAACGCGCCGGCATTCGATTATGCTCGGATCGAAGAATACTCGAGGCCCGATTACATCACCAACGTCTATAGCTATTATGGCGTAAGCCCGGGCGCGGCAGTTGGTGTTGGCGTTTCCGGTTCTAGTACAACAACCGGCGCCACCACAACAACAGGCGCGGCAACCAGACCAGGGACGACTTCTTCGCCGGCTGGTGCCAGCTCACCGGCGGTAACTTCTTCGCCTCCCGGAGCCAAATCGCCCCTGCCTGCAACATCGGCTTCGTCGGCCAGATCACCAAGTCCGCACGCCACGGCAGCAACGAGCCCACACCCGACCCGCGGCGGGAGGCCACACGAAACAGTTTCTCCAAGTACTCGCGGCGGAGCAGTCGGTACTTCTCCAACGGAAGAAAAGCGAGGCACAAGAGGCACGCACGAAGAGACAACTCCACCATCTGGCCGCAACGAGACCGGAGCGCGATCGGAAACTGAGCGAGCTCCATCAGAAGCGGCGAGCCCCGGTGAAAAAGCAGCTGGATCACAGCATCGCCAGAGGGGAAAACGCGAGACCACCAGCCCTTCAGAGAAACCTCCGGGAGGAGAATAACAAATCCAAAGCTTCAGTGTGAATTCAACCCTGATCGCTCTGGATTGAAGCTTCGGCGCGTTCACACACAATCGGTCGCGAATCACGCAGAGGTTTGGCTCTCTACAGCAGCGGTATCAGCCTGAAGATATTTCACACCGACCAGCCAAGCCAGGCCGGAGAGGAAAATGATTCCTGACACAAACAAAAATGCGACGTGCATGTTGGTGTGACCACCAATGTAGCCCAGGAGCCAAAACGCCTGCACATCGCCGAGTGCGTGAATAACGAGAATGTTTGCTGCAAACGCCGTAGCACGCACTGCAGGGAGTGAAACGTTTGCAAGAGCCGTATTGGAGGGACCCGTGTTCAGAAACAGGAAAAAGATCGCGAAGAACATTGTGATCCACGTCACGGGAAACGGAATGTAAAGAGTCGCAATAAAAAAAGGACACGCGATCAGCATGCCGATGCCTGAAACCCAAAAGTAGGAACCAGCGAAACGCGAACGCAGTCTGTCCGCGATAACGCCTCCCAGAAGCGTCGAGACGAGACCTGCGACAACAGTAATCAAACCAAAGATCGTCATTCCCATCTCAGGACTTTGGTTGCGATAACGGAGATACGCTGGCACCCAGAAACCCAAACCGCCCGTTACAAAAGTCGTCAATGTCATGGCGATGCAGTTGATGAGATACGAGCGTGTGTGGAACAAGTTCCGGTAGTCACGAATGCTGCGGCGCGGTGTCTTTTGCACCACGGCGACTCGCGGATCGCGTTGCCAAAAGCATAACAAACCAAGCAACAATCCTGGCGGCGTGACTAGATAAAATGCCCAGCGCCAGCCCATGTGAGCGCCGACCAGTCCTCCGATTACATAACCGAGGGCGCTGCCCACAGGAATCGCCGCACAAAAAATTGCCATGACCCGGCCGCGTATCTGGATCGGGAAAAGGTCAGATATAATCGTGGGCGCCGCCGGCCCATAACCGCCTTCGCCGATTCCAACAAAGATACGAGTAGCGAACAATATCCCGAACGTCGCGGCCAGACCTGACGCGCCGCTAGCCAGGCTCCACAAAATGACAGCAATGCCAACGATGACCCAACGCGAAATTCGATCGGCGAGCAAGCCGAGAACCGGCGCGCTCAACATGTAAGTAACGAAAAATGCGACGGCGAGCAGACCGGTCTTTGTCATCCGGTTTACGTCATCAGGCGCGAAAAATGTTGCGCGAATATCAGGCTCGAGCGCCGCCAGAATTTGGCGATCGATGTAATTGAAAAGGTTAATGGCCAAAAGTAGAAAGAGAGCGCTCCGCGCGCCGCTCAGCGTTTTCCCTACCGGTTCCATCGCAATTGACGATTGCAGTTTGGCCGCCGCCGATTGTAAATCATAAACGATGAGTTCGATGTCACGCGCTGAGCGCGCGCTCTATTTCTTTGGTCGGCTGCTGGTGCGTTGCTTTTACCGGGTCACTGCGCTTGGATTGGAAAACCTTCCACAGGGCGGATTCCTCCTTTTGCCTAACCACATCACCTGGGTTGACGCGCTCGTTCTGCAGCTGGCTTGCTCGCGCCCGATTCGATACGTCATCGACGAGGAACATTATCACAAACCGATTCTGCACCCGATTCTGCGGACGTTGGGTTGTATTCCAATCAATACTCGCAATTCGCGTTCCGCCATTCGCGCTGCAGCGGAGAAAATTGCCGAGGGCGAGATCGTCTGTCTTTTTCCCGAGGGCCAGCTGGAACGCACGGGATCGTTGTTGCGTTTGCAGCGCGGTTATGAATTGATCGCGCGGCACGCCAACGCGCAGGTCGTTCCGGTTTGGCTCGATCAACTTTGGGGATCCATCTTCTCATTCCAGGGCGGAAGATTTTTCACAAAGTTTCCCAAGCGAATCCCCTACCCTGTCACCATCGCCTTCGGCGAGCCGGTTAACGCCGAGGCTGCCAATGTTGCGACCGTTCGCGAAGAATTGCTCAAGCTCGGTGAATCTTGTTTCAGTCGCCGCCCATCATTGGATCGACATCTCGCCGAAGAATGCGTGCGCGGCTTGAAGCGCAGACCGTTTGCCACAGCTGTGATCGACGGAACCGATCACAGCGAACTCAGCCGATCAAAATTGCTCGGCGCGGCAGCAGCATTTAGCCGCTATCTTCGGAAGGAATTTTCCGACAAACGAATCGCCATCGTCTTGCCGGCGAGTAAGGGATCGATGTTGGCGAATTTGGCCGTGACACTGGCAAACAAAGTTCCTGTGGATCTCAATTTCACCATGGGCCGGGCTGCAAATGAATCCTGCTGCCGGCGCGCCAACCTGCGAGTTGCGGTTTCAGCGACACCGTTCATGGAGCGACTCAAAGATTTTCCATGGCCGCAAAAGATTTTGAAGTTGGACGAGCTGCTCCCGCCTATGAAACGCCAAATCATTTTCTGGTGGATAATAGCGCTCCTGGTTCCGGCACGGTTGCTTTTGCGGCTTTTGCAAATTCCCAAAGAAGGCGGGCACGCCGAAGCGGTCTTGCTTTTTACAAGCGGAACGACCGGAGATCCGAAAGGCGTTGTAGTAAGTCACCGCAATGTGGTCGGAAACGTCTCGCAGTTCCGCCAACTGCTCGACGCAAGAAAAACCGATGCCATCCTCGGCTCGCTGCCGTTCTTCCATACATTTGGATCGACGGTCACACTTTGGTATCCCCTCATCGAGGGTGTGCGCATCGTCACGTTTCCGAATCCATTGGACGCCGCGAAGTGCGCGGCGCTGATCGAACAGTACGGCCTTACGTTCCTGCTCGCGACGCCCACATTCCTGCGATTGTATTTGCGTAAGGCCGAGCCGGAACAGCTCCGCAGCTTGCGTCTCATTATTGTCGGCGCGGAAAAGCTGCCGCTCGATCTGGCCAGCCATTTTGAGCAACGCTTCCAGAAAAAAGTCTTCGAAGGCTACGGGCTCACTGAGACCGCGCCGGTAGTCAGCGTAAACTTGCCCGAGCCGACACCGAGCGCCGCACCGACAAGTCGCCCGGGTTCCGTGGGGAGACTTGCACCTGGAATCGCCGCGGAAATACGCGAACCGGAAACAAACCGGAAGCTCTCACTTTTTGAAACCGGAATGTTGTGGCTGCGCGGCCCAAATATTTTTGAAGGTTACCTGAATGATCCAAAACGAACGGTGGAAGTCCTGCACGATGGCTGGTTGAAAACGGGCGACATCGCCCGGTTCGACGAAGACGGATTTCTCTACATCGAAGGCCGTGTCTCGCGTTTTTCAAAGATCGGCGGCGAAATGGTGCCGCACGAAGCGATCGAACAGAAAATCGTCGATCTACTGGATTTGTCCGGGAGAGACGAACGTCCCATCGCCGTCGTGGGTGTTCAGGACGAGGCCAAAGGCGAAGCGCTCGTGTTGCTCAGCGCCGTCGATATCGATCTTGCGGAGCTGCGCAAGAAACTTCAGGACACAGGATTTCCGAACTTGTGGATTCCAAAACACATCCAACGCATCGAAGCGATCCCGGTTTTGGCCTCTGGCAAACTCGATTTAAAAAAATGCCAGCAACGCGCAACTGAAAGGTAGCAGGCAACCGCCGGGCGCGCAGATTCTCTTGACGCATCGCGCGGACATTTGAGGTTTGCCTGCAATGAAAAATACATTCCTGGCAATTTCGTCGGCCGGTCCTAACCATGATCGATCGAAGGGCACGCGGGAGCAACCGTTCTGGGATGAGCACGCCGCGTTTATCGATCGACTCGTCGATGATGGTTTTATCTTGATGGGCGGCCCGTTGGTCGATGAACGCGAGATGCCGCACGGTGCTCTCTTGATAGTGAATGCCGAAGATGAAAATGAAGTACGAGAGAGACTGAAGAACGATCCCTGGTTCGAGAAAAGCATCCTGAAACTGGAAAGCGTAAAGCGCTGGCGGATCTTTATTGACGCGAGAAAATAAAAATCATCCGCCACTGCTGTTTCGCTCGCACCGCTTTAAAATCATTCGGGATTCTTCGCTTCGCTCAAGATGACATTTGTTTTGAACATCCAAAACACCGCTGTGTCGCGTATCCAAAGTGATGGTGAACTGAAACGAAAGGGGATCATATGAAATTGAAAATAATTGCTATCGCTTGCGTGGCGATCGCGCCGTTCGCGCTAGCACAGACTGGGTCGGGGCCGACCAGTACAGGAGAAAGAGATATCGCTGCCGCGCCGACCGGGGAGATTAGCTACGTCAACGAATTCACGCCCGGCAAATCCATCAAAATCACCAGAGCGAGTGTTGGGACACAACCTGTCGTTTACAGACTCGCACCAAATGCCCGATACGTTAATGAGGCTGGGGCGCCAATCGATCCGAGCGATATTCAACCCGGTACGCGCGTCTGGCTCGCGATCACGGGCACCGGACCAGGTCTCACAGTGGATCGTGTTGTAGTGGTCGCGCCGAAATAAGCCGGCGGTTTGAGGTTTGCGACTGAGGTGAGAGTGGCTTTTCGGCGATCACCTCTCGCTCGCTGGGCCAAAGCTAAGGCGAAGGTGAGTCACTGATCACCGGCCATTTTCTGTTTGTCGATCGCCAGGTAATCGTCACGCGGCGGGCTGAAAGTATCGAGCACGCGCGTTGGTAAAATAGTTTCCACGCCGTGCGGGACATTGCTCGCGAGATAAAAGGAATCGCCCGTCGAAAGCTCGTGCGCCACACCGTCAACAATCAGTCGCATTTTGCCTTCGAGAATGTGAACGAGCTGCTCCTGCGCGTGCGAGTGCGGCGGCATGCGACTTCCGGCCGCTAGTGTGGCCATCATCTGATACATGTTCTTGCCGTGTGCGACCGTCCTCCGCGTGATACCGGGACAAAGTTCAATTGTCGGGTTCTCTCGTTTCATCTCCATAAGTTAACGTGCGTAACTTGATCGCGCTAATATCCGCTTCTTCAAATTAGCACTTATCACCTTGCTACTGGTCGCTCGTCACTGGCAGAATGCCCGCCATGAAAACATTCATTTCATTAACCACTATTCTGTTCGCGACATTGGTCGCGGCTTCCTCATTTGCGCAAAACCCCACAGCACCGCCGCTGACTGCATCCAGTCCGAGTGCGGCCCAACCAGCAGCTGCAACCGGTCAGCCAAATCCGCAGGAGATGATGAAACAGATGATGGAGCTGTCGAAGCTCAATGAGAACCACAAGCTTCTGTCCAGCCTCGACGGCAACTGGAATTTCACCATCAAAATGTGGATGAATCCCGATCCAAACGCGCCGCCGCAGGAATCCAAAGGCACCGGGACCCGCAAGACCATCATGGGCGGCCGTTACGTGATGATGGATGTGACCGGCAAAATGCAGATGCCGGGTGAAGACGGCAAACCGAAAGACATGCAATTCAAAGGCATGGGTCTTGAAGGCTACGACAACGTAAAGAAAAAGTTTGTCGCCTCATGGGTCGACAACATGGGCACTGGAATCCAGTTTTCCGAAGGCACCTACGATCCCGCGACCAAGAGTTTCACCTACACGAGTGAAATGGAGCCCGCGCCCGGAATGAAAATGCCAGTGCGCGAAGTCATAAAGATCGCTGACAACAACCACATGAGCTTGGAATGGTACGAGAATCACGGCGGCCAGGAAAAGAAGACCATGGAGATTAATTACACGCGTACGGGGAAGAAATAGCGAAGCTTCAATTTGATTCTGCGAGAGTCACGCCAGCAATGTCGTGGCTCTTTTGCATTTTATGTAACATCGACAGTGTCCGAGCGAGCTAACCTGCCGAACTCGACGATAACGAATCACCTGCTACGTTCGGGCCATTCATAAGTCGATATCCGAGACTGCAATCGACCCGCGCTTTCAACATCGCGAACGTCAGCCGGGGCTCGATCTTCTCCGTGCGCTCGCCATCATTGTTGTTGTCATTTATCACGCAGCGCTTTTCGGATTCAAATTGCCCGGCCGTGTTGATCGCTTCGGCTGGATCGGCGTCGATCTTTTTTTCGTGCTCAGCGGTTACTTGATCGGCGGACAACTGCTCGCCCCGCTCGCGCGCGAACAATCGATCAAGCTTGGGCGCTTCTTCGCTCGCCGCGTCTTGCGGATTATGCCGGCTTACTTTGTCATTCTGGCGGTTTACTTTTTGTTGCCGTCATGGCGCGAGTATCCCGACATGGCGCAGCCGCTCTGGAAATTTCTTTTGTCTGTCCAAAACATTGCGCTTCACGGCGGGACCGCGTTCTCGCACGCATGGTCGCTCGCGGTCGAAGACCAATTCTATCTTTGTTTGCCGTTCATCCTGCTCCTTGTGAATCGCTCGCCGCGCACTGCGCTGACTATTCCATGCGTTATCGTTTTCGGCGGGCTCGCATTGCGCACATTTCTCGCTTGGAAGAATTGGTCGATCGACGGCGGCGTTTCGTTCCGTGCGTTTCAAGCGTGGATCTATTATCCATCCTGGACTCGGCTTGATCCGCTCGTCCTTGGCGTTGCGCTCGCCGCGATCGAAAAATTCCGACCGCACTGGTGGAAACGATTGACGAATTTTGCGATCTGGCTCTGGCTGCCTGCTCTGGCGCTGATCGGTTATGGCTTATATCTAGGCGAAGGCGACAATCTCACCATCGCCGCCTGCGTCTGGCAATTTCCGCTCGTCGCACTCGGCATGGCTGGGCTCCTCATCTGCGCGCAAAGTCCGCGGTTGATTTTTCGACGGATAAAAATTCCAGGCGCAGCGTTCGTCGCCAGCATCGCTTACAGCGCGTACCTGATACAGAAAATTATTATCCACGCGGTCGATCAGTTTTGTTCATCTCACAACATCCAGCTCACATCTGCGATCGCTCTGCTCGGCGTGGAACTCTGCGTTTACGCCACGGCAACTCTCCTTTTTTTGTTGGTCGAACGACCTTTCTTACAACTTCGCAAACGCCTGGCGCCGCGAAGCCTAGCCAGAAATCGGTATCGATCGTGCGACGCGTCGCAAATCCTCGAGCAGGATTTCCATATCGCGTAAAGTGGTCCGGTAATTCAGCACGCACCCGCGCAAGGCAAACCGACCGGCCAGCGCGGCATTGGAAAGATACGAACTGCCATCTCGTTGCAGAGCGACTAGCAGGCGTTCATTGAACGCATCGATTGCTTCGGGCGATTTGTTTTTCAACTGCGCTGGCACATGACGAAAGCAAAAGATCGATAGCTCGACCGGCGCGACCATCTCGAAGTCATCGCTGGCTCGCACCATCGACTCGAGGTAGCGGGCACACGCGAGATTGTTTTCAATCGCCGCGCTCAAACAATCGAGCCCCACCCCTTTTAACAACATCCACACTTTAAGCGCCCGGAAGCGCCGCGACAGCTCCGGCCCGTAATCCCAGCATACAAAAGCTTCGTCTTCCTCTTCACCAAACATCCGAGTGTATTCCGCCTCATGAGCAAACGCGGCCCGGGCAATCTCCGGATCGCGGTAAATCACGCAGCCAACGCCCACTGGTAGATAAAGCCATTTGTGAGGGTCCAGCGCGATCGAATCCGCCTGCTCCATGCCCGCGAACAATTTTCTCGCCGATCTCGCGAGAACGGCGAATGCTCCATAGCTTCCATCCACGTGCATCCAAAGCTGGAAGCGATCCGCAACCTCTCGAATAGCCGTTAACGGATCGATCGCGCCCGTGTTCACAGTT
>Ga0209059_1001204_pt1 | contig 11833 bp, 9 predicted proteins | sample GraSoiAngelo_151_FD_186165 | JGI IMG/M metagenome (GOLD analysis project Ga0209059, IMG submission 186165) | Grasslands soil microbial communities from the Angelo Coastal Reserve, California, USA - 14_1009_12_20cm (SPAdes) (version 2) | ecosystem: Environmental > Terrestrial > Soil > Grasslands ...
CACAGTTCGCGTTGTGGCTCGTGCTGTTCTCAGCGGCGCTCTCGGCGCTCGGGCACCGCGTCCGGCAGTTCGTCCCGGCCTTCGCGTTCGTCTATGTCATCTCGGTCCTCATCTTTGCGCTCGGGCAATGGAGTGAGGCGAATCGTTACAACCTCGAGCCGCCACTCGTCGCGCTGGCTCTTGGACTTGCGATCTCGAACTTCCTGCGCTTGCCAAGCGGGTTCGATGCGGGATTTCGGGTCGAGTTCTACATCAAGACCGGCATCGTACTCCTCGGTGCCACGCTGCCCTTCACGCTGATCGTATGGGCGGGCCCCGTGGCGATCCTGCAGGCCTCCATTGTCTCTTTGGTCACATTCTTCGTGATTTACCTCGCCGGGCGCCGACTCGGTCTCGAGCCGAAACTCTCAGCCGTCCTGGGTGCAGGTGGCGCGGTGTGCGGAGTCTCCGCCGCTATCGCCGTCTCCGGAGCCGTCGGCGCACGCAAGCAGGATGCGCCGGTTGCCATCACGACGGTCATCCTCTGGGCGATCGTCATGATCTTTGTGTTGCCGTTCGTCGCGCGAGCCCTCGAGCTGCCGGCCGGCATAGCGGGAGCCTGGATCGGCACGTCCGAGTTCGCAGATGCCGCGGGGCTTGCGGCCGCGGAGACCTACGGGCGCATGGCTGGCACGGTTGCGGGGATCACCGGAACCGCGGATCAGGCCACCTTTGCCTTCACGCTGATGAAGGTGGTGGGTCGTGACGTCTGGATCGGCATCTGGGCTTTCGTCCTGGCCATCATTGCAACGACGTACTGGGAGCGCGGTCAGCCCGGTGCACGCCCCGATGCGCGGCAGATCTGGTGGCGCTTCCCGAAGTTCGTGCTTGGATTTCTCGCGGCGTCGATTCTGCTGACGGCGGTGACCACCCGGTACAGCCTCGCGGACTACGACAAGCAGGTCGTACCAGGTCTCGTCGCTCCGCTCAAGAACCTGCGGACCTGGGCATTCATCTTCTGCTTCCTGAGCATCGGATTGACGACCCGTTTTCGGGAGTTGGCGCGCGCGGGCCTCCGTCCCCTTCTCGCGTTCACGGTCGGTGCCGCTGTCAATGTCCTTCTGGGTTATTGGCTCTCCGCGCACCTCTTCGCGGACCACTGGCAACACATTGGACATTGAGGCGACTGGCGGAGTCGGACAGGCGTCTACCGCGATCACTTGCTGACCCTTTGAGGCAGCAAGTGCGCCAATAGTGTGCCAGAAATCGACTGCTCGGAAACTGCGCAGCTACGCAAACCGCTCCGTGTCTCGGCACGCGACGCTGGAGGATCTCTCTATTTACCGCTCCCTCCCCTTTTCCGGGATCTTTGCGAGCATCCTCTCAAGCACTGACTGCAATTCGGAAACGCGCGTTGTGGCGATGCCGTAAACGCGACGATGATCGAGTGTCGCGTAGCCGTGAGCCAATACGTTTCGGAATGCGACGATGAGATCGCCCTCTGGAATCCTTGCAAAGAGTGCTGCATCCAGCTTGCGCAACCCGCCAAGAGCGTCCCCCGCAATCTCGAGCTGCCGCTCGACGGCGGACTGGCATTGATCATCGGCAAGGTATGCCGCAAGAGTCCGGCCGCCAAGGAACTTTCGCGCCTGGCGCAACGCACGCAGTGCGATTTCGATTAAGGCGTCAGGCCGCTTTTCCATACACCGGGACCTGGCTGCGCTCGATGTAGCGCTTCAGCCGCGAGTCCGGCATCGCAGCCAGCTCGACCAGGTCTACGGGACGCCCAAAGAGCTCTTCCAGCGCCTTCTTGAAGTCGAAGTATTGCCGCTCCGGCGATCGACCGCGCGGCTTGCCGAACTGAACGGTCACGTCCAGATCGCTGGTTGCCGGATCAAAGTCGTCACGGAGCGCCGAGCCGAAGAGCGCGAGACGCTGGACGGTAAAGCGACGACACAGGGTATTGAGCTTACGACGACGCTCGTTTATCAACGTCAATCCGAGTGCGCGATCGGTTGGCCGTGGCGTTTCCGCGGTCTTTGCACCCGACGCTGCACGGCGCGCTTTCCACTCGCGTAACGCTTCGCGCACGACCTCGCTGCTTGAAGCGTAATCGCCACCCTCCACCGCCTGCTTCACCATGGCGAGCATGTCGGAGGGTAGCGCGATACTTACCTTTTCAATCGACGACATTTGGTAGGAAATAGTAGCAACTATTACTACTTGAATCCAGAAAGCGCGAGAGGAAATAGGAGGGATTGAAACTCCTGCCTAGCAAGTATTTGATAATATTAATAAATCCTTGTGCCGGCTGGGGCATTAAATTTCGGCACGCCAACGTGTTGTGGGCGGCCACCGAACCTCACGGGGTGCAGATGGCGCTGCGGGCCCGAGACCGCCCAATCGTCCAGCTCCCAGTGGAAGACCAGGAGCGCGCCCGTCACCGCCTGCATCAGCCACAGCGCCGCCAGCGTGAGGCTCAGGTACTTGTGAAGGAACCGTAGCTTGCGCTTCATGGGCGAGCGGATACCTCGTAGCGACCGAGTCTACGGGGCGCGTCAGACCACCACCCCTGCCGACGGGCCAGCGAATTGTCGCGGTCGGGCCAGATTGGCCTGGATTCAAGGCGTGCGCGGCGCGTTCAGGTCGCGCGTGAGAATGAGCTTGAGTACACGGTGATCGGTTGCGCCGGCCAGCCCGAAGCCCACGCCCGCCTCGAGCATGAGCGAGGATGCAGTACGGTAGTCAAGTACCGCAAAGAGCTGGTGCGACTGCTGTGCGCTCGCGTAGAAGTGCCGCAGCGGGCCAAAGTCGTCGTATTCCTCGGCGGCAAGCGCCCATGTCTTGGAGAAATTGAAGGCGATGCGTGTCGCCGGCGCAAAGTCGAGACCTGGAAAGCCATCGTAGGAGTTGTCCAGGATCGGGTTGAAGATCAGGTCGAGGCGCCCCAGGTGCCAGCCGATGATCGGGCGGATCTCCGAGGTGTAGCGGTGCGGGTCCCAGTGACGCGTGTTGAAGCTGAATTCGAAGTTGACGCCGTAGAAAAACTGCCGCTGCGCCGCGTCGGGGCTCACCAGCAGCATCCGCAGCTTGAAGCCGTCCACCAACACCGCGCCATCAGACGTTGCGGTGTACAGCGGCAGATACAGCCCGGCCTCGAACCAGTGGGTGATCCCATAGGCCCATTCCGTGACCCCGTTCAGTGAATGGTTCGGGACGACGCCGCCCGGATTTTCGGGGGCTCGAGCGCCGCTGGTGGTGAAATTGTTGTGCCACGTGAGAGCGAAGACACCGACCGGCGCAATCCCGGCATCGTAGACCTGGATCTCATCCGTCTGTGCCCGCACGGCACCGCAGCTCGCCATCGTGAGCGTCGCGAGCAGACACCGGGCGAGCGCTGAGTTCCGCGTGCTCCCCATGGGAGAGGTGAACGGCACGGAGCGGGACTGCTCCGGCTCAGGTGTTTGGTCGGCGGCGTTGGACGGCATGCCCGAGGAGTGTATCGGCGCCGCATGTTGGTGACCCGCGCCGGCGGGCCCGGAAACCGTCGCACATGGGCCCTATGATTCCTGCGGGCGTAGCCATACACAGATCATGCATGGGAGTCAGACGGTGATCGTGGCGCCGTCAAATTTGGTGAACGTGAAGCCACCAAAAGGCTCGTTATAAGTCGAGCGCTGGTCGCGCAGGATACCGATTGCGACCGCCTCACCGAGCAGGAGAGCCTGCTCTGCATCCGAGCGCCAGTGCACTCCAGCCAGGTCACGCCCCAGGGCGACATTGTTGGCTAGCTTATTGAGCTCGCCTCCCACCGTGATTTGCCCGGCGTCGGAGCCGGTGTAGGGAAGCAGCGACTTACCATCGTCGGAAGCCACCACGGGATTGGGTATCACGAAGCTCTCGTTGAAGAAGGCTTTCAGCGCCGTGACGCAGGCGCCGGCGATCACACCATGCCCCTCACCGTAAGAGGGATGCTGCGGGTTACCTTCCGGGTATGCTGCCGGCAAGAGGTAGGAACCATGTTTGGAAAAGATCTGAGCGAGTGCGGAAGAGTTCAGCACGTCACTGTGGATGGGATAGTCTGCCGTTCTGGTGATCGTGTTGTGAACCAGGCCCCCGTAGGCGATCGGCCGCAGGGCGCGGTGCACGAACCACTTCTGGTACCACATGGCCTTGAGCGCGCGGTTCGAGACTTCGCCGAGCAAATCGAGGATGTGTTGGCCTCCGAAGGTTTGAACGCCCGCCTGATTTTTTATAGACAGGTAGGGGTTCCCCGGATTCAGGGTTGCTCCGTGGGTCAGCAGCCACTGTGCGGCACACAGGTAGGCCTGGAAGGTGATATCCGTATGCACCCAGGCTCCCAGATCGCGGCCACTCTTGAGGTAACTGGTGCCGGAAATGACATTCGCAGCGAACGGACCTTGCCCATTCTGCACCGCTAGCCAGGAGGTGAAATCAGTGAGGTAGTCCTTGCCAGGGGCGTAGGCGTTGTAATTCTGCGCGACGCTGAGGGTTCCGAGGCTGACCGGAAGGAGAAAGAACTGGGAGAGGTAGGGCCCCGCCAGATCGCCCGGCCGCAATCCGCGGAACAATGTGTTCGCGGTGACCTCACCGTTCGCTTTCGGCCCCTTGAAGACGGTCAGGTTGGTGAGGTCAGCGATCGCGGCCGCGGTGATGGGCTCGTTACCATACTGAGAGAATGGGACGTCGCGAGCCAGAGCCATCCAGTAGTCTTCGACCATCTCGCCTGCCCTCTCTGCGCTCGCCAAAGCGGGTGAGGGCGGGATGGTGAGCTGGCCGCTATCGGTACCCTCCAGGTCGAACGCCAGCCCTCCTTGAGGGCCAGCCAGCTTCGCGTTGCCCCCCAGTGGGATGTTTGCGAAATCGCTCGACCGACCGCTGTGCACCGCGGTCAGCAGCGCCCGGTACGCAGACGAGACAACTTCGCCGATACTGTTGTGGGGCAGGCCCTGGGAGTAGTTGCCGATGAAGTTGTCATATCGGCGCTCGTCGCCATTGTTGATCTGCTCTGGCGTGGGAATATTACGCTGGGCGTCAGCCGCCTCGACCCGGATCTGATAGGAGCGCGCCCTGCGCGACGGGTCAACGTCCCCGCCGTCAGCCTTGGCTGGTGCGGATACCAGGAGCGAAGGCAATTCGACACCTGCCACGGCTGCGGCGCTGGAAGCGCTGATGCGACCGAGGAACGAGCGCCTGCTCACCGAGTTCGAGACTGCATGCCTTGCCAAACCGCGAGCATCCAGATCGCCGTTGAGCGGATCTTTGGCATCACCGATCGGCTCATTCGCTTTGGTCTTGCTCACAAAACTCCCTTCAGCTGCCTATGTGCTATCCAGTCCGTCGGATGCCGCCCAACGCCAACGAGAGCTCGTGACGTGAACGCGAGCAGCTTTTTCGCCGATGTGCGGCGCGGTCCTGATCGCGCTCGGTGAGCGTCGGCAATCAGATGCCTCAACACTGCCGCTGTCAATGCGGGAAAGCGTCTTCTTACGGCGACGGGACCGCCGCGCGCAGCTTCAGCGTGGCCAGCGTCAGCACCTCTCGAAGCCGACATCGTCGCAAGCGGACGCGGGCGATGCGTTCGTCATGGCGCGTTACCAACCGATAGAGTCGCCATCCTCTCTGAAATTGGATCCGGTCCGATAGAAGCCGTTCACCCCGCAGTTTGCGTCATTGCCACCGCACGTCGACAAGGGACCTCCGTCCGGATTGGGAACGAACATGATTCCCTGATAACCACCGGCGATGCCTCCTCCGGCGGTGGACGCTTTGTGGCCCATGCTGATCAGTTGCGACCCCACCAGGTTGAACAGCCGGGTCTCCAATTGCAACGTGTTGGAGACTTGCTTGTGGGTGAATCGAGCCATGTCGCCCGCCGCCTGCATGTTCGCACCGAGGTCGAGAATGTTCACCAGCACTTGCATATTCCCCATGCCCTGCTGATCACCGCCGTGTTGGCCAGAGGTCAGCAAGGGCAAGCCATTCTGCGTGACGAAGACCGCCGAGAGCGTGTTGTAGGGGCGCTTGTGCGGCGCGATGACGTTTGGGCTCCTCGGATCCAGGGTGAACAGGCCTCCCCGGTTATGGAGGATAAAGCCGTACCTGGGGACAGTGATTCCCGAGCCAAACCCGGCGTAGTTGCTATTGATCCACGAGACCATGTTGCCCCAGCGATCCGCGGTTGTGAGATAGATGGTGTCGCCGCCGATGCCGCCGACGGCGGCACCATCATGAGGGGAGAGAAGGTCATAGCTGGGGGGTGAAGTGGCAGACGCGTGAGTGGGGTTGACCTTGCCGCACAGCGAAGCAGCGTAAGACTTCGAGGTCAGCTTGGCCACCGGTACCGACACGACATCGGGGTCGGCGTTGTGGGCGTAGGTGTCGGCATAGACCAGCTTCTTCGTTTCGATCAAGGCGTGCCAAAAAAGCGGATTGGCAGGTCCCAGCATCGCCAGGCTCTGGCCCGGATACCATGTGGGTACGCAAGCTTCGAGAATGTTCATCGCCTCCATGATGCCCCACGCCTGGGATGGTGCCGTCGTCCCATACAGGCCGAACTCACCATCGTGATAGGTGGTCGAGGCCGGCGTCACCCATTCGCCCTGGTAATTCGCAAGGTCCGCGAGCGTCATCGTCCCCCCGAGCGCGTCCGACTTGGCGACGATCGCTTGTGCTATCTCGCCCTTGTAGAAGACGTCGCGGCCCTGCTGCTGGATCATCCGGAAGGTGTGCGCCAGGCCGGGGTTTCTGAAGATCGTGCCGATCGCGGGAGGAGCGTCGTTGATGTAGTAAGTATTGACCGAGTCAGGGTCGAGCCGGGTACAGCATCCCTGGAGCGGCAGGGCGTTCGGCAACTGCCAACCGTCGCCAATCTCTTCCGTAATGGGAAAGCCGTTCTGCGCGTAGTCAATGGCCGGTTGCAGGACCTCCTTGAACGTCATCGCGCCGAATCGGTCGAGCACCTCCTGCCAGCCCCAGAGAGACCCTGGCACGGTCACGGTCAAGATGCCGCCCGAAGGCATCCCGGAGCCGGGACCCCAATTGGCCGGGTTCCATTGGTAACCGAGCGCATGCAGATGAGCGAGCGTTGCTCCACTCGGTGCCTTGCCGCTGGCGTTGAGCTGATAGACCTTGTGCTCTTTCGCGATATAGATGATCGCAAACAGGTCGCCACCGATGCCGACATTGGCGGGGTAGGTCACATTGAGCGCCGCTGCGGTCGCGACAGCGGCGTCGATCGCATTGCCACCCTGCATGAGGATTCGCGCGCCCGCCATTGCCGCGAGTGGCTGAACCGTTGAAACCACACCATGCTGCACCATCACCTCCGATCGACTCTGGGGCGCCCAGCCCTCAGATCGATCGCCGCGGACGGCGGCACAGGCGGGGGCCGATGGAGAGTCGCTGCACATCCGAACCGGCGGTGAATCGGCACATGCCACGTTCGTGCCAGGTATCACATCGGCGGCACCGAACAGCGCCAATATGAAAGACGTGCTTGCGATACGCCTAACTCCGCTGAACCCATTGCGCATGATTGCCCACTCCTCCGTTAGATTTCTGAGTTAGCTGGTGCGGATTGTTATCATCCATTCACAGGGCAACATTAACGACCTGGCCCTTCGGCTACCACACGCTTGTCATCGGAAGCGGGCACCTTGTCAAGCTGCAGCTTCTTCGTGGGCGGTCCAATCAGGTTTTGCGAACCAACACCACCCATCGGGCAATCAGGAAAGTGGAGGCAATATGCGCAAGATCATCGTCACGGAGTTCCTTTCCCTCGATGGCGTTATGGAAGCGCCGGAGAAGTGGTCGTTCCCCTACATGAACGACGAAATAATGAAGTTCAAGAGCGACGAGCTCTTCGCGAGCGGCGCGCTCCTCCTGGGGCGGGCCACGTACGAGACCTTCGCTGCGGCTTGGCCCTCGAGAACGGATCCGGGGGGCTTCGCTGATCGCATGAACAGCCTCCCCAAGTATGTTCTCTCCAACACCCTCAAGGAGGTGAAGTGGAACAACTCACGGCTGATCAAGGGAAATGCCGTGGACGAGATCTCCGAGCTGAAACAGGAAGCCGGGCAGGACATCGTGATCCACGGCAGCTGCGCGCTCGTGAATTGGCTGCTGGGACACGGATTGATCGATGAATACCATCTGCTCGTTTATCCCATCGTGCTGGGAAGCGGGAAGCGCCTTTTCTCGGACCAGGCACGGGGAACGCTCAAGCTCGTGGAATCGAAGTCATTCGGCACGGGAGTCGTTGCGCTCAGCTACCAGCCTGTTACGAAGACATAGCCCGCCGCCCGGCGTCGGAAGCTATCGGTCCCAGGTGAGCTTGCACTCAGGCATCACTTCGACAGATCACGAAACAGCGACAGCAGATAAGTCAGCGAGGTCGGAATATCGTCCACCGGTATGCGCTCGTTAAGCCCGTGGCTGAACCGGTCAGCGTCCTTTATAAAAAGCGGGCTGACCCCGTAACTGGGTATGTGTTCGTTGCGAAACCACATGCTGTCGCTCGCACCCGCTGACATTGTGGGGAACACGGCAACTTCAGGATAGCTCATATGGACGGCCCTGGTGATCGCGGCCGCCACGTCGGCACGCACCGGCGAGGCCTCAGTTGCTACACTGCCCTCTGAGATGTCTTTGAATTGAATCGCCGGATCCCCTGCCGCGCGTTGCAGTTCGGCCATGATTTCGGCACGCGTATGACCCGGGAATATGCGGCAGTTGATATCGGCCGTGACCCGCTGCGGGAGCGCATTGAGCGCATGACCGCCTTTGATCATGGTAGCGACGCAAGTCGTGCCGATCTTGCCCACGGTCTGAGGATTCGCTCTCAATACCGCAATCGCTTGCGAATCGACGGGGTCCGCCGCGAAGGCGCGCATTGCGGCGGCGACCTCGGACGACTCGTAGCGCGCTGCCGTCGTGAAGTAGGCGCGGGTCAACTCGCTCAGCTCCGGCTTGAACTTGTATTCCCCAATCCGCACGAGCGCAGCGGACATCTCGTTGATGGCATTCGGCTCGTATGGCCGCGAGCTATGGCCACCCGGCGAGGTCACAGTCAGCTCAAAATCGCCATAGGTCTTCTCGGCTCCGGACCAGGTGAAGTACTGCGGCTTGCCCTGCGGGTCCAGCTGCCCGCCAGTGCCATCGACGTTCAGCACCATCTCGGAGTTCGAGAGCGCACCTGCAATCATCTGCGTCGTCTTCATCGTCGTCTCTTCGTCCCCCGAAAACTCGAGGACAATTTCGCGACGCGGCCTGTACCCCTCCCGCTTCAATTCGACGAGTGCAGCCACGGCCAATGCGTCGTCCAACTTCATGTCGCTGGCGCCTCGGCCGAACAGCAGGCCGTTCTCGACTATCGGCGTAAAGGGATCGCGCTCCCAGTCGGATGGCCTGGCTTCGACGACGTCCATGTGTCCCGAGATTACGATCGGCTTGAGCTTCGGATCGGACCCCTTCCAGCGTGCGATGAGAAAGGCGGTGTCATCGACCGGCGTGATCGTCACGTCCTCGTCGGCGAAACCGCCGGCCACGAGCGCGGACTTGAACAGGGAGGCCACTTCTAGCGTCTGGTTTCCCGGCCCCCGAACCGAGCGTAGTGCAATGGCTCGTTTGGCCAGCTCCAACGCCTGAGCTCCGGCTTGACCATGGTCCAGAGATTTTGCGTTGGAGATCGACAGCCCCATGAATGCTGCGAAGGCGACTTGTACTGCTGCCAATGCCCGCATTGACCTGCTCCTGGCTTACCGAGGTACGTATCGTTTCAGATACCTCGCACTTTTGCACTTCTACGCGGTTCGCTTGGCGGGCTGCTTTGCTATCGTCCTGGCCTTCGTGCCGGTTGCCTTTTGGCGGTCCCTGACCAACCCGCCAAGGAACTCACTAAACGGTCGTGCGTTCCGACCGACGCTCGCGGCTTCGAGCGCCTTGAGGTAATCGTGGCGACGCTCAACAGGAACGACCGTCCAGGGATAGCCCCCGGACGCCAGCATCAGATTCATGAGAAATCGGCCCATCCGACCGTTTCCGTCCATGTAGGGATGGATATAGACGAACATAAAGTGCCCGAGTACTGCACGAACGCCTGCATCGGGCTCTGCTCTCAGCAACTCGATCAGCTCGGGCATCGTGTCGCGCACGGCTTCGGGTTTCGGAGGCACGTGCTTGGAACGGCGGATGTAGACCTGTCCGGAGCGGTAACCGGCGAGATCGGCGGCTGACAGGATGCCAGCGCCGACGCTGGGAGCGAACAACGCCCGGTACCAGGCTCCATGGTCTCGTTCGAAGACGTGACCCGCGTTGGCGCCCTTGAGCACCTGGTGCACGCTTCCCTTCACGACCTGGAAGGCTTCGTAGTAGCCCTTTGCCGCCATGGCATCTTTCTGCTGCCGGTCGGCTGAATCTCCGTCGGGATTCCAGGCCCCGCTGCGAACACGTTCGATGAGCTCACGGCTCACCCGGTAGCCCTCGATCGACAATGAGTGGTAGGCGTCTTCGACGTAGATCTCGTCGACGGCCTTCAGGTACGCCCCCGTGCCCTTGGGAATTCCAGGCGTCTCAGGGAATGTCTCCAACACGACCTCTCGCATCAGCTGCCACGACAGGCGCACGCGAATCACATACGGAGACAGCGCGCGTGAAGGATGTGTGAAGGGCGCTGGAGAGTCGAAAGGATCGCTTTCACGGACGTCGTAGCCCGCAGCGCGCATCGCCTGAATGATCTCATCGGCGATCCTGTTGCGGCCGATGTTGCGGAAGGCGCCTGCCAAACGGCCGGCCACGACGGAGTGGCCGCCCGAGAGCAGGATAGTGAGTACCTCAGAAGCATCGCGCACCATGGCAAGTGCGGCGCGGGCTTCCGTGGCGTTGCGCGTGAAGAGTCCAGCCCCGACTGCCACGAGCGCTGCCGGCAGCGAGAAGAGACGCAGGCCGTCGACGATCGCTTCCCGCCCTTCGGATGGCAGGGGAGCGCGGACTTCCAAGAGCGAGGTGTCGTGAGCGAGGGCAGTGACCTTGTTGCGCGCTCTCGGTGAGCGCACGAGCAGCTGTCGCGGGACAGTCCGGTTGCCCGTGTGGATGAAAAGTGATTGCTCCGGTGAGAGTGACCAGCTCTCTTTGAAACGCACGGTGAGGTACGCGCTGCAGAAATCCCAGAACGAGGCATACCAAGTGGTGCTCTCACCCCGTGCTTCGTCGGGTCGTGAGGGGATGTACCAGCCCTTCATCACTACCTGCAGAGAGCCGCCTTTGACGAGTCGCTCGCGGTGGATGCGGCTCAGATCGGATGAGCGTATAGCGAGGACGCCTTGCTTTTGCAGCGTCTGGAGGGCCTCAAGAGAGTCAGCTCGTTTTTGTTGCGGGGTCGCCATGCGAAGCCGGGGCGCCAGGCCGGGCGGATCGTATCGATATTAGCTTATTGTGACGTATATTTACTAGCTTATTTTGTCGTACTATCACTAGCTTATTCAGCTTAGCTATCTCGCACCCCATCGATCCAAGAAGCCTTGAGGGACCACTCGACGGCCCGCGATGGCCGGTCAGGCTTGCCGGTGACCACGTGTCCACCACTGCGCACAGCCGCAAATTGAGTGACGCGCAAGCGCAGCGCGGACCCTGGCGACGGTTCGTCAATGTTTCCCAGATACCCGCGCTGATCAGATCTCCGCCGCTGGGCGAATACGGGTCCCAAAAAAAAAGCCTCGCGCTCTGCGGGGCTCAAGCTTTGGCGCGAATATGGGGCGCTACGTCAGCATAAAGACGGCTTATGAGAGCCGTCTGAACGCGCTGCGCGCGTCCGTCCTTTTTACATATCCATCCC
>Ga0209059_1001206_pt1 | contig 11824 bp, 7 predicted proteins | sample GraSoiAngelo_151_FD_186165 | JGI IMG/M metagenome (GOLD analysis project Ga0209059, IMG submission 186165) | Grasslands soil microbial communities from the Angelo Coastal Reserve, California, USA - 14_1009_12_20cm (SPAdes) (version 2) | ecosystem: Environmental > Terrestrial > Soil > Grasslands ...
GCCGGTGGTCCGGTTGAATTGGGCTCGATTCCGAATGTTCCCATTAATCTCAAGATCACCGAAGACAGCAAGGTGATTTACGAAACCATTGGCAAGCTGGCCGGAATCAATGTGCTTTTTGATCCCGACTACACATCGCGACGTATCAAAGTCGAGCTAAATTCAGTTTCGCTCGAAGAAGCCCTGCAGATCGTCGCCCTGGAATCCAAGACCTTCTGGCGCCCCGTAACTCCCAACACAATTTTTATCGCCACCGACAATCCGGCCAAGCGCAAAGAGCTGGAACAGAGTGTTCTGAAAACTTTTTATCTTACGAATCTCTCCCAGCCCACCGAACTGCAGGACGTGGTGAATGCGATTCGAGCCGTGCTGGATGTACAGCGCGTGCAGCAGTTGCTTTCGCAAAACGCCTTGGTCGTGCGTGGCACTCCCGACCAGATCGCGCTGGCGCAGAAACTTGTCGAAGATCTCGACAAGGCTCGTCCGGAAGTGATCGTCGACATCGCGGTGATGCAGGTTAGCAAAGATCGCTCGCGCACTCTGGGCCTGAATCCGCCTACCAGCGCCACGGTAACGTTGCAGCCCAATATCAACCAGAACACCACAACTTCAAGCACGACGAATCCGCTCACCGGCGTTACCACTCCGACAACCACTCAGGGCCCGTCAGGCAACGGCATCAGCCTGAACACCTTGGGCAACCTGAACGCCACCGATTTCCAAGTCACCATCCCATCCGCCAATCTCTCCGCAGTATTGGGCCAGAGCGACACCAAGCTGATTCAGAATCCGCAGATTCGCGCGCTGGACGGGCAGAAGGCTTCGCTGAAGATTGGCGACCGTGTGCCGGTCGCGACTGGATCGTTCCAGCCCGGCATCGGCGGGGTGGGTATCAACCCGCTGGTCAATACGCAGTTCCAATATCTGGATGTCGGCGTCAATATCGATATCACGCCGCATGTGCATGCCAATGGCGAAGTCACTCTCAAGATCCTGATGGACGTTTCCGCCGTCACTGGACAGCAGAACATCGGCGGCATCAGCCAACCCATCATTGGTCAGCGCAAAATCGAACATGAGATCCGCCTGAAAGATGGCGAAGCTAACCTGTTGGGCGGAATCATGGAAGACCAGCAGACGAAATCGCTGAGCGGGATACCGGGCCTGGCGCAAATTCCCATTCTGAAGTACCTGTTCGGCCAGACCACGCAGGATCATTCCGAGAACCAGATCGTCTTCGCCATCGTGCCGCATATCATTCGCGCCACCGATGTGCAGGAAATCAACCAGCGACCCATCGATATCGGCACTGCCACCACGATCGGGTTGCGCCACGTGGCCAGCAAGTCGCAGGCCGTACCCGCAGGTCAGTCTTTGCCGGCGATCGCTCCGGCTCCTGCCAATCAAACAGCGCCCGGCCAGCCGCAAACACGGACAAACAATCCGGGTCAGTCCTCGACTCCCGCGGCCAGTTTCCTGTTTGACCCGCCCACTGTACAGGCGACGAAAGGGAACACCTTCGCCGTCAACTTGCTGATTTCCGGCGGACAGAACGTTTATTCCGTCCCCGTGCAACTGAACTACGATCCCAAGATCCTGCAACTGGTGAACGTTTCCAACGGCGGATTCCTCTCGCAGGACGGGCAAGCTGTCGCGCTGGTCCATCGCGAAGACGAAGCACTCGGACAGTCGCAGATTACCGCCACTCGTCCCCCAGGGGCGGGAGGAGTCTCCGGCCAGGGCGCGGTAGTGACGATGACGTTTGAAGCTAAGGCAACCGGACAGACTCCCCTGACGATCACAAGAGGAGGGGCCCGCGATCCGGGACTGCAGGCAATCACCGTGAACGGTGCGCAAGCGGCAGTCACGGTGCAGTGAGCCGTTTAGGTACGCCCCGGCAGAGGCGTAGCTCGCTATGCCTCTAATCCGGGCGGAAAGGTAGAACGACCAACACTCTCTTCGCTCACGCCCCATGCGGGCCAAACACATGATTTTTTCTAGAGTCCACCACCGCACTCACGCCGGCTTCACGCTCATCGAACTGATGGTCGCCACCACGATTCTGGCGATCCTTACCATGATGGCTTTGCCGCTTGCGCGGGTGACCATTCAGCGGGAAAAGGAAAAGCAGCTTCGGGAAGCTCTTTGGGAGATGCGGGACGCGATTGACCGTTACAAGGATGCCGCCGATCGCCAGGTCTTTCAAATCAAGGTCGACAGCATGGGCTATCCCCCCGATTTGGACACCCTGGTCAAAGGTGTCGAGGGCCAAGCCGGCAAGAAATACCGTTTTCTGCGTTCTATCCCTACGGACCCCATGACCCACAGCAAGGAATGGGGGCTGCGTTCCATGCAGGACGATGTTGACTCCGACTCCTGGGGTGGCCAGAATGTTTTCGACGTGCACACCAAAGCGGAAGGCACGGGGCTCGACGGCACGAAGTACAAGGACTGGTAAATGCGGGCAGAAGTGATGAACAACCGGCTGTGGTGCAGCCCTGCAAGGGCACGCGCCCTGGCACGCGCAAAGCAGAAAGGCGCGCGCGGATTCACGCTCCTGGAGTTGATGATCGTGATCTTCATCATCATGATCCTGGTGTCAATTGCCATGCCGGTTTACAACCAGACGATCGTGCAAGCCCGTGAGTCGGTGCTGCGATCGAACTTGGCCACGCTGCGGTCGGTCATCTCGCAATACACGCTCGACAAGCAGAAAGCTCCACAATCCCTCGATGATCTGGTTACAGGAGGCTACCTTCGGCAAATCCCTCCAGATCCCATGACGCGGCAGCCCAACTGGGAGGTCGTGCAGGAGGACGTCATGATGGCAGTGGACCAGCAGGAGCCCGGTATCACCGACGTCCACTCCGCCTCCAGCCAGACCGCGGGCGACGGCACAGCCTACAGTACCTGGTAAAGCTTCCCGCAGCGGAAGCGTCGGCGAATGCTCCGCAGCTCGAGTTCTGAATAACTCCCGTGGAGACCAGAAGTTATTATTTGGAGCTAGTCTGAATGGAAACGGCGGTGCCCGGGCGCAACTCGTCCGTGCCCCTGGCGGCAACGGTATCGCCTTCATGCAGATCCCCAAATACTTCCGACATTTTCTCGACAGTCGCTCCGGTTTTGACATCGACCCATTCCGCTTTTCCATCGCGGATGCGCACCACGAACACATGCTCCAGTGTGGTCGCGACTGCGGAAGTCGGAACAAAGAGAGTCGGGTAGTTGCGGCGGACCGGCCACAAAACCTCCGCGAAGGTTCCGGGCGATAGCTCCGCGTGAGGGTTCGTGGCTTCCAACTCGACCGGCATGGTACGAGTCTTCACGTCGACAGCATGAGAGATGCGGGCAATGATTCCGTGAAAGATGCGTCCGGGGAAAGCCGGAACGGTGAAGTCGACCTTCATGCGTTCCGGGACACCTGCGGCGTAGTTTTCAGGAACTGGCACGACCACGCGAAGGCGCGAGAGCGTCTCGATGCGTAGCATTGGGTTGGCCGCTGAGGCAGCGCCACCTGGACCGACGAGCGCTCCCGGATGCACATTTCGTTCGATCACAATGCCGTCGAAAGGCGCTTTCACCTGCAAGTACGCCTCAGTTTCAGTGACCGCCTGCAGAGCTTGCTGGGCTGCCTCCACGTTCTGCTGTTGCGATTGCACTTGGGCCCGGTCTGCTTCGGAAGTCTTCTGGGCGACAAATAAGTCGTTGCCCGCTACTACCCCAGGAGTAGCGGCAGCGGCTTTCAAATGTTCGTAAGTGCTCTCATCGGAGGCGACCTTAGCTTCTGCAGCAGCCAATTGGGCTTTGGCGCCCTGAAGCTTCGACTGCGCTTCGGAGCGCTGCGCCACCAATTCCGGCGCCTCGAGTTGCGCCATCAGCTGTCCGGCTCTTACATGCGAACCGCGATCTACTGTGATCGACTTCACGAACCCGGTCACCCTAGGGAAAATGGCAACCGCTTCGTACGGCTCAATTTCTCCCGGCAGGTGAACGGTGATCGAGAGTTTCTGAGCGGTGACCTTGGCCACCTCAATGTTTGGAGCGGCTTGAGCGTTCGCCGCTTTTGCGCTGGATTTGTCGTCTTGACCACAAGAGCTCAGCAGCAGGGCACAGGGAAGGAAGAGCCATGACAACTTCATCTCTCACCTCCTGCTTCTCGATCCGAGCTTGTTGCTCGGGCAAAACGGCTGCCGGGATCTTCCGGGTCCAATGACGGTGAGTCCGTGCCAGCATTCTTCTGCACCAGGGAAAATACCGAGGGCACGATGAGCAGACTGGTGACGGTCGCGGCGATTAGCCCGCCGATCACGGCGCGGCCCAGGGGAGCGCTCTGCTCCGCGCCTGACCCGAACGCAATCGCCATGGGAATCATCCCGACAACCATGGCAGAGCTGGTCATGAGAATCGGTCGCACTCGAGTCTGGGCGCCATGAATGGCGGCTTCGATCGAGGGTTTCCCGGCGCGTCTGGTTTGCTCGGCAAACGTGACCAGCAGGATGGCGTTCGCGACCGCCACTCCGATCGCCATGATTGCGCCCATGAAGGACTGAATATTCAAAGTTGTGCCCGTGATCAGGAGGATCAAGATTACACCGGCGATGACCGCAGGAACCGTCGCCAGCACGATGAGAGCAAGGCGCATCGACTGAAAATTCGCCGATAGCAGAAGAAAAATGACCAGGATGGCGACTGCCAGCCCGACCGCCAGATTGCCAAAAGTGTCGCGCATAGGGGCAATCTGTCCACGAACGCGCACGCTTACGCCGCGAGGGGGCGCGCCTGCGTCGTGGAGCGCTTTATCCACCTTTTTCGCCACGCGGCCCAAATCTTCATTCGCCACGTTTGCCGAGATGGTAATCATTCTCGAACCGTTAAACCGGTCATACTCCCCCACCATGGTGCTGTTCCTGACCTGGGCTACGTCGCCCAGCAAGGGATGAAGGCTGTCACTGCGGGTCACAGGAATACTTTCGACATCCTGGATGGAAGCTAGCCTGGACTGAGGCAATTGAATCTGCACCTGGTACGCGATGCCCGATTTCGGATCGGCCCAGTAGTTCGGAGCCACAAATCGGCTGGAAGATGTTGCGGCAACTAGGGATCGTCCCACTTGCTCCACGCTCACGCCCATCTGACCTGCAAGCTCGCGATTAACGTTTACCTCGACGCTGGGATAATCCAAAGGCTGCTCGAATTGCAGGTCGCGAAGGGCAGAAATTTTGGCGAGTTCGGAACGAAGCTTTTCAGCATATCCACGATCATCCTGAAGACTTGGTCCCGTGACCGCTACTTCGATGGGAGTGGGAGCGCCAAAGTTCATGATCTGGCTCACGATGTCGCCCGCAGTGAAAGAGAAGTGCGATCCCGGAAATTTTGCGGTGAGAGTCTGGCGCAGATGTTCTTCGAGCTTGCCGAGCGATAGTCGCGAGCCGGGCCTGAGCGCGACTCGCAGCACGGCTTCCTGCGGACCGCTAGTCCAGAGGAAAATCGTATTGATCGGATAGGCAGGCGGTTGCGTCCCCACGTAGCCCAACGTAATTGCGACCTGATCGGAGCCCGCAGTCTTCTGAATTTCGTCCAAGACTTGCAGCGCCATGACTTCAGTAGCTCCCACGCGGGTGCCGGTCGGCGCGCGGAAACGGAGTTGAAACTGTCCTGCATTCACGGTGGGGAATATTTCTCGGCCCAGTAGCGGACCCAGCAGCACGATGATCGCGATCGTTACAGCCAGGTACACGAGCAGCACGGTTTTGGAGCGTCGGGTGAATTTCTCTAACACGCGGCCCAGCCGATCACGCCACTGACTCAGCCTCGATTCAGCAGTCGTTTCAGCATGCGGTTGCTCGCGGAGAATCCACGTAGACATCACGGGAACGAGCGAACTGGAAAGGAAGTACGACGCTGCCATGGCGAATCCGACCGCGAGGGACAAAGGAACGAAGAGGCTGCGCGCGATGCCAGTCATGAAGAAGGAAGGTACGAAGACCGATAACACACACAGCATCGCCAAGAGCCGGGGGATCACCACCTCATGACTCGCATCCAAAACAGCTTTGGCATGTGGGACACCTTGAGCGAGATGAGTGTGAATATTCTCGATTGCCACGGTAGCTTCATCCACCAGGATTCCTACCGCCAGCGCCAGGCCACCCAACGTCATAGTGTTGATGGTCTGGCCCGCACCCCAGAGCGCCACCACGGCCGTCAGCAAGGCGAACGGAATGGTAGTCACAACAATGGCTGAACTGCGCAGATCGCGCAAAAACAGCAGCACCATGAGTCCGGTCAGCAGGGCGCCGAGAATGCCTTCCCGCAGCAGCGAGTTGAGCGCGTTCTTTACGTACGCGGACTGATCAAATTCATAACTGATCTTGATGTCTTCGGGAATGAGGGAGCGAAAACGCGCAGTGTTGTTTTTGACCTCGTTGACCACCGCGACGGTGGAGGCATCTGCGCGTTTTGTGACCGACAGGTAAATCGCACGACGCCCATTCACCAGAGCGTATCCGGTCAGCACGTCGGTGGAGTCGGCCACATTACCAATGTCTCTCAAAAATACCGTGGGCCCGGAACCCACGCGAATCGGCAACTGTCCGAGGTCCTGAATGCTGGTGACAACGGAATTGATGGGCACCATCGGCTGCAGGTCGCCGGTGCGAATGGTGCCAGCCGGCATGATGATGTTGCCCGAGTTGACGGCCCGGACCACCTCCTCCGGCGACATGTGATACGCGCGCAAGCGGTCCGGATCCACGGTGATCACGATGGTGCGCTGGTTTCCCCCAAAAGGGGGCGGAGCGGATACGCCGGGGAGCGTTGCAAAAAGGGGCCGCACTCGGTTCAGGGCGAGGTCCTGAATCTCCCCCAGCCCACGAGTCTGGCTGGAGAAAACGAGATAGCCGACGGGGACGCTTCCGGCGTCGAAGCGCATCACAAATGGAGGCACCGTTCCCGCAGGCATGAAGGCGCGTGCGCGATCCACATAGGAGATGGTCTGGGCGAGCGCCTGTGCCATGTCCGTGCCCGGATGAAACGTGAGCTTGAGAAGCCCGACATTTTGGATGGACTTCGACTCCACGCTCTCAATGCCTGTGATGTAAAGGAAGTGATACTCGTAGTAGTAAACGAGATAGCCTTCCATCTGCGCGGGCGACATTCCCCCATACGGCTGGGCCACGTAGATGACGGGCAGATTCAGATTGGGGAAAATATCCACCGGCATTCGCAACAATGCGAGCACCGCCAGTAATCCCACGGCAATCACCGCGACCAGAACTGTGAATGGACGCCGAAGGGCTGCCCGGATCAGCCACATCTCAGTGACCTCCTCCGGGAGCGTTTCGTACCAGGTCAAGAAAAGGCTGGAGATCGCCTTGCGCGAGGGCCTGACCTAGTGTGGCGCGCCACACCGTCAAGCGCGCCAGATTGTCTTCGATTTCGGCTTGCAAGAGAAGACGTTGCGCTTCGGCAACCTCCACAATGGGCGCCAACCCGGCTTTGTATCGCGCAGTGGCTTGCGTCTCCCCCAGTTGCGCCGCCTGCAATTCGATAGGAGTGTTTTGGCTGATCAATACTGCGCTATCGTAGGCCGCTTTGGCTCTTTCACTTTGGGCAGTGAGATTCTGCAAGGTGCGTTGATATTCCGCTTCCTGGGCGCGCTCGTTGGCTTTTTCAATCTCCTTTTTGAGGTGCAGCGAGGGAAAATCAAGAACGGAAAATGTGGCAGTCAGGCCAACCGCCCAGTTGCGTCGCATGAGATTCAGTCCATCAGTGCCGGTGCCAAAGGAGCCGTCAGGGTTGGCCCCGCTGCCTCGTCCGTAGAATGAGCCCTGAAGGTTGAAGCGCGGGAAATAGGATTTGCTCAGGACGTTTTCTCGGGCTCGAGCCTCGAAGAGGTTGGAATTTGCCACCAGCGCGGCGGGATGATTGGTCAACGAAAAAGACCCGATACCCGGCACCGCTGCCTCGTGCAGCAGGGAAGTCGGATCAATCCCCACATGATCGCCTGCAATTCCCAGCAACTGAGTGAAGATGGCCTCGTTCTCGCGTTGGACCTGCTGCGCACGAATCAATTGGATCTTGGCGGCGGAGAGTTCGGCGTCGGCACGGGAAGCATCGGCACCGGGGCGCAACTCCTGATTGACCAAGGTATGCACTGAGGTCGCCAGCACCTGTCTGCGGTCTACGTCAGCTTGGGCGGCGTTTACCTGTTGTTCGGCTGCCGCCAGCGCCAGGAACGAATCGGCTACGGCGGCGGCAACATCAAGCCTGGTGAGGGAAAGTTCGGCGTTGGCGCGGTTTTGGCCAGCCTTGGCGACGTCTACGTTAGCGCCCCGATAGCCGAAATCAAATGGCTCCCAGGAGAGCAGGATTCCGCCAGCGCTCCCCCACACACCTCTATCGGAGGTGCCGGGCAGAACCGGCCCGGAAATAGGAGGGACCACCGATTGCGGCAAGAGCAACCCGAAAATATTGTTTCGTGTGCCACGATTGAATTGCCACAGCAAGTCCGTGCGCGGCAGATAGGCAGTGCGGGAGAGACTCACAGCTTCCCGCGACGCATTCGCGCGTTGTATGGAGGCTCGCACTGCCGGATAGTTAGCAAGAGCGAAATCGATGGCCTGGTCGAGAGTCAGCGGCTTGTCCGGCAGTTTGCCCGGTTGTTGAGCCACGCCGTGAATTGCGCCGCACCCTACGACGCTGAGTAACCACACCGCGAATTGCCGCAGACGAACCGATCTGATCGTCAACACTGTGCTTAGCTATCCTCAATACGGGCGTTCGGGACTGGTGCACGCCATCAGGTGGCAGCGGCCCAGGATGGAATGAAGCTTGCCCGAAAATCATCCCGATCGCAAGAGCGCGCGAACGGAAAGCATACATCAGATTCCGCTCGGAACGCCGCTGATGGCGAGCACAGCGCCCGCAGCACGTTCTGGAGGGGCCTGCTGGCATCCGCCTCGAACTCAGAATGGGAAGCGGATCGTCCAGATCCACCGGTGGTTGTAGGTATAAAACTGGCCGGTGGCGATCTGTACTCCGCCCCCAAACATGAAATGTAAGCGCTCCGCAAGCGGAAACGGGCCTACGATGAGACCGGGAGTGATGAAGTTTTGGTAACTCCCGGAATGCGGGCCGTCGATATAAAAAGTCGTGTTGTTCTCCACTTCGGGCCAGAATTTCCGCGCCACATTGAACTGGAAAGTATTGTTGAACACGATCTGCCGCCCGAGAACCGGGGTCCCGCTCTGGGGAAGGATGCCGCCGAGGTTCGTCTGCCAGTCGAAGAACTTCCAACGCTTGGCGGCTGCTAGCATCGGTGACCAGACGGTGTGTCCCAGCCCGTTGGGCGATTGTGCCGAGGGGAACGAGCCTCCAAGAAAGAATCCTACGAAATATCCACCTTTACCCTCCGGGGCGGAAGCGACCCGGAATTTGAGAAAGATGGAGACATCGCCAAATCCGTCAGGGATGTTGGGCGCGTGACGAAAATAATAAGGCGGGATGCCGACCTGCACTTCCATCCGCGTGTTGGGAATGATTTCCAGCCCTTTGCCTGAGCCGTACACGTCAGTGGCGACGCCGTTGCGTGCGGACTGGTAGTAAGTGTCGAAGCGGAATTGTTGGACTAATAAGGGATGAGTGGTGATCAGAGGGGCAGCATAATGCGGCTGCTCAGAACGGGCTTGATCGACCTTGCGCAGCCAGCGATGGACCCAATCGTGGGGTCCGTTGGTGATGGAATTCGGATTTCCACTTGCAGTTATCGCGGTCGGCTGCTGGTCAGCTGACTTGTCCGGCTTCGCCGGATCTAGCGGCGACTCTCGGTGGTCTGCTGAGTCCACTACCGTCGACTGCCCCGTTGATGAAACGTTCCGCAGATTCTGAGGGGAACTCTGCCCGTGAAGCGGGGAGGGACTGAGAAACAGCAGAGCACAGCCTATAGCGGCTATCGTTCTGAAACGCCTCCAGCGAGATTTCAACCTGTCCGCCATCACTTTCCCCGTTAGCAGTTCAAAGCCAATCAGCAGCAATTTCTTCCCCCGGCCTCTTCGGCGCCTCTCGTGGATGGAGTTTAGAATACCGGGTTTCTGGAAGGATCAGGCTAGCTTACGGTGCAACCTAACCCGGTATGCTAAGGTGGTGCGCGCAACGCGCAACCGCAGTTTCATGGAGCTGGTTGCAGGCGAGTTATTTTTGCTGGCGGGGTGAATGCATGTTTGGAGCAAGAAAATTTCAGGCACTTGTCAGCTGGGGAGTGCTGGTCTTTGTTCTTCCAGGAATTCTGGTTGCGCAAACCGCGCCCTGGAGCACTGAGAAAGCGGCCACCTGGTATGAGCAACAGCCATGGCTGGTGGGCAGCAATTACATTCCGAACGATGCCATCAATGAGTTGGAGATGTGGCAGGCTCAGAGCTTCAATGCAGCGCAGATCGACAAGGAGCTGGGCTGGGCGGAAGAAATCGGCATGAATACGATGCGAGTCTTCCTGCACGACCTTGTGTGGCAGGAAAGTCCCGCGGGATTCAAGCAGCGCATTGATCAGTTTCTTGAGATCGCCGCGCGACACCACATCAAGCCGCTGTTTGTGCTATTCGATTCATGCTGGGACCCACAGCCGAGGCTCGGATTACAGCATCCGCCCATCCCCGGAGTGCACAACTCGGGATGGGTGCAGTCGCCGGGGAGCGCGGCTCTTACAGACCCTTTGCAGGAACCGCGCCTGAAAGCCTACGTCACTGGAGTGGTTGGGGCGTTTGCCAACGATCCACGCGTCCTGGGATGGGACGTATGGAACGAGCCCTCGAACACCAACGAAGGCAGCTACGGAAAGCTGGAACCCGCACACAAAGCGCAGCTGGTTGAAGCCTTATTGCCCAAGGTATTCCAGTGGGCGCGGGAGGCGCATCCCTCGCAGCCACTCACGAGCGGGGTGTGGGACATCAATTTCAGCAATGGCTCAGCCCTGACGCACATGCAACAGATCCAATTGGACAACTCCGATGTGATCACGTTTCACAATTACAGCTGGCCGGAACGTTTCGACGAGGAAGTAGTTTTTTTGCAGCGCTTTCATCGTCCCTTGATTTGCACCGAATACATGGCAAGGGGAGCGGGTAGCACATTCGATACGACCTTACCGCTGGCCAAGAAGTACAAGGTGGGAGCGATCAACTGGGGCTTGGTAGCCGGTAAAACACAAACCTATTATCCGTGGGATTCCTGGCGACATCCGTACATTCTGGATGAACCCACGGTGTGGTTCCACGAGGTGTTTCATTCCGACGGTAGGCCGTACCGCGAGGCCGAGGTCAAGCTGATTCAAGAGTTAACCGGCAGAGGCAAAACGGCGCGTTGACGCATTTATTCAATCGGAAACAAAGAGCCATTTATGAATCGTAACCGAGTGCTTCGGCCGATTTGCGGCGCGGTGGCGCTGGTCCTCGTTGTGGGATTGTGCTGCTATTCGCAGACCGTGAACATCTGGCCTGGGGTTGCGCCGGGTTCGGAGCAATGGACACAGATCGAAAAGATCGCCGAGAACACCCCCATGGGGAAGGTGGTGTTCAACGTCGTGACGCCGACTCTCACCGTGTATCTGCCGGAAAAATCGAAGACAACTGGCACGGGGATCATCGTGGCGCCGGGCGGATCCTGTGTCGCGCTGGCGATCGATCACGAAGGCACTGGAGTGGCGCACTGGTTGCAAGAGAGGGGAATTGCCGCGTTCGTATTGAAGTACCGCATCCCGGAGAAGAAAGAGGAGGGGATTCCCAAAGGGATTAACTTCGATGAGGTCTGCAAGTACGGGATCGCGGATGGA
>Ga0209059_1001208_pt1 | contig 11815 bp, 8 predicted proteins | sample GraSoiAngelo_151_FD_186165 | JGI IMG/M metagenome (GOLD analysis project Ga0209059, IMG submission 186165) | Grasslands soil microbial communities from the Angelo Coastal Reserve, California, USA - 14_1009_12_20cm (SPAdes) (version 2) | ecosystem: Environmental > Terrestrial > Soil > Grasslands ...
TGATTGAGGGTCATGCTCTTCGTGCAGTATGTACGATGGATTGATGATCGAGCAGCGTGGCAAGCCGGCGGCAGTGATCTGTACTGACCAGTTTATCAGCTCGGCTAGAATGACGGCCCAGACTTTTGGTATGGCAGGCTTTCCTTTCGCCAGGATTTTGCATCCGATCGGGCGGGTAAGTGAAAAGGAGCTGGCTGTACGAGCCGATGTAGCACTCCCCCAGGTACTGGCTATCCTGAGGGAGAGTTGACATCCTCACGCTCATGGCGTACCATTACAGAGGCTAGAAAGCGCATTCAACCCCGTCGACAACACTGGGAGAGAGTATTTTTGAAGGCAATCGCGATCTTTTATCAGGGCCGCAAACAAGACACCTCTGAAGTTGCTAACCGACTTATCCCTTTCTTGCAGCAGCGGGGGCATGAAGTACGCGTCGTCGACATCAGGTTCGAGGGTGAAGAGACGCCCGACCCATCTCTAAAGGGATATGACCTGGCGATCGTACTGGGGGGCGATGGCACTATCTTACATGCCGCGCGCATCTGTGCTTACGCGGGGATATCGATCGTGGGCATCAACTTTGGGCGGGTGGGGTTTCTGACCGAGCTTGAGCCTGATGAGATTGAATCGCAATTGCCTTACTACCTGAACGAAGACGAGTCGGTCTGGCTCGATAAACGGGCGATGCTGCAGGCGATCTTGCAACAGGATGGAAATGGTGAGGAGTTTCTTGCCCTCAACGATACCGTGATTGCGCGCGGGATGTGGCCACGCGTGGTGCAGGTACGCATCGGGATCGATGATTATTATTTCGACACGGTATATGCTGACGGGGTGATCGTTTCTACCGCGACGGGCTCGACCGCTTATAACCTGGCGGTTGGTGGGCCGCTGCTGCACCCACAGGTACAGAGCACGGTGATTTCACCGATCGCAGCGCATCTCTCCTCCAACCGCTCGTTGATCCTGCCGCCAGACGCCGATGTCAAATTGCAGATTTTCACCGGCTCACAGGATGGGGTCTTCTCCGCCGATGGGCAGATGAACCGCGAGATAAAAAATGGCGCGACGGTTAACGTTCGCAAAAGTCAGTATGTAACGCAGTTTCTTAGACGTAGGAAGCCAACGCACTTTTACGAGATTATCAAAGCCAAGCTGAAAAACGAGGGCGACGAGCCAACCCATCAATAAAGAATATGTTACTAGAGCTAACCATCAAAGATTTCGCAATTATCGACAGTTTACACCTGCGGCTGCACCGGCTGTTCAATGTTTTTACGGGCGAGACGGGCGCAGGTAAGTCGATCATTATTGACGCCGTCAACACGCTGCTGGGCGGGAAAATCGGCGCGGAGTATGTGCGCGCAGGCTGCGAACGTGCAACTGTTGAAGGCGTTTTCTCTATCGACGCCTTACCAGCCATCTCCGACGAGTGGACACCTGTGGAAGATGACGAGGGTGCTGCTTATGGCGGCACAAATGGAGCTAGCACGGTATATGAGGCGTTTGACCAGGCCGAGGCGAGTCATTTACAACGATTGCAGGTGGATGCCGCCAGCGCAGATGCGCGTATCGCGCTGGCCGCGCTGCTGCGTGAGTATGATATCACGCCCGAGGATGGGCAGCTCATCCTGTCACGCGATATTTTCCGCTCTTCTGGACGCACCGTTGCGCGCATCAATGGGCGCGCGCTCTCGCAACAGGTGTTGCAGCAGGTGGCAAGCTGGCTGGTGGATATCCACGGGCAGAGCGAACATATGAGCCTGCTGCGCCCTGACCAGCACGTTAACTTCCTGGACCGCTACGCGGAGCTGCTGCCGCTGCGTGCGGAGCTGGGCACGAAAGTGACGGAGTGGCGCAACGCACGCAAAACGCTGCAGTCGCTGCAGCAGACCGAACGCGACCAGAGCCGCCGGGCGGAGTTCCTGCGTTTTGAGATCGACGAGATCGAGAGGGCCGAACTGCGTCCAGGCGAAATAGAGGAACTGGAAGAGGAGCGCAAGGTGCTGAGCAATGCCGAGCACTTGCGCGAACACTGCGAGCTGGTGTACGGGGCAATCAAAGGTGCGGACGTTGGCGGTGATGATTACAAGCCAGCCATGGATCAGTTGCGCATCGCACAGAGAAGCCTGGGCGAGCTGGCGCGGCTGGATAAGAGCCTGCAGGAGTATGCCGATAACCTGGCGGAGGCTATTTATCAATTGGAGGACGTGGCCGCGAGTATCAGCAGCTACGAGAGCGACATCGAGGATGATCCGCGCCGGCTCTCTGAGATCGAGGAGAGGCTGGACCAGATCGCGCGCTTAAAACGGAAATACGGGGCGACGATCGAGGAGATTTTGGAGAGGGCTGCCGAGGACCAGGCGGAACTGGATACGATCACGAACCGCGACGAGATCATCGCGAAATTGCAGGGGCAGGATAGCGAGTACCGGCGCGAGATTGGCCGGATTGCCCAGGAACTCTCGGCACGTCGGCGAGAGGCGGCACAACGCTTGTCTGTGGCGATGGAAGAGCAGTTGAACGACCTGAATATGAGGCGAGCGCGCTTCTCGGTGGAGATTGAACAGGTCCCCGATGAGCAGGGGGTTCCCGCGAGCGTCAATGGGCAGTTGGAGCAGAACTACGCCTGCGACCTGACGGGTATTGACCGCGTGCAGTTCCTGATTGCTCCGAACCCTGGCGAGCCGTTCAAGCCGCTGACCAAGATTGCCTCGGGTGGTGAGACTTCACGTTTGATGCTGGCATTGAAGACGATCCTGACCTCGGCTGATGCGACGCCGACGCTGATTTTTGACGAGATCGACGCGGGTATCAGCGGGCAAAGCGGGCAGATTGTGGGCGCGAAGCTGTGGATGCTGACACAGAATCACCAGGTGATCTGTGTGACGCACCTGCCGCAGATCGCGGCTTTCGCAGATACGCATTACAATGTGAGCAAACAGATCTTCGATGATCGCACGATGACGATTGTCAACGAACTGCGGCCAGAGCAACGCGTGCGGGAGATCGCGCACATCATGGGAGGCAATGTGACGGAGTTTTCGATGAAGAGCGCAGAAGAGATACTGGCACGTGCGCATTTGTGGAAAGAGCGTTTCCAAGTGCGCTCCCTCTCCCCTGGTAGATGATCGGAAAGAGAACTGGCGAAGGGGTATGCAGGAGAAGGCGGCGGTAAGTGGAGTCAAGGGGGATGGGCTTAGTTAATGGCTTGAATGGCTCTGTTAACCCAAATTATGGTATAATTGACGCAAGATCAGGGATGCAGATATGCTCAGAAGGACTTTTCGGCTATGAGTAAGAAGTTGTTAAGTACTATTTTGTTATTTTGTGTTTTTATTGGTTTTTTGTGGTGGGGGCTGGCGTGGCTTTTCTCTCCAAGTGACGCTGAAACGAAGATCTTTGCGGTGCTCCTGCTGGGTTGTGCCGGTTACGCAGGGGTTTCTATTTTGATGTTGCCACGAAAAAAACTGCCATAATTGGATTGATTACTTCACACGTAGGAAGATCGTATGATAGATGAGTCGCCAACAACGCCGTTGGTTGTACGCCTGGCTACCCCTGAAGATATTCCTCTGATCACATTGCTTGATAGCTTGAGCCTATCGCCCACGCGCGATATCCACCGGGATATGGAGAAATATTTTGGCTCGGTGGACCCCTCTACGCACGAGAGAATACTCATTTTCCTGGGAGAAGTGGATGGTGTGGCGGCAGCGAAGGCCGAACTTATGCTTCCACCGCCGGACGAACGTAGTACTCCTCCGGTTGTTGGTTATGTCAAACGGGTCGTGGTGCACCCGGATTTTCGCAAGCAAGGGCTGGCACGGCAACTGATGCAGCATATTATTGCTTTTGCCCGCAGCGAGCAGCAGATCGATCGCATCGATTTGCACGTGTGGGAGGGCAATATCGCGGCGGTACGGCTGTATGAGTCGCTTGGCTTTGAGCTGCAACACCGGGAATTATACTTCCGACTGCCGCTTTGATGGATATATGAAACCTCATGGTTGATGGAACAGATTATGTGACGCGAGGGTTTACCACTTCGTTCTAAGAGTCAGGCCGAGAAGACCCCCCTTTTGCTGGGTAGGTAGAAGAAGATGACCCGCTCGGTACTCTGATGTGGAGGTATACGCGCTTCATCCTGGACCAACTTGCTAGCGTAGAGCAAAGGTTGCAGCGCCAGTTTGTTTGTCATAGGAAGTAGTAAAGCGCACTGAGAAATGGCACAGCGTTCTGTACTCACGCAGACCACTCAACCAAAGGAAGATCACACTACAATTAGATACCGCTGGATGCATCGCTTTTTTACAACTGATGTGTCGCCGGACAATCACCCAATCGTCGAACTTCAACGGCGGGCAATTTGGTTCAGCATCGCGCTTATCTTACAGGCAGGGAATGAAATATCTCACGACTTGTATATGCCGTATTTGGGTCCTTTTGGTTCGCTTATTCCCTTCGCCTTGATCGCGGGAAGTTTTATCGCGATAGCGATGGCATTTCGCCCGGCGAGCTTGAAACGGCACGTTCTGGAAAGCCGTCCGCGGCGCTGGCAACGGTTTGTGCTGGTAAGCACGGTGCTGCTGACGACTGCTGGCATTCTCTTATTCGCCGTTACCATTGCTATGTGCTTCATGCCACCGGAGTTCTCGAACGATGGGACTTCGCTCGATACAAATGCAGCGGTCTTGCTGCTGCATGGGAAAAATCCATACACAGATTCCAATATGCTCGACCTGGCGCGGCATTTCTCGATTCAGCCGAACTGGACGACGCCGCTGCAGCGGGGGCAGTTCGCCAATCGTATTGATTATCCCAGCGAGGTGGATTTCCAGACCGTTCTCGACACAGACTTGAAGGCCGGTACGGCACCAGAATTTGAGTCGAAGGTGAGTTATCCCGCACTCTCATTTCTGACACTGGTGCCATTCGCGTACTTTAACGATATGAATGTGCTGCCTTTCTACCTGTTGAGTTACCTGGTTCTGATAGGTATAGCGTGGAAGGTTGCACGGCCAGAGATGCGGATATGGGTGCTGTTGCTGGGATTGGCGAATGTTTCGATGTGGGCTTCCACAAAGGGCGCGAACCTCGATATCTTCTATACGCTGCTGATCGTGCTGGTGTGGCTCTTGCGCGATAAACGCTGGAGTTCAGCTATTTTTCTAGGCCTGGCGCTGGCGAGCAAGCAGATCGCGTGGTTTTTTATACCTTTCTATATAATTATGGTGCTGCGCCACTACGGCTTGAAAGAGTGCGTTTACCGGATCGTTATCGCGGGAAGCATCGGCGTGGCCATTAACCTGCCGTTTATCCTGTGGAATCCGCATGCATGGGTGGCAGGCATCATAGCACCAGTTGCTGATCCGATGTTCCCTGTGGGAGTGGGGCTTGTCGGTGTCAGCGCTACCCACCTGTTGCCTTTCTTCCCCAAGTGGGTCTATACCGCCCTGGAAGGTGGGGCAATGGCGGCATGTCTTGTATGGTACTGGCGTATCTGTAAAAAGGTTCCCGAGGCGGCAATGCTGCTGGCTGTCCTGCCTCTCTTCTTTGCGTGGCGCAGCCTTGGCTCGTACTTTTACTGCGTGGCCTACCCGATGTTCATTTTGATGGCAGCAAAGATACCTCTCGGCTTGAAGCCGAGGACAGTTGAAAGCCGGAGCCATACCATCGATTTGGCTTATGGCAGGAGTGAGAGGCCGCTGGCAGTCCCGTCCGCGCTGAGTTTTCGTACTACTTCATACAGCGCACCCATTTTCCATTACAGGACGACGCTTCGCATGTAAAGATGGTTGAGGCTGAAAGAATTGTCCAAAGGGGGACAGCGGTTGCGGCCGCTGTCCCCTGTACTTTTCGTTCGGCAAGGTTAACTATCTCGACTCTTCTGCCTCTTCGTGATACAATCCACAACGAAACAAAAACACGATTTTCACCTTATACAAGGATTAAGAATAGATTATGGCACGAAAGAAAGAAAGCATTTCCTCCCTCTCCAAGGAGGAGAACGCGCAGTTACAGCTTTCACTTGAGCAATTTCACAGGATTGCTGATAAACTGCACGCCAGTACGAACAAAGAAGAGGCGGAGGCAGCTTTAAGCGAGATCAATAAGCTGGGGGAAGCAACGCAGGTAGCGCTGCTCAAGGCACTCTCTAAAGAGCGCGAGAGCGATGCCGCCGATATTGCTCTCGCTCTTAACGAACTCAGTCCCAATAAAAGCGTGCGGAAGGAGGCCCGCCGCACGCTGATCAGGATGGAGGAGGCCAGGCTGTATCCGCAATGGAGGCCGCCGGTAGTGCGTACGCCGGTGGCCAGTATCCCTGTCTCACACCCGCCGCGCTTCTGGAGAGGCTATATCACGCGGTCACGCGAGGAAGGCGAGGTGCAGATTATCCTGTGCTGGGAGCAGGGCTTCGATTATGGCGATGTGCGCATGTTCATTTTCCTGGTCGACTTCTGGGAGCAGGGACTCAAAGAGTTTATTAACGAGCTCACTAACAAGCGCAGCGTGGAAACCCAGGTTCAGCGGTTGAGGGCACAGGTACCGGATATCACGGTGATGGATATTACGCTGGCGGAAGGGCGCCGTTTACTGGAAGAGGCCCTGGCGGTGAACGCGTGGCGGAGAATTACACCACATAAAGAATACCGGCATTACCTTCCTCTCTTCAATCAACTGGTGATGGATGCTGAAGATGCGGGTGAGGATCGCGGCCTCACTTTCATTGACCCCGATTTAGAGGTGGATGAAATCGCCGCCACTTTTGTAAGCGCATGGTCGATGGGCGATTTCGGGCTGACTTACGACCTGCTTGCGAATGATAGCCCGCTGCGCGAGGGGCTCGAACGGGATGAATGGATCGAGCGGCATCATAACTGGGCAAATGAAGCGCGGCCCTCTCGTTTTGAACTCGGTTTTGTGCGTGAACGCGAAGCCAGCATACCAGCGCTCTGGCTCCCTTCGTCGGTGAGTAGCAGAGGCTCAAGCTCACGTAAAGAGGTTGAAGCTGGCTGGTCGATCGAACTGAGCGAAACACAGTTGAGCGGTACGTTAGCAGAGATGCCGATGGGCACCGCGGTCAACAAAGTGACCGGGAGGCACTGGTTCTGGACGAGCTATACGCTGGTACGTGAGGAGGAGGGATGGCGTATCCGGCAGATGACGGATGAAGGGGCCAGAGCACAGGGCCTATCAACCGTTGAGTTACAGGAACGTATCAATGGGCATGATGAGCGTATCAATGAAATTCTACAGCAGAATCCAAGGGGATCTGAGAACAGTGAGGTCTCAGAAGAGCTGATCTGGCGGATCATCCACACCATCCATTACGATGATGCGCTGATTGCACACTTCCCACTTGACCGGACGTACTACGGGGATGCCTATACTCGCTCAATCGGCATCGGTGCGATCGAGCGTGCAATGGTTTACCTGGAGAAGCTGGCGCGCAATTTCGCGGAGCAGCGCGGCTCGCTCTTGAGGCAACTGGCAATTACACAGGAATCGCTGGGAGAATATTACCGTGAGCGGGGGATGACAGCGCGAGATGAGCAATTTGCCGCGCTCGCTGAGGCGAGCATACGGGAATCGCTCGCCCTGCAAAATGATGTGGCGGGACACGCGGTACTGGCCGAACTGCTGATGAGACAAGGTGAGAGGCTTGACGAGGCAGAGAGCGAGTTACAGCTGGCAAAGGAATTGGCGGTGACCAGGGAAGAAGAGGCAATGATCGAGAGTGACCTGGGCAATCTCGCAGTCGATCGCGAGGAGCTTGAAGAGGCCCTGCGGCATTACCAGCGGGCCGCGGAGCTCGCGCCAAACTTCGAGGGTATCTGGTTCAAAATAGGCTTTATACAGCGCAATCTAAAGCGCTATGAAGAGGCCAAGGCAACGTACTTACATGCCATCGAGCAAGAGCCGAAAGATATGGCCGCTTATTCCGAGTTGTGCGCTATCTACATGAACGAGCGAGAACTGGGGAAGGCGCGTGAGATTGTGGAACGGGGACTGCGAAACATTCCCGGGTCCCCGCGTTTACTGGCGTTGCTGTCATCAATCTATATGGAGAGCGGTGACCTTCGGCGAGCGCAGTCGAAATTGACTGAAGCGGAGCAGATCGATCCGAACAATGAGATTGTACAGAGCATGCGCGAAGAATTGAACCGGCGTCTCAAGAGATAACGGTGAAGGCAAGGGCATGCAGGGTCAGATTGAGAGGTAAGAGAGTATGGCTAAGAAGAAAAAAGAACAGAAAGTTTCAATTTCGCAGGGGGATGAGGCACAGGCACAGGCAGTACTCGAGCGATATCACAAATTAGCAGGGGAGCTGCGATCAAGTAAGGACCAGAACCAGGCGGAAGAAGCGCTATCTACTGTTTCAGATTTACCAGAGGCAGCGCAGATGGCTCTGCTCAAGGCGCTGTCGAGAGAATATCACCAGGATGCGGCTGATGTTTTGGTCGCCGTCAACGCGCTGAGTCAATTGAAAAGCATCCGCAAAGAGGCGCGTCGATCACTGCTTCGTCTCGAAGAAGCCAGGATTTACCCGCGCTGGGAGCCGCCAATTGAACGGTTATCGCCTGTTGATGCGATGCAAATGCAAGCCGTGAACAGTAAGGTGACCGATTTGATGGCCGTTATAGAGGAATCGGAGAATCCGCCGCGCTTCTGGAAAGGTTTCGTCACCGATAGCCGTGATATAGGTGAGGTAGATCTCCTGCTTATGTGGGAGCAAGGAGACAATAATAAAGAGGTGATTATACTCGGGTTCCTGCTTGAGCTCTGGCACGATGGGATCAAAGACTTCTTTTCGAGGGTCGAGAGCAAGCGAAGCGCCGAGAGACTTGTCGAACGTACGAAGGGTGATGTCAAGGTTGACGATTGTTCGCTGGCCGAGGCGCGTCGTTTAATCAAGGAAGCGCTGGCGGTGAACGAACGATTTGGCACTCCTATCTATAAAGATTTCCGCGCATCGCTCCCGCTGGTGAACAAGCTGATATTAGAAAATCCCGATATTGTTGACGAGGATGAAGAGGAAGAGGAGGAGGAAGATTTTGCGTTCGAGGAGGACGAGGACGAGGAATATGACGAGGAGGAGATCGACCCCGATTTGAAACCGATTGAGGTTGTAACCAACTTTATCGAAGACTGGGCGGACCAGGAGTATATGGATGCTTATAATTATCTTGCAAGCCAGAGCAGGTTACGCCAGGGGCTTACGCAAGAAGAATGGGCAGAACGGCGAGAGGAATGGGCAGGACAGTTTCGTCCGGACTATTTGAAGCCGAATTTTGTTCATGAGCGCGAAGTCAAGAAGTCCGGGTTATGGCTACCCAATCCTTTCAGTCGAGGGGCTGAACATGCTGAAAAAGTGGTCGATGCGGGCTGGTCGATCGAATTATTCGATACGCCAGAGCCGAACCTGTTACCTGAGCTGCCACAAGCAACCGATTTCTACGAAGAAACTGGACGCCACTGGTTCTGGACAAGCTACAAACTGGTTGAAGAGCCGGGTGGATGGCGAATACTTGATATGGTTGACGAGGGGAAGAATGCGCAGGATATTCCTGCGGCTGAACTACAGAGGCTCATTAAGCAACATAATGAGCGGGTCGAAAAGATTACACAGCAGCATAGCCCCCACGATCCCGATGCGCTCAAATATCTTAATGAAATTCTCTGGCATACGATGCAGGTCGTGTATTATGAAGATGCGCTAATGAAACAAGAGCCACCCGACCACACGACCTATTTTGAAGCTGCTGCTCGAACAGAGATCTTACAAGATGAGGAGCGTAGCATCACGTACCTGGAGAGGGTAATACGACTATTCCCGGAGCAGCGAGCAGAGGCATTGCGGCAGATCGGCGCATTGCAGCTGGAACTCAGCGAGAAATTTGAGGATGAAGAAGGAGACGATGACCGAGCGGAACGCTTCCTTGAGCTCGCTGAGGCTTCACTACGCGAGTCATTGACCATAGAGGATCACGCCGTGGGCCATATAGGGCTGGCCGAAGTGCTCCAGTATAGTGGAGATGATGAACAGCTTGAAGAGGCCGAAAATGAGCTGCACAAGGCGCAGGAAATGACTACCGACAAGGAGACGTTGGCGATCATCGAAAGTAAGCTGGCTGAAATCGCGATGGATAGGGAAGATTATGAAGATGCACTGGAGCATTTTAAACGTGTTGAAGAAATCGACCCGACCTTTCCTGGCGCAAAGGCAGGCGCTGGCGACGCTCTGCGCTTGATGGGGAAGACTGAAGAGGCCAAGGCCGCCTACAGAGAGGCTATTGAGACAGAGCCTGATAACTTACATGCATATGTCGACCTATCCCAGATGTATCAAAAGGAGGGCGAGGAGTCATTGGCCCAAGAGGTCTTAGAAGAAGGCATAGCGGCCAATCCTAACACAGTCGAGTTACATCTGCTGCTCGCAGCAAGCTATATAGAGAAAAATGATTTCAGGCGCGCTGAGGAACTGGTGAATCAAGCTGAAATCATCAATCCCTTAGACGAAAATGTGCAAATGTACAGACAAGTACTTGCTCTCAGCAAAGCACTCAGCAAAAAACTACCTCCTCTGCCGCCAGCATCTAAAAAACTACCGCCAGCACCTGGTAAGAAAAAACCAAAGAAGAGATGATAGAACACGAGCAGAGCATTACGTACCATCGGGTTATGCTGGGTGCCCTGACGCGCGAGGGTGACACGGTGGCCGAAATCAGTGGCGTGGACGGGGAGGGTATAGAACAGACGCAGGTGATCCGCGTACCCGCTGGACTGCCGGGGGAGCGGGTGACGATCGCCATCGAGGCGGCTAGACAGAGGCGACCAGGGAAACATAGACGCCGCTGGAGGCCAGGGCCGCCGCGTGCCTGGATTACTGAGATACACGAGGCCTCATCGTTGCGAAGAGAGGCGCCCTGCCCTGTTTTCGGCACGTGTGGTGGCTGCCAGCTCCAGCATATGGAGTATAAGGAGCAACTGGCCTGGAAGCGCGCTATTGTCGATCAACTGCTGCGCGAGGTGGGGGGATTTGAACGTCCACCGCTGCTGGAAACCGTCGCGTGTGATAACCCCTGGCACTACCGCAATCACATGCGCTTCTCCGTGAACCGCAATGGGGAGGTTGGACTGACAGCGAGGGGCACGCACCGCGTGTTACCACTGGCGTGTTGCCCTATTGCCGACGAGCAGATCAATCGCGCGCTGCGGGTGATCAGCCAGGTGCCCAACGAGAGGCCGCAGGTCTTGATACGCTGCGGCAGTAGCAGCGGACAGATGCTTATTCAACCGCAGCCGGGGCTAGAAGTCACGGAACAGCTGGCGGCGAACGGACTTGATATCCGCAGCGATACGCTGGAGGAGAGGCTGGCGGGAGAAACATTTCGCATCCGCCCGAGTTCGTTTTTCCAGACCAATACTGCGCAGGCAGAGAAAATGGTTCAGATGGTGGTGAAAGGACTGGCGTCGTCGCGCACAGTTGTGGATGCCTATTGCGGGGTAGGCACTTTTGCCCTGGTGCTGGCCAGGCACGTCGAAAAGGTGATCGCCATCGAGGAATCGGCCAGCGCTATTAAGGATGCCCAGTGGAACTTACGCGAAGTGAGCAATGTTGACATCCTCAAGGGCAAAGTAGAGGATGTGCTGCCGACACTGGCGGAGCAGATCGATGGACTGGTGATTGACCCACCACGCGCAGGTTGCCAAAAAGTCGTGCTGGATGCGCTCGTGCAGCACCCGGTAGAGAGAGTGGTTTATGTGTCATGCGAGCCGGCAACACTGGCACGAGATCTGCATATACTCT
>Ga0209059_1001209_pt1 | contig 11813 bp, 10 predicted proteins | sample GraSoiAngelo_151_FD_186165 | JGI IMG/M metagenome (GOLD analysis project Ga0209059, IMG submission 186165) | Grasslands soil microbial communities from the Angelo Coastal Reserve, California, USA - 14_1009_12_20cm (SPAdes) (version 2) | ecosystem: Environmental > Terrestrial > Soil > Grasslands ...
AATTAGTCGGGACAACGCTTTTTATAAAACACGAGAACTACCAGCCGGTAGGGGCCTTCAAGGTGCGCGGCGGCATCAATCTTATTTCCCAGCTTAGTCCGCAGGAGCGCGAGCGCGGCGTTATCGCCGCCTCCACCGGCAATCACGGGCAGTCGGTTGCCTATGCCGCGCGTCTCTTCGGCGTCAGGGCCATTATCGTCGTTCCCGAAAAGGCCAATCCGGGCAAGGTTGCTGCCATGGAAGGTATGGGCGCGCAGGTCATCAAGCGTGGCGCGATCTACGACGAATCCAAGCTGCACTGCGAGGAACTGGCGCACGCGCACGGCTATCGCTACATCCACTCAGGCAACGAACCCCTGCTCATCGCTGGTGTCGGCACCGAGGCCCTTGAGATGCTTGAAGATCAGCCCGATCTCGACATCATCTTCGTCCCAATCGGTGGCGGAAGCGGCGCTGCCGGTGTGGGCATCGTCGCGCACGCCATCAACCCCTCCATCCGGGTCATCGGCGCGCAATCGGAGGCATCCCCGGCGGCCTATGAAACATGGAAACAGCATCGACTTGTCACCGCACCCAATCGTACCTTCGCCGAGGGGCTGGCTACCGGCGTCGCCTTCGAACTGCCCCAGGCCATTATGCGCGAACACCTGCACGATTTCCTGCTGCTGACCGAAGAAGAGATCATGCGCGCCATGCTCTGGATGATCGAGCGCGCTCACACCCTTGCAGAGCCTGCGGGGGCAGCCTCCCTAGCCGCAGCCTACCACCTGCGAAAGAAGCTGAGCGGCAAGAAGGTGGGCATTATCTGCTCCGGGGGAAATACCTCCGTGGAACACCTGCGACTCGCTCTCGCCCAGCAGTCACATTACACACAGCACGAGAAGTTATGAACGATAATACGTGTCTCACCCTGCTGGGTTTCGCCTCTATCAAGAGAAAAGCGAAAATGGATAGGTGTACAGTCCTGCAAACACGAAAACTACCAACCTGTCGGGGCTTTTAAAGTGCGTGGCGGCATCAATCTGATCTCCCAGCTCAGCCCTGATGAGCGAGCGCGTGGTGTAATTGCCGTTTCAACAGGAAACCATGGACAGTCTGTTGCTTATGCTGCGCGATTATTTGGGGTGAAGGCGCGCATCGTGGTTCCAGAGGGTGCGAATCCTGGCAAGGTGGCTGCTATGCAAGCAATGGGAGCCGAGGTTATCTTCCATGGTGCGATTTATGATGACGCGCAACTGCACTGCGAAGCATTGGTGCGCGAACATGGCTACCGTTATATCCATTCGGGCAACGAGCCCCTGCTTATCGCGGGAGTCGCGACGGAGACATTAGAGATGTTGGAGGATGAACCCGCACTGGAGGTGATCATCGTTCCAATTGGCGGAGGCAGCGGCGCATCCGGTACCTGCATCGTCACTCGTACTCTCAATCCTTCTATTCGAGTGATTGGCGTTCAGGCGGAGGCTTCGCCCGCGGCCTACGAGTCATGGCAGCAGGGTCGATTAATAGAAACGACGAACCGCACAATGGCCGAAGGTCTGGCAACGGGTCGAGCCTTTGAATTGCCCCAGGAGATCATGCGGCAAATGCTCCACGAGTTCATGCTCGTAAGTGAAGAGGAGATTATGCAAGCGATGGTCTGGCTGCTTGAGCGGGCCCATACACTGGCCGAAGGCGCGGGAGCAGCCTCTCTGGCGGCGGCCTATCGCTTGCGCAATGAGTTACAAGGGAAGAAGGTAGGTATTGTCTGTTCCGGCGGCAATGCTTCGCTTGAGCAGTTGAAGAGGGTACTGGCGTTTGCCGGAGGATAACACCAGCAAAAATCAAAACAGGGGGCAAGCTGCCCCCTGTTTTGATTTTTGCTGGTATAAATCTTAACCCACGCTACCGGACATCTCAAGCTGGATCAGTCGGTTCAACTCGACCGCGTACTCCATAGGCAGTTCCTTGGTGATCGGCTCAATGAAACCATTGACGATCAAGGAATAGGCCTCGGACTCGTCCAGGCCACGGCTCATCAGGTAGAAGAGCTGGTCCTCACCGACTTTGGAGACGGTGGCCTCGTGACCAATCTCGGTCTGGTTTTCCTCGACACGGATCGTCGGATAGGTATCCGTGCGGGCATTCTCATCAAGCAAGAGCGCGTCACAGCGCACGTTAGACTTGGTGTGATGCGCACCGGGGTTGACGCGGACAAGGCCACGATACGAAGCGCGACCTGTACCCTTCGAGACCGACTTCGACAGAATCTGCGAGGTCGTGTGCGGGGCAAGGTGCGTCACCTTCGCACCAGCATCCTGGTGCATGCCATCACTGGCGAATGCCACCGACAGAATATCACCGCGAGCGCCTGGCTCCATCAACAACACTGCCGGATACTTCATGGTGACCTTTGAGCCAAGGTTACCATCGACCCATTCCATGGTCGCATCTCTGTAGGCAGCGGCACGCTTCGTCACCAGGTTGTACACGTTCTTTGACCAGTTCTGGATGGTCGTGTAGCGTACACGCGCACCCTCTTGCACTTTGATCTCAACTACGGCGCTGTGGAGGCTATCGCTCGCATAGTTTGGCGCCGTACAACCCTCGACATAGTGCACGTAGGAGCCAGGAGCGGCGATAATCAACGTGCGCTCGAACTGACCCATGTTCTGTGCGTTAATGCGGAAGTAAGCCTGTAAGGGAATCTCTACCCGCACACCCTCTGGGACGTAGACAAAGCTACCACCACTCCAGACAGCGCTGTTCAATGCTGCAAACTTGTTGTCTGTGTAGGGGATGACCGTACCAAAGTGTTCTTTGATGATATCTGGGTACAGGCGCAGAGCCGTATCCATATCGGTGAAGATAACACCAAGCTTCTCCAGGTCTTCGCGCACTTTGTGATAGACTGCTTCACTCTCGTACTGAGCAGTCACACCAGCGAGAAACTTACGCTCAGCCTCGGGAATGCCCAGCCTATCAAACGTATCCTTAATCTCAGATGGGACCTCTTCCCAGGTTTTGCCCTGTTCCTGGACTGGCTTGATATAGTAATAGATATTATCGAAGTCAATACCTGACAGGTCAGCACCCCACGTTGGCATCGGGCGTTTCACGAAGTGCTCAAGGCTCTTGATGCGGAAATCCCGCATCCACCTGGGCTCGCCCTTCATTTCGGAGATTTTCTCAACAATCTCGCGGTTCAGTCCCCTTCCGGACTTAAATGCATAGTTTTCGGCTACATGGAATCCACCAACATAGCTTTCCTGTTCTACTGGGTTTGCCTGACTCATTCGATTCACTCCATCTGCTGGCTGTTATCTCGTTATCTCGTAATATACATAATACAGAAAGCGGCTGCTCTCCAATAATCCTTACCTATCCACTCGGATTTACTGGTATTATATGTCGTTTGCCCCTGCTTGTCAAGTGAAATACGATGGTTGGCTGGCAAGCGGGCAGCGCATCTGTAGGCGCGAGACTCGCTCTACCAGCCAATCATGGTCATGTTTTGTGCTTGACATAGCACAATCTATCTTTTATGATAGCAACGGAATTCGGGAATGCTATCCCTTTCGTCATTTCATGCAATGCGCCCATAGCTCAGTGGATAGAGCAACGGTCTTCTAAACCGTTGGCCGCAGGTTCGAATCCTGCTGGGCGCGCTTTATAAACCCGGGTGTATCCCGGGTTCTTTGTTTTTGATATGTGGCGAAATATTATTTTGACATCTAATGTGACATCTAGAAGATGCGGAGGACTTTAGCTCAGCTGTCCTGGCGGGGGAACAACACCTAGCTGCTGGAGCGCATTGAGCCGATCAGCCAGACCCCAGTGTTCCACCATCTTGCCATTAGTGATACGGAAGATGTTGATCGCCATCACCGTGATTGGCTTGCCTCTAGGATTGATACTCCCAAAAGCACCCTGATGCGTGCCACGAAAGCTAATGCGGGCTATCACCTTATCACCGTCAGCCAGGAGATCCTCCACGGTGGCTTTCGCATCAGGGAAAGCGTTGAGGTGCAGACCGAGGAACTGGCTCGGTCCTTGAGGCAAGCCCGCCGGGACGGTGTGATTGACCGCATTGGGGGAGACGAACTGGTCCAGCGCGGCCAGATTCTTCTGATTAATGATCTCATCATAAAATCGCTGAACAAGAGCCTTGTTGTCATCCGTTGTCATCGGGTATCCTCTCTTCTGTGTATCCATGTACAGGTGATCTTGATTCCTCCATCACTGAGAAGGTGGAAGTTCTTCTGTAGATCAGTATATCACAGGCATACCTACAAGATGCGACGATTTTTTCACGATCGCGCTTTGCCGTTGCCAAACCCCCTACCACAAGCTATGATAGCATGAAGAGTTATATCAAGAACTATTAGGAGAAGGTTCGTATGTCAACAACTGATTCAGGAGCAGCGGCGAAAACGCTGCGCGTTGCCATCATCGGCTATGGACTGGCAGGTTCCGTCTTCCATGCCCCTCTGGTTTCCTCGGTAGCGGGCATGGAGGTGGCAGCTATTGTCACCAGCAATCCCAGGCGTCAGGAGCACGCCCAGCGCGATTTCCCCGATGCCCAGGTGCTCTCGACGGCTGACGAACTGTGGCGTCACCCTTCGCGCTACGATCTCGTTGTGGTAGCAGCCCCCAATCGCAGCCACGTGCCTCTTGGCATGGCTGCGATGAACGCCGGGCTTCCCGTCGTGATCGACAAACCCATGGCCGCTAGCGTCGCCGACGCGGAGAAGTTGATAGAGACCAGTCAAAGCGCAGGACAGTTGCTCACGGTCTTCCAGAACAGGCGTTGGGACAATGACTTTCTAACGGTACGCCAATTGATTGCCGCCGATCTACTTGGGCCTATTACACGTTTCGAGTCGCGCTACGAACGCTACCGCGCTGTTCTGCGTACCCATGCATGGCGAGAATACCCAGCTCCCGAAGAGGCCGGTGGGCTGCTCTATGACCTTGGCAGTCACCTGATTGACCAGGCCATTCAACTCTTCGGGCAACCGGTGCGCGTTTATGCAGAACTGGAGAAGCGTCGCCCGGGTGCCCAGGTGGACGACGATACGTTTGTAGCCTTGCAGTTTGCTACCGGCGTACACGCGCATCTCTGGATGAGTGTAGTTGCTCGTATTCCGGGGCCGCGCGTACGGCTTCATGGGCTGCGTGGCACCTACGAAAAGTGGGGGCTGGACCCGCAGGAGCACGCCCTGACTACGGGGATGCGACCAGGCGATACCGGTTGGGGTCTTGAGCCACCGGAACGCTGGGGGCGTATGCTCACAGATGTCAGTGGCATACGCATTGATACTCCCATCGAGACGCTGCCAGGCGCTTATGAAGAGTTCTATATATTGCTGCGTGACGCGCTGCTGAGTGGGGGCCGACCACCCGTTGACCCGGCGGGGGTACTGACCACGCTGCGGGTGATAGAAGCCGCCCAGCAGAGCGCTCACAGCGGGACAACGGTATCATTGTAGCTGCTATTGACAGCTGGAGCGCTACGCAACAATTGCGATAGATTATGTCGTAATTATGACGGAAATTGCGACATAATTTTTTTGGACTTTTACCGCGCTAAAGTCTGATGAAGCACTTACGGAACTTCTTTCCCTCATCTTTCATACTTCCTGATCATATTCTTCTCTTTCGCTTGAGGAACGGAAGCGCTTCATATTTGCTTGGGTAGACAACATAATTCGGTCTGAGTCTGGTGAAACAAAACTTTATCCATTCCTCTCTTATTAATGACCTACCTCTGACGGTAGGACTAATAATGGAGGTTACATGCATTCTAAAACACTCTATAAAGCTATCATGCTCCTCGTAGTCGTTGTTCCCTTTCTTGCTACTGTGCTCGCTATATACTTGCTGTGGGCGCGGGCCGTCAACTGGCCTGATCTCGCGTTGCTGGCTACACTGTACTCTCTCATCGCCCTTGGTGTGACTATTGGTTATCATCGGATGTTGACTCACCGGAGTTTCCGCCCTCATCCTGTCGTGAAGTTGGTCTTGCTCGTTCTAGGCTCCATGTCTTTGGAAGGGTCTGCACTTTCATGGGCGGCAACACATATCAAGCATCACGCTCATTCTGATCGTGAAGGGGACCCGCATAGCCCCATCGAAGGTTTTTTTCATGCTCATATGGGCTGGCTGTTCAGAGAATCGATGGCTGATCCCAATGTGTATTGTCGCAATCTTGTCAAAGATCCGATCGTTGTCTTTGTCAGCCGCACATTTTTGCTGTGGGTGGCATTGTCACTGGTTATCCCGTTCTTGATTGGTGGCTGGACAGGTCTCCTGTGGGGTGGACTTGTGCGCATCTTCCTCACACACCATGTTACCTGGAGCGTCAATTCTGTATGTCATACTTTTGGGAAGCGTGAGTTCGAGACAAACGACCGGAGCCACAATGAATGGCTTGTTGGCCTGCTCGGTTTTGGTGAAGGCTGGCATAACAATCACCATGCTTTCCCGCGTTCAGCCTTCCACGGGCTGCACTGGTGGCAGTTCGATCTCTCCGGCTATATCATCTGGACGCTCGAACGACTCGGCCTTGTGCGTGAGGTCTATCGTGTCTCGCCCGTCTCGCTCGCACACCGGTCTACTTATAAACAGAAAAGTGCTGTGACAGTTCCTGCAACGCCGGTACCCGCGGAAGAAGTGGAAAATTCCCAGGTCGACAAAGTACTGATATAGCAGCAGCCAGAAAAAGTCCATTTTTACCAGCGAACGCCGGAAGAATACCTGGACGCGGCCCTGGCAGCAGGATTTGAGTTACAGCGCCTATGTGATACCTTGCTGTTAAGAGCAGCATGGTATAGACTGCACAAAGAGGGTTCACTCAGCGAACTGTTCGTTGGCTGATAGTGGATAAACTCACGTGTTTGTTGAACGTGGCATTCACTTTGAATAGAAAGAGAGGGAAGAGCAGATGGCGCTGATCTCACCAGAAGATCGACAAACCCTGCAAACACTCTTCGAGCAGGAACTGCAGGATGATGTGAACATCATCTACTTTACCCAGCGCGAGTCCGTGTTAATCGTTCCAGGCCAGGAATGCACCTATTGCAAGGAGACCCGCGAATTGCTCGAGGAAGTGACGAATATCTCGGACAAACTACACCTGACCGTCAAGGATTTCGTTCGCGATGAGCAAGAAGCACAGAACCTCGGCATTACGCACATACCTGCGTTCATCCTCCAGGGACACACGAAAGGCTCTGTGCGCTACTTCGGTATCCCGGCAGGCTACGAATTCTCCACGCTGATTGAAGACCTCATCGATGTCTCCAAAGGGACCACCAATCTGAGCGACAAAACCCGCGAAGCCCTGGCAACCGTCGATCAGGATATCCACATTCAGGTATTCGTCACCCCTACCTGACCCTATTGTCCGCGTGCGGCCAGGTTGGCCCACAAGCTGGCAATCGAAAACGAACATATCACCGCCGATGTGGTCGAAGTCTCCGAATTCGTTGACATGTTGCAACGTTACCAGGTGCAGGGTGTACCAAAAACCGTGGTGAACGACCGTATTGAAATGGTCGGTGCCTATCCAGAGCCTCGTTTCATGCAGGAAGTCCTCAAAGCAGTAGAGCCGAAGAAAGAGGCATAAAGAACGAACGAGAAGGAGATGCACATGGACAAGGCGACCTTCATTGAAGGTCTACGTAATGAACGTGCCGGGTGGGAAGCGCTGCTTGCCCAGGTCGGCAAGGAACGGATGCTCGAGCCAGGGGCAGCGGGTGCATGGTCGATCAAAGATATCATCGCCCATATCATGTGGGGCGAGCGGGAGATGATCGGAGTTTGCAAGCAACACGCCCTCGTCGGCTCAGACCTCTGGAACTTGCCTGAAGACGAACGCAACGCGGTGATCGTTGCAGAGCAACGAGACCGTCCTTTAGATGAAGTCCTTCACGAAGAAGAGCAGGTGTATGCTCAGTTGCTTGAAGCAATACAGGCACTCTCTGACGAGGATTTCAACGACTCCCATCACTTTCGTTACATGCCCGAAGAGTGGACTCCGTGGCAGATCATTGCTGGCTGTTCGTTCAGGCACTATCGTGATCATATGCCATCGATACGTGCCTGGCTCCAGCAAAAGGTCTGATGAACTTCAGTTCAAGTATTAGAAAGTTAGTGTATCGAATGGGCACTTCGGAGCAAAAACCCGAAGTGCCCATTCGATACACTGCATTTACTCGTCTGGTACAGTTTCAACCAGCTCACTAATATCGACCCCTAGCACCTTAGCTATCTTATCAAGTGTTTCTGTAGTCACAATCTTGTATGGGTCTCTCCAAATTCTTTGCTATGTGTTTGACACTATGAAGCAACAGCGCGGTGCATCGCCCTTTTCACACTGTTCCTGGACTGGTACCCCTACCAGCTCTGTAATCAAGGTCTCTGCCAGGCGGCAAACTTCAGGATGACCAGGTACGGCAGCCGCAAGTGGGCAGCTATATCCACGGATACGATAAGTATGTTCATCAGAGGTTTCTAGTTCTGTCATACCGCCCAGATCATTGAGAACCTCGACGGCCCCAACGAGACGTGTACGCAGGTCACCTGGTGGGATATTCCACTTCGTCGCTATATTGCGCCCTACCTTGCGCAACACTATTTCCATCTCCCCAGGGGTCATTTGCTCGGATAGAACATCTAATAGCTGGTGAAGGACGGGGCCATACGCTTTCGGAAAAAGATACTCGGCTTCTGGCGTTAGATCGTAAACGTAGGATGGTTTACCACTACCGCGGCGCACACCCCGCTGCTGCACAATGCCATCTCGTTCAAGCGTTGCAAGATGTGCACGCACCGCGTTATCCGTGAGGGCAAGTTCCTGGGCTAATTCTTCTACTGTGTGATTGTTGCGCCGGAGCAGCGTCACAATTCTTCCCCGTGTACTTTCTAAAAAACGTTGGTTCAAGTTCGATAGTGGCATTCATCTCCTCCATTTCTGCTTCTCAGTGTAATCCATGCACAAGTAATTTGTCAAGCAAGTCAAATAAATCATTGACTTTTGTCTTTTTCTGTTGAGTGTCCATGGCATAGGTCGCGTTTCTGCATGCGTGATGGGCGAGTGCTCACCGGGCCAGCAACGGCGAAACAACCTCGTTATGACGTACGTGTACACAATGGCCAGGTTGAGGTCAAGCGTATCGGAGATCATTGACCGCAAAACGCTCCGCTGAAAAGGGCGCAAGCAATGCCGGTACATTTCCTGTCACCACCAGTTCGGCAATACTTTTGCCAGTAATTGCGCTCAGCGCGACGCCGATGCTGCCGTGACCAACGGCCAATGTGACGTTCTGCCAGCGCGAAGCTTTGCCGAGGATGGGCAGGTTGTCGGGCGTTTTGGGGCGCAGCCCTGCCCACATTTGATCTATAGCGGCTCCTGCCAGGCCCGGCAGCAGTCGTATCGCCGTCGCGAGCAGCCAGGCTATGCCGCCAGCAGTGAGATGTTTTTCAAAGCCGGCATCTTCCCTGGTGGCACCTACCACAATCGTCCCGTCATTTTTCGGAGCAAGGTAGATGGCCTCTCCAAAGATAATATGCTTAAGCGCGAGTGGAGCAGCAGGTTGCTTGAGGGCCAGCATTTGACCGCGCTGCGGTATAACAGGTAGCGCAATGTCGAGCAGGCTCTCCATGTCACAAGTCCAGGCTCCGGTAGCCACAATGACATGCTTACAATCTATCGCTGCCCCCTGGGACAGCCGTATTTTCGTAATGTTGTTTGTGTGGGAAACGGCACCAATGACTTGATGATGAGGGTAGAGTTCCGCCCCAAGGTTTACCGCAGCTCTTGCAAATGCTTTGACGACCTGAGGGGCGCTGATCTGGGATTCTTCGGGTGCAAAGATTGCGGCAGTGATATCGGGAGCTAACAGCGGTTCGCACCACCTCGCCTCGTCACCCGTCAGCCACTGCATCTCTAGCCCCAGGGGCTGCCACGCTTGCATGCGCTTACGCAGGTTGGCTACATTTTTGGGGTTGCGCACAACACGCAGCGACCCGCTGCACTCATATGCCAGGTGAATGCCGCTGGCCTCCTCTAGCTCTGGAACCAGCGCGGGGAACATAGACCAGCTCGCCAACAGGAGGTCAGCCAGAGGACCAGGCCCGGAGAGCGAGCCCAGGGGCGCCAGCAGACCCGCGGCAGCGCTCGATGCCTCGGCGCCGATTTCGCCGGTGTCTACGACCGTGACCGCTACGCCCAATTTGCGCAGGTTGTAGGCTATGGAGCAGCCGATGACGCCTCCACCTATTATGAGGACGTCGGTTGTGGATTGCATCCTGTCTCACCTTATATCATGTTTTTTCGCTCAAGAATAGTCTATGCTATCCTGCGATAGATAGCAATTTCGCGCGAAAAAAGAGCCGAGAGAGTAACCAGTGGAGAGCGTGGTTTGAACAGGACAACTCAAACCAAAAACGCCAGCATGATAGGTGCGCCTATAAGAAAAATGGTGAAAAGTGAAGCGTACCACGTCGGCCCTAACCATGCAAAGTTTACATGCACGCTATAGCCAAAATTCAATAATGATAGCAGCGCTAATATGGATCCCACGATGAAGGCACTAACATACGTTAATCCAAGTGCTTCAAATGAATTTTTTATGCTTCGAATTCCTCTACCGAGAAAATGCCCAATGACACCCATGGTAATACCAGGAACAATGAGGAGGAGAAAAGCGCGCACATAGTTTTCCAAACTGGAGTTGGTAGATGGCAATCCCGGAAATGAAACTGCACCGAGAAAAGAGAAAAACAGGAGCGCTAGAAGGACAATTAAGATATTTATCAGTACCCTTGCCATAACATTGCTCCTTACGGATAAACATATCCATGTGAATTACTCTCCTGTTTTAGACACGTATACAGTAGGGTTGAAAGTTACATTTCCTCGCAAAGTGAGCATAAATTGTCGGTTTTCTCACAAGTCTCAATCTAAAACGGTCAGCATCCTTATCCCAAATGGGTGATTACACAACTTAAAGCCTGCTTGATTCGTGTAGATGATGGAGACTCTATTATCTCCTTTTTATAACAAAACATGTATTTTTTATTTATAACACAGCAATATTGTAGAAGCTTAGAATTACCTTAGAGGTTGTGTCTTTGACTATGCTTTTACTACTGCTGACTTGCATTATTACGGAGTTTTTAGTTACTTTATAAGCGGTAAAGGCACAATAATAAATGTAACCATGTTTATAACTATGCAGGACTCTTTCTCTCTTGCACCTTGGGGCGGCATATTTAGCAGAAAGAGGCAGTTTTTAACAGTAGGGTTTATGAGAAAGAATGTATACAATCGAATTTCCTCGCTGTATCAAAAAACCTACCAGTGGACTACCGTCCCTGCACCCCTGCCAAATGGTTATCCCTTGCTTTATGTTTTGATTTGTTACTTGAGTTGAGAAGAAATACCTTGATGATCAGTGATACGAAGCTATGAAAAAGCGCAAAGCTGTCTTCCTCGACCGGGACGGAACGCTGGTTCACCCGAGGCACTATCCCTCTAGCCCGGAGGAGCTCCAGTTGTATGCTGGTATTGGGCCAGGATTATGCGCGCTACAGAAAGCGGGATTCCGCCTGATCGTGATTACGAATCAGGCCGGGATCGCGCGAGGGTACTTCACCGCGGACGATCTGCAGCGAATGCATGAGCATCTTACTTCAGAGCTCGCACAGCTGGGTGTGCAGCTTGATGCAATCTACTTCTGTCCTCACCATCCAGATGGTGCAATACCTGAGTTGGCCATCCGTTGTGACTGCCGCAAACCACAACCGGGTATGTTACTGCGGGCCGC
>Ga0209059_1001222_pt1 | contig 11764 bp, 10 predicted proteins | sample GraSoiAngelo_151_FD_186165 | JGI IMG/M metagenome (GOLD analysis project Ga0209059, IMG submission 186165) | Grasslands soil microbial communities from the Angelo Coastal Reserve, California, USA - 14_1009_12_20cm (SPAdes) (version 2) | ecosystem: Environmental > Terrestrial > Soil > Grasslands ...
GTCGACGCCGACGCGCCCGGGCTCGACCGGCTGCTGCCGGGGCTCACGCTCCTCGAGGCGGCGGCGGTCGGCGGTGAGACGCTCGCCGCGGACGCGCTCGCGAACGCGCTCGGGCCCGTCTTTTGCGCCGCACCGGCTCCCGGTCGCGTCGCCGTCGCGATGAGCGGCGGCGTCGACAGCGCCGTCGCGCTCTCTCGGTCCGGACCGGGAGCGATCGGCGTGACGCTTCGGCTCTGGCTCGATCCCGACGGCCCCGACGCCGCGCGCGCCTGTTGCTCGCCCGAGGCGGTGATCGCGGCGCGCGCGACCTGCCACGCGCTCGGCCTGCCGCACGTGACGCTCGATCTGCGGGAGGAGTTCCGCCGCGCCGTCGTCGCGCCGTTCGTCCGCTCGTTCGCCCGCGGCGAGACACCGAATCCATGCGTCCGCTGCAACGGGTCGTTCCGGTTCGCCGAGCTGCTCGCGTTCGCGCGCCGTGCCGGCGCGCGAACGCTGGCCACCGGCCATTACGCACGCATCGTGGACCACCGCGGAAGGCTTCTGCTGGCGCGCGGCGCCGACGCGCGCAAGGACCAGTCGTACATGCTCGCCCGGCTCGAGCCGGGGCTCCTCGACCGGATCGAGTTTCCGCTCGGCCAGAGCTCGAAGGACGACGTGCGCGCCGAGGCGCGCGCCGCCGGGCTCGCCGTCGCCTCCCGCGCCGAGAGCCAGGAGGCGTGCTTCCTCGCCGGCGGGGACTACCGCGACTTCCTCGTGCGCCACGGCCTCGACGCGGCCCCGGGGCCGGTCGTCGGCGAGGACGGTGCCCAGCTGGGACGGCACGAGGGCGTCTGGCGCTTCACGCCCGGGCAGCGGCGCGGGCTCGGCGTCGCCGCGTCGGAGCCGCTCTACGCGCTCCGCACCGAGCCGGACACGAACACGGTCGTGGTCGGTCCGCGTGAGTCGCTCGCGAAGCGGGAGGTCTCCGTCCGCGGCCGCCTCTTCGTCGCGGTCGAGCGGGCCGACGCGAAGCTCCGCTACCGCTCTCCCGCGATCCCGGCGGCGGTCGAGGAGACCGCGTCCGGGTTCCGCCTGCAACTCGACGAGCCGGCCTACGGCGTCGCGCCTGGCCAGGCGGCCGTTCTCTACGACGACGACGTCGTCGTGGGGGCAGGACTGATCGTGCCGGGCGCGTAAGATCGCGCCGTGTTCCCACTCGCCATCGCTTGGAGCGACGTCGCGTACGCCGCGCTGAGCGTCTTCCTCGTCGTCGTCGGGCTTGCGCTCGCGTATGCCTTCGTCCAGCTGGGCGGAACGCTCGGCCGGGTTTCCGCGTTCATCAAGGGAGCGGAGAACGAGATTCTCCCTGTTATCTCCAAGGTCGGAGGGACCGTCGATCGCGTGAACGGCCAACTGGACAAGGTCGACCAGATCACGGACAGCGCCGTGGACGCGGTCGAGAGCGTCGACTCGGCGGTGCGTGCCGTGAGCTTCGCGATCACGCGGCCGGTGCGAAAGATCTCCGGCCTCGCCGCGGGACTCTCACACGGCGCGTCTGAGCTGCGCGTGAGCCACGACTGGCGCTCGGCGGTCGCGGCCGGAAAGGACGCGGCCACCCGGCGCCAGCACGAGCTCGACGAGGAGCTACGCGAAGTGGGAAGCGAAGGGTCGTGACGCCCGACACGATCACGCTCACGCTGCCTCCCGAGCGCGAGTTCCAGCGCGTCGCGCACCTCGTCCTCGGCGGCCTCGCAGTGCGGCTCAACCTGACGCTCGAGGCCCTCGAAGACCTCCAGCTCGCGCTCGACGGCCTGCTCGACAGCGGCTCGGCGGAGCAGGAGGTGACGCTCGAGCTGAGCGTCCTCCACGACGCGATCGAGGCCTCGGTCGGCCCATTCCGCGCGCGTTCGGTGCAGCGCGCCCTGGACGCCGGGGCCGACGGCGTGGGCCTGCGGCGCGTCCTCGACACCGTCGTCGACCGCGTCGAGGTCTCCGAGCGGGACGGCGGCGACTGGGTGCAGCTCACGAAGCGGATCGACGGGCAGAAGGACGGCGGGCTGTGAGCACGGTCGAGAAGAACGACAAGGTGCTCCTCCGCCGCTATCACGAGGAGGGCGACCTCGCCGCGCGCGAGCAGCTGATCGAGCAGTACATGTCGCTCGTCCGCTCGCTCGCCCGCCGCTACTCGTACCGCGGCGAGCAGCTCGAGGACCTCGTCCAGATCGGCGCGATCGGGCTCATCAAGGCGATCGACCGCTTCGACCTCGACCGCGGCGTCGAGCTGACGACGTACGCGACGCCGAACATCATCGGCGAGATCAAGCGGCACTTCCGCGACAAGGGCTGGTCGGTGCGCGTGCCGCGCGGGTTGCAGGAGCTCAACGTCCAGCTCTCGCGCCTCATCGAGCAGCTCACGGTGCAGCTCGGCCGCTCGCCGACGATCGCCGAGCTGGCGAAGGCGGCGAACGTCGAGGAGGAGGAGGTGCTCGAGGCGCTCGAGTCCGGGCGCGCCTACAGCTCGCTGTCGTTGTCGACCGGCGGCGGTGGCGACGACGACGCCGACCTCGACCCGCTCGAGTCGATCGGCACCGAGGAGCACGCGTACGAGGTCTCGGAGGACCGCGCGGTCCTGGCGCCGGGCTTCAGAGTGTTGGACGACCGGGAGCGGAAGATCCTCCACCTGCGCTTCTTCAAGGGGCTCACGCAGTCGCAGATCGCCCAGCAGGTCGGGATCTCGCAGATGCACGTCTCGCGGCTGATCCGGCGCTCGCTGGAGAAGATCCGCGACGAGATCGCGGCCGAGGAGGACGACACCGGCCGTCACGCCGCGAGCGGCTAGCACCGCTGTCGGAGCCGCTCCGGCAGACACGACCGCCGCGGCCATGGTCGATTTCGCCGAGCGGTGCCAGGCACGTGCCTGGCACCGAAGGTCGAAGAGACAGCGCAGCTCGGGCCGAGGCCGACGGTCGGCCCCGGGGCCGCGCCTACAATCGGCCCCGTGCGCACGACCGCCGAGCTCCGCGAGGGCTACCTCTCCTTCTTCGAGTCGAAGGGCCACCTGCGGCGCCAGTCGGCCTCGCTGATCCCCCGCGCCGACGACCGCTCGACGCTGCTCACGAGCGCCGGGATGCAGCCGCAGATGCCGTACTTCCTCGGCCGCGAGCCGCCGCCGGCGCCCACGACCACGACCGTGCAGAAGTGCTTCCGCACCCCGGACATCGACGAGGTCGGTCTCGACACCTACCACCTGACCTTCTTCGAGATGCTCGGCAACTTCTCGTTCGGCCAGTACTTCAAGGAGGGCGCGATCGAGCTCGCGACCGAGTTCGTCCGCGACCGGATGGGGCTCGACTGGGAGCGGGTCTGGGCGAGCGTCTTCGCGGGGGATCCCGAGCTCGGGCTCGGCCCCGACGAGACCGCGATCGAGCTCTGGGAGCGGATCGGCATGCCGCCGGAGCGGATCGTCCGCCTCCCCGCCTCGGAGAACTTCTGGTCGGTCGGCGGGCCCGGGCCGTGCGGGCCGGACTCGGAGATCTACTACGACCGCGGCGCCGAGGTCGGCTGTGGCCGGCCGGAGTGCGCGCCCGGCTGCGCCTGCGAGCGCTACCTCGAGATCTGGAACCTCGTCTTCATGGAGTTCGAGCTCCACGCCGACGGCAAGCTCACGCCGCTGCCGCAGCAGAACATCGACACGGGAATGGGCCTGGAGCGCGCGGTCACGACCCTTCAGGACGTGATCTCGGTGTACGACACCGACGGCTACCGGACGATCATGGGGTGGATCGCCTCCGAGTCGGGGGTCGCGTACGAGGACAGCCCCGAGGCCACGAAAGCGCACCGCATCCTCGCCGATCACGGCCGTGGGATGACCTTCCTCGCCGCCGACGGCGTCTCGCCCGCGAACGAGGGGCGCGGCTACGTCATGCGCCGCGTCGTGCGCCGGGCCGTGCAGCAGGCGAGCCGGATCGGGCTCGAGCCGCCGTTCCTCGCCGGCCTCGCCGACGTCGTGATCGAGCAGATGGGCGACGCGTACCCCGAGCTCCCCGAGCACCGCGGCGACATCCACCGGATCCTGTCGGCCGAGGAGGAGCGTTTCTCGCAGACGCTCGCGCGCGGCCTGCGCCTCTTCGAGGAGGTCGCGACCGGCCCGGAGATCGCCGGCGAGGACGCCTTCCTGCTCCACGACACGTACGGCTTCCCGATCGAGCTGACGCAGGAGCTCGCGCGAGAGCGCGGCCTCGGCGTCAACGAGGAGGAGTTCACGCGGCTGATGGCCGCGCAGCGCGAACGCTCTCGCGCCGCCGCCCCGACGGCGCTCGAGATCCGCGTGGAGAGCGGCGTCAAGACGCGCTTCGTCGGCTACGAGAAGGTCGAGGTGCTGACCGCGCTCGCCTCGGTCGCGCCGTTCGAGGACGGCCTCTTCCAGGCGAAGCTCCACGAGTCGCCCTTCTATCCCGAGGGCGGGGGTCAGGTCTCGGACGTCGGCTTCGTCGAGAACGAGGCGACCGGCGTGCGCGCCGAGCTTCGGCAGGCCGTGCGCCTCGAGGGCGACGACCAGCTGCTCGTCTTCGAGGGCGTGGGATTCGCCGAAGGCGACCGGGTGCGGGCGGTCGTGCCGTGGTCGGTGCGCTTCCCGACGATGGCGAACCACACCGCGACGCACCTCCTGCACAAGGCCCTCCAGGACGTCCTCGGCGACCACGTCCGCCAGGCCGGGTCCGCCGTTCGGCCGGACAAGCTGCGCTTCGACTTCACGCACCCGCAGGCGCTGACGGCGGAGGAGCGGGCCGAGGTCGAGCGGCGCGTGAACGAGAAGGTCTTCGAGAACCTCCCGGTGCACGCGTTCGTGACGCCGATCGACGAGGCGCGGCGGCTCGGCGCGATGATGCTCTTCGGCGAGAAGTACGGCGAGCACGTGCGCGTCGTCGAGGTCGACGGCTACTCGCGCGAGCTCTGCGGCGGCACCCACGTCCGCTCCACCGCCGAGATCGGCCCCTTCGTCGTCCTGAGCGAGAGCTCCGTGGGGGCTGGGGCGCGGCGGATCGAGGCGGTCACGTCCGGCGAGGCCTGGGCTCTCCTGCAGGGGCGGGCGCACGAGGCGGACGAGCTGCGAGCCGAGCTCGAGCGCGTGCGGAAGGAGCGGAAGCGAGCGCCCGAGGCAGCGGCCGAGGCCGACGTCGTCGTACGGCGGAAGGACGGCGGGGTCCTCGTCGCCGAGACGACGGCGCTGAGCGGCGGCGCGCTCCGCGACCTCTCCGACCGGCTGAAGCAGCGCGAACATGCGCTCGCCGTCCTGCTCGGCTCGGCGGTCGACGGGCGCGCGTTCCTCGTCGTCAACCTCGACAGGTCGCTGGCGGAGAAGGGGCTCGACGCGGCCGCGGTGGTGCGCGAGGTGGCGCCGATCATCGGCGGCGGCGGGGGCGGGCGGCCGACGCTCGCCGAGGCCGGCGGCCGTGACCCAAACAAGCTAGAAGAGGCGCTCGCCGCAGCGGAACGGCATATCCTCTCCGCCCTCGCGTGAAGGTGCTCGCGCTCGACTACGGCCCCGCGCGAACGGGGGTGGCCGTCTCGGACCCGACCGGGACCCTCGCCCGTCCCGTCGGCGTCGTCGAGCGAGCGGCGAGCGAAGCGGGCCTCGCACGGCTGCTCGAGCTCGTGCGCGCGGAGGAGCCGGACCGGATCGTCGTCGGGCTGCCGCTCACGCTCCGCGGCGAGCACGGCGAGCAGGCGCGCGCGACCGAGCGGTTCGTCGAGATACTGCGGGAGGCGGTCGACGTTCCGGTCGAGAGTCTCGACGAGCGCTTCACGACCGCGCTCGCGGCGCAGACGCCGTCGCGGGCCGCCGAGGACGCCCGCGCGGCGGCGCATCTCCTGACGACCTACCTCGAGCGCGAGAGCGGGAGCCGGCGCTGATCGAGCCGCAGGCGCCGGTCTCGGGACGCCGCCGGCCGACGCGGCGGCAGGTGGTCGTCCGGCGGACCGTCGCGCTCGGGCTCCTGGCCGTCGTGCTCGGGGGGCTCGGCTGGGGCGCCGCCGTCGCGATCGGCAAGCTCCGCGGCTCGCCGAGCCCGGCGACGACAACGGTGGCGCCGGCTCCGCCGAAGCCCTTCCGGATCGTCTTCCCCGAGGGCTTCACGCGGCGCGAGATGTCGGGCCGGATCACGAAGGTCGACGCGATCGCGTTCCACGAGCGGCACGTACACCCGCGGCTCGCCGCGAAGGCGTACCTCGCGGCGACGGCGTCGTCCGCGCTCCCCGGGACGTTCGCGGGCGACGGTAAGCGGCGGTCGCTCGAGGGCTTCCTGTTCCCGGCGACGTACGACTTCCTGCGCAAGACGACGTCGAAGCAGCTCGTCGCGGCACAGCTGGTCGCCTTCCGCCGCGCGTGGAAGGGCGTGGATCTGCGCTACTCCCGCTCGAAGCACCTGACGCCGTTCGACGTGCTGGTCATCGCGTCGATGGTCGAGAAGGAGGCGATCGCGCCGGACGAGCGGCCGAAGATCGCGGCCGTGATCTACAACCGCCTGCACGCGCGGATGCCGCTCGGGATCGACGCGACGATCCGCTACGCGCTGAACGTGCCGGGCACGCAGCCGCTCCACCAGTCGCAGCTTGCGAACCCCACGCCGTACAACACCCGCCTACACGCCGGCCTGCCGCCCGGGCCGATCGCGAACCCCGGCCTCGCGTCGATCCAGGCCGCGGCGCACCCGGCGCACGTGGACTACCTGTACTTCGTCCGCAAGCCGGACAAGGTGCACCACTTCTTCACGGCGAGCTTCGCGGCCTTCCAGGCGTATGCGAGCTCACACGGCTTCTAGTCGGGCCGCTCCTTCCCGGCCGGAATGGTGATCGTGTACCTGCTCCACCCGGGAGGCAGAGGCGGACGGGGATAACGAAAGCGCTTGTCCGCCACGTAGGGGAAGTCACGGCTCTTGAGTGTCGTATACAGCTTGATCCTCTTCAAAGGGCTTCGGGCCTCCTGATCTCGCCGAAGATCGCCTCGTAGTCTGTCATGGACTGGTTGAGGGCACGCAGCACGTCGAACACGAGACCGGTGGGAAGACGGACGCGCGCGACGATCAAGATCGGAATCCGCAGCAGAGACGCCGGGTCGTCGAGGTCCTCGGGCTCGGCCCGCTCCGCGACACCCCAATCGAAGGCGAACTCGTACGGTGAGAACCAGATGGTGAGGGTGTTGGCGTAGACGCCCTTGCGCACCTCTGCCGAGATGTCGAACTCAAAGGTCCGGTCGCGATCGGGTGGCCCGCCTTCCATCTGCGCCAGTCCTAGCGACGACGCCGCACGCGTGCGCCGCGAAACTGTGCCGGATGTGTGACCAAATCCACCGATGATCACCGCGACCACCCGGCTCGTCGGGCTCCTCGGGCACCCGGTCGCGCACTCGCTCTCGCCGCGGATGCAGAACGCGGCCTTCGCGGCGCGCGCGCTCGACTGGGCGTACGTCGCGTGTGACGTCGACCCCGACGCGCTCCCGGCCGCCGTCGCGGGCCTTCGCGCGCTCGGGTTCGCGGGCGCCAACGTCACGATCCCGCACAAGGGCGCGGTCGCCGGGCTCTGCGACGAGCTCGACGACCTCTCGCGCCGGAGCGGCGCGGTCAACACGCTCGTCTTCCGGGGCGGCGGCCGGATCGTCGGTGCGAACACAGACGGACCGGCGGTCGTGAGCGTCCTCGACGCCCGGGGCGCCAACGTCCTCGTCCTCGGCCGCGGCGGAGCGGCGCGCGCGGTCGCTGTCGCCCTCGAGGACGCCAGCGCCGCGTCCGTGCGGCTCGTGTCCCGCTCCGACGCCGACTGGCCTCCGGCCGCGGACGACGCGACGATCCTCGTCAACGCGACGCCGCTCCGCGACGAGGCTCCCGTGGCCCCGCACGGCGACCAGCAGGTCGCCGATCTCGCCTACCGCACGGACGGGCGGCCGACCGCGCTCGTCGCCGCTGCACGCGAGGCGGGCTGCGCCACCGTCGTCGACGGCCTCGAGATCCTCGCCCGTCAGGGGGCCGCCGCTTTCGAGCTCTGGACCGGCGTCTCGGCCCCGATCGACGTTATGCGCGCGGCCGTCGCGCGTATCGTCTGACCATGCGCCGAACCGGCGTCGCGCTCCTTCTCGCCGCCAGCCTCGCAGGCTGCGGCGGCCAGGCCGCGCAGCACCGAGCCGCTCCCGCCGCCGCAACGGACGGCGCCGCGCTCTTCGCGAGCGCCGGCTGCGCCGGCTGCCACACGCTCGCGGCGGCGCACTCGCACGGCACGACCGGTCCGAACCTCGACCAGCTCGCGCCCGCGTACGACCGGATCGTGAAGCAGGTACAGAACGGCGGCGCCGGGATGCCGTCGTTCCGCACGAAGCTCAGCACCGAGCAGATCCGCGCGGTTGCGCTCTACGTGACGGGCGCGACGGCGAAGAGCCGCGTCTCCGTCGCCGCCGCGTTCAAGCCCGACCACCGGACCGTGCAGAGCTGTCACGCCGACTCGACGTGCTTCCAGCAGGCGTTCGCCGACCTCGCCTACTACCGCGGCCCCAAGGTTGCCCTCGCGAGATTCGTCCACCAGATGCGGACGAGCTCGTTCGTCGAGGAGAACTGCCACCGGATCGCGCACGCGATCGGGGCCGGCGCGCTCACGCGCTTCCACGGCGATGTCGGCACGGCCTTCGCCCGCGGCTCGGCGGTCTGCTGGTCGGGCTACTACCACGGCATCCTCGAGCGCGCCTTCCAGGGCATCCCCGACTCGCGCCTCGCGACCGTCGCACGAGGGCTCTGCGCCCGCGTCGAGGCGCACGCGTCGACGTTCATCGCCTACCAGTGCGTCCACGGCCTCGGGCACGGGCTGATGATCTACACCGGCTACGACCTGCCCCTTGCTCTGCACACCTGCGACCGGCTGCGCACGCAGTGGGACCAGGTCTCGTGCACGGGCGGCGTCTTCATGGAGAACCAGTCCTCGTCCTATGGGTTCAAGTCGCAGTGGCTCCGCCCGAAGCAGCCGCTTTACCCGTGCACGGCCGTCTCGCGCCGGCACAAGCTCTACTGCTACCTGATGGTGACCTCGCAGATCCTTCCCGACGAGGGCTACAGCTGGACGAAGACGGTCGGCGTCTGCCGGCGGAGCGAGCCCGGCTGGGTGCCGACGTGCTTCCAGTCGCTCGGCCGCGACGCCTCCGGCCAGACGCGCGGCCGGGTCACGAAGATCGAGCGCATCTGTCGCGTCGCCGGCGACATGGAGCGCGAGTGCCTGCTCGGCGCAGCCAAGGACCTGACCTCGAACGACGCGAACGGCCGCCGCGCGGCACGCCTCTGCTCGGGCTCGCCGGCCGCCGTGCGCGCCTACTGCTTCTACGGCGTCGGCGAGATCCTCGGCACGTTCACCGCCGATCCGAGGCAGCGCGCTGCGCAGTGCCGGGCGCTCACGCGCGAGCGCTCCTGCGTCGCGGGCGCCAACGGCCGGCCGTTCCCCGCGTGACGCTCTCGCTCGTCACGGCCGGCGAGTCGCACGGGCCAGCGCTCGTCGCGATCCTCTCCGGTCTCCCGGCGGGGCTCGTCCTCGACCGGGAGGCGATCGACCGCGACCTGCGCCGCCGCCAGGAGGGCTACGGCCGCAGCCCGCGCCAGCGGATCGAGTCGGACGAGGTCGAGGTGCTCGCCGGCCTGCGCCACGGCCGCACCCTCGGGACGCCGCTCGCGCTCGTCGTCCGGAACGGCGACCACGCCAACTGGGAGTGGGGGATGAGCCCGTGGCCTCCCGAAGGCGAGCCGTCGGGGAAGGGGACGAAGCCCGTGACGCTCCCGCGGCCGGGCCACGCCGACCTGGCCGGCGCGCAGAAGTACGGGCTCGCGGACGTCCGCGACGCGCTCGAGCGCGCGAGCGCGCGCCAGACGGCCGTCGCGGTCGCGGCCGGCGCTGTCGCGAAGGCGCTCCTCCGGGAGATCGGGGTCGAGGTCGAGGGCACGGCCGTGGCCGGTACGGACTCTGCCGAGATCGACGCGGCCCGAGCCGACCGGGACACCCTGGGCGGCGTCGTCGAGGTGCGGGCCCGCGGCGTGCCGCCGGGTCTCGGCTCGTACGCGTCCAAGGACACGCGCCTCGACGCGCGCCTCGCCGCCGCCCTGATGGGCATCCAGGCCGTCAAGGGAGTCGAGATCGGGGACGGCTTCGCGCTCGCGACGCTGCGCGGCTCGGCGGCGCACGACGAGATCGAGCCCGACCGGCGGCGCGCGACGAACCGCGCCGGCGGGATCGAGGGCGGGGTGTCGAACGGCGAGGAGGTCGTCGTCCGCGCGGCGATGAAGCCGCTGCCGACCCTCATGCGGCCGCTGCGCTCGGTCGACCTCGCCACCGGCGAGCCCGGCGAGGCGCTCGTCGAGCGGAGCGACACCTCCGCCGTCGAGGCCCTGGCGGTCGTGGCCGAGGCAGCCGTGGCCTTCGAGCTGGCGCGCGCGGCGCGCGAGAAGTTCGGCGGCGACGCGCTCGGCGACTTCGTCGCGGCCCATCGCGCATACCTTGAGCGCCTCCCTTAACAGGCACCTCGCGCTCGTCGGCTTCATGGGTGCAGGCAAGACGTCGCTGGGGCAGGCCGTGGCCGAGCGGATCGGCCGCCGCTTCGTAGACGTCGACGCGGCGGTGACGGACGACGCCGCGGCCTTCTTCCGCGAGCACGGCGAGGCCGCGTTCCGGCGGCGCGAGGAGGAGGTGACCGTGCGCGAGCTGGGCGCCGAGCCGGCGGCCGTCCTCAGCCTCGGCGGCGGCGCCGTCACCTCGGCGGCGGTGCGGGAGGCGCTCCACGAGCACGCGACCACCGTGCTCGTGGACGTCGACGTCGACACGGCGTGGGAGCGGGTGCGCGGCGGCGACCGCCCGCTGGCGCAGGACGAGGGTGACTTCCGCCGGCTCTACGAGGCGCGCGCGCCGCTCTACCGCGAGGTTGCCGACGCGGTCGCGCGCGACGCGGACGACGCCGTGCTCGCCGCTGCGGGCGTCCGCGTCGAGACCGGGGCGCTCGAGCTGCTGGGGTCGCTCGTCCCCGGCCAAGGGCCGGTCGCGCTCGTGACCGACGCGCGGGTCGCGGGGATCCACGGCGCCGCGGCGCAGGTCGCGCTCGGCGCACGTGTCGCGTCGACCCACGAGGCGCCGCCCGGCGAGGAGGCGAAGAGCGTCGCGACCGCGGAGCGCCTCTGGCGCGAGCTCTCGCTCGAGCGCGGCGGAACCGTCGTCGCCCTCGGCGGCGGCTGCACCACCGACGTCGCGGGGTTCGTCGCCGCCACGTATCTCAGGGGCGTCGCGTGGGTGCCCGTGCCGACGACGCTCCTCGCGCAGGTCGACGCCGCGATCGGCGGCAAGACGGCGGTCAACCTCCCCGACGGGAAGAACCTCGTGGGCGTCTTTCACTGGCCCAGCCGGGTCGCCGTCGATCCAACCTTGCTGGAGACGCTGCCAGCCCGTGAATGGCACGAGGGGATGGCCGAGCTGATCAAGACCGGGCTGCTCGCCGGTGAGAGCCTGTGGGAGTTGCCGCCGCCGGAGAGCGTGCGCCGCGCCGCAGCCTTCAAGGCCGCGGTCTGTCTCCGCGATCCCTGCGACCGCGGCGAACGCGCGATGCTCAATCTCGGCCACACGTTCGCGCATGCGCTCGAGGCGGCCGGCGGCAGGGATATCTGGACCGAAGGCGACACCTGCCATCTGCTTGGCACCTGCCGGATGGGCAGCGGCCCGAAAGACAGCGTCACCGACGCCGATGGTCGTTGCTGGGACATCCGCAATTTGTGGATCT
>Ga0209059_1001226_pt1 | contig 11721 bp, 10 predicted proteins | sample GraSoiAngelo_151_FD_186165 | JGI IMG/M metagenome (GOLD analysis project Ga0209059, IMG submission 186165) | Grasslands soil microbial communities from the Angelo Coastal Reserve, California, USA - 14_1009_12_20cm (SPAdes) (version 2) | ecosystem: Environmental > Terrestrial > Soil > Grasslands ...
CGCTCGACGCGAGCTGGATCCTCGCGCGCTTCCCGCTCGTGGCCGACGAGCGCGCCGCCTAATAGTCATCCGCCCCGCTTCGGCCGTGTATCCCGGAGCCGTCCCGCCGCTAGAGACTCTGCGGGTCGACGTCGACGACGACCGTCAGACCCGCGCGGCGCATCGCGGGCGCGGCGGCGGCGAGCAGCCGTCCCGCCCGGCTCGCGACGACGCGCGGGCGCTCCGTCTTCGCGACGAGCTGCGCCCGGTGACGCCCGCGGAGCCGCAGCAACGGCGCCGGTCCCAGCAGCTCGGCCTCCGGAAGGCCCGCGCGCAGCTCCTCGAGTACCCGTACCGGCGTCTCGGGCTCCGGCCCCGCGACGACGATCCGGACGAGGTGCCTAAAGGGCGGATAGCCGAGCGCGCGGCGCCGCTCCAGCTCGCCCGCGAGGAACCGGGCCACGTCGTGGCGCGCCGCGAGCTCGACCGGCCGCGCATCCGGCTGGAAGGTCTGCACGACGACTCGTCCCGGAGCGTCGCGTCCACTCCGGCCGGCGAGCTGCGTCAGGAGCTGAAAGGTGCGCTCCTCGGCGCGGAAGTCCGGCAGCCCGAGACCCGTGTCGGCGTCGACCACCGCAGCCAGGTCCACTCCGGCGAAGTGGTGTCCCTTCGCGACCATCTGCGTCCCGAGCAGGACGGCGCCGCGCGCCTCCGCGAACCGCCCCAGCGCCTCCGCGAGCGCGCCCGGCCGAGCGACCGCGTCGGCGTCGAGCCTGATCCGCTCGAGCTCCGGGAGCCGGGCCTCGAGCTCGCGCTCCAGCCGCTGCGTCCCCGCGCCGAGGCGCGCGAGCTCGGCCGAGCCGCACGACGGGCAGACCTCGGGTGCGGGCTCCGACCACCCGCAGTGGTGGCAGCGAAGGCGCCCGTCGCCGTGCAGCACGAGCGACACGTCGCACGAGCCGCACCGTGGCGTCCGCCCGCAGGCGCGGCAATGCAGCGCCGGTGCCACTCCGCGGCGGTTCAGGAGCAGGATCGCCTTCCCGCCCCCGGCCGCGACCGCGTCGAGCTCGGCGAGGAGCGGCGCCGAGAGCGGGTAGCCGGCCTCGCGGCGCAGGTCGACGACGCGCACGGGCGGTAGTCCGACGCCGAGCCGGCCGCCGAGCTCGAGCCGCTCGAGCCGCTCCCAGCTCTCGGGGCGAGGCGTGGCGCTTCCGTACACCGCGACGGCGCCCTCGAGGCCCGCCCGCTTGGCGGCGACGGTGCGCGCGTCGTAGCGCGGGTCGGAGTCCTGCTTGTACGAGGCGTCGTGCTCCTCGTCGACGCAGATCAGGCCGAGCCGGGGCACCGGCGCGAAGACCGCCGAGCGCGCGCCCACGACGACCGGCGCCTCGCCCGCCGCGATCCGCTCCCGCTCGTCGCGCCGCTCCGCGTCGGTCAGGGCCGAGTGGAGGAGCGCGACGCGGTCGCCGAAGCGGGCGCGGAACCGGCCGAGCGTCTGCGGCGCGAGCGCGATCTCCGGCACGAGGACGATCGCGCCGAGCCCGCGCGCGAGCGCCGCCGCGCACGCCTGGAGATAGACCTCGGTCTTGCCGCTGCCCGTCGCGCCGTACAGGAGGACGTTGCCGCCCTCGCCGCCGTCGAGGAGCCTCGTGATCCGCGCGAGCGCCGCCCCCTGTGCCTCGCTCAGGCGCTCCGGCTCGGCCTCGCCGCCGAGTGCCTCGCGCGCCGCCGGCTCCGCCCGCTCCCCGCGGCGCCGCCGCTGCACGGGCGCGACGAGCTGGAGCGCGCGCGCCGGCGTCGAGCCGTAGTACTCCGCGAGCCAGAGCGCGAGCTCGACGAGCGGCGCCGGCAGGCGGTCGACGACCGGCCCGGCGCGTGCGGGCTCGATCCCCGACGGCGCCTCCTCGTCGAGCGAGACGACGACGCCGCGGCGCCGCGCCCCGTGCAGCGCCACCTCGACGACGCTCCCCGGCTCGACGCCCTCGTCGACCTCGTACGTGAACAGGCGCGCGAGCGCCCGCGCGGTCACGAGCGGGTAGACAGAGGCAAGCGGCACGACGAGCCAGGCTATCGTCGGCACATGGCGGACTTCCGCTTCGTGCCGGAGGGCTACCTCGAGTCGATGCTCGAGGAGATCCCGGGCTACGTGGAGCTCCAGGAAGAGACGGCGCGCGCGACGGAGGGGCTTCGAGCCGCGCGCATCCTCGAGCTCGGCACCGGGACCGGCGAGACCGCGCGCCGCATCCTGGAGCGCCACCCCGGCGCGCACCTGACCGGGATCGACGCGAGCCCGGAGATGCTGGAGGAGGCGCGACGGCGCCTCCCGGGTGGGGACCTTCGGGTCTCCCGGCTCGAGGATCCGCTCCCCGAAGGCCCGTTCGACCTCGTCGTCTCGACGCTCGCCGTGCACCACCTCGACGCGACCGGGAAGGCCGATCTGTCCGAGCGGGTGGCGGCGGTGCTCGCGCGTGGCGGCCGCTTCGTGCTCGCCGACGTCGTCGTCCCGGAGCGGCCCGAGGACGCCGTCATCCCCTGCACCCCGGGATTCGACCTTCCCGACCCGGTGCCCGACCAGCTCGAGTGGCTCGAAGCGGCAGGCCTCGAGCCGCAGGTCACCTGGGCCCGCCGCGACCTGGCGGTGCTCTCGGCTACGCGCCAGCCGCGATCAGGATGAAGTCGGTCCCGAAGCCGAGCACGAGCCCGAGCAGGATCCCGAGCGTCGCGGCGGCCTTCGACCCGAACGCGCGGCTGACGTTCAGGAGCTCCATCACGACGTAGAGGATCGACCCGGCCGCGAGTGCCAGGACCGCGACGGACAGGGCCTCGTTCACCCATGCCTGCCCCAGCGCCGTCCCGAGGAAGGTCGGGCCGCCGCCGATCAGCCCGAGCACGCCGAGGAAGCCCCAGGTCGGCGCCTCCGGCTCGGTCGCGAGCGGCGCGACGATCCCGAAGCCCTCGGTGGCGTTGTGGAGCCCGAAGCCGATGATCAGGACGAGCGCGAGGCTGAGCTCGTCGCGCGCTGCCGACTGGCCGATCGCGAGCCCTTCGGAGAAGTTGTGCAGGCCGATCCCGGTCGCGATGAAGAGGGCGAGCCAGCGCGCCGGCGAGAGGCCGGCGAAATGGTGCTCGTAGTCGGTCACCGCGGCCGCGCCGGCACTGACGAACGCCTTCCGGCGGCGCTGCTTCATCCACCCGTCGTAGGCGACGAGCGACAGGAGCCCCACGGCGAACCCGGCGGCGAGCAGCGCCGCGAGCCAGAGGAAGCGCCCGTCGCGCCCGCTCGTCAGCGCGGTCTCGACCGGGTCGACGGCCGTCGAGAGGACGTCCCAGAACAGGAAGAGCAGGATGCCGGTCGCAGTCGAGCTCAGGAAGCACTTGAGCCATGCGTCGAGACCGTGCATGCGGCCGATCGGCAGGCCGATGAAGATGGTCAGGCCGGCGACTGCTCCGAGGCCGAGGATCTGGGCGGTCGACAATGTAAGGGCCACCTTACAGGAGGCCGAAAACTATGATGGCTCCCGCGTGGCGCAGGGTCATTCGATCGACGAGTACCTCGAGACGATCTACTTCCTCGCCTTCCCGATCGGCGAGTACACGCCGAAGGCCGGCGGCGCCCTCCCGCTCGCCTCGCGGGTGGCCGAGATGCTGCGCGTCTCGCGCGCGTCGGCCGGCGAGATGCTGAAGCGGCTGGAGGCGGAGGGGTTGATCGAGCGCGGCGAGCACAAGGAGGCGCTGCTCACGGCGACGGGTCGCGAGCGGGCCGAGCGCGTCGTGCGGAGACACCGCATCATCGAGCGGCTGCTCACCGACTTCATGGGCTACACGGCCGCCGAGGCGCACGTCCACGCGGACGAGCTCGGGGACACCTTCACGGACGAGATGATCGAGCGGATCGACGTCCGCCTCGGCGAGCCCGAACGCTGCCCGCACGGCTGGCCGGTCGACCCTGCCGTCGAGCAGGCCGAGAATCACGAGCTGGCGCCGCTCTCGGAGCTCGAGCCCGGCGCGCGCGCGACGATCGTCCGCCTCGCCGAGCACGACGGCGACCTCCTGCACTGGTTCTACGACCAGGGCCTCGCGCCCGGAGCCGAGATCCGGCTGGAGTCCGCGGAGCCCGCGGCCGGCCAGTTCACGGTGCGGCTGAACAGCTCGACCCGTGCCGTGGGCGAGAGGGCGGCCGCGGGCCTGTTCGTGCGGCGCGCGGGTTAGTCGCGGCCCATCTGGCACGAGACGCCTATACGGCCGGGAGGCACGGGTGTAGCATCGTCAAGGCCCAGTGGACCCGTGAAAGGAGACCCGCAGATGCCGGACATGTCGTCCATGCCGCCCATGCTCGCCTACACGATCCGCAGCATTATCCAACCCCAGGCCGACGTGCGGCCGTGGATCAGGATCGGACAAGGCCCAAGCGCGCAGCTTCTCACACCCAACCAACCCGTAAACGACAGCTACTGGATCGTCATCATGGACGCGAACAAGCCGGCGACCAAGGTGCAGGAATGGGTCGTCCCAGGCCAGAACAACACCACAGTCCCCAGCAATCTCGATCAGTACATGAGCAACCCGGCGTATCTCTTTGCCGTGGTGACGCAGTCCCTACCCAACGGCCAGGTGCCACAAGGGGCCTTCTACGACTACCTCGCGGCGCACGGCGCCGGGCGCGAGCTGCAGAAGTTGGAGCAGATCAGCTCGCACACGCAGATGGGCTACGGCTTGTTCACCTACGTGAGCTACATACTCACCGGTCAATGCGGCGCGACGGGCAACGTCGCGTACGAGCGCAGCTCGTTCACGGACCGGGCGCTGCTCTTGATGTCGCTGATGCCCCTACCCAACGGGCAGCCGCCGTACACGATCTGCGACAGCTACACGTTCGTCACGCGCTAGGGCTACCGGCTACGCTGCTCGGCGCGCGGGCGGGTTTACCTGATCCGTGACCGACGCGTGGAGCTTCCGACCCGGCACGCTCGATCGGATGATCTTCGACGGCGTGGTCGCGCTCGACGAGTATCGACTGCCGGAGCGTTTCGAGCCCGACGACGTCGTCGTCGACGTTGGTGCACACATAGGCTCGTTTGCGTACGCCGTCCTCCTGAGAGGCGGCAAGCACGTCTGGAGCCTCGAGGCGGATCGTACGAACTGCGCGTTCGCCGCCGAGCACCTGAGGCCGTACGTCGACCAGCGCTACGTGCGGCTGATGCACGCTGCCGTCTGGCGCTCCGATCCGAATGACGACGAGCTGCGCTTCGACGGCTACCAAGTGTTTCCGCAGTCCTTTCTGGACCTGGCAGGGGTCGTCAACACGGGGGGCGGCTCGGTCATGTGGGGCGGGGGCGAACCTGTGCAGAAGGTCGCTTTCGACGACGTCGTCGACCTGGTCACGGACCGGGGAGAGCGCCGGCTCCGGTTGCTCAAGCTGGATTGCGAAGGCGCCGAGTGGCCGATCCTGCTGACGTCGAGGAGGCTCCACCTGATCGACGAGATCGTCGGAGAGTTTCACGAGATCGGGGGGTCGTTCTTGGAGATCGGCGAAGATCGCCTGTCGAAGGCGCACGTCTTTCACTCCGATCGTGTCGCAGGATTTACGGTGGAGGAGTTCGTCCGCTTCCTGAACGACGCGGGCTTCTGCGTCACGTACCGCAGACAACTGCGGCCGAACGGCGCGCTCGAGGGGTACGGCTTGTTCTTCGCGACCCGAGAGCAGTGAACGAGCCTGGGCCTCGCGTGAGGCTCGTCGCGATCGGCTTCAACGTCGCCGGCACAGGCTTGACGCGGGTGCTGAGCAGCGTCATGCGAGGGCTGGCGGACCGGCACGAGATCCACTTCCTCGGCATCGGCTATTCCGGCGAGATCGTCCGCGACCGCGGCCTGACCATCTACCCCACCAACCCGAAGGGCGGCGACGTCTTCGCGGCCTTCCAGGCCAAGAGGCTGAGCGAGGAGATTCGGCCGGCGCTGATCCTCGTCATGCACGACATCTGGATGTTCGACTACTACCTGCGCCTCTTCGGCCCGTATCGGGACCGCCTGAAGATCGTCGCCTGCATCCCTCTCGACGGCCGGATCACGAACGAGGAGAAGGCCGCGCCGCTCGCGCAGGCGGACCGAGTCGTCGCCTACACCCACTTCGCCCGCGCAGAGTTCGAAGGAGCCTTCCGCAGGCTGCATGAGAAGCAGGCCGATCGCGACTTCCCGGCGGTCGACGTCATTCCGCACGGCGTCGATCGGGATCGCTTCTATCCCTTCCCGGAGCTGGAGCAGGCCTCGTTCGCATCGACAGGCCGCGCGCAGGCGAAGAGACGCGTGTTCGGCGACCGGCCGGACGCGGACGAGTCGTTCGTCGTCCTCAACGCCAGCCGGCCCGACAAGCGCAAACGTGTCGATCTCACCGTCCGCGGGTTCGCCATGTTCGCCGCCGGCAAGCCGGCGAACGTCAGGTTGTGCCTCCACCACCCCGTCATGGGCGATGCAGCCGAACGAGAGCTCGGGCCGGTGATTCGGGAGTGCGGGGTCGGTGAGCGGCTGTCGGTGAACCCGCTCGGTAGCCGGATCGTCGGTGACGACGAGCTCAACCTGCTCTACAACGCCTGTGACGTCGGGATCAATACGGCGATGGGCGAAGGCTGGGGGCTCGTCAGCTTCGAGCACGGCGCCGCGGGCGCTGCCCAGATCGTTCCGGACCACACGGCGTGTGCCGAGCTGTGGCGCGGCCGCGCCGAGCTGATTCCGCCGGCCAGGAGCTACGTACCCGAGTTCTCGGTGCTGGAGATGGGAGAGGTGTCTCCCGAGGGTGTCGCGCGGGCGCTGGAAGCCGTCTATCGCGATCCGGCCCGCCGACAAGAGCTCGCTCGTGCGGCCGTCGCCGCCGCAAATGATCCCGCGTACTCGTGGGATGCGATCACGCGGCAGTTCGACGATCTCGTCGTCGAGCTTGCGGGGGTGGATTCTCCCGGCGCAGCCTAGGCGTCGTGCACGTCGTAGGCGGCGAGCGGCGCTTCGGCGTCGGGGCCGAGCTCCGAATCGTCCGCCGTGCGGGGGTCGAGCCCCGCTGCCTTGCGCAGCTCTTCGGCGCGGTCGACGCGCTCCCAGCTGAAGTCGTGGTCGTCGCGGCCGAAGTGGCCGTAGGCTGCCGTCTTGGCGAAGATCGGCCGGCGCAGGTCGAGGTCGTGGAGGATCGCGGCCGGGCGCAGGTCGAAGTGCTCGCGGACGAGACCCTCGATCCGGTCGACGGCGACCCGCTCCGTCCCGAAGGTCGAGACCGCGACCGAGACCGGGTGGGCGACACCGATCGCGTACGCGACGTTCACCTCGCAGCGGTCGGCGAGGCCGGCGGCGACGAGGTTCTTCGCCACGTACCGCGCGGCGTACGCGGCCGAGCGGTCGACCTTCGTCGGGTCCTTTCCCGAGAACGCGCCGCCGCCGTGGCGTGACGCGCCGCCGTAGGTGTCGACGATGATCTTCCGCCCGGTGAGCCCCGTATCGCCCATCGGGCCGCCGAGGACGAACTTGCCGGTCGGGTTGACGTACACGAAGTCGCGCTCGCCGAAGCGCCGCTCGTCGTAGAGCTCCCGCGGCAGCACCGGGTGGAGGACGTGCTCGATGACGTCCTCCTTGATCGTCTCAGCGTCGACTCCGTCGGCATGCTGCGTCGAGACGAGGACGCGCACGATCTCGACCGGTCGCTGGCGACCGAGGTCGTCGACCTCGTAGCGCACCGTGACCTGCGCCTTCCCGTCGGGCCGCAGGTACTTGAGCTGCTCCGCCTTTCGCACGCCTGCCAGCCGCCGGCAGACCTTGTGCGCGAGCATGATCGGGAGCGGCATCAGCTCGGGCGTCTCGTTCGTCGCGTAGCCGAACATCATCCCCTGGTCGCCGGCGCCGACGCGGTCGAGTGGGTCGTCGTCGCCGGGATCGTGCTGCACCTCGTACGAGGAGTCGACGCCCTGCGCGATGTCGGGCGACTGCGGGTCGATCGCGACGACGACGCCGCACGTCTTCGCGTCGAAGCCGACCGCGGAGTCGGTGTAGCCGATCCGGCCCACGGTCTCGCGGACGATGTTCGAGATGTCCACGTAGATCTCGGTCGTGATCTCGCCGCCGACGACGACGAGACCGGTCGTGATCAGCGTCTCGCACGCGACGCGGCCGCCCGGATCGCCGGCGAGGACGGCGTCGAGGACGGCGTCGGAGATCTGGTCCGCGACCTTGTCCGGATGACCCTCGGTGACCGACTCGGAGGTGAAGAGGAAGTCGCGCGCCACGGCTACTTGATAACCAAGAACCCGTTGAAGTGCGTCACGTCGCCGTTTCGCGCGCCGTACGCGAAGAAGGACTGGAGCGGCTCGAGGTTCGCCCGCACCTCCGCGGTGTCCGGGCCGGTTGCAGAAGCGCCGATGTCCTTGAAGATCTCCGCGAACGCACTGTTCAGGTTGACGTAGGCGAAGCCGGTCGTGCTGCTCGGGGCCTTCGCCGCCGAGCGGGCGTCGGTGAAGACCGGGTCGGCGCTGAGCTTCTTGCCGCTCCTGCCGAGACCGGCCAGGGCCGATTTGCTGTTGCTGACGCCGAGGACACCTTTGAAGACCCCGTAGTAGACCGAGATGCCCGCGCCCTTCAGCGCGATCTCGTGTGCGGCCACCCCGCCGATCGTGACCGGCCGTACGACCGCGCCTGCCGCCGGCGCCAGCGCCGAGAGCCGGTCGAGGACTTGCCGCGCCTTCGCCTCGTCGGCCACCTTCAGGAGGAGCTCGACGGACGGGTAGCGATCCCCGCCCGAGCTCGGGTAGACGGCGAGCGCGCCCTCGTTCGAGAGGAGCTTCAGCAGGTCGCCCTCCGAGATCCCGAGCGCCTGCTCGACCTGGGCCTTCTGCGCCTCGAACGAGCTCCCGAACTGGTTCATGACCTGGCGGAGGTTCGACGCGAGGTCGTCGAAGGAGAGGTCGGCGAGCGCGCCGGCCGGGAGCCGGTCGACGAGCGCCGACTTGAAGCTCTTGCCCGTGGCGCTGCGGCTCTTGGCGCCTGCCTGGAAGCCGACGCCGTTCGACGCCGCCGAGGCCGAGGCGGACACCCAGCCGAGGTTGGGGATCGCCTTGCCGAGCAGCCCGCTCTGCCGGACCGTCGGCGCGAGCCCCTGCTGGACGGCCTGGCGGATCGAGGCGCCGTTCACGTACACCTTGACGAGCGCCTCGCCGGGAAGATCGGCGACGGCGTCCTTGAAGGTGCCGTCGTCCGCGAGCTTGGCGCCGTTCTGCGCGCTCTTCAGCCGGTCGAGCCTCGCCTGGGAGCCGGCGACCGCGGTCCAGTCGCCGACCTTCTCGGTGTAGAGCTTCTGGTTGCTCGAGTCGCTGTTGTTCTGCTTGACGAGAGCGGCGAGCTTGGCGTCGTCCTTCGGCTGCGTCACGGCGACCACGTTCTGGCCGTTGTCGGCGAAGTCGAGCCAGGCCACGTCGATCTCCGGCCCGAGCGCGGGCTTCACGTCCTTCTGGAAGTCGAGGTTCTGCTTCACGAGCTCCTTCCGGAGATCGGCGAGCGCCTTCGCGCGGCCCGGGAACTTCTTCGAGAGCGCGTCGACCTTCTTCCACTGGTCGGAGCCGAGGTCGCTGTTGATCGAGACGTAGGCGACGGCGCTCGCGGGGATCACCGTCGCGCCGGCGGCCGAGCCGGAGGCGCCGCCCTTCGAGCTCGTGCTGCCGCCGCAGCCGGCGGCGAGGAGCGCAAGCGCCGCGAGAGGCGCGGCGACGGCGAGACGCATTCGCATCTGTCGCATCGTACTCACTCCCCCGTCGGTCTCCTGCCCATCAGGCCGGCCACGAGCTCGGCCAGGCTTCGCCCTTCGAGGACGTCGCAGACGCCCTCGGTGATCGGGAGCTCGATGCCGAGGCGGCGGGAAAGGTCGCGCACGACCGGCGCAGTGGTCAGGCCTTCGATGACCATGCCGATGGTGGCCGCGGCCTCGTCGGGCGTGGCTCCCTGGGCGATCAGCTCGCCGGCGTGGCGGTTGCGGCCGTGCCGGCTCCAGCACGTCACGACGAGGTCGCCCATTCCGGCCAGGCCCGCAAAGGTCTCGGGGCGGGCGCCGCAGGCGAGGCCGAGGCGCGTCATCTCGGCGAGCCCGCGGCTGATCAGCGCCGCCTTCGCGTTGTCGCCGAGGCCGAGCCCGTCGACGCCGCCGGCCGCGAGCGCGATCACGTTCTTCGCGGCGGCGCAGAGCTCGACGCCGACGAGGTCGTCGTTCACGTAGACGCGGAAGACGGACGAGTTGATCGCGTGCTGGAGCTCCTCCGCAAGGGCGGCGTCCTCGCTCGCGATCGCGGCCGCGGTCGGCAGGCCCTCCGCGACCTCCTCGGCCATGTTCGGGCCGGACAGGACGGCGACGGGCCGGCCGCGCACGAGCGTGGAGAGGCGCTCGCCGGTCGCCGGGTCGAGGCCCTTCGTGAGGCTGAGGATCGGCGCCGTGCCGGGAAGGGCGTCGACGACGGCCGCGAAGGCCCGGCTCGGCAGGGCGACGACGACAACGTCCGCCTCGGCGACCGGCGCCTCGGCGAGCGGCGCCGCCGGGATGCCGCGCAGGTCGACGATCCGGAGGTAGCGGGGGTTCCGGCCGGTCTCCCGGATCGCGCGCGCCTGCTCGGGGTCGCGGCAGGCGAGCGTGACGTCGTGCTCGCGGTCGGCGAGCAGGCGCGAGAACGCGGTTCCCCACGACCCGCCTCCGACGACGACGATCCGCATCGGCGTAGCTTCTCATCGCGGCACGAAGTCGATCGAGACGGGGACGCCCTGCAGCTCGAACCGGCGGCGCAGCTCGTTCTCGATCCAGTAGCCGTAGTCGCGCGTCACGAGGCGCGGGTCGTTCACGTGCACGCGGAAGCGCGGCGGCCGCGTGCGCACCTGCGCGCCGTAGAGCAGGTTCAGGCGCCTGCCGTTCCGCGACGGCGGCTGGCGCGCCTCGCGCAGCTCGCGCAGCGCGCGGTTGAGCTCGGCGGTGGCGATGCGCCCCGCGTAGCGCTCGAAGAGCCGCTCGACCTCGTCGAGGAGCCTCCCCACCCCGCGGCCGGTATGGGCCGAGACGGCGATCAGCGGCGGCCGCTGGCGCAGACGCCGTTCGAGCTGGGGACGAACCTCCTCGATCCGGATCTTGGACATGTCCCACTTGGACAGGACGACGAGCGTCGCGCAGTCGGCCTTCCGAGCGATGTCCGCGACGGCCAGGTCGCCCTCGACCACGCCCTCGCTCGAGTCGACGAGCACGAGCGCCACGTCCGCGCGCTCAGCCGCCTGGAGCGCGCGCAGCTCGGAGTAGTACTCGATCCCCTGCCGGTGCTTGCGCTTGCGCCGCAGGCCGGCCGTGTCGACGAGGACGAATGTCCGGTCTTCGCGCCGCAAGACGGTGTCGATCGCGTCGCGCGTCGTTCCCGGCACCTCCGAGACGATCACCCGCTCGCGGCCGAGGAGGGCATTGAGGAGGCTCGACTTGCCGACGTTCGGTCGGCCGAGGATGGCGACGCGGATCGCGTCCTCGCCCGGCGCGTCCGGCGCCGTTCCGGGCAGGAGCTCGAGGATCCGGTCGAGGAGGTCGCCGGTTCCGTGCCCGTGGACCGCCGAGAGGGGGATCGGATCGCCGAGCCCGAGCCGGTGGAACTCGAACGCCTCGTCGTCGCGCGCGGGGTCGTCGATCTTGTTCGCGACGAGGAGGACGGGCTTGCGCGCGGCGCGCAGGATCGCCGCGATCTCCTCGTCCCCCGGGGT
>Ga0209059_1001228_pt1 | contig 11713 bp, 11 predicted proteins | sample GraSoiAngelo_151_FD_186165 | JGI IMG/M metagenome (GOLD analysis project Ga0209059, IMG submission 186165) | Grasslands soil microbial communities from the Angelo Coastal Reserve, California, USA - 14_1009_12_20cm (SPAdes) (version 2) | ecosystem: Environmental > Terrestrial > Soil > Grasslands ...
GGGCTCGTGGTCCTCGGGTATTTTCTTTCTAGACGCGGTTGAAGTCGGTCATCGCCCGCTCGAGACCATGCTCGGCGGCAACCTGGACCGCGTCGGCCACCCGCGCCACGATTTCAGGGAGCTGTGCCCGCTCCGATTCCGTGAACGGGCTGAGCACGTAGTCGACGCCGTTACCGGGTGGGCGGCCGATGCCGACTCGGAAGCGGATGAAATCTTTGCTGCCAAACGACTCGATCACCGAGTCCATCCCGTGATTGCCTGCCGAGCTGCCGCCGCGGCGGATCCGCAGCCGGCCGAACGGTAAGTCGAGGTCGTCGTGGACGACGAGGACGCGATCCAGCGGGATGTCGTACTTTGCGCGCAGAGCTTTGGCGGCCAGACCAGAGAGGTTCATCATGGTCTGCGGCTTCGCCAGCACCAGCTCCCTATCGCCGAGCCGGATCTTGCCAGTCAGCGATTTTGCCGCCCGATCGGTGATCCGCCCACCGCGACGGCGAGCCAGCTCGTCCGCCACCAGGAAACCCAGATTGTGACGGGAGCGTTCGTATTCGCGGCCGGGATTGCCAAGCCCGATCACCAGCCAGCGATCGGTGGCAGCGGGAGCCCTGGGTTTGCGGCGGAACATCGCCCGTAGCGTAAAGCACCCAAAAGGGCCCCTCGCCGCCGCCGTTGCACTTCCGCCAGCCGTGGACGTCCTGCACCGTCCCGTGAGCCCTCGAACGATTCGCGCCTGCCTGTGGGCGGCGGGACTGTGCGCCCTGCTCGGCGCCGCCGTCATCTGGGTCGGCCCGGCACAGCCCTACCAGGCGCCCTGGGCCTGGATCAGCTTCATCGGCATGTGCGTGATCGACGACTTCGTGCTGGGGTCGAAGGAAGGGGCCGAAGTGAGCGAGTTGCCCAAGGTCGCCCTGCTCGCGGCGGTCATCGTCTTTCGACGTCACCCCGAGCTGACCGTGCTGGTGGCGCTCACGGCTGCACCGATCGCCAGCCTGGTCAAGGGTCAACGCTGGTCGACGCAGGTGACCGCGACGGCCCATTGGGTGCTGGCCGCGGTCGCCGGGGCGGCGGCCTTTCGCCTGGTGGGCTTCGAAGATCCGCCGCATTTTCTGGTCGCGACCGTCGCGTTGATGGCGGTCCACTACGCCCTCGGACCGGCCCTGAGCGCCTGGCTCGAGGCAAGATTCGCCGGCGTGCCCTTCGCTGACACCTTCGCCGGGCATCGCCGGCTTGCGATCCCGTTGCAGGTGTCGGGCGCGCTCCTCGCGCTGGCCTGGCGCACCTCGTGGCTCGAGCCGGCCGCGCTCAAGGTGGCCGACGGCGCGCTGGTCACGGTCGCCGGCATCTTCGTAGGGTTTCTGCTGGGCGGGCGCTCGAGCCGAGTGTTCGCACCGGGCACGCCGATTCCGCTGCGCCCGCTGGTCGCGGCGGGAGCGGTCCTGCTGGTTGGCGAGATCACACCCTCGCCCTGGTCATGGCTCCTCCCCCTGGGGCTCGCGGTCGCGGCCGGGATCTGGGCCACCTGGCGCCGGGTGTTTCCGGTTGCGTGCGGCGCGCTGGGCGCCTACTGCAACGAGATCGTCCGCGCGGCCAACGGCGGTCGGATGCCGGTCGACGGCAACGGCGTGCTGTCGGCCGTCGGCGACCGGGCCGGCAGCTACGTCCTCGCGGGCCCCCACACGAATTTCGCCTGGCTCGACGATCGATTTCGCCTTCCCCCACCGTTCCCCGGGATCGCGAGCGGCGGCGACATCCTGATCGCGATCGGGATGGCCTGGTTCGTCGCCTCGTTGATGCTGCGACCCGCGGCAACCGCCGCTGGCGAGCTTGCGGTGGACGACGGGCGGGACCAGGCGGAGGCCTCGCAGGCGTCCGACGCCGCCGCAGCCTGAGGCGCCAACTAACCTGAGGCCGATGCCGCTGCTGGGAACCAGCTTTACCAAATGGCGGGCCGAGGCGCTGGGTCTGGATTATCAGTCGGCGTTTACGCGGACGTGCCAGATGGGCTTCGACCTGATCCGGCTTTCGGCCTCCTGGCAAGAGCTGCATCGGTTTGGATATGCCGACCTGGACTGGCTACTCGCCCACGCCCAAGCCGCCGGCCAGCGGGTGGTCCTGACGATCGGCATGAAGGCGCTCGGCTGGCCGGAATTCCATCTACCGACGGGCCTTTGGCCGGGCGATCCGAACGTCCAGCAGCGGGCAATCGTCCACGTGGGGCAGGTGGTCAGCCGATTCCGCCATCACCAGGCGGTGGTCGCCTGGCAGGTGGAGAACGAACCATTCAACCGGGCGGGACCGAGTGCCTTGTGGCTGCCGCGGGCGAGCGTCCGGCGCGAGGCTCGCCTCATCCGGTCGATCGATCCCCGACGCCCGCTGGTGGTGACGACGTTTGCCCACTTCGACGAAGGCCTGGATCGATCCTCCAGCAGGCATCAGTCGCGCTGGCTGCGACGTGTCGGCCTTGCCATTCCGGCGGAACGCGAAGCTCTGGCCGTGCTGGGGAGGGGCGATGTCCTGGGACTGGACGTCTATGCCGCGATCGGCTTTCTGGACGACGGCGGGCAGGAACGGGTCGCGCACGCGATGCCCGACCAGGTCGACTTGGTGGCGCGCTGGCGCCGGATCGCGCAACGCCAGGGCAAGCGCCTCTGGGTGACGGAAGCGCAGGCCGAACCCTGGGAGGCGCGGCGGCAAACGCACGCGGACCCGCGAAGCGTTCAGCCAGACCAAATCGCCCGCCTGGTGGGGCGGCTCGCCGGAACCGGGGCGGAGGCGATTCTGCTATGGGGGAGCGAGTACTGGCTGTGGCGTGCGGACAACGGTGACCCGCGCTGGGTCGAGGCGGTGTCATTAGTCCTCAAGACCCTTGCGCGACCTTGAGTGGCATGGTTTCTTGATCGGCACATGCAGGTCTGGGCGATCATCGTCGCGCTGCTGGCGCCGGTCTCCACCATGGGGCAGCTGCCCGCGACCGGCCCACCGTCACCAACCGTCCAGGTCTATGAGCGGGCGCGCCCGGTGCCGCCCACCATCAAGGCGCGAGCTGCGATCGTGCTCGACCTCGATACCGGCAGCACCCTTTACCAGCTCGACCCGCACGGGCGTCACGCGCCGGCCAGTCTCACCAAGGTCGTGACCGCGCTGGTCGCCCTTGACCATCTCGGTCTCGACCAGGTCGTGACGGTCCCCGCATCGATCAACCAGCTGCCGTGGGACTCGACCCGGATGGGGCTGCGCGTTGGCGAGCGGGTGAGCGTGCGCGAGCTGATGGATGGCCTCTTCCTCAACTCCGGCAACGATGCCGCCATCACATTGTCCGAGGCGGCCACGCCGCGCGCGACGTTCATCGGGCTCATGAATGCGAAGGCGGCGGCGCTCGGGATGGTCGACTCGCATTTCGTGAACCCGATCGGTCTCGATGACCCGGGCCATGTGACCTCGGCCGCCGACCTGGCGAAGGCGGCCATCGAGCTGGAGACGCGCTTCCCCATGGTGGCGGCGATCGCGACGGCGCCGAGCCTGACCCTGCCGGCGACGGCGACCCACCGTGCGTACAACCTTTACAACCTCAACCAGCTGATTCGGACCTATCCCGGCGCGACCGGTCTCAAAACCGGGTGGACCGGGCAGGCGGGCGGGTGCCTGATCGCCACGGCCACCAGGGATGGCCGCCACCTGCTGGTGATCGTGCTGGGATCGCCGCGCATCTTCGACGAGGCCGCCGGGCTGCTGGACTTCGGCTTCGCCAGCGTTTGATCGCGGCCGGCCGATGGTAACCTGATCGGGCACGCCCCGGGTTTTTGCCGTGGGCGCATTTTTGCGTGGCCGCAATTTCATGACCGACACCCTGCTCGAACTCATCGATCGCCTTCCGGCTCGCGAACGGCTGGCGGGCTGGTGGAACGCGCCCGGGGCCCGACTCGACGCCCATGGGCTGCCGGCCAGCGCCCTGCCGGTCTTCGCCGTCTGGCTGGCGATGCGGTCGCGTCGCCCGGTGCTAGCCCTGGTTCCGGATCCCGAAGGCTCCTTCCAGGAGGCGGGTGCCTGGTTTCGCGAGCAGGCAAGCACGGTGGTCTTCCCGGCCGTCGAGACCCTGCCCTTTGATCGGCTCGCGCCCGACGAGGAGACGGTGCGGCGGCGACTCCAGGCAATCGATGCCTTACGGAGCGGCGGCCCGCTGGTGGCGTTCAGCTCCTGGACGGCGATGACGCGACCGACCCTACCGGCGGAGGCGCTCGGGACCTGGAGCTTGACCCTCAAGCTTGGCCAGAAACACTCGACCGAAGATCTCCTGCGCCGCCTGATCACGATGGGCTATCGCCGGGAGCCACTGGTCCAGTCCCGCGGCGAGTTCAGCCATCGGGGCGGCATCCTCGATGTGTATCCACCCGACCGGCGGCGCCCGCTCCGTGCCGAGTTCTTCGGCGATGAGATCGAGTCGCTGCGCGAGTTCGACGTCGAGGGCCAGGGGTCAGTGGGCAGCGTGGTCGAGGCTCGCGTCCTTCCCGCCGCGGAGCTGATCCTGACCGGTGAATCGATCGCCGCGGCCGAGGCGGCGCTGCGCGGGCTCGATTTCAGTGGCGCGCTGCCCGAGGTTCGTGACCAATGGCTGGCCGACGTCGAGCGGGTTCGGTCGGGCGCCTACTTCGACGGGATCGAGGGCTTTCAGGCGTACCTCGATCCGTCCCAGCCGACCCTTCTCGACCATCTTCCCAACGATGCCTTGATCTTGTCGATCGACGGAGGGCGATCGGTCGCGCAGGCCGAGCAGCGCGAGGAGGAGCTGCGCGACCTGGTGGCCGTCGAGCTGGAGCGCGGCGAGCTGCCGCAAGGGCTCCGGCCCGGGCTGGTGTCGATCGCGAGCTTGCGCCGGGCGGCCGACGCCTGGCGCACGATCGATGTGGCGCGCGGCGGCGGGGACCAGGGGTCGCTCGACCTGGGGTTTGAGGCGGTCGACGCCTACGCCGGCCGGATCGACGCCTTCTCCGATCGGGTGCGGACCGACGCTCGCGAGAAGTCGCGCGTCCTGATCGTGACCCAGCAGGAGCCGCGGCTGCGGGAGCTCCTCGAGGACCGCGATGTCTACCCGGCCGGCGGCGTGTTCGTCTGGGCGCAGACGCCACTCATGCCCGGGTTGGTGGTGCTCGGGAACCAGCCGGTGGCCCAGGGCTTCCGGCTGCCGTCGCAGCAACTCGAGGTCTACGGCGACACCGACCTCTTCGGTGGTCTGCGCCAGCGGGTCCGCCGCGGCGTGGTTCGAGCGCGCAGCGCGACCTTCCAGCTGGAGTTCGAACCCGGCGACCTGATCGTTCACGTCGACCACGGCATCGGCCGCTTCGTCGGCATGCGCCTGATGGGAGAGGACGGCCAGGAGCGCGAGTACATGCAGCTGGAGTACGCCGAGGGTGACAAGCTGTATGTGCCGGTCGAGCATTTGGACCGGGTGCAGAAGTACGTCGGTGGCGGCGACGCCGCGCCGAAGCTGCAGCGACTGGGCTCGGGCGAGTGGGATCGGGCGAAACGCAAGGTCCGCGAGTCGGTCGAGGCGGTGGCGCGCGACCTCCTGGATCTCTATTCGAAGCGCCAGCTGGTCGAGGGCCACATCTTCTCTGAGGACGGTCCCTGGCAGCAGGAGCTCGAGCAGTCGTTCCCCTACGACGAGACGCCCGACCAGATCCGGGTCATGGAAGAGATCAAGGCGGACATGGAGGACTCGCGCCCGATGGACCGGCTGGTCTGCGGCGATGTCGGCTTTGGGAAGACCGAGCTGGCGGTGCGCGGCGCGTTCAAGGCGGTGATGGACGGCAAGCAGGTGGCGATCCTGGTGCCGACCACCGTCCTCGCGCAGCAACACTTCCTCACGTTCCAGGACCGCTTCAGGCCCTTCCCGGTGAAGGTGGAGATGCTCTCCCGCTTTCGCTCGGACGCCGAGGCGACCGAGATCTTGCGGCGTTTGCAGCTGGGTGAGATCGACGTCGTGATCGGCACCCACCGCCTGTTGCAGAAGGACGTGCGTTTCAAGGATCTCGGGCTGGTGATCCTCGATGAGGAGCAGCGATTCGGGGTGATGCAGAAGGAGAAGCTGAAGCAGCTGCGGGCCTCCGTCGATGTGTTGTCCCTGTCGGCGACGCCGATCCCGCGCACGCTGCACATGTCGCTGGCCGGGATCCGCGATCTCTCGGTGATCCAGACGCCGCCGGAGGAGCGGCTGCCGATCAAGACGTTCGTCACCGCCGACGACGACGACCTGATCAAGGAGGTCATCCAGCGCGAGCTGCAGCGGGGCGGCCAGGTCTTTTACGTCTACAACCGGGTGCAGACCATCAAAAAGGCCGAGGAGCGGGTGAAGAAGCTGGTGCCGCAGGCGCGCGTCCTGGTGGGGCACGGGCAGATGCCGGAGACCACGCTGGCCGAGGTGATGGTCAAGTTCGTTCGGGGCGAGGCCGACGTGCTCGTGTGCTCGACGATCATCGAATCGGGATTGGACATTCCGAACGCCAACACCATCGTGGTGGTGGACTCGCATCGGATGGGGCTGGCGCAGCTGTATCAGTTGCGCGGGCGTGTGGGACGCGCCGGGCAGCGCGCCTACGCCTACTTCCTCTACAACCCATTGAAGTCGCACTCGGAAAACGCCGACAAGCGATTGGACGTCATCTCTGAATTGCACGACCTGGGGTCCGGCTTCAAGCTGGCGTTGAAGGACCTGGAGATTCGCGGCGCGGGCAACTTGCTGGGCGTCGAGCAGCATGGGGCGATCGCCGCGGTTGGCCTCGAGCTGTACAACACCATGCTGCGCGAGGCGGTGGAATCGCAGAAGACCGGGACGCCGGTCGAGATGCCGGCCGGTCTCACCCTGGATCTGCCGATCGAGCACTTCCTGCCGCGCGAGTACGTGCCCGACGAGAAGCTGCGGCTGCAGGTCTACCACGACCTGGCGGCGGTCGAGGACGAACAGGGCCTGGAGGCGGCCGAGCGCAACCTGGCGGATCGGTTCGGCAAGCCGCCCCCGCCGGTGCGCAACCTTCTTTATGCGCTGCGGGTCAAGTTACTGGCTCGGTCCGCCGGCCTGGCGGCGATCGAGAGCGACGGCGATTGGCTGGTGATGCGCCTGCCGGCCGGCTGGAATGGCGACGAGCGCCGGTTGGAGGCGCAGTTCCGCTCGATCCTCTACGTCCGCTTCGGCAAGGTGCGGATCTCGCTGACCCAGGCCGGCGCGCAATGGAAGGAACGGCTGGTCGACGTGCTCGGAGAGGTCGAGCGGCTGGGGCGCGTGGCCCTAGCCGTCTAAAGTGATTCGGTTGAATACGCGGCGCGTCCACACCACCGGACGCAAGTGGGAGCGGATGGTTGGGTATGCGCGCGCCGTGCGCGTGGGTCCGGTGATCGAGATCTCGGGTTGCGCGCCGACCGCGGCTGATGGATCGACCGTGGGCGAGGGGAATGTCTATGAGCAGACGCGGCAGTGCTTGCGGGTGATCGGTGAGGCGCTCGCCGCCGTCGGCGCCGGCTTCGATGACGTCACGCGGACCAGGATTTTCACGACCGTGCCGCGCCGGTGGCGCGAGATCGGCCGGGCTCATGGCGAGGTCTTCGACGCGATCAAGCCGGTGACCTCGCTGGTCGGGGTACGCGGGCTGCTCGACCCGAAGTGGCTGGTGGAGATCGAGGCCAGCGCCTATCGTGTCGAATAGAGGGGCGCGCCGGCGCGCGCTCTGGGGCGTGATTGGCGCCGTCTTCCTGGTCAGCACCGGCGTCGGCTCGGTGCTGCCGATCCTGCCACTGTTCCTGCGTGAACGCGGCGGATCTTACGCGCTCGTGGGCGTCGTGGTGGGGGCGAACCTGGTCGCGCAGTTCGTTGGCCAGTATCCCGCCGGTCGGCTTTCCGACCGGTTCGGTCGCGCCCCGCTCATGATCGGCGGGCTGGTGGTCGCCGGTGCCGCGATCGCCGCCTTCGCCCTGCCGGTATCCATTGGCTGGCTGATCGGCTTCCGGGTGATCCAGGGTCTGGGCGCCGCTGCGTTTCGCCCGGGCTCGCGGGCCGTCGTCGCCGACCTGGTGCCGGATGGCGAGCGCGGCATCGCCTATGGCTGGTTGTCAGGCGCGGACATGGGTGGCCTGATCTTTGGACCGGCGCTCGGCGGCGTCCTGGCTGTCTTCGGACGAGCGATCGTCTTCGAGTTCACCGGGATCGCGGTGTTGCTCGCCGCCGTGGTGGTGGCGTTCGCGTTGGATGCGCGGCGAGGTCCGATCAGCGCCCCCGCGATGGCCATGCGGGTCATCCACGACGACGCCCGGCGCGCCGGGGCGGCGGCGATGCGAGGCGTGGTGATGCTGGCGTTCAGCATCGGGTTGGTGTACGGGGTCTACAACGTGATCTGGAGTCTGTTCATGAAGACGATCGGGGCGACCGACTGGCAGGTCGGCCTGTCCTTTTCACTCTTCGCGCTGCCATTGGTGCTGACCGCGCCGCTGGCGGGCTGGGCCTCGGATCGTCTCGATCGCCGCTGGCTGGGCGCCGGCTCGACCGCGTCGACGGCGATCATCGCGCCGATCTATCCCTTCTTGCATAGCATCCCGGCGGTGATCGGGGTAGGGGTGGTCGAAGCCTCGACCGCGGCCTTTGCCGAGCCGGCCATCAACTCCTTCCTGATGAGCTCGGTTGCCCCCGATCAACGGGGGCGCGCCGCCGGCACGGTGGGCACCGCGGAAACCGCCGCCAAGGCGATCGGGGCGCTGGTCGGCGGCGGACTGTTTGGGCTTGGCGTCTGGGTTCCGTTCGTGGTCTCCGCGGTCGCCGGGCTGGCCCTCGTCCTGCTCGGCCTGCCGTGGCTGCGCGCGGCCGGACGGGATGCCGCCATGCGCCCGGCCGTAGCGGTTGCCGGAAATGGCTGACGACGTCGAGCGGATCGCCGCGTTGGTCGAGGTGGTGCGGCGGCTGCGCTCGCCATCGGGCTGCCCCTGGGATCGCGAGCAAACCCACGCATCCCTGCGCGCCACGCTGCTCGAGGAGGCGTACGAGGTGCTCGAAGCCATCGACGAGCGCTCGATGGTCAAGCTTCGCGAGGAGCTCGGCGACGTGCTGTTGCAGGTGCTGATGCAGGCCGAAATCGCCTCGGAGGCGGAGGAGTTCTCCCTGGGTGACCTCGCCGACACGGTGCGCGAGAAACTGGTCCGCCGCCACCCGCACGTGTTCGGTTCCACCACCGTCAGCGGTTCCGAGGAGGTCCTGCGGAACTGGGAGGCGATGAAGGCGAAAGAATATGGCCGGGAGTCCGCGCTCGACGGTGTGCAGCGGTCGCTGCCCGCCTTGCAGTGGGCCTGGTCGCTCCAGCGGCGAGCGGCCAACGTCGGCTTCGACTGGCCGGACGTCGAGGGCGCGCTCGACAAGGTCCGGGAGGAACTGGACGAGTTGCGTCAGGCGCCCACCGTCGAGGAGCGGGAGGCGGAATTTGGCGACTTACTGTTCACCCTGGTCAATGTCGCCCGCAAGTTGGGGATGAACCCGGAGGACGCCCTCCGGGGGACGACCGGGCGGTTCGAGGCGCGGTTTCGCATCATGGAGCAGCAGGCCAAAGTGGAGGGAAAAGCGCTCAAAGACCTGCCGATCGACGAGCTCGACCGGTACTGGGAGGCCGCCAAACGCAAGGGGTAACGGCGTCGGCGGCCTTGCCAACTCCGGGGACCCTGCCTATAATCTGTCCGTTTTCGGGCCGGCTTGACTATCCAACGAACCCAGATCACGTCTTGAGCACCTCCGAACCCAAAGCCTCCCGCGCAAAGGTCCACCTCGGCGCGCCCGATCGGCTGATCTGGCTTGTCGTCGGGGCGATCGTTCTCTGGGGAGTGTGGGCATTCGGATCGGAGCTGATGCTGAACCTGCGGCTGAGCCACGAGGTGCAGACCCTGCGTGACGGCAACGCGCAGCTGGCCGCCTCGAACGACCAGACGCGAAAGGAAGTCTCGGTGGCGGCCTCGCCCGCGGCCATGGAGGAGGCGGCCCGCAAAGCGGGCTTCGCTCGGCCCGGCGAGCAGGTTTATGTCATCGTTAAGCCAAGCGACTCGGCAGCAGCGGCGGCCGTCGGGGAATCGGTCGCGCCAAGCACGGTGCCGAGGACGGTGGCGCGGAAGGCGACGACCAAGCACGCCGGCGGCGTGATCGACGCAGTCGAACAATGGTGGAGGAATTTATGGCATTAGGAGGGACCGCGGGTTAGGTGGCAGTGACGCCTGGGACGGTGGTGGAAGGGACGGTCGTCGGGATAACGAATTTCGGGGCTTTCGTACAGATCGACGGAGCGGGGACGGGACTGGTTCATATTTCTGAGATCGCGAACGAGTATGTCCGCGATGTCAACAACCACGTCAAGATGAACGAGAAGGTCAAGGTCAAAGTCCTCAATGTCGACTCGACCAACGGCAAGATGGACCTCTCGCTCAAGCAGGCTGCGGTGCCAGATGGGCCGGTCGGGATGTCGGCGCCGGTGCTACCGCGCTCGTATCGACGAGGTGGTCGGGGCAAGCGAGAGCTCCCGGAAGGGGCGGATCCGGTGTTCGAGGAGAAGCTGTCCAAGTTCTTGAAGACCAGCGAAGAGCGCCTGCTCGACATCAAACGCAACATCGAAGCGAAGCGAGGCGGGCGCTTCAAGTAGGGCGTACGCCGCCGGCTTGACGGACGCAATCCGCCACGCTTAGAATTACCGTCTCGCCTCGTAAGAGGCTGCGCGCGGCGTGGAGCAGTGGAAGCTCGTCGGGCTCATAACCCGAAGGTCGCGAGTTCGAATCTCGCCGCCGCAACCAAGCTAATAAAAGAGGAGCCCCGTTCGGGGCTCCTCTTTCATCGTTCGGATCATTCCTCTATTCCGCAGTGGTGGTCCGGGCGGTGATGATCGCCCACTCGGACCGCTGCGCCAGCGTTGTGGCACGGTCCTGCGCCAGCCGCTCTTCCAGTTGTTGCAGCCCCAGGCGGTACTCCAACGGCGGCAGCATCCCCAGGGTCGAGATGTATCGCCCGCGCACGCGATCGACTACGTCGGCGATATCCAGCCGGCGAACCTCCTCGCGCACCTCGACCCGGACCTCCGCGAAGCCAGCGCGGCGCAGCTCCGCGGTCAGGACCTCCGCCGAAGGGAACCGCGGACGATCAATCATGGGAATACTCGGAAAGTAGGCGTTCAAATAGAACTCGGCGACGTGCCGCGGCGTAAACGTCCAGATACTGAGCTGCCCACCGGTCCCTAGCACCCGATGTGCCTCCCGAAACGCGCGAACCCGCTGGCGCAGCAGATGCACCACCATCACCATCACCACCAGCGCCGTGGCGCGGTCAGCCAGCGGCAGCCGGTAGGCGCTGCCACGCAGCCACTCCACGCGAGCTGCCGCGTCCTTTGACCGCGCCACCTCCAGCATCCGCGCCTCCGCATCCACGCCGACCACGCGGGCGGGCGTCAGCGCCGCCAGGGGCAGCGTCAATCGCCCGGTCCCGCAGCCGACGTCGACAACCAGATCGCTCGCCCCTAGCCCAGCCCCGCGCAGCATCTGCTCCAGCCGCGTTCCATCTGCTGACGACAGCGGCCGAAGCGCGTCATACCGTGGCGCAATTTGGGCAAATGATGGCGACATCCTTGCTAAACTAACCGATGCTCTGGGCGGAGTAGCTCAGTGGTAGAGCAACCGGCCCATACCCGGTATGTCGCAAGTTCGATCCTTGCCT
>Ga0209059_1001235_pt1 | contig 11663 bp, 7 predicted proteins | sample GraSoiAngelo_151_FD_186165 | JGI IMG/M metagenome (GOLD analysis project Ga0209059, IMG submission 186165) | Grasslands soil microbial communities from the Angelo Coastal Reserve, California, USA - 14_1009_12_20cm (SPAdes) (version 2) | ecosystem: Environmental > Terrestrial > Soil > Grasslands ...
CAATCGCCCAGATGCGCCGCGACACGCGCGCGAGCGCGATATATTCGACGTCGAGCCCGCAATCGAGAAAGAACGAAAGGCGCGGTCCGAATTGATCGACTGGAATTCCGCGCGCTGCGAACATTTCCGCGTAAGCAAAGCCGTTCGAGAGTGTGTAAGCCGCTTGCTGCACCGGCGTCGAACCCGCTTCGCCGATGTGATAGCCGCTGATCGAGATCGGATACCAGCGCGGCATTTCACGGGTGGTGAATTCCACCATGTCGGTCAGGAATCGCAGCGACGGTTCGATTGGGAAAATCGTTTCGTTCTGGGCCTGAACTTCCTTGAAAATGTCGGCCTGGATTGTGCCGCGTAGTTTGGGTACAACGCTCGGACCGAAGCGCCGTTTCGCGGCCGCGATGTACATCGCCATGATGATCGGGGCCGGCCCACTGATCGTCATCGACGCCGAAAAATTTGCCGAGCCAAGATCGAATCCGTCGTAGAGACGGACCATGTCCTCGACCGTGTCGATCGCGACGCCGCCCTCGCCGATTTTTCCGAAAACGCCGTCCGCGTCGCTGTCGATCCCATAGAGAGTCGGACCATCGAACGCCGTGCTGAGCCGGTGCGTCCGCTGATGACGGGTCAGATAGTGGAAACGCTCGTTTGTGTCTTCGGCCAGCATCAGACCCGAGAACAAACGCGTTGGTTCCTCGGCTTGCGGAATCTTTTTGTCGGTCTTGCTCTTTTTCGTTTCGCCGTTTTTCTCGAAGCTTTCGACTTCGCGAACCGGTTCAAGATACATCTCGCGATAGGCGCCGTTCAAAAATGGGAACTCGCCCGGCAATCCTTCACCTAACAAAAAGCGCGCGATTTCACCCGGCTCATCGATTTCAGGAAGGGCGAGTCGCGGCAAGGGCAAACCTGTCGGCGCGCGGGTCGTCGGAATTTTTGCTTTGATGTCGTTCCAACGGCCGAGCAGATCGCGCCCGAATTTTTCATCGCTGCGCGCGCGTTTCACCTGGTCGAGCACGAATTGGTTATATGTCTCAACCGACTCAACGACCTGTCCGAGCTTGCTCATATCCTTCCTTTCAAATTTCTGTCATTCCGAGCGGAGTCGAGGAATCTCTTACTATTTCTGATATCGGAAATATCTAGAGATGTCTCGACTTCGCTCGACATGACAAAGGTTTGCTCATCCTTATTTGCTTTTCTTCCGGTGCGTCACTTTCGCGGTCCCTGAAATTAACCCGAACAATTTGTCGACGCCAGAGTCGCGATGCCGTTTTGCGACGGTATCGATGAGGCGCTGGGCCCGCCGATTTTGCTCAAGCCGTTGTTCAATCTCCGTGTGCGCGGTCCGGGCGCGTTGCAAATCGCTTTTGTTCACGACCACGATATCGGCCAGATCCAGCATCACGATTTTTTGTAACTGCAGCCGGCTGCCGTAATCCGGGTTCATCACCAACACGGTTTGATCGACAATTCCATTTTTCTGAAACGGCATGGCTTCCTGGCCCGTACCGACCGTTTCAATGATCACATAATCGAACCCCGATCGGGCGAGGAGCGCGAGGCAATCGTGGGTTGCCGGCGAGAGTCCTCCGGCTTGTCCGCGCGTAGCCATGCTCCGCATGAAAACGCGATCGTTTTGGGAATTAATCATCGTCGCGCGATCGCCCAGCAGCGCGCCCTCGCCGATCACGCTCGGATCATGCGACAAGATCGCGACGCGCGATTGTCGATCCTTGTTCAAAAAACGCAGCACCAACTCGTCGATCAATGTTGTCTTGCCGGCGCCGCCGGGGCCGGTGAACCCGATGACGCGCGTTTCTGGCTTCGACGTTGGGCGCTCGCCACGGCGGAGCCCGTCCACGGCGGAGGCGGGTTGGGTCTTGGGCGTTGGGCGTTTTCCCTTTGCATCCTCGATTTCGGTCAACTTATGAGCGAGCTCGATCTCAGGGGATTTTGCGCGCGATCGTTTCGCGCGCGGTTTGCCGTAGCGCTGATGAACGAACTTCACCATCTCATCGAGCGATGTGCCGGCGAAAAAGATTTCGTCCACACCTTTGCGACGCATCATCGTGGCATCCTCGTGCGTGATTGTGCCGCCGCCACCGCCGAACACTTTAATGTCAGCCGCGCCTTTCTTGCGCAAAAGAGTGACAACTTCCGCGAAAAACTCGATGTGACCACCGTTGTAACTGGAAATGCCGATCGCGCGGACGTCTTCCTGGATCGCGGCGCGCACGATGTCGCCAACGGATCGATGATATCCCAAATAAACGACCTCGATTCCGTGGCGGATGAACTCGAGATTGATCGTGTTGATCGCGCTGTCGTGCCCGTCGCAAATCGGGACGGCAGTCAAAATTCGGATCGGTGAAGCCATGAACTAGACAGGATTAACAGGATTTTTGGATTTCAAAACAGGATTTCCCTATCTGATTTGCCTTTCAACCTCATCCTGATAATCCTGTAAATCCTGTCTATGCCCGATCCATTGGATTTTACCGGCAAAGTGGTCCTCGTGACCGGCAGCTCGCGCGGCATCGGCGCCGAGATGACCAAAGCTTTCGGCAAACGCGGCGCGACCTGCGTGGTCAATTATTTCACCGATTCGCAAGGCCAGAACAAAGCCGATGCGGAAAGTGTTGCGAAGGAATTGAAGGATCCGCTGGTGATTGATTGCGACGTAACGCAGCCGCAACAAGTCGAGGCGATGATGAAACAAATTCAAGATCGACAGGGTGGTCTCGATATCCTCGTGAACAACTCCGGAGTCATTCGCGACCGCACAATCAAGAAGATGTCGCTGGAAGAATTCGAAAGCATTGTCCGCGTCAATCTCACAGGTACGTTCAACGTCACGCAAAAGGCGATGCCGATCCTGCGCAACGGCGGACGGATCGTGAATTTGTCGTCGGTCAGCGGACAAATGGGCTTGTTCGGTCAGGCTAATTATTCCTCCAGCAAAGCTGCGATTATTGCCCTGACCAAAGTTTCGGCACGTGAGCTTGCGCGTCAGAATATAACCGTCAACGCGATCGCGCCTGGATTCATCGATGTTGGGATGAGCAAAGGGATGGCCGACGAGGTCACTGAAAATTTCAAGAAACAAATCCCGCTCGGCCGGCTCGGCGACGTGCGCGAAATTGTCGATGCCGCGCTATTTCTGGCGTCACCAATGGCGAGTTACATCACGGGTCACGTGCTCAACGTGAATGGCGGTTTTTACATGGGCTGACGTAACAAAGGTAGAAGCGCCTTCTGCCTTTCTTTCATCAGTCCCACGTCTGGACTAACAACCAAACCAGCGCCGAAAGCATTCCGGCAAATGTGGAAAGCACTAGCGCCGCGCGTCGTGATTGTCGGACCTTGAAATCGGGCCGCGGGACATCGTCATGAATGTGGCTGCCTTCGTAAAGTTTCATGAGAACAAAGGCCACGACGAAACCAACCGCAGCCCATTTTAGACAGCCGACGATGAGTCCAAGCATCCCGTTCACAATTTAACTCCCGCAAAACAATGCGCAATTTCTGGGCCGCGCCAACCGATCTATTTGCCACCCTAGACCGATATTGATTCGTGGGCTTCCCGCCAGCGCACTTCGACCCATCGCGAGCCTGACCGTCTACTCAGCGGCTACCCTGCACGCTGAGTTGATTCGTCGGCTCCCGGCAGCTCACTCGCCACCCATCGCGAGCCTGACCGTCTACTCAGCGGCTACCCTGCACGCTGAGTTCCCAACGATACCCATCGGGATCGTGAAACCAAAGACCCATGTGCGACGAACCCGGCGATTCCGGGCCGATCTCGTCACCCGGATCCTCAATCTCGACCTTGTGCTTTTTCAAATGCGCCAGCGCCTTTCGCAAGATCGACATATTGGGCAGATGAAACGACATGTGATCGAAAGTTTGCGGCGACGGCTTCCCTTTAAACAGCGCGATGGTGACGTTGTCGTTCCCGATCGCGATTCCGTTGTCGAATTCAAACTCTTTGCGCAACCCGAGGACTCGTTGAAACCAGCGGGCGCTCTTCTTCGGATCGCGTACGGCCAGGCCGAAATGGCCGACCACGCCGAGCGTAAATGGTACTTTCATGGCCCAAATAAAAGTTGGGAATGGAAAAATTAAAGCGGTAAAACGCAGATATGACTGCGTTGGCCTTGATCCTAAGCGCGTTTGTCGCAGCCATGGGCCTACTGGCCATCTTTTTTCCGGGTCGAGCTGATGATATGGCGCGACTTTTTGCCGATAAGACCGGGCTTTGGGTTGCCACGGCAATTCGAGCGGTTTTGGCACTGGGCCTCTACGCTGCGGCGGGCGAATCAAAAGCGCCCATTTTGCTGCGCATTCTGGGCGGACTCATTTTGATCGTCGCCGCCGCAACGCTACTGCTCGGCTTAGATCGACATCGACGAATGATCGATTGGTGGCTCGCCAGAAATCGAACCATTCAAATCGCTTGGGGCGCAGCCGCTTTCGCTCTGGGCGTGTTTCTGATCTACGCGATTATTTAGCGCAATTGCGCGAAAAACATCGGCATCAAGTCGCGGGCCGAGGTCAGCACGGGAAATGCTCTTTGAGGATGCATGCCTCTTGCCATCAGCTCCACCATACCGGCAGCGAAGCCGAAAGCGCGCGTGGCAATCACAATCAGCTCAGCATTCGGGTCAGCTTATTCCGCCGCCGAGATCAACGCCTACATTGCTATTCGGGACCAGCTCCTCGCCGAAGCGGAAGAGGTTCCTACCAGCGCGAAGCTCGCAAGCACAGGTCTAGCAAATGATTTTGTGCAGGGATGCCTTCAACCGGCGCGGTCGCCTTACGAGGCTCAGTGTTTACCGGAAGCAGACGCGATTCGCGAACGCAAACGCTGCGAAGCAGTCCGAAACCGGCTGGTGGAGCTCCGCGACGACGCCGCTTAATCCCTGCCCCACAACATCGCAACCGACGTGGTCAGGCTGCCGCCCATGTTGAAGGTAAGATAACGCCTGGCGTTTGGAATCTGACGCGCGCCCGCTTGTTCGGTCAGATGCTGATACGCTTCGACCACCTGTCGCACGCCGGTCGCGCCGACCGGATGACCGTCGCCAATTAGTCCGCCGCCGGGATTAACCGGAATTTCAAACGGAAACTGGCCGCGCATTTTCTCATGTCGGACTTGCGGCAGCGTGGTCGCGCCACTCTTGGCCAGTTCCGCGCCCTTGCCCGGCTCGGCCAAACCGAGAATTTCGTAAACCACGATCTCGGTGATCGAAAAACAATCGTGCACGTCAGCGCCGTGCAGATCGCGCGGCTTCATATTGGCCATGCTAAACGCTTGCTCGGCCGCCTTGCGCGCGATCGAAAAGGTCGGCGTGTCTTTTTTATCGAGCGGCAAATAATCGGTGGCGTGACCAAATCCGTGCAATCGCGGAGTTTTCTTTTTGTCCCGACCGATCTTTTCCAAATATTTTCCGGACACGAGCACGACCGACGCCGCGCCATCAGTGATTTGCGAGCAATCCGAGACTTTCAGCGGCGGCGCGACGCTCGGATTCTTGTCCGAAACTTGCGAGGCGCAATCAAGCGTCAGATCAGCATCGCGCATCTGCGCAAGCGGATTCAGTTTCGCATGGGCGTAGTTTTTCCAGGCGACCGCCGCCAAGTCCGACTCTTTAGCGCTGTACTTGTCGATATAAATTTGCGCGATCCGCCCGAACAGTTTCGGGAACATAAAATCGCCGTATTCCGGTTTTTCGTTGTGATAATCGGCCGCCGCGCCGAGAACATCCGAGCCATCGAGCGACGACATCGTCTTTTGCTGCTCTGCGCCAACCACCAGCACAGCATCGTAAAGTCCGCCCATGATCCATTCCGCGCCGAGCAAAACCGAAAGAGCGCCCGAGGCGCAGGCCGCCTCCGTATGCATCGTCGGAATACCGCGCAGTTTCGGGTCGATCTCCGGAATGAACGCGCCGAGCTGCAATTGCTTGGTAAACTGACCGGCGTTGAAATTGCCGACTGCGCCCGCTTGAATTTCGCCCGCGTCGATCTTGGCGTCATCGAGCGCCTTCTTGCCGGCTTCGATAATCAAATGCCGGATCGTTTTGCCTTCCTTCTTCATGTTGCGCTTAAAATCGGTGCGCCCACCGCCGAGAATATAAACTGGCTCGTTCATACAATTAATTTAGCCAATCTCGTTGCCCTGTCATCCCGAACGGATGTGAGGGACCTCACAAAAAGCTGCAACGCTTTCAAGAACCGAATTGCGTTCAACAACGCCTTGGCTTCGTCGATTATCTTCGGCTCCGGAAAGCATACTGCGAGTAGGAGAGATCCTTCGCTCGGCTCAGGATGACAGTCTGTGATCAGCCGCCGAAAGCATCGAGCCCGGTGATGTCCTGGCCGACCACCAGCGTGTGGATGTCGTGCGTGCCTTCGTAAGTGTAGACGCTCTCGAGATTCATGAGATGTCGAATCACCGAATAGCGATCGGTAATGCCGACGGCGCCCAGGATGTCGCGAGATTTCCGCGCACACTGGAGCGCCATCCAAACATTGTTGCGCTTGGCCAAAGAAATCTGCTGGGGACGGGCGGTGCCCGCTTCCATCATTCGGGTAAGACGCAACGCCAGTAATTGCGCCTTTGTTATTTCCTGCACCATCCACACCAATTTTTCCTGCACCAGTTGGAAACCGGCAATCGGCCGGCCAAATTGTTCTCGCGATTTGGCGTAGGCCAGCGCGGTTTCGTAGCAATCGATGGCCGCGCCAATCACACCCCACGCCACGCCGACGCGGGCTTGCGAAAGACATGACAACGGCGCGCGCAACCCGGAAGCTTTGGGCAAGCGATTCTCCACCGGTATGCGGCAGTTTTCGAACCAGCATTCGGACGTGCGCGACATGCGAAGGCTGAACTTCCCTTCGATATCCTGCGCGCGAAATCCGGGCGCATCTTTCTCGACGACGAATCCGCCGACACGTCCGTCGTCGTCTTTTGCCCAAACCACTTTGACGTCGGCAATCGATGCGTTGCCGATCCAGCACTTGCTGCCGTTCAAGATATAATGATCGCCGTCGCGTTTGGCGCGGGTTTCCATACCGCCCGGATCTGAGCCGTGCCCGTGTTCCGTCAGTGCAAAACAACCGACGCGTTCGCCCGAAACCAATCCCGGCAACCAGCGTGCTTGTTGCTCGGGCGTGCCGAAGGAATGAATTGCGTATATGGCCAGCGCGCCCTGCACCGACGCTTCCGAGCGCAAACCCGAGTCGGCCCGTTCCAATTCTTGCATGATGAGGCCGTAGGCCGTGTAGCTCAGTCCCGCACAGCCATGCTCTTTCAAGTACGGCGCGAAGAGTCGAAGCGCGCCCATGCGCGGCCGTACTTTCTCAGGAAATTTGGCTGCACGATGGGACGGCACGATCTCGGGCATGACTTCTTCCTGCACGAAATGCCGCGTCCGATCGCGCGCCGCGCGTTCGTCATCGGTGAGGAGTTCTTCGATGGCGTAGTAATCCAACGAGGTCATGCAAATGCCCGGCTTTTCAACAGTGCTATATCTTTTAAGGTTCTGCTCCGCAATAGCACTCAGCCATGGCACGACTTCACGAGTATCAAGGCAAAGCGATTCTCGCCGCGAACGGATTCAAGATTCCGCGCGGCCGCGCCGCCGCAACCGCTGATGAAGCTATTGCCGCAGCCAAAGAATTGGCGGGCAAGAAAAACTGCGAAGTTGTCGTCAAAATCCAAGCCTGGACTACCGGACGCGCTGGCATTGGAGGAGTGGCCTTCGCCAAAGATCCAGATGACGTGCGCGCTCACGCAGCGCGCATGCTGGCGATGAAGGTCGGACAGTTCCCGGTCGAGGCTGTGTTGGTGGAAGAGAAGATCGACATCGAGCGGGAATTTTTTCTTTCATTCGCGATCGACGATGCCGCCCGCGCCCCGATGATCATTTTCGCCACCGGCGGCGGCAGCGGAATCGAAGAGCGCGCCGCCGCGACGCGACGCATTCCTTGCGATGTTAATCGTGGGCCATTGGATTCGGAAGTTGGCGAAGCTGTCTCTTCATGCGGCCTTTCGCCGGCGCACGCAAAGGAACTTATTGAGTCGATTCACAAATTATTTGCCGCAGCGCGCAGTGTTGAAGCCCGCTCCCTTGAAATCAATCCGTTGGTGCTGACCAAAGATGGCGAGTTCGTCGCCGCCGATTGCCGCATCACGATTGACGATTACGCCGTGGTGCGGCATCCCGAGTTGAAAATTGAGATTGCGCGCGAGTTCGATCATCCGCCGACCGCGCTTGAACGCGTGGCCTATGCCGTCGAACAAAACGATCATCGCGGCACTTTTTATTTCGCGCAATTGGCCGCTTCGGCCCCGAAAGATTCCAAGGGTTTGGTTGGTTTTCACGGCGCGGGCGGCGGCGGATCGATGATGTCGATGGACGCGATCGTGAACGCGGGATTCACCATCGCCAATTTCACCGACACCAGCGGCAATCCATCCGCGTCCAAGGTGTATCGCGCCAGCCGAATCATTTTGGCCCAGCCCGACCTCGTGGGATATTTCGGTTCCGGCTCCGGAGTCGCCAGCCAGGAACAATATTGGTCCGCCTATGGACTCGCCAAAGCATTTTGGGAACTTGATTTGGATATCCCCACCGTGATTCGTCTGGGGGGCAATACTGAAGATCGTGCGGTCGATATTTTGCGACGCATGTCCAAACTACTTCGCGCGCCGATCGAGGGATATCGCAAGACCGACGCGCCGGCTGTGATCGCCGAACGCTTCGCGAAACTTGTGGAGGACGCGGGCGGCATCAAATGGAAGCCGCGAGCCCCGCGTGTGCCGAAGTTTGTTAAGGATCCGGCGGCCACCATTCTTCCTGTGAAAAATGATCGGGTGTGGATTGACACCACGAATTGGCCGGATATCCGCCGCGCCGTCGAGACCCACTCCGGCGGTTTGATCGTGGATCGGTCGGACGCGCCGGCGATGGCGCTGAAGAGCGATGAGTTCGCGAATAAAGATTCCGAGTTGCTCGCCTGCGATGTCGAATGTCGCCTCGCCGGAATCGAAGGGTTCTATTTGGAGCTTGATATTCCCGGATTAGACGAACTCGTTAAGCGCTAATGGCAATCTTGGTCGACGAGACGAAGCGAGTTCTGGTGCAAGGCATCACCGGCCGCGAAGGTCAGGCGCGCACGCGCCTGATGCGAGACTACGGCACGAATGTCGTCGCAGGTGTGACGCCGGGTAAAGGTGGGCAGTCCGTTCTCGGCGTGCCCGTGTTCAATACCCCACGGGAGGCAGTCAAAGTGCTGGGCAAAATTGACATTTCCGTGCTTTTTGTCCCTGCGGGCGGAGTCAAAGACGCAGCCATTTCCGCGATCGATGCGGGTATCAAACTCACGGTGCTCGTGCCTGATCGTGTGCCGGTGTGGGACGCCATGGAGATCGCGGCGGCGGCGAAAGCGAATGGCGCGATGTTTTTGGGCCCCAACACGCTTGGAGTGTTAAGTCCGGGCAAGGGCGTGGTCGGGATGATCGGCGGTCGCGCGGAGAGCGCGCGGCAATGGTTTAAGCCCGGCGTGCCTAAGGGCGTAGGGGTGATTAGTCGCTCCGGCGGCATGGCTTCGAGTACCGGCTACTATCTTGGGCAAGCAGGCGTGCGCATTTCGACCATTGTGCACATCGGCGGTGACGCGGTGATTGGAATTCGCTTGCCAGACGCGGCACTGATGTTCGAACAGGATCCGCTCACGGAAGCGATCGTGATCTTTGGCGAAATCGGTTCCTCTCAAGAAGAGGAACTGGCGCAATTGATCGTCGATCGAAAAGTCACCAAACCGGTGATCGCGTACATCGGCGGGAAGGCTGCGCGAGAAGGCACGCGCTTCAGTCACGCGGGCGCGATCATTGAAGGCGGCAGAGGCACGCATGCCGGCAAAGTGAAAGCGCTGCGCGAAGCTGGCGCGACCGTGGTCGATGCCTTCGGCGAGTTGCCGAATGCAGTTGTTGAGATTCTCAAGAAAATGAAAGGACAAAGTCTTATGAGCGAAGCCGACAAAAACGCGATGTGGAATACCGCCATCACGCGCGTGGAGCCGAACAAAGTGGCCGTGCGCGGCTATAACATCGCCGAGCTGATGGGGCGCGTCTCATTCGGCGCGGCGGTTTACTTAATTTTGACCGGCGAATTACCATCGCTGGCCGTCGCCCGTTTGATGGACGCGATTTTAGTGTCGTCGATTGATCACGGGGCGACACCTCCCAGTGCGTTAGCTGCTCGAAGTGTTGCATCAACTGGCGCGACGTTGAGCGCGTCAGTCGCCGCCGGCATCATGTCGATCAATCGTCATCACGGCGGCGCCATTGAGGACTGCGCTCGGCAACTCAAAGCAATTGCCGATCGCGCCAGGCGCGAATCGATTTCGATGGATGAAGCCGCTACGCGCACGCTTGCGACCATGAGCGAAGCGGGCGAACGCATGCCGGGATTTGGTCACCGTCTGCACACGAAAGATCCGCGCACTGCGCGTTTGTTCGAACTTGCTCGCGAGGCCGGCGTGGATGGCGTGCACATGCAGGCGGCGCGCGCGGTCGAAAAAGCGTTCGCCGCCGCGAAAAAATCGCTCCCCATCAACGTGGACGGCGCCATCGGCGCGATCCTCGCCGATCTCGGAATGAACCCCGCCGCGTTCAACGGCATTTTCATGATCGCGCGCACGCCCGGCCTCGTGGCGCATGTAATCGAGGAACAGATCCGCGAGAGACCGATGCGCCGCATCGATCCCGTCAATCACGGTTATGACGGACCCCCGCCAAGAAGTCTATGAAATTCACTCCCAGCGATACGCTGTTTTCACTCCCGGCATACGAAACTAAAGCGGTTGATTCTACAAGCGTTTAGGGCAACAATCCGGCACTCCACTACAACTCCACCATGAAGAAAAAATCCACTTCGCAATCTGCCTTCTTTAATACTCGAGTTCTGCTTGCTTCCGTTTTCTGCTCGGCCGGCGCGTTGATCGCGCTGTTTGGCTCTGGCGCGTTCTCGAATGCCTCAGCCCAGGCAAACTCAGCTCCAGAACCAAAAGCACAACAATTCGGGCAAACGACCGTGATCCACGCGTTGCACAGCGATCTTTCGCGGCCGTTGCGCGAGCAGCCTTTGATCTGGCCGCCAATGGAGGCGGAACATGAGGCAAATCTCAATCCGAAGATACCGCATCAGCATCAGGACGGCCCCGATCCGGTTATCCAAAGCAGTTTTTGGCAGCGAATGATAAACATGCCGGCGGTTCCCGCTCCTCTTCTTACTTGGAACGGCATCCCTTACCCGGGCGTCGGTTGCAACTGCGCTCCGCCTGACACCGATGGTGAAGTGGGAAAGAGTCAGTACGTCCAAATGGTAAATGAAGGCTTCCAAGTCTTTGATAAAGTTACCGGCACGTCCGTATTTGGCCCTGTTGCGATCACTTCAGTTTGGTCCGGTTTCGGCGGGGCGTGCCAGAATGGTGGCAGCGGTGATCCGATAGTCGTATATGATCAGCTCTCCGACCGATGGATTATTAGTCAATTCGCCGTGCCTAGCGGCGCGTCTGTTCCCCAGGACGAGTGTATCGCTGTCTCCCAAACCGGCGATGCTACTGGTGCCTGGTATCGGTACGACTTTCAT
>Ga0209059_1001239_pt1 | contig 11649 bp, 11 predicted proteins | sample GraSoiAngelo_151_FD_186165 | JGI IMG/M metagenome (GOLD analysis project Ga0209059, IMG submission 186165) | Grasslands soil microbial communities from the Angelo Coastal Reserve, California, USA - 14_1009_12_20cm (SPAdes) (version 2) | ecosystem: Environmental > Terrestrial > Soil > Grasslands ...
GAAGAGATGGCTCGCCAGCAAATTCACCGAAGCCGACATCAAGTGGCACAGCCAGCACGACCTGCTGCGCGACCTGTTCACCAAGCGGCAGCAGGCCACGGTGGTGTCCCCGGTCGCGCAGGTACACGTCGCGCAGATCCAGGTCGCGACGCCCCGTCCCGTGGGCGGCGATTTCCAGGCATTCACCGATCAGCTCAAGAAGGTCGCCGACGTCGGCAAAGCCCTCGATGCCGGCACCGACTTCGCCGCGATCGCGAAGCAGTACTCCGAGGACTCCGCCACCAAGGACAACGGCGGTGACATGGGCTGGATCGCGCGCGGGATGATCACCGATCTTTCGGCGGAGAAGGAGCTCTTCACTCTCGACGCCGGCAAGGTGAGTCAGCAGCACAACGGGCTCACCACGACGACCTGGTACAAGGTCATCGAGAAGTCGGATTCGCGCGATCTCGACGATACCCAGAAGAAGACGATCAGCGACAGCGCCTACCAGTACTGGCTGAACCAGCAGAAGAAGGCTCACGATATCGTCCGCCTCATCCCCGGCCTCGAGTTCGAGTAGCACGGCGGCGCTCGCCGCCGTTCTCGAGCGCTGGCCCGCCGGCATCGATCTCGTCCCGGCGAGCCGCCTCGATCGGCATGCGTTCTCGACCTTTCGCGCGGTCGCCATCGTCCTCGATGCCCCCGTCGACTGGGCACTCATCCGCGCGCGCTATCCCGCCGCGCATCCGGTGACGTTCCTCGAGCCCGACCGCTCGAGCACCGTCGGCCAAGCCGAGCGCGATTCCGGTGGAGGCCCGCGATTTGTGCTCCTCGCGCCACTCGAGCCCTTCGCTGATCTCGCGTCCGTCAATACGGTGCTGCGCATCGTCGAACGGCTTCGCGCACCCAACGGGTGCCCCTGGGACCGCGAGCAGACGCACGTCTCGCTGCGCCCGCACCTTCTGGAGGAGGCCTACGAGACGCTCGCCGCTCTCGACTCGGGCGATCCGGCGCGTCTCAGCGACGAGCTGGGCGACCTTCTTCTGCAGATCGCGCTGCACGCGGAGCTCGCGCGGGAGGAGGGGACGTTCGACGCGAACGACGTCGCGCGCCGCCTGAACGAAAAGCTCATCCGGCGCCACCCCCATGTGTTCGCGGGAACGGAGATCTCGTCCGGTGGCGAGCTTCTCGCGCAGTGGGAGCGCATCAAGCGCGAGGAGCAGGACGGCGGCGCTCATAGCCTGCTGAGCGGCGTCCCGCGCGAGCTGCCCGCACTCTTCGCTGCGGAACGCATGCTCGAGCGTGCCGCTCGAGTGAAGCTCGAACCGCCGCGTCTCGACCTTCCGCTCGACATCGACGATCAGGAATTTCTTGGCGAGCTCCTCTTCGACATCGTCGCGGCGGCGCGCGATGCCGGGTTCGACGCGGAGACCGCGCTCCGCGATGCGAACGAGCGCTTCGCGATGCACGTCGGCCGCGTCGAGGCACGCGCCGCCGCGGATGGCCGCGCGTTGGAGTCCTACGCTCCCGAAGAGATGCGCCGCGTGTGGGAGGAGACCGCGTGACCTTCGCGCGGCCGGATGGCCGCACGCCCGCGGCCCTTCGTCCGATCACCATCAACCTCGGCGTCTCGAAGTTCGCCGAAGGCTCCGCGGAGATCTCCTTCGGTGACACGAAGGTGCTGTGTCTCGCGACGCTTCAGGAAAGTGTGCCGAAGTTCCTCGAGGGCAAGGGGACCGGATGGATCACCGCGGAGTACGCGATGCTTCCGCGCAGCACGCCCGAGCGGAGCCAACGCGAGAGCATCGCCGGGCGTCCGGGCGGGCGGACCTTCGAGATCCAGCGCCTCGTCGGCCGCGCGCTTCGCGCGGCGATCGATCTGAAGGCGCTCGGTCCGCGGAGCATCGTGGTCGACTGCGAGGTCATCCAGGCGGACGGCGGCACGCGGACGGCCGCGATCACCGGCGGCTTCATCGCGCTCGCGCATGCGGTGCGCAAGGTCAAGCCCTCGCCCATCGTGCGAAACGTCGCCGCGGTCTCCGCGGGCTACGTGAGGGGTGACCTGCTCCTCGATCTGGCGTATGCCGAGGACTCGATCGCCGATGCCGACGTGAACGTCGTCGCGACCGGCGAGGGCGAGCTCATCGAGGTGCAGGGCACCGCCGAGGGCCGACCGTTCTCCCGTGGAGACTTCGACCGCGTCCTGGCGCTCGCGCTCGACGGGATCGGCCAGCTCATCGCCGCCCAGCAGGCCGCGCTTCGCTGACGGAACGCCGGTCAGTTCCCGCGCGTATATAGGCCGACGATGAACCTCCTCGCGCCGTGGGGCCGCTTTGTCTACCGGCGCCGCTGGGCGGTCCTCGTGGTGTCGCTGCTCACGGTCGGTCTGTCAGTGGCCTCACTGCTCGCAGGCGGCGAGCTCCGGAACGTGCAGTTCCGCGAGACGGAGGCCGGCAGGGCGAGCCAGCTCATCCGCGACGAATTTCCGCCGGTGGCGGGCGCTCCGGCGGCGGCGACGTCGTCGTTCGTCCTCATCTTCACGAGCAAAGAGGGCCTGGCCGCCACGGATCCCCGTTTCATCGACGGGATGAAGACCGCGCTCGCGCCGCTGCGCGCCGACCCGCGGGTCGCATCCGTGCTCACGCCAGACAGCGTGGCCGCCGCGTCAGCCCCAGGACTGCGGTCGAAGGACGGGAAACGTGCGCTCGCCAATGTGACGGTGAACGGCACGACGACCGAGGCGGAAGGGTTCTTTCCGCAGCTCCGAGCGCTGGTCCGCACCGACGCGTTTGAGGTGCTCGCCACGGGAAACATCCCGCTGAACGGCGACATCGACGCCGCGCTCGATCGAGATCTGCAGCGTGCGGAGCTCGTGTCGCTTCCGCTCGCCTTCGTGTTGCTGCTTCTCGTGTTCGGGAGCGCCGCGGCGGCGCTCCTCACGCTCGGGGTGGGTGTCATCGTCATCGTGGCCGGCCTCGGCGCGACGTTCGCGCTCGCTCGAGCGACCGACGTCTCGCAGTACGCGCTGAACATCGTCACGCTCATCGGTCTCGGCGTGGCGATCGACTATTCGCTGTTCATCGTGAGTCGCTTCCGCGAGGAGCTCGCGCGCGGCAGGGACGTCGAAGATGCGGTCGGCATCGCGCTGGCGACGGCCGGCCGGGCGATCCTCTTCTCCGGCATCACGGTCGCGATCGGACTCGCGGGGATGCTCTTCTACCCGGGCACCTTCCTCGTGTCCCTCGGCGTAAGCGGCTCGCTCGTTGTCGCGGCGGCCGTTCTCTATGCCCTGACGTTCCTCCCCGCTCTGCTCTCGATCGTCGGGCCTCGGGTCGGAGCCTGGCGGCTGCCGCTGCCTCGCGGCCGGAGCGGATCCGGTGTCTGGCACTCCATCGCCACGACGGTGATGCGACGACCGGTCCTCGTGCTCGTGCCGACCGTCGCGCTCATCGCGATCGCGGCGTCGCCCTTCACGCAGCTGCGTCTCGCTTCCGCCGACGCGACGATCCTTCCGCCGACGATCGAGTCGCGGCATGGCTACGACATCCTGGTCAGTGAGTTTCCCGGGCAGGACCAATCGACGATCACCGTCGTCGCGCGCTTCCCGGACGATCCCCTCGGCCACCGCGCCGCACTCGACGACCTACGCGCCGGCCTGGCCGCGCTCCCGAACGTGCTGCGCGTCGATATGCCGCTCAGCCCCACGGGCCCGCACATCGCGTTGCTGTCCGTGCGGACCGCGAGCACCGCGCAGAGCGATGAGGCGCGCGCGATCGTGCGCGCGGCGCGAGCCGAGACCGTGACCGGCGGTGACGTGCTCGTCACGGGGAACTCGGCCTTCGACGTCGATGCCGTCGACTACCTCGTCGAGCGCACCCCGATCGCGGTCGGGTTCGTCACCCTCACGACGATGCTCGCGCTCTTCTTCCTGCTGGGATCCGTTGTGCTCCCGCTGAAGGCTGTCGCGATGAACGCGCTCTCAGTGAGCGCGTCGTTCGGCGCGCTCGTGTGGATCATCCAGCAGGGTCACCTCGCCAACGTTTTCAACTTCACGGCGCAGTCGATCGAACCGAGCCTTCCGGTGATCATGTTCTGCATCATGTTCGGGCTCTCGATGGACTACGAGGTCCTGCTGCTCTCGCGCATCCAGGAGGAATACCGCCGTACGGGCGACAACGTCGCCGCGGTCGCGATGGGCCTCGAGCGGAGCGGACGGCTTATCACCGGCGCGGCGGCGATCATGGTCGGCGTCTTCGTCGCGTTCGCCCTCGCTGACGTCGTGATCATCAAGTCGGTCGGGATCGGGCTCACCATCGCCGTCTTGCTCGATGCGACCCTCGTCCGCGCTCTCGTCGTTCCCGCGACGATGCGCCTTCTCGGCCGCGCGAACTGGTGGGCCCCGTGGCGACTCGGACGCGGCCTGCACCTCGAACCCGCGAGCGCGACCATGGACGTGTGAGAGGCGGGGCACAGGAGAGGCACCCGATCCTTCTGGGCTCGTCGAACCCCGGGAAGCTCCGCGAGTACCGCGAAATACTCGGGGGCCTCGACCTCGAGCTTGTCGCGCCGAGCGATCTCGACCCGGTGCCCGCGGAACCTGCCGAGGATGCGGAGACGTTCGCGGAGAATGCGTCCGCCAAGGCACGCGGGTACGCCGCAGCGAGCGGATTGCAGACGATCGCCGACGACTCCGGCCTCGAGGTCTACGCGCTACGCGGCGCGCCGGGCGTGCGGAGCCGACGGTTCTTCGGCGACGAGGCGAGCCCAGAGGAGCGAAACGCCAAGCTCCTTGCGCTGCTCGATGGCGTCGCGAATCGGTCGGCCCGGTTCGTTTGCGTCACGGCCCTCGCGTCACCGGACGGGAACGTCGAGCTCTTCGAAGGCGAAGTGCATGGCGAGATCGCGGAGTTGCCGCGCGGTGAAGCGGGATTCGGCTACGACCCGGTGTTCGTAATCGCCGGGGATGGCCGCACGATGGCCGAGCTGTCGTCTGACGAAAAGCATCGGATCTCGCATCGGGGTCTCGCGGGTGCGAAGCTGCGCACTCGGCTGTCGGCAGGGGCGTGATCCGCGCCCAAGCTATCCACCGCACCGAGTACCTGGCCCTCACGCTCGTCCTTGTCGGCGCTGCGATCGCGGCGAAGGACCAGCTCAGCTGGACGTTCTGGTTGTTTCTTCTCGCGCCCGACCTCTTCGGTCTCTTGCCGGCTGCGCTCATGGGTCGCGCCCCGGCGCGCGGCTACCTGCCGCCGCGCGGCATATGGCTGTACAACGTGTGGCACACCTTTCACACCGCCGCTTCTGATCGGAGTCGTGCTCGCTCTGCTCGTACCGTTCGGAAGCCCATGGCCGCTTTTGGGCTGGCTCATCCACATATCCGCCGATCGTTTTCTTGGATTCGGCCTTCGCGGCGACGACGGAGGACAGGCGGTCTTCTAGCGGCTGAGCGCCACCCGCAGTCCGGCGACATCGCGATGGAACACGTCGTCCGGGACGGGCTTTCGGTGCGGGTCGGGCTGCATCAAGCCCTTCGCCGGTTGGCCCGGGCTGTCGTCGGTCACGTACCGCGGAACGATGTGCGTGTGCAGGTGCGGCACGGTGTTCCCGAGCATCTCGAAGTTGAGCTTCGCGGGACGGTAATGCGCCTCGAGCGCCCGCGCGACCTTCAGGACTTCCCGGAGGTAGGTCGTCGCGTCTGGGTCGCTCAACTCGGTGAGGTCGGCGATGTGTCCGCCGCGCCAGATCACGATCGTGTAGCCCGGCTGACCGATGTCGCCCCGAACGAGATAGGCATCCGAGACGCGGCCCGCGAAGATGCGCGCGTTGCCGTATGTCTCGTCGGGTCGGCCTTCCGAGCACATCGGGCAGCCCTTGCCCGCCTTGCGTTCGTCCCAGTCTTCGTCCCAGGTGCGGATCATCGCCGCCAAAACCCTAGCGTTTCGCGAGCCGTGTTACCGGAACGCCCTTGGAGGCGACGTTGTGGCAGAAGATGGTGAAGGTGTGAGCGGTTCCGAGGCGTTCAGCCTCCGCGTGTCCGACGATGCGGCGCTCCTGCGCGACGCCGCGTCTGAGCCCGCCCGTTTCGCCGCGGTGTACCGCCTCTACGTCGACGACCTCTACCGATACCTGCTTTCGCGCTGCGGCGACGCGGCTGATGCCGAGGACCTCGTCGCCGAGACGTTCCTGGCGGCGTTCCGGTCCGCGCGTGGCTATCGCGGCACCGGCCCGGTGAAGGCCTGGCTCGTCGGTATCGCGCGACGAAAGGCCGCGGACGCGCGGCGTCAAAGTCGCCCGCACGTTGGTATCGAAGAGGCCCGGCAACTCATCGATCCGGTCCGTACCGACGACGTCGCGCTGCGACGCGTCGAGCTCGCGCGCGTGATCGCGATGACTGGCCGGCTCGCTCCCGACCGCGCCGAAGCGCTACGGCTTCGCTTCTTCGCCGGTCTCGAGTGCAGCGAGATCGCGACCGTGATGGGCCGCAGCGAAGCGGCCGTGAAGATGCTCGTCCACCGCGCGCTCATCGATCTCCGCGAGCGATTGGAGGCCACGACATGACGGACGAAGAAAGATTGGCGCGAGAGCTGCGCGAGGTTGCGCTGAGGATCCACACGCCCGCAAGTGTTTCGAGCGCGGTCGACCGGGCCGTGGTCCGCGCGACGACCTCGCCGTCATCGTGGGTGTGGACGGCGCGGCCGCGAGCGGCGCTCGCGGCCGTAGGAGTCATCGCAGTCGTGGTCCTCGTCGTCTCGCTCGTCGTTGCCGGCGCGCCCGCGAGCGCGAGCGACCTCCTCGTGCGAGCGGAGCGCGCTGCAGCCGGTGCGACCAGCGCGTTCGACAGCTACCGCGGGACCGTGGCCGGCCAGAACTGGATGGGCGGCGACGGAAAGCGCCTGGCGGTGCCCGCTTCGTATGAGCAGAAGATCGAATTCCGCGCCCCGAGCAGCCTGCGGATCGAGACCACAGCGACCGATCCGAGCGGCGCGACCGGACGTCAGGTCTTGTTCTTCGACGGCAAAGCTGCGTGGATCTACGTGCCCGACGCGAAGGTGGCCCAACCGATCGACCCGCGGATGGTCCTCTCGCAGGGACCTTTCGCACCGAGCACCCTCGCCGGGGCGATAGAGGCTCTCTCACAAGTCTTCACAGCGAAGCAGCTCGGCGACGACACGATCATTGGCAGAACAACGCACGTCCTCGAGCTAACTCCGAAGCAGCCCTCGCAGACCGGCACGATCGCGAGGATCACGACCTGGCTGGACACCGCGACTCTGCTGCAGCTCGGCGCCGACGTTCGCGATGCGCAAGGGCAGCTGCTCATGACGTGGCGCTTCGTCGGGCTCGAGCTCAACGCCGGCGTTCCGGCGTCGGACTTCAGCTTCACCCCAGGCGGCGACGTGCGTATCGGACAGGTCCTGCCGCCGGGCGCGACCACGGGCATGCGTTTGGAACTGTGGAGCCAGCTCGCGGCTCAGTCGAGCTTCTCCGTCTTCCGACCGTTCTGCGGCATCGACGGACTCGATGAAGGAATGCCGGCGCGCGACGACCGCGGCGTCGTGATCCTGCCCTTTGCCGCCAACGGCGCGCCGGTCGTCGTCATGCAGCAGGGACCGCGCGATGCGTTCCCCTCCGCGTCGGGTGAGAGCGTCACCGTCGGCGACGTCAGCGCGATCTATCGGACCGCCGACGGCACAGAGCATCTCGACTTCGATCGCGCCGGAACTCACGTGCACATCCAGGCGCCGCAACCGCTCGGCCGCGATCCGCTCTATCACCTCGCCGTGTCGCTGGTGCCGGTAGCGAAGCCTTAGCTCGGGATCGGGAGCGTCCCGGCGTCGTACACGAGATGTCCGTTATCGATCCGCGCGGCGTCCCACAGCACGTGCGGCTCGCTCTTCCCCGGTGCGAAGAGGTGCGTGACCATCCAACCGTCGACGGTCAGACGGTCCGCGATGAGTCGGCGATGGCACCGCCACCAGAGCGTCTCGGCACACATGAACGCGGTGCGTGATCCCCGCGCGAGCGAAGTGAGCCGCTCGTAGCCACGCGCGAACTCCACGGTGCTCATGTGATCGGCATATCCGCGGAACGCGGCAACGCGCAGCGCGCGATGGGGGGAATCGGCTTGTGCCTCGCGGCGTCCCCCGAGCGCCGGCACGTGCTCATAAGCGATTCCGACGTCCGCGAGCGCGGTCGCCAGAGACTGGGCACCGAAGTGCGGGTGCCGCCTCGAGCCTGGTTGCGAACGAACGTCCGCAAGCGCCTCGATATCGGCCTCGCGCAGGGTCGCGATGAGCTCCTCGAGGGGTCGCGCGCCGTGACCGACCGACCAAATGTCCACGAAATCAGTGTGGAAGATCGCGGATACGTGGGGCCTACCATTCGATTGCTTGGTCCTCCGCGATCCGGACCTGTCAGGGGAGCGTCCACTCAGCACCAGAAGACAGCTGCTGCTCCGAACGCTGGGCACCGGCGCGGCGATCCTCGGCGGGAGTGCCCTGGCCGCGTGCGCGCGTCAGAGCGAGGCGGCAACGACGGTCCTCCCACCTCCGGAAACGACGACTGTGCGGATCGTCAATCCTGTCGAATGCGACCCGGGACTGCGCCTCGCAACCAGCTACCTGCGCGAGGAGGGCTTCACCGACATCCAGTTCGTGTCGACGCCGTTTACCTCGCGAGGCTGGATCACCAATCGTCTCGCGGACTTCGCATGCGCGCACTCCGAATTCGCCGTTGGGACGATCGACGCCGGCTTGCCTCTCCTCGTGCTGACCGGATTGCACTCCGGCTGCCTCGAGCTCTGGGTGCGCGATGGCATCACCGATGTCCGCGACCTCCGCGGCAAGAGGATCTCGGTGCGCGTGAAGGACATTTCCGACATGTTTTACGCATGGTTCGCGACCTATCTGGGCTATGTTGGCATGCGACTAACGGACGTCGAGTTCATTACGGCCAAAGGACCGGACGACTATTTCGGGATGGTTGACGCATTCAAGCAAGGCCGTGCGGATGCGGTCCTAGCCGGCGGGGCTGAAGGCCCGAAGCTGAGGCGGCTCCCAAAGACGCCCGGGCACGTGATCCTGGAGACGATGACCGAGAAGCCGTGGTCCGAGTATTTCTGCTGCAACCTCGTGGCGAATCGCGACTGGGCCCGACAAAACCCCATCGCGACCAAGCGCGTCACTCGCGCTCTACTTCGGGCGACCGACGCGGCCGCGAAAGACCAACCACGCGCAGCGCACGACGCCGTCGTGACCGGCCTGTTCAACGACGAATCCCTCATTACCGAGACGACGGCGATGTGCACATACAACTGGCATGATGTCGATCCCGAAGAGACCTTCCGTTGGTTCGCGCTCCGGCTCGCCGAAGCGAAGCTGATCACGAGCACACCACAGCAAATCCTCGCGCTGGGAACGGACTTCACTTACATGCGCCAGTTAAGGAGCGAACCGAAGTCGTAAGGCCGCTCAACCCATTCGTCCGTTGGGTCGCGCGGATACCCGCGCCGATTCAGATGAAGCTGCTCATCACGCTCGGCATCCTCGCCGCCCTGCTGACCGCGCTCGGAGTGATCGGTTTGGTCGTGCTGGGCCAGGCAAACACGCGCGCCGAGCGGCTGGTCGAACTCCAGCGCCGCACCGCCGCGTACAGCGACTTGCGCCTTGCCACGACGGCCCAGCTGTACTCGCTTGCTAGGGCGGTGGCCCTGCCCCAAGTTCTCACTATCGATGCGGCGGCCCGGCAGGTAACTTCGACCGGTTACAGCCTCGATCGGCTTCGATTCGTCGACCCCGAGGAGACCGACCTCGTCTCTCACGTCGGTGGCGTCGAGGCTGACTTTGCGGCCGCGACACGACGCACGCTCGAACTCGTGAGCGCGGGCCGTATCGCGGAGGCCCAGACCGCGCAGACGACCGACGTCACGCCTCTGGGCGACCGGCTGGCGCTGCTCACCGACGAGCTGGTCAATCGCGCCGAAGCCGAGGTCGCTCAGAGCGTCGGCGACACTCGTGACGCATACGTCCGGTCGCAAGTCGTCGTGGTCGCGTTCGGCGGTGTCAGCCTCATGCTCGCCCTCGTCCTTGGTCTTGCGATCGCACTCTCGATCATCGGCCCACTGCGCGGGATCGGCGCACGAGTCCGACGCATCGCCGAGGGCGATTTCACCGGGCAGCTCCGCGTCGAGAACCGCGATGAGCTGGGGACGCTCGCTGCGAACGTAGACCGCATGGGCGAGCAGCTCGGTGTTCTCTACGAGCAGCAGGGCATGCGCGCCGCCGACGAGGAACGCCTGCGCCTCGCCCGCGATTTGCACGATCTGCTCGGTCACAGCCTCTCGCTCATCACGATCAAGAGCCAGCTCGCGCGGCGACTGCTCGCGCCGGACGACTCGCCGGCGGCTGTTGAGGTCGCGGACATCGAACGCGTCGCACGCCAGTCGCTTCAAGACGTGCGGCACGCGGTCGACGGCTACCGGCAGCCGAGCTTCGCCGCAGCGCTCGTCGGTGCGCAAGCCGCACTCGATGCAGCCGGGATTCATAGCACGATCGAACAGGCCGTGGGGACGTTGCCAACCGGAGTCGACACGGCGCTCGCATGGGCCGTGAGCGAAGGAGTCACGAACGTCATTCGGCACAGCCGCGCCGCAGCGTGCTCGATCCGGCTGACTCGCGACGGTGGCGAGGCGCGCCTCGAGATCACGGATAACGGTCCGCAATCGGGCACCAACACACCCGGCAATGGTCTGCGTGGTCTGCGCGAACGCGCGGCGGCGCGCGGCGGTCGCGTTGACGCCGGGCCGTTGCCGCAAGGCGGCTTCCGCGTGCAGGTCTCGGTACCGCTGTGACGACGATGATCCGCGTCATGCTCGCGGAGGATCAGGCGATGGTCCGCGGTGCATTGAAGGCCCTGTTGAGCCTCGAAAAAGACATCATCGTCGTGGCCGACGTCGGCCGGGGTGACCAGGTCGTGGAGGCTGCGATCGCCGCGCGACCCGATGTAGCTCTTCTCGACGTCGAGATGCCCGGCATCGACGGACTTGCGGCGGCGCGAGCATTGCGTGACGCGCTGCCGTCGTGCCGCTCGCTGATCCTCACGACGTTTCCGCGGCCGGGCCTCGTGCGGCGCGCGATCGAGAGTGGGGCACATGGTTATCTCTTGAAGGACGCGCCGGATTACGAGCTCGCGCGGGCGATCCGCCGCTGCGCCGCCGGCGAATCGGTCTTCGAGCCGTCGCTGGCGATCGAAGCGCTCGCGGAAGGTGCGAGCCCTCTGTCGGTCCGAGAGTGCGAGGTGCTCGCGGAGTCGGCGCGTGGCGGGGCGATCGCCGAGGTGGCCACGGCACTGTCGCTCTCCGAGGGAACCGTCCGCAACCACCTTTCAAACGTGATCCAAAAGCTCAGCGCGCGGAATCGGGCGGACGCGGCCCGCATCGCCCGCGAAAAGGGATGGCTCTGACGCTCTCGCCGTGACGGATGTCAGACCCAGATCAGGACGGGCGTGACTTCCGCGAGCGCTGCTCCGGCTCGAGTGTGCGTGACAGAAGCGGCGCGATCCGAACCCTGTGCCGTTTCAAAATAAAGGAGACGCACAGATGCGTTCCATGCTTCGCGTTCTCAGCGCACTCGCGCTCGTCGTCGCACTCACGGTCATCACAGGGCCTTC
>Ga0209059_1001241_pt1 | contig 11634 bp, 8 predicted proteins | sample GraSoiAngelo_151_FD_186165 | JGI IMG/M metagenome (GOLD analysis project Ga0209059, IMG submission 186165) | Grasslands soil microbial communities from the Angelo Coastal Reserve, California, USA - 14_1009_12_20cm (SPAdes) (version 2) | ecosystem: Environmental > Terrestrial > Soil > Grasslands ...
AAAGCAGATGCATGAGTCCTCGTCCCGTATCGTCGCCAGCGCCTGGTCATGCGTGTCGGTGCAAACGAATGGCATTACGAATTCATCCGTTACGCCCTTGTTGTAGGACTCTTTCATGCCCTGAACGGGATCAACCTGCTTGCCGCCTTCCGCATCCGCGAACACCATCGCGTTGTAAGCCTTCGCGATTCGTTCCCATCTGCGATCGCGATCCATCGCGTAATAGCGGCCATTGACGGTGGCGATCTTGCCGCAGCTATACTCACGCATCTTCTGCTGCAGTTTTTCGAGATAACCAGCACCATTGGTGGGAAGCGTGTCGCGCCCGTCCATAAAGGCATGGACGAAGACGCGCTCCAACGCGTTCTGCTTCGCCATCCTTAGGAGCGCGTAAAGGTGCGCCTGCTGAGAATGCACTCCGCCGTCGGAAACCAGCCCAAACAGGTGCAGCCGCCGCTCTCCCGATCGCGCATGTTTCATCGCCTCCAGCAGCACCGGATGCGAGAAGAACTCGCCATTCTGGATCATCAGATCGATGCGCGTGATGTCCATATGCACAATACGTCCAGCACCGATGTTGAGATGCCCGACTTCGCTATTTCCCATTTGCCCTTCAGGCAGTCCAACGTAAGGTCCGCTCGTATGAATCAGCGTGTTGGGATATTCGCGGAGCAGGCGGTCGTAAGTAGGTTTACGCGCCAGCGCGATGGCATTGGCTTTGGTTTCGGCGCGATATCCCCAGCCATCAAGAATGATCAGAACGAGAGGTTTAGGACCAGGCATAAAATAAGCTTTTAGCTCCTAGCTTCTAGCTTCTAGCTTCTAAGGCATGCAAGACTACGCGCTCACAGCGGCTACCAGATCAAATCGATCGGATAACGGTGGAACAAAGCATCCGATGTGACCAGCGGAATGCTCTCTTCCAAGCTTTGCGCAATCAGAATTCGATCGAAGGGATCGCGATGGTGCATCGGGATTTGTTCGAGGCGGAGTACATGCCGAAAAGTTAACGCGAGAACGGACACTCCATTTTCCCTCAGCTTCTCTGATAGATACCGGGCGACCGGACTCGGCAAAGCGAGCTTGCCGATTTGCACCTTCGCGATAATTTCCCAAAGACTTGCCACGCTGATCCAGACGTCTGAGGCAGGAAGCAGTTCGCGCACGCGCCGAGAGACTCGATCATCATCTCGGATTCCCCATAAGAAAACATGCGTGTCGATGAGAATTCTCATCGCCAAAAAAGGTCTTCAATCTCCTTAGGCAGAGGATCATTAAAGTCGTCTGGAACTACGAACTCACCCCTGGCAGATCCAAACTTGAATCTCGGTCGCGAGCGCTCCACCGGAACCAACCGGGCAACAGGCTTACCGGCCTTGGCAATTACGATTTCCTCGCCCATGGCCACTCGTTCCAACAGCTTGGAAAGATGAGTCTTGGCTTGGTGAATGTTAACTTCTTCCATTTTCGTTAGCGTAGACTAAGTCCTTAGCTAAGTCAATCGGCTGGTTGCGGGACCTAAAAACCCATGGTGTCGTCCGCGGACGGTCCATAAGTCGCGGGCAGCGGCGTGTCGTTAAGCCGCAGGTAGACACCGAGCTGCGCCCGATGATGTACTAAATGATTCAGGAACATCTGCCGGTATGCCAGAAAGCGCGAGCCGCTGAAGATGGGCTTCCCCTGAAAACTCAGCTTCCAAGGCTCAGTCCAGGCGTCGTCGGGAGTATTCTTCAGCGCCTGGCGCACTTTGGCCGCGCCTTCGTCGAACGCCTTGGCCAATTGCTGCGGCGATTCGAATGCCGGCCTGGTCCGCGGAGCATTGCTGAAGTCCAACTCGGGAGTGGTCAGGATCGTGAGTCCAAAGCCAGCTAACTCGGCGACGTGCGGCGCCAATTTACCGAGCGGCATCGACTTGGCGTGCGGCTGGAAATCTTCCTTCATGGGAACGCGTTCGAGCATCGTCCGCGTTTTTTTCACTTCCTCTTCGAACTCGAGCAGTAACAGATCGCTAATCATATTTGTCCTCGGATAAAAGATGAGACTAGAAGCTGCCCCAAGAATCCCGCCTGATCACCAACGATTAGCTCACCCGTGGTAATTCAGTGCTTTGAGCCCCAAAAACCTCGCCGTCCCGCCCAACTCTTCCTCAATGCGCAGTAATTGGTTGTACTTGGCGATGCGGTCGGTGCGGGAAGCGGATCCAGTTTTGATCTGCCCGGCGCCGGCCGCAACCGCCAGATCGGCGATAAACGTATCCTCTGTCTCACCCGAGCGATGCGAGATCACCGACGTGTACCCGTTCCGCCGCGCCAGATCGATGGCGTCCAGCGTTTCGCTCACCGTTCCAATCTGGTTGACCTTAATCAGGATGGAGTTCGCGACCTGCTTGTCGATTCCCTCTTGCAGGAACTGCACGTTGGTCACGAACAAATCATCGCCCACCAACTGAATCTTCCCGCCGATCTCTTTCGTCAGGTTCGCCCAGCCTTCCCAATCGTTCTCGGCCAGCCCGTCCTCCAGCGAAACGATCGGGTAATCATTCGCCCATTTCGCCCAGAAGCGCACCATTTCGTCGGAACTCTTGGCGGACTTGTCGGATTTCTTAAAGACGTATTTGCCGTCCTGATAAAACTCGCTGGATGCGGGATCGAGCGCAATCGCAATCTCCTCTCCGGGCTTGTATCCCGCTTTCGAGATTGCCTCCAGCACGACCTCAATCGCCTCCACATTCGACTTCACCGAGGGAGCGAATCCGCCTTCATCGCCGACCGCCGTGTTGTAGCCCCGCTTTTTCAGCACGCCTTTTAACGTATGAAAGACTTCCACGCCCCAGCGCAGCGCCTCAGAAAACGATGGTGCGCCCACCGGCATCACCATGAACTCCTGAAAATCAACATTGTTGTCGGCATGCGCTCCGCCATTGAGGATGTTCATCATCGGAGTAGGCAGCGTATTCGCTCCGGCACCCCCGAGATAGCGGTAGAGCGGAACGTCCAGGCTCAGCGCCGAAGCACGCGCGGCGGCCATCGAAACCGCCAGAAGCGCGTTAGCTCCAAGACGCCCTTTGTTGGGAGTGCCGTCGACCTCGATCATCCGTGCATCCAGGCCGCGCTGGTCAAAGCCATCCCAGTTCGCCAGCGCCTCGGCAATCTCGCCGTTCACGTTCTCAACCGCCTTCTGCACTCCCTTGCCTAGGAACCGGTTCGTATCCTCATCGCGCAATTCGACTGCTTCGTGCTCTCCAGTGGATGCCCCGCTCGGCACGATCGCTCTTCCCATGGACCCGTCAGCCAAAAAAACTTCCGCTTCCACCGTAGGATTGCCGCGTGAATCCAGAACTTCCCGTGCATGAATGCCTGCAATATTTGACATGAGTGATTTCGCTTTCTGATTAGGAATTCTTCGTCGCGGGCAAGCCCGGGCTAACCAGCCTGCCCCATGAAGTTAAGGGAAACCCACGATTATATCGGAAGGAGATTGCAGCAGTGCCGGACGCGAACCGACTTTTTGTGCACTAATTCCGAATTTGGCTTGTCCAGTCGGCCAATGGCTCTCTCCTCTTACCTCCGGTGGTTCCCCATGTACTGCGCGCCGCTTGTCCGCCGTTCCCGACTGGACTACAGTCAATTGCAAGGTCGAGTTTTTGGAGGTCCCATGAAGAAGTGGATGTTGTTGCCTTGCACGTTGCTGGCGACCGTGTTGGCCGCGCAGACGAATGGTCCGGTTCCGGCAGGCACGGCATTGATCGTTCGACTGGATACGACGCTCGCCACATTTAGCAACAAAGCCGGCGATCCCTTTCGTGCCAGCGTCACGCAACCGGTCGTGGTGAACGGGCAGACCTTAATTCCCGCCGGTGCCAGTGTCGAAGGCCGGGTGACTAAGGTCAGCGAACCGCGCCGCATCTCCGGCAAGCCCACTATCGGAATCATGCCGGAAGCAGTAATCATGCCCAATGGGGAACGCTACTACCTCGACGCCACCCTCACTGATACCAACATCAAAGGGAGCGATGTGAGTTCCGAGGGACAGTTCAAAGGCTCAGCCCATGACCGCCGCGACACGATCGAGCAAGGCGGCGGAGCTGCAGGTGGCATGGTGATCGGTGGCTTGGCCGGCGGTCCTGCCGGCGTTCTGGTTGGCGGGCTCATCGGCGCTGGAGCGACCACAGGACACTGGCTCGCGAAACATCATTCCACGACCCTTCCCGCTGGAACCGAATTGACGCTGGAACTGAACCGGGCGCTGACGTTCAACGCCGCGGCAGCAACGGCGGCTCCGTCGGGCGGCAGCAAATAGATTTTTTTGGGACCGTGTAGAAGCCGGCTGCGAAAGCGTTCGGCTTGTTTGTTTCCCTGTGCCCCTCTGTGTCCTCTGTGGTTAGCTTTCTTCACCACAGGGGACACAGACGAACACAGGGATTTAAAACATCTCGAGCGCCATTACGCTCCGAACAGTAACTCCCCCTCGCTGACCACCTGCAGTTCGATCCAGCCCTCCAATGGCAGTGAGTCCACGGGAAGTCGGTTCTGCCACAGGCTGAAACGCAATCGCAGTTTGCTGGTCGCAGCCACTGCAGGCTTCCGCTCTGGGGTGGGAGCCGCGTTAGGAGTCGCGAGAAGCCAGATCAACGGGACCTTGAATTCAAAGTTCCGCAGCAAAGCCACTTTCACGTGCTCGTCCGGCTGCGCGCTGGAGGCCAATGCACGCTCCGCCGACCCGTTCTCGATTTTCCACTCCTTGAGCCGGCCCTCTTTGGCCGCAGCACTGACCCGCAGGGTGCGCCGGGGACGCGGTTCGCCGGAGGCCCACGATTCCACATTCACCACGATTTCGAAATCTTCAGCGGGAGGCTTGCCCGAAAAATCCAAACGGCCATAGAGATTCGTCGCGTCAATTCCCGCGTACACCGAATCCAGCAGGAATTGCTTTCCGTGCATGGCTCCAGCGCGGTGATCGGCCGTATAAATCGCCGCACCCATCCATTCGAAGTATCGCACCTTGTCCCCGGCGACTCGTGGATGGATGTATCCCGTCTGCGGCACAAACGAAGGCCGCACCTCCATGCCAGTGATGGGCTGAGCCAGGTAATCGGGAGCCGTCGCTCCCAGCGCCTGGTAAACGTTGGATAAGTGCTTGCGGTAAAGCTCATCAAAGTCGCGGTCGTTGGCCGAATGATGCTCTGGCCCGTACCACCAGTTCCAATCGCTGCCTTCCGCAATGAGGATCTCGTCAAAGGCGAGTTGCCGCTGCGCTTCGGACGCGCGGGCAGCATTGCGCGCGTAATAATCGCGGGCATGATGGAGGTAATCCCATGCGCGATTGTCCTCGGGAGCGCCAATCCACACGTTGAAGTTCGCATTGATCCACGAGCCAGGCACTAATGACTTGAGATGACCAAAATCTTTATGGCGCGCGATGGCTTCCGAGATCGTCACCGCTTCCAGACCGGGCTCGCGCTGCAGGCCGTCGTAAAAGCGCCGCAAAAATTCGCGTCCGGACTTCGGATAATATTCCCACGCATTCTCGCCATCCAGAATGATCGAGACTACAGCGTCACGGCCTTTATCCAGGACAGGCCTGGCCGCGTCCTTGATGTTGTTCATCAGGTGCCGCGCCGCGTCGGCAGGAGGCATTCCCGAATACACAAACCCGATCAGATCGGAAAGGGTATGGTCGCGGAAGACCAGGTGCATCGCGGTCGAGCCATTTTCGTAGCGGTAGATGTTATAAAGCTGGTCCGCCAAATTCCCCGGCAGACGCCCGTTTCCGTCGCGCGCGAAAAATAAACCAGTGCTTCGTCCCAGCACGCCTTCATCGGTCGCCATCCACTGCACACCCAGGCTGTGGGCGATCGCCAATGCTTCTTCAGAAACGCTGCCCTCCGAAGGCCACACGCCGTTAGGACGCACGCCAAAAACTTGCTGGTGCAGGTCGAGACCACGCCGCAGTTGCTCGCGCGCGTCTTCCGGATGTCGAAACCGATTTTGTGGCAGCGGCAGGCCAGGAGTGGAAACCGCGCCTGCGCTGGTATCGCAAAGCAGCGGCAGAATCGGATGGTAGAACGGAGTCGCGGAAATCTCGATCGAGCCCTTCTCCGCTGCCGCGGCGTGCGCCGGCAGAACCCGCGCCAGCAGTTCTCTTTCTCGCGCAATCACAAATTGTTGATCGTCGAGCGAGTAGTTATGCCCCTTGCGCACCAGGGCCGCAATTTCCCTTTCTTCCAGGAAAAATTCGTCGAACCACGCGATCTGCGACAGCACCTGCAGATCGGTAAAATCCTGCGGCTGAAAATAGCGCTCCGCGCGATCGGGATGGTTGCCGTGCTCGCGGAACCGCTCCCATAATTCTTTGTACCGGGGATAGCGCCCAATCAGATTTTGCGGATTCGCCTGAAACAGATACTGCAATGCGAACCGCCGCTCGTTCTCGCTCAACTCTTTGGCCGGTTTGGACGCCACTTCCAGAAAAGGATCCTGCGCGCTGCCCGCAACGTAGTCCTGTATCTGCGCCACGAGCGAGGGAACCAGGTTGAAATTCTGGTGCACGTGCGGGAACTCGTCCAACAATTTCACCATGCCGTAATAGTCCTTGAGGGCATGCAAGCGCACCCACGGAAGCCGGTATTGGCCGGTTACCAGGTCCTTGTAAAACGGCTGGTGCTGATGCCAAAGAAGAATGACTCGCAGCGTGGGCATGTCTCGAACCAGTCAGTCTAGCACGACGAATTTGAGCGCCTGTCGTGACCGCGCGCAAGCGCAACGCACGCTTTTCGCACATATCCGTACCAACCCGGAGTCCGCTTCTGTAAACTAATCCGCATCACCAATCGATGCCAGCCATGAGCCCTGAAACAAGTATCGCCAAGCCGCGGATTCTCACCGATCAGGACCTCTATCTCTTCAACGAAGGTAGCCACTACCGCATCTACGACAGAATGGGAGCGCATCTCGCGTCCAGCAATGGCCAGGCCGGAGCGGTGTTCAGCGTCTGGGCCCCCAATGCGCGCAGCGTATCGGTTGTGGGTGGCTTTAATGGCTGGGATCCGAAGACCAATCGTCTGGAGCCACGAGCATCCTCCGGCGTGTGGGAGGGATTTGTGCCCGGCGCACAGCACGGCGCGCTGTACAAATTCCACATCGATTCGAATCGCCATGGGTATCGTGTCGACAAAGCCGATCCCCTCGCGCTCTGGAATGAAAAACCTCCGCGCACCGCATCCGTCATCTGGGACCTCAACTACGAATGGCACGACAGCGACTGGATGCAGAAGCGCCACGAGCGGAACTCTCTGCGCGCTGCTCAGTCTATTTACGAAGTTCATCTGGGATCGTGGATGCGCGTTCCCGAAGAGCACAACCGCCCGCTCACTTATCGCGAAACCGCTCCGCGCCTGGCCGAATACGTGGGCCAACTGGGCTTCACTCACGTCGAATTCCTGCCCATCATGGAACATCCGTTCTATGGCTCCTGGGGATACCAGACGACCGGCTACTTCGCGCCAACTTCGCGCTACGGCACGCCGCAGGATTTCATGTACCTGGTGGACTATCTCCACCAGCACGGCATTGCCGTCATTCTTGACTGGGTCCCGTCGCACTTCCCCTCCGACGCCCACGGGCTTGCCTATTTCGACGGCACCCACCTCTACGAACACGCCGACTCACGCCAGGGATTCCATCCAGACTGGAAGACCCACATTTTCAACTATGGCCGCCCCGAGGTCCGCAGCTTTTTGCTTTCCAGTGCGATGTTCTGGTTCGATAAGTACCACATCGACGGCCTGCGCGTAGATGCGGTCGCGTCCATGTTGTACCTGGATTATTCGCGTAAAGAAGGCGAGTGGATTCCCAATAAATTTGGCGGACGTGAAAATCTCGACGCCATCGACTTCCTGCGCCGCTTCAATCAGGAGGCCTTCAAAGAGCATCCCGACATTCAAACCACTGCCGAAGAATCGACCTCATGGCCCATGGTTTCCAAGCCCGTTTATCTCGGCGGCCTGGGCTTCGGTATGAAGTGGGACATGGGCTGGATGCACGACACGCTGCGCTACTTCCAGAACGATCCCATCCATCGCAAGTACCACCACAACGACCTCACCTTCCGCATGCTGTATTCCTTCCAGGAAAATTTCGTGCTGCCGCTCTCGCACGACGAAGTCGTTCATGGCAAGGGCTCGCTGATCGGCAAAATGCCCGGCGACGAGTGGCAGAAGTTCGCCAACCTGCGTCTGCTGTTCGGCTATATGTATGCGCAGGCCGGCAAGAAACTCCTGTTCATGGGAGCAGAATTCGGCCAGGTCCGGGAATGGGGGCATGACACCAGCCTGGAATGGCATGTCCTGCAATACCAGGTTCATCGGGGAGTGCAGGCCTGGGTCGAGCAACTGAATCGCTTTTACCGCAGCGAACCTGCCATGCACGTCTTGGACAACAACCCCGCTGGCTTCGAATGGGTGGACGCCAACGACAACGCCACCAGCACCATCTCCCTGTTGCGGAAGAGTGAGACACCGCAAGACACCATTCTTGTGGTCTGCAATTTCACTCCAGTTCCGCGCGTTGGATACCGTGTAGGCGCACCGCACGGCGGATACTGGCGCGAGATGCTGAACAGCGATGCCCGGGAATACGCCGGCAGCGGGATGGGCAATCTGGGCGGAGTTCAGGCCGAAGAAATTCCCACGCATGGCCGCCCGTTCTCATTGAGGCTGACGTTACCCCCGCTGGCCGCCCTGTTCTTCAAAGCGAGCTAGCACGATGTCTACGAATGTTCAGCGGCGCGCCTGCCTGCGCTCGTGCATGCTATCCTCGCCTTAAGGGCGAGTTCCATGCGGATCCTGACCCGCTACATCCTTCGCGAAGTGACCGCTCACGCCCTGATCGGCGCGATCATCTTCACGTTTGTCCTGTTTACACGCGACCTGGGCCACATTTTGGAACTCGTGGTACGGGCCAGCGCCCCGCTGCCCAGCGTCGCCGAACTATTGTCATTCACGGTGCCTCTGGCACTGACCTACACGTTGCCGATGAGCGTTCTCGTGGGCATCCTCATCGGCCTCAGCCGTCTCGCGGCCGACAGCGAAGTCACAGCTATGCGCGCCTGCGGCATGGGCATTTGGAGCTTCCTTCGTTCGCTCTCCGCCTTTGTGTTGCTCGGCTGGCTGCTGGCCCTGGCGAATGGCGTCTACATCGCGCCCCGCTCGCAAGCCGCTCTCGCCCGGCTAGAAGACAAACTCAAGGGCTCGCAGGTCTCGTTTGAGATTCAGCCCCGCGTCTTCTACGAAGGCTTCCCCAAATACGTTCTCTATGTTCAGGACGTGAGAAACGCCCAGGGAGCGGCCGTCTGGAAAGACGTATTCATGGCCGACCTCACCGACGCCACTAACCCGAAAATCACGTTGGCCAAGGAAGGCATTGTGGTCAGCGAAGCCCCGGACCGCCTCCATCTGCATCTGGTGGACGGTTCGGAGCACGAGACCGATCCTCGAAACCCTGACCACTACCAGATATCGACCTTTCAGCAAACTGACATTCCCATCGAATTGCCTTCCACCGAGAACAGGCCGGAGGAATCTCTGCCGGTCGGCGTGATCAGCACATGGGGTCTGCTGGACAGGGCGAGCCACTCTAGCCCTGTGGCCGCGCGCTGGTACCTGATTGAATTTCATCGCCGTTTCGCGCTGCCCACTGCCTGCCTCGTCTTGGCTCTGGTGGGAATACCATTGGGTCTCTCTTCGAAAAAGAGCGGCAAATCGGGCGGGTTCGTACTCACGATCCTGCTTGTCTTTGCGTATTACGTCGTCTCGCTGATCGGTGTCTCACTGGCGCGCCAGGGGCGCGTGGCGCCTTGGTTTGGCGCCTGGCTTGCCGATTTCCTATTCCTTGCGCTGGGGCTCTTCTTGCTCCTCCGCGCCGAAAAGCGTCCCTTCGAACTGGGGTCGTGGCGGGGCTCTGGCAAGCAGCATCCTTCCTTGCTGCAGACCGGACTGGTGCGACGTTCCGAGAACGCCTTTGAACGTGTTTCCACCCGTCGCCGGGTATTCAGCGCCAGCTTTCCCACGCTGATCGACGACTATGTCCTGCGAGATTTCTTCGTCTATCTGATGATGATTCTCTCGACCTTCCTCGTCCTGGTCCTGGTATTCACGCTGTTTGAACTACTCGGCGATATTCTCCGAAACAGGGTTCCGGCGATCCTCGTAGCCGAGTACTTGCTCAATGTCACTCCGTATCTGCTGTACAACGTCGCACCGCTGGTCATGCTGCTGGCAGTTCTGGTGACCTTCGGCCTGATGCAACGCTCCAACGAAATCACCGCCATCAAAGCGACGGGGACCAGCATTTATCGCATCGTCACTCCGGTCATTTTCGCCGCTGCCGTGATTGCGGCCGGGCTCTTCTTTGCCGACCAGTTCTATCTTCCTCACACCAACAAGCGGCAGGAAGCGCTCCATAACCAGATCAAAGGCAAACCCGCACAAACCTATCTCCGCCCGGACCGCAAGTGGATTTTCGGCCAGAACAACGATATCTACTACTACCAATTCTTCGATCCCGACCGCGATCAGTTCGGCAACATCAGCGTGTTCCAGTTGGACAAGAAGAACTTCACGGTGAGTCGCCGCATCCATGCCGACCGCGCCCGCTGGGCTGACAACCTTAACCGCTGGGAATACGAGCGCGGCTGGGAACGTACGTTGAACGGTTCTGCCATGGGGGATTACCGGGAGTTCGAGGTCGCCACGTTTCCCCAACTTCCGGAGACTCCCAGCTATTTCAAAAAGGAAGTAAAGCAGTACAGCGAGATGAACTACGAGGAACTGCACAAGTACATTCGCGACCTGCAGCAAAGCGGCTTCGACGTTGTCCGCCTTAGGATGGAGCTGAATAAAAAGCTCTCGTATCCGCTGATCACCTGGATTATGGCAGTGCTGGCGATCCCCTTCGCGCTCTCCACGGGGAAAAAAGGAGCAGTCACGGGGGTAGCAGTGGCGGTAGGTACCGCGGTTTTCTACACGGTGGTGTCGCGTTTGTTCGAGGCGATGGGCAACCTCAGCCAGCTTCCACCCGCCATGGCCGCATGGTCTCCCGATCTCATTTTTGTCCTGGTGGGCGGGTACTTGATTCTGAAAGTCCCCACCTAAAGGCGGCCGGTGCGCTATTTCACGGCGAGACCCCACGGATAGTTATCGGTCGCGATCGGAGCTGCCACACTCAATGCTCCCGTGGCAGGAACAATCGAGTACTGCGATACGCTGGGCCCACTGTAGTTGGACACAAACATCCAGTTGTCATCCCCACGTATGACAATCGATTTCGGCTCCTGCCCCGTCGCAACCACCGCAGGACTCATCGCCGTGAGTGCTCCTGATGTCGGACTGATCTTAAACGGCGACACCGTATTGGAAAGCGTTCCCACCACGTATACGTTGTTGCCATAAGGGTCCACTGCGATTGGCCCTACGCCATTCGCGTTACCAGAAACTGAGAACGGCGATCCAGCTACGGCAACCAGACTTCCATCCGCTCTCGGACACGGTGTTGGCACAATAACCTTGGTACAAATCGTGTACCCGCTCACTTTGTTGGTTTGGCTATCGCTCACATACACAAAACGGTCGCACGGATC
>Ga0209059_1001248_pt1 | contig 11603 bp, 11 predicted proteins | sample GraSoiAngelo_151_FD_186165 | JGI IMG/M metagenome (GOLD analysis project Ga0209059, IMG submission 186165) | Grasslands soil microbial communities from the Angelo Coastal Reserve, California, USA - 14_1009_12_20cm (SPAdes) (version 2) | ecosystem: Environmental > Terrestrial > Soil > Grasslands ...
GGCGCGCGTCTACACCCTCACGCTGCCCGAGCTGGGCGACCGCTTCAAGCTCACCGATGTGATCCTCGATAGCGGGCGCGTCGCGGTGAGCGGCACGTGCCGCTTCAAGGGCGCCCTGGTATTCGCGGTGCCGCGCGCCGAAACGCTCGCCGTCACCTGGTACGGCTCCCCGGAGCAGGCGCTGATCTATGGCTGGCCGGTGGACCTGGGACCGTTCGCCGGCGTCGGCGCGTCGCGAGTGGGCGATTCCCTCGTCGGTGCGATCCTGTTCGACTCGCAGCTGGGCGTACAGGTACGCCCCGGAGTGACGGCCCGGTTCGTGGCCGGCCGGGCGCGACGCGAGGGTGTGCCGGTCGTGGAGAATGCCAACGTGGAGCGGACGATCGACCAGGTGATCGAGCTCGTGATGCAGTCGGCCGAGCAGGCTCGGCAGACCGCTTGACGGCCTACGACTCGGACCCGTCGCGTCCGCCGTGTCAGTGTGAGTCGTTCGCCCGCGTGACGGAGCGTGCCTCTATGGCCGGCGCGCGGTGGCTCGGGCGCGCGGACATGCAGGCCGCGGAGGAGGCGGCGTTCTCGGGCGCGCGGCTCGCGCTCGAGCGGATGCCGATCAGCGGCCACGTCGTGATCGGCGCGCACGAGGACGCGGAGCAGCTCGCGACGGGCTCGTCGATCGGCGCGGGGGGAGAGGCGTACGACCTTGCGCTCGACCCGCTCGAAGGGCGCGCCGTCGTCGCGCGCGGCGGCACCAACGCGATCTCGATGATCGTCGCGTCGCCGCGCGGCTCGATGCCGTCGCTGCCCGACATGTACATGCGCAAGATGGCGGTCGGGCCGCGCGTGCGGGGCAAGATCTCGCTCGCGCGTCCGGTCGACGAGAACGTGCGCGCGATCGCCGACGCGTTCGGGCGCATGGTCAACGACGTGACTGCGATCGTCCTCGACCGGCCGCGGCATCACGACCTGATCGAGGAGATCCGCGCCTCGGGCGCGCGGATCAAGCTGATCCAGGACGGCGACGTCACCGCCTCGATCAGCGCGGCCGTGCGCGGCACGAACGACCACCTCGCGATCGGGATCGGCGGAACGCGGCAGGCGGTGCTCGCCGCGGCGGCCCTGCGCTGTCTCGGCGGTGAGCTGCAGGCGCAGCTGTGGCCGACCCGCCGTGCCGAGATCCTGGAGGCCCAGGAGCACGGGATCGACGACGTCGACAAGATCTTCACGATCGACGACCTCGCGCCGCAGGAGGTGATCGTCGTCGCGACGGGGGTCTCGAACGGCGACCTGCTGCGCGGCGTGCAGTTCCTCGCCGACTCGGCGCGCACGCATTCGCTCGTCATGTGCACGCGGTGCAACTGGGTCCGGTTCGTCGACGGGATCCATTTCTTCGCCCGCGAGCGGCGCGAGGAAGTCCGCCTGAGCTAGCCTGCCCGCATGCCCAGCAAAGAAGAGGTCGTCGAAGCGCTGCGCCAGGTCGAGGATCCCGAGCTCGGGATGGACATCGTCGAGCTGGGGCTCTTCTACGACGCCGAGATCGAAGGCCCGAACGTCAAGGTGCAGTACACGCTCACGTCGATGGGGTGCCCGGCCGGCGCGATGATCCAGGAGGACATCGAGCGCGTGGTCAAGGAGATCCCCGGCGTCGAAGGCGTCGAGAGCGACCTGACGTTCGACCCGCCGTGGACGCCGGACCGGATGTCCGACGACGCGAAGTTCATCCTCGGCTTCGGTTAACCCCCACTTAACGCCAGAGCGAGTTAGCTGCGCGCGTGCGCCTCGCCGCGGTTCTCGCCCTCGTTGCGCTCGTGGTCTGCGGGCCGATCTCGGCTGCGCCGCGAGTGCCGCTGCACACGATCGCGCAGCGCCTCGACCGCCTGGGAGCCTCTGGCCGCTTCACGGGCGCGGTGCTCGTCGCGAAAGACGGGCACCCCGTGCTCGAGCGCGCGTACGGGCTCGCCGACGCGCGGTCCCACCGCCGCAACGCCATCGCGACGGCGTTCGGCCTCGCGTCGCTCGGCAAGACGTTCACCGGTGTCGCGGTCGCACAGCTCGTTCAGCGTGGGGCCGTCGCCTTCGACGAACCGGTCGGACGATACGTTCACGGTCTGCCCGCGCCGATCGCGGCGGTGACGATCGGCCAACTGCTCTCCCACACCTCGGGCCTCGGGGACTTCTTCGGCGACCCCGGGTACGCGCGGCTGCAGCCGAAGCTGACCACGCTCGCCGCGTACCTCCCGCTGATCGCGCGCGAACGGCTGCGCTTCCCGCCAGGCTCGCGCTTCGGGTACAGCAACTCCGGCTACCTCCTGCTGGGGCTCGTGATCGAGCGCGCCAGCGGCTTGTCGTACTACGACTACCTCCGGCGGAACATCTTCGGGCCGGCGCGGATGCATAGCGCGGGCTGCTACTGGCGGGCGCGTCTGCCCGCGATCGCCGCGACCGGCTATCTGGTTCCCGGCGTTCCGAACTCGGACTCCCTGCCGCCGCGGGGCACGTCGGCAGGCGGCTGCTACGCGAGTGCGAAGGACATGCTCGCGTTCGCAGACGCGCTCCTCGGCCACCGCCTGCTGAACACGCGGCTGACTTCGACGATCACGACCCAGAAGGTGAAGGCGCCAGGCGGTGGCTACGGCTACGGGTTCGGGATCCGCACCGGCCGGCCGGGCGACCCGCCGACGATCTGGCACAACGGCGGCGCTCCCGGTGTCGGCAGCGAGCTCGACATCAACCCGCGCCTCGGCTACACGGTCGTGATCCTCGCCAACGACGGCCCAGACGCGGTCACGCCCGTGGCCGACCTCGTGTTGAACGGTCTGCGGATCCCCTAACGGCGCAACACGCGCCGCTTCAGCGTCGCGACCAGGACGTCGCGGAAGCGCGGCGGGAGCGGCGGCGGCGGATCGGGGCGCGCCGCGGGGTACTCGGGCCAGCGCTGCCGCCACAGATCCTCGTGGATGTGGAAGTTCGGCCCGTATGCCTCGCCCTCTGCGTTCAGAAGCGCGTCGTGCGTCCGCTTGAGGAGCTCGACGTTCGCGCCGGGAACCGGTGAGCGCGCGAGCAGGTCGACCGCGCAGTCGCGGAGCCTGTGCAGCTCGAAGATGCATGCCAGCTTGAGCGCTCGCTCGCCCTCCGTCTTCGATGTCGTGACGTAGAGCGCGTCGCCCGTGAGGATCTGGCCCTCGACGTTCGCGCCGAGCGGGTCGCGCGTGCCGTCTGCGTGCCGGTAGTCGTAGAGGCGCGGCGACGGGTAGGCCGCGCGCGCGTAGCGATAAGTCTCGAGGTCGTACAGCTCGTAGCCGTGGTCCTGCAGGAACGCGTCGACCTCGGCGAAGGTGCCTGCGCCGCGCGGGCGGCGCGGAAAGTGCACCTCGAGCTCGATCGCGAGCGCAGCTCCGAGCAAGGGGCCGGCACCGCGCAGGACGTCGAGCTCTGCGAACTCGACGTCGAGCTTGACGAAGTCGACGGCCGCCAGCGTCTCGTCCCCGAAGACGTCGACGAGCGTCGTCGTCTCGACCTCCTCGGAAGAGACCACGCCGGTGATCGGCTCGATCACGGTTCCCTCGTACAGCTCGTCCATCCGATAGAGCCCGTCGGTCGCGGGGTAGGGGCGGTGCAGGAACTCGGCGCGCCCGACCTCGGCGGCGAGCACGGCGCTGACCCCCGGCTCGGCGGAGTCCGGCTCGACCGCGAGCTCGCGAAGCTGTTCGCCGAAGACCTGCCAGTGCGCGGCGATCCCGCCACGCGCGCCGATGTCGAGCAGCGTGAACGGCGTCCGGAGGAGCCCACGCTCGACGACGTCCCGCGTGAACGTCGGATCGGCCTCCAGGCGCCACACAGCCGCCGAATCTACCCATTTCCGGGCATTCCGTCCCTTCCAACTTCATACGGCGGGGCCACCGTCGTTCCCACCGCCGCCTTCGATAGTTCCACTGTCAACTGGAACTGAAGGAGCAGAGAAGTCACATGAGGCAGAAGTTCTTCATCTCGATTGCAATTGCGGCGGTGGCGCTGGTGGCGTCGACCGCAGCGCTCGCCGGGACGCTCACGACCACGGCGACGGTGTCCGGCACGGCCGGCATCTCCTTGAACCTTCCGTCGAACCCGACGATCACGAACACGCTCGACGGCACGGACCAGACCGTCTCGTACGCGCCGGCGCTCGGCATCGTCGACGCCCGCGGCTCGGGCGGCGGCTGGAACCTGACGATCGCGGCAACGACGTTCTCCGACGGCGCAGGCCACACCCTCGCGCCCGGAACGGTCGGCAGCGTCGCTGCGGCCTGCCATGCCGGCAGCACCTGCACGGCGGCGACGAACTCGATCACGTACCCGCTGACGGTCGGCAGCACGGCCAACAAGTTCTTCAACGCCGCGGCGAACACCGGCCTCGGCAAGGTCGACGTCACGCCGACGATCAACGTCGCCGTGCCGGGCAACGCCTACGCCGGCACGTACACCTCGACGGTCACGATCGCCGCCGCAACCGGCCCGTAGTCCTCGCACGCCCAGTACCGGTTGACACGAGCGCCCCGGCCACCACCGGGGCGCTCGCTCGTTGTACGAAGGAGTGTTCGGTTCGGATCGGGAAGAATCGGGCGGCGATGAGCGAGCGGAGGGGATACGGCGACGAGACGTGGCGGCTGGCGCGGGCCGGCGACGCGCTCGCGCTTCACCGCGCCGCCGACCTTCTGCTCCAGGGCGATCCGGGTGACCTGAACTACGACGGCCACCGTGCGCGCGCGTTCGCGCTCGCAATCGAGGATCAGGTCGACGACGGTCTCGCGCAGCTGACCGAAGGGTGGACCGAGGACTGGCCGTTCCCCGCCGCCTACGCTGCCGACACCGCGCGCGTCCGCTTTCTCGCGCGCGACTACGACCGTGCGCTCGGGGCGTTGCAGCTCGCGGTGCACGGCGCCGACCGGCTCGACCCGGCGATTGCGGAGCTCGTTGCGCTGATCGTCGAGCGCGCGCCCGGGTTGCGCCTGCGCGCGGTGAAGGTCGTGCTCGCCGGCGGCACGCCGTGGCAGCGGCTCCGGAACGCCGCCGCCGCAGCGCGCGCCTAGACACGTCCGCTCGGGCCACGACCGGGGTCTGACCCCGGCCTTCGCCCCTCGGTACGAGGCCGTCACGACATGTCCGGTCGGCGAAGGCGCATCGTTGTGCGATCGGACTGTCCGCTCGGGCCACGACCGGGGTCTGACACCGGTGGTGACCGTTTCGGAGAGCGCCGCGGGCGATCCCTAGCCCGGGATCGCGAGGACGATCTTGCCGAGCTGGCGGCCGGCTTCCATGCGCTCGTGCGCGGCGCGCGCGTCGGCGAGCGGGAACACCTCGTCGACGATCGGCCTCGCCTTGCCGGCGGCGATCAGGTCGTACGCGCCCTTGAAGTCTTCCGGTGTGCCCATCGTCGAGCCGAGGATCGAGAGCTGCTTCCACCAGACGCGATGCAACGCGGCCGGGGGGTTCGGGCCCGTCGTCGCGCCGCACACGACGATCCGCCCGTCGGCGCGCGCGGCATCGAGCGTGCGCTTCCACGTCGCCTCGCCGACATCGTCGACGACGACGTGCGCGCCGCCGCCCGTCACTTCCTTGACGCGCGCGACGACGTCGTCCGTCTCGTGGTTCACCGTCGCGTCCGCACCGAGCTCGCGGGCGCGCTCGAGCTTCTCGTCGCTCGACGACGTGACGATCACGTTCGCGCCCATCGCCTTCGCGAGCGACATCGCCGCCGTCGCGACGCCGCCTCCGATGCCCCACACGAGCACCCACTCGCCGGCTTGCAGGTGCGCGCGCGTTGCGAGCATGCGATACGCCGTCTCGAAGACGAGCGGGAACGCCGCCGCCTCCTCGAACGAGAGCCCGTCCGGAATCGGATGCACGGAGTCGCGCGGCACCGCGATCAGCTCAGCATGGGTCCCGTCCATCGTCTCGCCGACGATGTGCATCTTCCCGTCCGTCATGATCCCCGGGTTGATCACGACCCGCTCGTCCGTTCCCGCGATCACCCCGGCGCCGTCGGCGCCGAGGATGCGCGGCTTGGGCACCGACGGGAGCCCCTTGCGAATCCACACGTCGAGATGGTTCAGCGACGCCGCGCGGAGCTCGACGAGCACCTCGCCGTCGCCCGCCACCGGATCGGGCGCCTCCTCATAGCGCAGCACCTCCGGCCCGCCGTCCTCGTGGATGCGAATCGCTTTCACGCGGGCACAATCCTCGCATGAAGACGGAGGACGTCCGCCGGTACGCGGCAGACCTCGGCCTGGACGCGGTCGGCGTCGCTCGTGCGGAGGCGTACGACGCGACGGAGCGCCACATCGTCGAGCGGCGCGAGCGCGGGCTGTTCGCCGGGATGAAGTTCACGATGGCGCGGCCCGAGCAGTCGTGCCACCCGGAGTCGCTCCTGGAGGGCGCGCGCAGCGTGATCTCGGCCGCCGCCTGCTACTGGACGCCCGAGACGCCACTCGAACCGGGGCACGGACGCCTGGCCCGGTACACGTGGGCCGACGCGTACGAGACGCTGCGCGAGCGGCTCGACGAGCTCGGCCGCCGTCTCGGCGGCCGCTACCGAGTTCTCGTCGACGCGAACCAGCACGTCGACCGCGAGGCGGCCGCGCGCAGCGGCGTCGGCTTCTACGGCAAGAACACGATGCTGATCACGCGGCGCCACGGCTCGTGGGTCGTGCTCGGCACGCTCGTCACCGACGTCGAGCTCGATCCGACGCCGCCGCTCACGACCGACTGCGGCGAGTGCAGGCTCTGCATCGACGCCTGCCCGACCGGCGCGCTCGACGAGCCCGGGACGCTCGACGCGCGCAAGTGCCTCTCGTACTGGACGCAGGCACCGGCGCCGATCCCCGTCGACTACCGCGCCGCGCTCGGCGCGCAGGTCTACGGCTGCGACATCTGCCAGGACGTGTGCCCATGGAACCGAGGGGTCGAGAAGCGCCGCGCGCATCTGCCCGAGCACGACGCGCACGTCGATCTCGTCGCGTGGCTCGAGGACGACGGCCGCGCGCTCGTCGAGCAGTACGACCGTCTCTTCGTGCCGCGGAACGACCCGCAGTGGCTGCGCCGGAATGCGCTCGTGGCGCTCGGAAACGTCGGCGGGCCCGAGCACGTCCCCGCGATCGAGCGGCACGCCGGCGACGAGCACGCCGACTGGGCGCTCGAGCGCATCCGGGAGCGCGAGTGAGGGACCGGCGCCGGCCGCTCGAGTGGTGGATCAGCGTCGTGCGCCTCGGCGCCGTCGTGTTCGCGGTGTTCCAGGTCGCGCTGACGCGCGGTTACCCGCCGGGCTACCAGGCTGCGGCGTGGGTGCTCACGGCCCTGCTTGCGGTCGGCGCAGTCGGGCTCTACGCCACGGTCGATCGCGCACAGAGCCGCTGGTACCCGCTGATCGCGATGGCGTTCGACTTCGCGATCGTCGCCGCGTTCGTCGTCCTCTACGCGTTCGAGCTGGGAACGCCCACGCGCCAGCTCCTCTTCCTGGCGATCGTGCTCGGCGCAATCCGTTACGGGATGCGCGGCGGCATCCTGCTCGCGCTCGCGTGCATCCCGGTCTCGGCGACGTTCGAGCGGCTGCGCGCGGAGCACTTCCACGTCGCCTACCAGGTGCAGTACGTGACGTTCCAGGTCGGTGCGGGCCTCCTGATGGCGCTCCTCGTCGGCTGGGTCGTCTCGCGTGAGGAGGAAGCGCGCGCCGGCCTGGAGCACCGTGCGGAGGAGGCCGAGCTGCTCCGCGACGAGCTCGGCCGGCGCGCCGACCTCCTCGATGCCGCGAACCGCTGCGCCCGCGCGCTCAGCTCGTCGCTCGACCTCGACGAGGCGTTCAACGCCTTCATCCGCGAGGTGCGCGGCCTCGTGCCGTTTCGGCGTATGGCGATCGTGCTCGCGGAGGAGAACGTCGCGCGCGTGATCGCGACGGCGGGTGAGCGCGCCGACGAGGTGATGCCGCCGGGCGACGAGCTCTCGCTCGAGAACAACCTGCTCGCCGACGTCGTGGCGCGCGGCCAGACCGTCTACCGGCGCGACATGACGACGCCCGAGTACGCGGAGGAGCAACGGCTCGTCGAGCTCGGAGTCCGCGCGCGTGTCGCGGCGCCTCTGCTCATCGGTGCGCGCACGATCGGGCTGATCTCGATCGGACGCGAAGAGCCGAACGCGTTCCAGCAGCACGAGATCGAGCTCGTGAGCCTGCTCGGGCGGCTCGCAGCGTCGGCGGTGCAGAACATCCGCGCGTTCGACAGCGAGCGCCAGACCGTCGAGGAGCTGCGCAGCCTCTCGGCGCTGCGCGCGGACTTCGTGTCGCTCGTCTCGCACGAGCTCCGCAGTCCGATGGCGGCCGTGATCGGCGCCGCGCGCACGCTGCAGTCCCGGTGGCGCGAGCTGCAGCCGGAGCAGCGCGAGAGCTTTCTCGCACTGATCGGCGACGAGACGACGCGACTCGCGGCGCTGATCGGCGACGTGCTCGACACGTCGCGCATCGAAGCCGGCACGTTCAGCTATCGCTTCAGGGACGTCGACGTCGCCGCGCTCGTGCAGGAACTGATCGCGACCGCGACGGTCGGTCAGGACGAAGTTCCGATCGTCGCCGAGATCGGCTCGGTCCCGCGGGTGCGCGGCGACGGCGACCGCCTGCGTCAGGTCTTCGCGAACCTGATCGACAACGCCGTCAAGTACTCGCCTGCCGGCGAGCCCGTCGAGGTCTCCGTCGCGCAGTCGAACGGCGCGGTGCTCGTCTCGGTGCGCGACCGCGGCCCGGGGATCAAGTCGCAGGACCAGCGGATGGTCTTCGAGAAGTTCGGCCGCGTGCTGGGGAGCGGTTCGAAGCCCGGCACGGGGCTCGGCCTCTTCATCGCGCGCTCGATCGCCGAGGCGCACGGCGGCACGATCGACCTCTCGTCCGCGCCGGGGCGCGGGACGACGTTCAGCGTGAGGTTGCCGACCGGCTAGGCCGGAGCTCGTTCGCGAGCTCGCGTGCACGCAGCGCGACGCGCGCGCGCAGCTCCTGCGGCTCGAGCACGACCGCCTCGCCGCGGTACGACACGACCTCACCGACGAGCCACTCCGCGGAGCCGACCGATTTGTCGGCGAGCGCCGCGCCGTCGACGAGCGGACGGGCGCCCTTCTCGACCTCCCAGCGCGCGACCGCCGGCGAGTACCAGATGCGCGCAGTCGTGGCGTCGTGCAGCTCGGACGGGTCGAAGCCCTCGCGCGGCGTGAAGCCCTTGCGCTGCACGGTCGCCTTGCGCATCCGGTCGAGGCGGTACGAGCGCGGCTGGTCGCGGTCGACGTCCCAGGTGTGCACGTACCAGTGGGGGAGACGGCGCTCGATCGAGTACGGCTCGACCGTACGCGTCGCGACCTCCTGCTCCTCCGGCTTCAAGTACTCGATCTCGACGAGCTTGTGCTCGTCGATCGCCTTGCTCAGCTTCTCGACGAGCCCCTCCTCGGCGCCGACGTGCGGCTCGGGGGTCTGCGAGAGCTCGAACTGGCCGAACGTCTCCTCGAGCTTGCGCCGCACGTTTGCGAGCGTGTCGTGCGCGCCCGCGGCGACCATCGGCCCGACGAACTCGAGCGCGAGCCGGATCGCGCGCGCCTCGAGTGGGGTCAGCCGCGGCGCGCGGCGGAACGTGTCGCCGAAGAGCTCCTTGTCGACGTGGACCGAGTCGCCCTGCAGCTCCGCGTAGATCGCGTAGCAACCGCCGCCGAAGTTGACGAGGTTGAGCAGCGAGAGGTGCTCCTCGAGCGCTTCGGCGGGGATCGAGAACCGCGCGACGAGGTCGGCGGCCGGGATCACGCCCTCGCGCTCGTCGCCGCAGGCCGCGAGGAGGTAGGCGAGGAGTGACTGGAGGACGCCGAAGCGCTCGGGCGCGACCGGGCCGGCGAAGCGCTCGACGGCGTCGCTCTCACCGACGACGGCCTCGGCAGCCGGCGTGGGCGGGGCGCCCTCGTGCGCGGCGCGCGCGGCGCGCGCGCCTTCGACGACGAGCCGGCGGAGCTCCGACGGCTCGAGGGGGATCGCGCGGCCGTCCTGGCGCAGGATCCAGCGCGCGAGCAGGTTGGTGGACGCGTACTGCGTCGTGAAGACATCACCCTCGACGTGGTTGCGCTCGCCGCCGTAGGCGCGCTCGACCCACCACGCGGTGTCCGGTGCGACCTCGACCTTCGCCTCGCCGATGATGTCGCCGAACTGCCACTCGGCGCGGCCGCGGTAGTTCTCGACGTCGAACTCCGGCGGGAGCCGGAAGTCGCGCTCGCGGCGCGTCGCGAAGCGGATGTCGGAGCGGATGCGCGAGACGCGGAACGTGCGGATGTCGTCGCGCTCGAGATCGTGGCCGATCACGTACCACGAGCCGTTCTCCGGGAGCAGCGCGTACGGGTTCAGCGTGCGCTCCTCCTCGCCGTCGCGGTAGATCGACCAGTAACGGAACTTCACCGTGCGCTGCTTCGAGATCGCGCCCTCGAGCTTGCCGAGGCGGCCCTGCAGCTCCGGCGAGTAGTCGGGGTCGCGCACCTCGACGCTCACCGCCGTGCCCGTCGGCTGCGCGGCAAGCGCGCCGGCGGAACGGCCGAGCGCGAGGTTCTGCAGCGCGAGACGCAGCGGCTCGGCGTATGCGAAGCGCCCTTCGAGGAGGTAGAAGCACGTCTGCAGCGCCGCGAGTTCTTCGTCGTCCAGCTCGAGCTCGGGCAGGAAGTAGCGCTCGGAGCGCAGCGTGTACAGCTCCTCACCGGTGAACTCGTCGCGCTGCGAGTCGAGCGGCACCCCGAGCGCCACGAGCTCCGCGCGGTCGGAGTAGAAGCGGCGCGCGAACGCTTCGTCGCTCATCTCCTGGTAGCCCTCGACGTTCGACTTGATGTCGCGCGCAGTCAGCGGCCGTCGTTCCGCCATCAGGAATGCAACCAGCGAGAGCTGGCGGATCAGCTTGTCGGTGTCGTGGCTCACTCGGAGAGAGCGAGCTTATCCGACAACTACGCCGCGGCCTTCGAACGCTCGAGGTGCTGGTGCGACGGGCAGTAGTCGCGCTCGGGGAGCGGCGTGCGCTGGCACGGCTTCCCCTTGCGCGTCGTCGCGCGGCAGCGGGCGACTCCGCCGTCGAGGGTGCCCGCCTCGATCTGCTCCTGGATGAACGCGGCGGCGGCCGCCACTCCCTCGTTGACCGCCCAGGCGACCTCGGCCTGGCACGTGATCGGGAAGTAGCGCCGGATCTCCTGGAAGAGCCCACGCGCCGGGTTGGCGAAGTAGAGCGGATCCTTGGCCAGCCGCTCCATCGTGTCCTCGCAGGCGATGAGGACGGAACGGCGGTACTCGAGCTGGGACTCCTGGTCGACGTAGGGGTCGATCAGGTCCTTAATGGAGCGGTAGATGGCCCTCGAGTATTGATACATACAACCCTGTAACCGGAGAGAGTGTTCGTCCATGCCTAGTATCTTCTTCTCCCTATTAAATCCCCGCAAAGCTTTGTTAGCGCGGAGTTAAGCCCTCTTCCGAGGTTGCCCGCGGCGGAGTCTAACGGGCGGAGCCGCCTGTTACAAAGTCCGTTCCGGGGTTGCCTCGACTGAGAACGAGTACCTGTTTGCAGAAGACGCTTGCCCGGCCCCGG
>Ga0209059_1001249_pt1 | contig 11603 bp, 8 predicted proteins | sample GraSoiAngelo_151_FD_186165 | JGI IMG/M metagenome (GOLD analysis project Ga0209059, IMG submission 186165) | Grasslands soil microbial communities from the Angelo Coastal Reserve, California, USA - 14_1009_12_20cm (SPAdes) (version 2) | ecosystem: Environmental > Terrestrial > Soil > Grasslands ...
GATGACTGGTGCGAGAGCAAATTTCCGCGCGTCGGCCTCCATTGCCGCCGCCCGCGTGTTCGCAGCAGCCGCCGCGACCGAAGGAAGAGCAGCGACGTCGCTCGCGAAGAGGCTCAGCTCGGGCTCCGGGTGCAGGTCGTCTATCAGCGGCACCGCCTCGGAGATCTCGGCGTGCACATTGGACGCCGATTCGAGTGCGCGCGTTGCCAGCGCAACCTGTAACTCGGCAGCGGCGAGCTGCTGAAACTGCTGCTCCACGTCCGCACGTGCCCGGTCCACCTCCAACACGCCAGCGGCGCCGGCGCGCAGTCTTGCTTGCGCGAGCAGAAGCCCTTCCCGTGAGACCTCGAGCGCCCCGCGCGAAGCGGCGACCAGCGCGAGATCCGCGACGAGTTGGTAGTACTCCTGCCCGACCTGCCCCTGTACCTGAAGCCACGTCGCATCGAGTTGGTACGCTGCTGCCCTGGCGCTCGCGTTCGCGGCACTGACCCTGCGGAAGCCGGCAAGATCGACGAGCGGTACCGTGAGCGTCGCGCTGCCATTCCATTGATCGCGAGGAAGGAGGGTTACGGTTTGGGTGGGCTGGCCGGGCTCAGCAAGGGTGATCGCGGAGGAATATTGGTTGCGCGTGTACGATCCGTTCGCGGCCACTCCGGGGAGGACGCGCCCCAAGGCGGAAAGAGCCTGCCCTTGCTGCTGCTGGGCCGTTGCCCGCGCCTCCAACTCGTCGGGGTTTCCCTCGCGCGCTCCTGCAAGGAACGTCTCCACCGGCTGGAGCGCCAGGGAAGGCGGCGAGTGGAGCACCAGGAACAGGAAGAGCAACACTGCGGCGACGATGTCTCTGCGGATCCGTTTCATGAGCCAGACGCCAATTCACGACTCGTGCCGATCCGCGGTCCGGCGCCTTTCTTCTCGGACGCGTTTCCTTCCCGTCGATGGAGGTGTCGGATTTTCGCAGAATGCGAGGCACGAGCAGTCGGAAACTCCGGCATGCACGGCGAACGTCCTTCAGCTCGCGATCACGAGGGCGCAGGTGATCATGCCCGGCCGCAGGGCGACGGGCCGCAGGACGAAGTCGAGTACCGCCGTCAGATCGGCAGGACCAAGCGCGCAGACCTTGGCAGCGAGCAAGCGTCCGCTGCTCTTGACGACCGCGGATTGGCCGATGCGGAGCCGTTCGAAATCGGCGGCGTCGAAACATGCGATCACCCACACGTCGTCGTCCTCGACCAGCGTGAGGACGATTTGGCCATACGAAGCCCGGTCGCCCGGCATGAGGTGGCGCGTCAATACGCGGCCCCTCGTCGGCGCAAGGATGGCGACGCGATCGGGAGTGCTTCCGGAAACGCCGTGATCCAGCTCGACAAGCCTGGCACCCTTCTCGACCGGCTCTCCCTCAGCGACGAGAATGCGATCGATACGCCCTGACATCGTCGAGGTGACGTCCACCAGCCGTCCGTCGACTCTGGCCGCGCGTGCGGAGATCCACCTTCGCGATCCGATCTCTGGTGCAAGTGCGATGGCACGCATGAGTGTCCCGTTCAGCGATGCTCGGCCAAAAGCTCGAGCATTCTGGTCAGTCGCGCTTGCAGCCGGTGCGCCAAGCTCGGCACGCGGAAGAAATCCCGCTTGCCGTCATCTAGAATGCACCGTCCTTAGATCAGGCTCCGCGTCACCGCTTCCGCGGCTGCAGCCCAATCCATGAATGCCGGAGAGTCGCTGTACGACTATCCGGCACAACTCCCGATTCGGCCCGGTTGAGGGCGGGATTTTTGCGGCACGCGCGATGCAAACCGCGCTCGGGATGAACACGAGAATCGCGTGGATGATCCCGCCGTTGGTTTTCTCCGCTTGCCACAAGGCAGCTCTCCCGCAGCCGCTCCCGCCGAAAGTAGAGGTGGCGGAGGTGATGCAGATGGACGTTCAGATACGCCGCCAGTGGGTTGCGACCCTCGATGGATTCGTGAACGCAGACATCCGGCCGCAGGTAGAGGGCTACGTCCGCAAGCAGGCCTACCGGGACGGCGCATACGTGCAGCGAGGAGACGTCCTCTTCCTCATCGACCCGCGCAATTACCAGGCCGCGCTGGACAATGCGAAGTCGACGCTTGCGCACAACGTCGCGGCCCTGGAGAAAGCACGGCTCGACGTGAAGCGCGACAGGGAGTTGATCGCGGGGCAATTCATCCCGCAACAACAACTCGACAATGACATCGCGGCCGAGCGCGAGGCCGAAGCGAACGTCGGCTCAGCCCGCGCCGCTCTCGCCCAGGCAGAGCTCAACCACGGGTGGACGCAGGTCACCTCGCCACTCTCGGGCATCGCAGGCATAGCCCAGAAGCAGGTCGGCAGCCTCGTCAGCACGTCCAGCGTCATGACGACGGTGTCCCAGGTCGACCCCATCAAGGCACAGTTCAACGTCAGCGAGCTCGAATATCTAACATCGGCGAAGGGCACTCAGTGGGCCGAGCCCGCGCACGAGGAGCCGGTGCTCGAGCTGATCCTCGAGGACGGCAGCACCTATCCGCACGGCGGCACCGTCGTCGCGATCAATCGCCAGGTCGATCCGCGCACCGGCACGATCGAGGTGCTGGGTGCCTTCCCGAACCCAGGCAATCTCCTGCGGCCGGGCCAGTACGGGAAGATTGGGGCAACCGTCGAGGTCCGGAAGGGAGCGCTGCTCGTGCCGGTGCGGGCCCTCAACGAGATCCAGGGGTCGTACCAGATCGGCGTCGTCGACGGCGACGGCAAAGTCGGCATCCGGACGGTGCAACCTGGAGAACAAGTCGTCAATGAGTTGATCGTCGAGCGAGGTCTGCAGGCTGGTGAAAAGGTCATCGTCGAGGGATTCGCTCGCATTCGACCAGGCATGCTGGTGCGCGCGACGCCTGCTGCCTTTGGATCCACGGATTCCGCGGCGCCCGGTGTCGCGAGCGAGGGGCGCTAGCCATGTCTCCCTTCTTCGTCCGGCGTCCGATCGTGGCGATGGTCATCGCGATCCTGATGGTGATCGTCGGTGGGGTCGCGATGCTCGGATTACCAGTCTCGCAGTATCCGGACATCGTGCCCCCGCAGATCCAGGTGAAAACGACCTATGCGGGGGCGGATGCGATCACGGTTGAACGATCCGTTGCGACGCCCATCGAGCAGCAGATGTCGGGCGTCAAGGACATGCTCTACATGGAGTCGGTCAACGCGAACGACGGCACCCTGACCCTCCGCGTCACCTTCGACGTCGACAGCTCGATCGACATCGATCAGGTGAACACGCAGAACAAGGTGGCGCAGGCGCAACCGCAGCTTCCCACCGACGTGACGAACTTTGGCCTCACGTTTCAACAGACGGCCGGCCTTCCGCTCCTCGTGCTCGATCTCTACTCGCCGAATGGGACCTACGATCCGCTCTTCCTGGGCAACTACGCGACCATCAACGTGACGGACGCGCTCTATCGCGTTCCCGGGGTCGGGCAGGTCCTGGTCTTCGGGACGGCCGACTACGCGATGCGCATCTGGGTCAAGCCGGACAAGCTGGCGAAGCTCGGGATCACCGTTCCCGATCTGGCGAACGCGATCGCGGCGCAGAACAACGTCAATCCGGCCGGACGCATCGGCGCCGACCCGGCTCCCCGGGGCCAGCAGTTCACGTACACGGTGAGAGCGCAGGGGCAGCTCCTCAAGCCGGAGGAGTTCGCGGACATCGTCGTGCGGCTGAACCCCGACGGTTCCACGGTCAGGCTCGGCGACATCGCACGGATCGAGCTGGGCGCGCTGACCTATACGCAACTCGCCCGGTACAACGGCAAGCCTGCCGCCATCCTTGGCGTCTTCCAGACCCCGGGGTCGAACGCGCTCACGGTCGCGGAGGGCGTCCGGGCAACGATGGAAAATCTAAAGACGCGGTTCCCCGCCGACCTCGACTACGTCACGTCGCTCGACACCACCATCCCCGTGACCGAGGGCATTCGCGAGATCGTCATCACGCTGCTCGAGACCACCCTGCTGGTAGCGCTGGTGGTCTTCCTGTTCTTGCAAAGCTGGCGCGCGACCCTGATTCCACTGATCGCGGTGCCGGTCTCGTTGATCGGAACGTTCGCGCTGTTCCCGATGCTCGGCTTCTCGGTGAATACGCTCTCGCTGTTCGGTCTCGTCCTCGCCATCGGTCTCGTGGTCGACGACGCCATCGTGGTGGTGGAGGCGGTCGAGCGTCACATCGAGGAGGGGGAGTCGCCCAGGGAGGCTACGCTCGCGGCGATGAAGGAAGTCACGGCGCCGGTGGTCAGCGTCGCCGTCATCCTCGCGGCAGTGTTCATCCCCATGGCGTTCATGCGCGGCATCACCGGCCTGCTCAACAAGCAATTCGCCCTCACCATCGCGGTCTCCGTGCTCTTCTCCGCCTTCAATGCGTTGACGTTGTCTCCTGCCCTGTCCGCGCTGCTCCTGCGGCCGCGCACGGAGGCGAGAGGCGTGCTTGCCCGATTCTTCGCCGTGTTCAACGGCTGGTTCGGCCGCGCGACCAACGGCTACGTCAAGGGGTCGGGTTTCCTGGCCCGCAAAGCGATCGTGGGCGCCGTCATCCTTGTCGCATTCAGCATCCTGTCGATCGCGACGGGCAAGACGGTCCAGACGGGTTTCGTTCCCGAGGAAGACCAGGGCTACTTCTTCCTGAACGTCACGCTCCAGGACGCTTCGTCCCTGGAGCGTACGGACGCGGTGTCCCGCAAGATCGACGCGCTCCTCGCAGCCACCCCCGAAGTCAACTCCTACAACACCATCGCGGGCTTCTCCCTCTTGAGCAACAGCGCGGCGACGAACAGCGGCTTCTATTTCGTCGCGCTCAAGAACTGGTCGGAGCGTCCCGGTTCACAGCACACCGCAGAGGCGGTCATCCGCCGGCTCAACCAGCGGCTGTCCAGTACCGTCCATGAGGCGGTCGCTTTTGCCTTTGCGCCGCCGGCGATCCCCGGCCTCGGGTACGCAGGCGGCTTTTCGATGTGGATCCAGGACCGCAGCGGGGCTGACGTCCCATTCCTGGAGAAGCATTTGAACGAGTTCATGGCTGCCGCGCGAAAGCGCCCGGAGGTCGCGTCGATCAACACCGTCTGGCGCGCCTCGGTACCGCAGATCTACGCCGACGTCGATCGCGACAAGGTCCTCAAGCAGGGCGTCGACCTGCGCAGCGTCTACCAGACCATGCAGGCGTTCCTCGGCGGCGCATTCGTCAACCAGTTCAACCGATTCGGCCGCCAGTGGAAGGTCTACCTCCAGGCGGAGGGCGATCAGCGCGAAACGGTCAGCGACATCGGCGATTACTACGTGCGGAACAACGCGGGCCAGATGGTCCCGCTGTCGGCGTTCGTTTCCACCAGACGGATCCACGGTCCGGAGTTCACGAACCGTTACAACCTGTACCGCGCCGTGCACGTCATCGGTTCGCCGGCGCCTGGGTACAGCTCGGATGAGGTGATGCGCGCGCTCGAGCAGGTCGCGAACGAAGTGCTCCCCCGCGAGATGGGTTTCGAGTGGACCGAGGTTTCGTACCAGCAGAAGAAGGCGGCGGGTACCGGAACACAGACGCTGGTGCTCTCCTTGGTCTGCGTCTTCCTCATCCTCGCCGCGCTGTACGAAAGCTGGTCGCTGCCGTGGAGCGTGCTGCTTTCGCTGCCCGTCGCCGTCTTCGGTGCTCTGGCGGGCCTGCTCTTGCGCAAATACGAGCTCAACGTGTACAGCCAGATCGGGCTCGTGATGCTCGTCGGTCTCTCCGCGAAGAACGCGATCTTGATCGTGGAATTCGCCAAGGGAGAGCTCGAAAAGGGCCGGCCGCTGATGGAGTCCGCGCTCGAGGGGGCGAGGCTACGCTTCCGGCCGGTGCTGATGACTTCGTTCGCATTCATCTTCGGTCTGCTGCCTCTCTGGGTAGCCTCCGGCGCCGGCTCGGTGTCGAGAAGGATCCTGGGTACTGCCGTCATCACCGGAACGCTGGCGGCGACCGCCATCGCAATCTTCGTCATCCCGATGCTGTTCGTGGTCGTCGAACGGCTGACGCAGCGCTTTGCACGCCGGGAACCGGCCGCGCAGACGATGGTCGGGGGGACGGAAGGAGAGCTCTAGATGTCGGGATGTCACACAAGTCCCTGGAGCAAGACCCGGCAGTACCGACAGAGCGTAGGCGCGCGCCTATACTGGCGTCGCGGTGGAACCTTCCCAACAGGCCGGCGCGGATCTTGCGGAGAGCGTAGACGTGCGGTCCCTTGAAGCGGCCGAGCGCGGCCAATGGTATCGGGCGCGCGCCCTGTCGGTCCATCTCGTCGCGGCACGCGGTAGACAGGTGTGGTTGGCCAGCGTTGCCGTGTTCGTCGTCGCAGCGCTCGCGGTCGCCGGCTACCCGACCTGGCGCGTTCTGGCGCTCGCCGCGACCTTTTCCGTGACTCTCGGATTCTACCGGTGGCAACTGCGCACAGACGCGCAAACGATCGCTTCCACTCCACGGCAACAGTGGACCAATGACATCTGGTGCATGACGCCGCGGATCGTGTTGTTGCTGTTGGCCGACGCGTTCACCGGTGGAATTCGCAGCCCGATGGTCCCCGCCGTTCTCATCCCATTCTCCGGCCTGGTGGTCGCGAGCGGTTGGTCGCGCGCATCGAAGACGGTACTTGCGGGCATCGCAGCCGGGCTGCTGGCGATGGCGATCCTGCCCCAGCATTGGTTCGGCCCTGCGGTGCCCCACCCGGCGTACTGGATGATCCTTCTCCTGGGGCTTGCCACGGGTGGAGCGTGGCACACCAAATACGTGCTGATCATCACCCGGCAGATCGGCGAAAGCGCCGCCCAGCTTGCGCGCGCGCGCGAGGAAATGGTCGAACGCGCGCTCGCCCGCGCGCGAGACATGGAGCAGCTGAGCGCCAAGCTCTCGCACGAGCTGAAAAACCCCCTGGCGGCAATCAAGACGCTGGTGGAGCTCGCCGCCCAGGACCCCGCCGAAGCCTCATCCCGTGAAGGTCTGCACGTCGCCCGCACGGAAATCGACAGGATGAGGGGCATCCTTCAGGAGTACCTTTCCTTCTCCCGGCCGTTCGAGCAGGTGTCGTGGGAGCCCGTCGACCTGGGCGCACTGAGCGACGAAGTGCTCGTGCTCCTCGGGCCGAGCGCGGAAAAGAGCGGCGTGGCCTTGCGACGGCGCGGCGACGCGCGCCTGGAGGCGGATCCGCGCCGTTTGAAGGAGGCGCTGATCAACCTGGTGGCAAACGCAGTGCAAGCGACTCCGCGCGGCGGCGGCGTGGAGATTGCGATCGATCGGCGCGACACGATGGTGGAGGTCGCGGTTCACGACTCCGGGCAGGGAATGCCGGCGGAGGTGCTCGAAAAGGTGGGCACGCCCTTCTTCACCACGCGGAACGAAGGTACCGGGCTCGGCGTCGCGCTGGCGCGTGCTGCGTTCGTGCAGCACGGAGGAGCGCTCCAGTACAGCAGTGCGGAGGGCCGCGGTACGACGGCGACCGGGATCCTGCCCATTTCGAGGAGAAGCGATGGCGCGTCTGCTCTTCGTGGATGACGAGGCGGCGATGCTCTTCGCGTTGCAGCGCCTCGCGGAAAGGCTCAAGCATGAGCCCGTGCTGGCGCGATCGGGCGCGGAGGCACTCTCCCGGCTCGACGGAGTCGACGCGGTGATTACCGACTACGCGATGCCCGAGATGGACGGCGTGCAGCTCACACAAGCCATCCGGGAACGCGACGAGTCGCTGCCGGTCATCCTGCTGACGGCACACGGCTCCGAGCGGGTTGCCGTGCGCGCGATGAAGAGCGGCGCCTACGAGTACGTCACCAAGCCGTTCGAAATCGACGAGATCTCGCTAGTCATCGATCGGGCGGTGGAAGCGCGTGCCCTGCGAGTGCAGAACCGCCGCCTGAGCGCGGAGAAGGCGATCGGGCGCAGCATCGTCGGAGAGTCACCGGCAATGCAGCGGCTGCTCGACGCGGTGAACCGGATCGCGCCGAAGGACATCACGGTGCTCATCCGAGGCGACACCGGGACGGGCAAGGAGCTGATCGCGTCTCTCCTCCATGCACAGAGCAGACGCGCAGCCGGACCCCTGGTGCGATTCAACTGCGCCGCCATTCCTGGCGAGCTGGCGGAGGCGGAGCTGTTCGGCCATGCGCGTGGCGCGTTTACCGGCGCGACACATGCGCGGCAAGGGTTCTTCGCGGAAGCGAACCGCGGCACGCTGGTGCTGGATGAAGTGGGCGAGCTGTCCGCGCCCGTGCAGGCGAAGTTGCTTCGCGCGCTGCAAGAAGGGGAGATCCAGCCGGTCGGAGCGGGGCGCGTGGAAAAGGTCGACGTGCGCATCGTGGCATGCACGAATCGGGACCTGTCCGCCGAGGTGAAGGAGCGGCGTTTTCGCGAGGACCTCTATTACCGGCTGGCGGTGGTGGAGCTGGTCGTTCCGCCGCTGAAGGAGCACACGGAAGACATCCCGGCGCTGGCCGCGGAGTTTGCCCGCCGCTACGCCGACCGATTCGGAATGGAGAACGCGCGTCTCTCACCCGCGCTCGTCGAGGCGCTGCGCAGAGGGGATTGGCCAGGCAACGTCCGGCAGCTCGAAAACACCGTCGCGCGGCTCGTCGCCCTGCACGGCGCGGGCGGCGAAATCGGCGCGGAGGCGATCACGGCTCCCGCCGTGTCCAATTCCGCCGAGCAGGCTACGGAGCCGACCATCGATGCCAGCCTCAGTTTGCGCGAACAGGTCGAGGCTCTCGAGCGGAGCGTCATTACCCGTACGCTCGCCGCGGTGTCCGGAAATCAGTCCGAGGCCGCCCGCCGGCTGGGGCTCAGCCGGAGCTCTTTCATCGATCGCTTGAAGAAGTACGGCTTTGCGGGCGGCGGCCTGGATTCCACGTCGTAGTCTGTCGCGCATGGAACTGCGTCACTTGCGCTATTTCGTCGCCATCGCGGAGCACGAGCACATCGGGCGGGCGGCGCGCGTGCTGCACGTCTCTTCGTCGCCGCTCAGCCGGCAGATTCACCAGCTCGAAGAAGATATCGGCGTGCAACTGCTCGCAAGGGTCGGGCGCCGCGTCCAGCTCACCGAAGCGGGCAAGGTGTTCCAGCGAGAGGCGCGCGAAACGCTGGCCCGCATCGATCGCGCCATCGCCACCGCACAAGCGGCGAGCCGCGGCGAGGTGGGGCGACTGCGCGTCGCCTTCGTCGAGGTCAGGCGCATCGCCGAGAGCATCCCGCCGGCGGTGCGTCAGTTTCGCGCACGGCACCCGCATGTCACGGTCGAGCTGGTGCCGATGCGCATGCGCGAACAGCTCGAGGCATTCGACACCGGGCGGATCGACGCATTGGAAATCGACGCGTTGTTGACGTTCAGGGTCGGCCGCGAGCCGCCCGGGTTCAACGTCGAACAGCTGTTCACCGAACGGTTGGAGCTCATGGTGGCACGGGACCATGCGCTGGCGAGAAAAAAGCGGGTGAAGGCGCGCGACCTCGTGGGCGTCCCGATCATCTGGATGCCGCGGGATGGCGCGCCCTTCTACTACGATCTCGTACGGACAGCGCTGAACGACCACGGGATACGGCCCGACATCGTCGTCGAGACGACGAGCCCGATCGCGCGCCTGAGTCTCGTCGCCAGCGGGATGGGCGTGACCTTCGCCTTGCAGTCCGAGCCCTTCAAGGGAGTGGTCGCGCGCCCGGTCGCCGACCTGCGCCTCGACTTCGTCGGCGTGTTGCTGTCGCGGCGACGTGTCTCTCCGTCCTCGCCGCTGCACGCCTTCCGCGACATCCTCGTCGCTGCAGCGCAGCGCAACGCCTAGCCCACTCTTGCTCCTACGTCCCAGTCAGGCACGCTTGCGCGATGAGCTCGTATGACCGCAGTCGATCCGTGTACCCGTGCATGATCGTGGCGATCATGATCTCATCCGCTCGGGTGCGGTGGGCGAGCGCGTGCAGCCCCGCCTCCACAGTGGATGGGGAGCCCACGATGTGAGAGGAGAAAACTTCCGAGACGAACTGCTCCTGCGCGCGGGACGATGATGATGCCACCGGAGCCGACGCGCAGCTTCGTGGTTCGGGCAGCCACGTGCGCGACCAGGACCGCCGGCGAGGAGCTGGCCAGCCACGGCATGTTGTGGTGCTCGGCCACCCAATAGCGCTCATAGCCGACCTGTTCGGCGAGCTCGGCCAGCTTCGTGGAATGCCAGAAGGCATCGCCCAGGGTCGAACCGCTCGACACGGGGGTATGGTCGAGTATCGAGAGGCGGAGCCGTCCGCCGCCGTTACGCCGCATGACTGTCACCGCGCGACACGGAACCAGCGACGGTGAGGGCCTGCCGACGTGCGTCGCCGCGCAGGTCGAAGGCTTCGGCGATCAGGCGATACGAGGCCAGCCGGTCGCTCGCGGTACCGATGAGATCCTGTATCATGAGCTCGTCGGCCTCCACCTCGGCGACCATAGCCTCGAGCAGGTCGCGCAATCGTTCGGGCGCAGCAGCGACGCTGCGCGGCCACCTTCCGGGGACGTAGAGAGTGGGTTCAGGCGGGCCGCCGAGCTCGTCGAGCGCGTTGGCAGCGGACGGCACGCCCTTCGGAAGCCTACCCGTCGCTGCCAGCCGGCGCACGAGCTCGCCTGCGGCCTGCACGCGCAGTGCCTGCCTCTCGGTTTCGGCGCAGACGACGTTCACCGCCACCATCGAGTAGGGGCTCGCCAATCCCGTCCGGAACGGCGAGGGCCGGAACTCCCTGCGATAGGTCGCCAGGCTAGTCTGCGCCGCAGCGGGATTCAGGAAGGCAGCGAAGCAGTAGGCCAGGCCGAGGCGCGCGGCCACGGCCGCGCTGGCGGGGCTCGAGCCGAGGATCCAGGGCTCTGGCCGCCCGGCGACGCCCTCGAAGAACGGCACCTCCGCAAACAGGTCGTCGTCAGCGAAGCCATCGAACCACTGCAATAGCTCGACGAGCTTGCCCTCGTAGCTCTCCTCCGACAGGACTGCGGAGCGGGAGTGCTGGAGCGCGAAGTCGATCAGCGTACCGGACGTGGCCCGACCGACACCGAGGTCAATGCGACCCGGAAACATTGCGTGCAACTGAAGGAACGTCTCGGCGACCCGGTACGGGCTGCGATGGTTCAGGAGAACCCCGCCTGAGCCGACGCGCAGGTTGCTCGTTCTTGACGCGACGGCCGCCACGGCAACCTCAGGCGAGGTGTTGGCGTTCGTTGGCACGCCGTGCAATTCGCTCAGCCAGTAGCGCGAGAAGCCGGCGTGATCAGCCAGCTCGGCCAGCTCTGCAGTGGTCCGGAAGGCCTCGACGGCCGTCGAGCCGGCGAGGACGGGCGACGTATCGACTATGGATATCTTCAAAGGACGTCGTTTTCCCATGACTCCCTCATAAGTGCGCCCCCAATTGCGGTCCACGACTTATATGGTCGCGGATCGTTGCCTCATAGGTCCCGATCGCGACGCGCGCGACTGCGACCCAACAGGCAATGAATTGCGCCCAACGAAGTCATGGACGCGCGCGTCGCCACCCCGCATGTTTGGGACGATGCATGAGTCGGACAACACCGAGGAGCAAACGCATGAGAATCGGAATCATCGGCGCCGGG